>Ga0098070_100038_pt1 | contig 108272 bp, 113 predicted proteins | sample 28_taG_FD_75063 | JGI IMG/M metagenome (GOLD analysis project Ga0098070, IMG submission 75063) | Marine viral communities from Cariaco Basin, Caribbean Sea - 28_WHOI_OMZ | ecosystem: Environmental > Aquatic > Marine > Oceanic | place: Caribbean Sea: Cariaco Basin | collected 2014-11-12
GCCATGGTCGAGGTGGACGGGCCGGATCGTCAGGTCTGGACCATTGGCGAGGAACAGGTGATTGCAAACCGGATTGGCGGTGCTTGGGTCCTTGGTGGCGACCGGCTGCCGCCGATGGCGCAGGCGGAAAATACGATCACCGTCTTTGATGGCTACGGGATCCAGTTCGAGGTGATCGATCCGCTGGATCGCGCATCGGCTGCCGGGGGCGACATGAATGTGATCGAGGCGCCGATGCCGGGTCTGGTCAAGGCTGTCTTTGCCGAGGCAGGCCAAGAGGTGAAGGAGGGCGATCGTCTTGCCATTCTGGAAGCCATGAAGATGGAGCATTCGCTCTTGGCGGCGCGCGATGGCACCGTGGCCGAGGTTCTGGCCGCCGCGGGCGATCAGGTCGAGGCGGGCGCCGCGCTGGTGCGTCTGGACGCAGCGGAAGACTGATCTCCAGTAGAAAATCAAAAGCCTTGGCGGCAGGCTGTCGCCAGGGCGGGTGAGTTGGCCGGATCGCCAAGGGAGGGCGCGCCATGACGCAAAGCGTTGAAATTTTCGAGATGGGCCCACGCGACGGGCTTCAGAATGAAAAACGGGCCATTCCCGTTGCGGAAAAGATCGCACTGGTGGATTGCCTTTCGCGCGCTGGCTTCCGGCGGATCGAGGTGGCGAGCTTTGTCTCGCCCAAATGGGTGCCGCAGATGGCGGGCAGTGGTGAGGTTCTGGCCGGTATCAAACGTGCTCCCGGCGTTTCTTATGCCGCACTGACCCCAAATATGCGCGGCTACGAGGATGCGGTCGCGGCAAAGGCGGATGAAATCGCGGTTTTTGCGGCGGCCTCCGAAGGGTTCTCCAAGGCCAATATCAACGCGACAATTGCCGAAAGCATTGAGCGTTTCCTGCCCATCCTGGAGGCGGCGAAGAAGATCGACCTGCCCGTACGGGGTTATGTCTCTTGCGTGACCGATTGCCCCTACGATGGCGCTACCCCGCCGGAAAAGGTGGCAGAAGTGGCAGAGCGGCTGTTTGAACTTGGCTGCTATGAGATCTCGCTGGGGGATACCATCGGGCAGGGCACGCCGGAGACGATCACGAAAATGCTGGAAGCGGTGAAGGCCCGCGTACCGATCGAGAAACTGGCTGGGCATTATCATGACACCGCGGGGAGGGCGATCGCCAACATCGATGCTTCGCTCGCGCAGGGCGTGCGGGTCTTCGATGCCGCCGTAGGCGGGCTTGGCGGCTGCCCCTATGCGCCGGGCGCGGCTGGGAATGTGGCAACCGAGACGGTGCATGCGCATCTGACGGCGCTTGGATATGACACGGGGCTCGATGCACGGGTTCTGGATGAGGCTGCCGAACTTGCCCGCGCCATGCGTGGCGTTGCGGCGTGACGGGAAGAAGAAAGAGAGCAAGACCATGTTCAACACGATCAAGCTGGAAACGGACGAGCGCGGGGTTGCCACACTCACCCTCAACCGCCCGGACAAACACAACGCCATGTCCGGCGAAATGCTCTTGGAGCTGAAACAGGCGGCGCAGGATCTTGGCGAAGATGAAAGCGTGCGTGTGGTGGTTCTAACGGGATCGGGCAAGAGTTTCTGCGCGGGCGGGGACCTTGGCTGGATGCAGGCGCAAATGACGGCGGATGCCGCGACCCGTGCAAAAGAGGCGCGGGTTCTGGCCGACGTGCTGATGCTGCTCAATACGCTGCCAAAGCCCCTGATCGGGGCGATCCAGGGCAATGCCTTTGGCGGCGGCGTTGGTATGGCCTCGGTCTGCGATGTGGCGGTTGGTGTCGATAGCCTAAAGATGGGCCTGACCGAGACCAAACTGGGGCTGATCCCGGCCACAATCGGTCCCTATGTCATTGCCCGCATGGGCGAAGCACGCGCACGCCGGGTTTTCATGTCGGCGCGGCTTTTTGGTGCGGCCGAAGCGGTCGACCTCGGCCTTCTGGCGAGAATCGTTCCGTCGGATCAATTGGCCGAAGCGGTGGAAGCGGAAGTGCTTCCTTACATGGCCTGCGCGCCGGGGGCTGTTGCTGCCGCCAAGAAACTGACTCGGGATCTGGGGCCGCGCCTGGATGAGTCCACCATCGATCATACCATCAAAGCGCTGGTAGACCGCTGGGAGGGCGCCGAAGCCCCCGAGGGGATTGCGGCGTTCTTCGAAAAGCGCAAGCCCAGCTGGCAGCGGTAGTCGGCGCCCTGCTGACCGCCCCAGAGGCCATCAGATAGGGGCTTTCCAAGGGGTTTTGCGAAGGTTTGTCGATAGACCAAAAATTCTGACTGTTTCTATCAGGCGCGCCCCAAATCTGGGCGCGCTTGCCGTTTGATAAACATAGATAAATTCGCATGTGATGTTGGGTGGATGCGGGTGTTATTTGGGCTAAATGATGTCATCGGGTCGCGCTGTTAAAGTAAGGGTAATCCAAACCAAATGCCTGTGTTGACGGTGGGGGGGCAGGGGAGTAGACACGGCCCAAGTCAACACGCCAATTGACGGCGCGCGAGAACCCGCGCGCGCGGAAAGGAGCCACTCGTGGAAGAGATGTTGCGGGAATACCTCCCGATCCTGGTGTTTCTGGCCGTCGCCATCGGCCTTGGAATTATCCTTATTCTGGCGGCCGTTGTGCTCGCCGTGCGCAATCCCGACCCGGAAAAAGTAAGTGCTTACGAATGTGGTTTCAACGCGTTCGACGACGCCCGTATGAAATTCGACGTGCGATTTTACCTGGTGTCGATTCTGTTCATCATTTTCGATCTGGAAATCGCCTTCCTGTTCCCATGGGCCGTGGGCTTTGCGGATCTGAGCGATACGGCCTTCTGGTCAATGATGGTGTTCCTGGGCGTGCTGACCGCCGGCTTTGCCTATGAATGGAAGAAGGGGGCCCTGGAATGGGAGTGATGACCGGAGCCAACACCGCTGGTGTCGACAAGGAAGTCGTCACCCAGGCCCTGAATGCCGAGCTGCAGGACAAAGGTTTCCTGCTGACCTCGGCCGAGGATATCATAAACTGGGCGCGCACCGGCTCGCTGCACTGGATGACCTTTGGTCTGGCGTGCTGCGCGGTTGAGATGATGCACACCTCGATGCCCCGCTATGACGCCGAACGCTTTGGCATCGCGCCGCGCGCCTCTCCGCGCCAGTCAGACGTGATGATTGTGGCCGGAACGCTCACCAACAAGATGGCGCCCGCGTTGCGCAAGGTCTACGACCAGATGCCCGAGCCGCGTTACGTGATCTCAATGGGCTCCTGCGCCAATGGCGGTGGCTACTACCACTACAGCTATTCGGTTGTGCGCGGCTGTGACCGTATCGTTCCGGTGGATGTCTATGTGCCGGGCTGCCCGCCGACGGCAGAGGCGCTGCTTTACGGTCTGATGCAGCTGCAACGCAAGATCCGCCGCACCGGCACCCTGGTCCGCTGATCGGCTTTGGTTGGAGATTTGATGATGACTGAAGCACTGAACGAACTCGGATCCCAGATCGCGGCCAAGCGTCCGGATTGCGTCATCGCATGGGATGTGACCCATGATGAGTTGAACGTCGACGTGGCGCCCGCCAATATCGCGGGCCTGGTCGAGTTTCTGCGCACGGATGCGACCTGCAAGTTCTCCACCCTGGTGGACATCACGGCAGTCGACTACCCCGAGCGGGCCAAGCGGTTCGACGTGGTCTACCACTTCCTGTCGATGTACCAGAACCAGCGCATCCGCCTGCGGGTCTCTGTGCGCGAGGATGAAATGGTGCCCTCGATCGTCGATGTGCACCCCTCGGCCAACTGGTTCGAGCGTGAGGTCTTCGACATGTTCGGAATCCTTTTCACCGGCCACCCGGACCTGCGCCGCATCCTGACCGACTATGGTTTCCGCGGCCACCCGCTGCGCAAGGACTTCCCGACCACCGGCTATACCGAGGTCCGTTACGACGAGGCGCAAAAACGCGTGGTCTATGAACCCGTAAGCCTGGTGCAGGAATACCGCCAGTTTGACTTCATGTCCCCGTGGGAGGGTGCCGAATACATCCTGCCCGGCGATGAAAAAGAGGGGGCGAAATGATGGACGGCTCCAAAGGTTTCGATGACGCCCTGACGGGCGAACAGAAGATCCGCAACTTCAACATCAACTTCGGCCCGCAGCACCCTGCGGCGCACGGTGTGCTGCGTCTTGTGCTCGAACTCGACGGTGAGATCGTCGAGCGCTGCGATCCGCACATCGGCCTTCTGCATCGCGGCACTGAAAAGCTGATGGAAAGCCGCACCTACCTGCAGAACCTGCCGTATTTCGACCGCCTCGACTATGTGGCGCCGATGAACCAGGAACATGCATGGTGTCTCGCGATTGAAAAGCTTTGCGGTGTCGAAGTGCCCCGGCGGGCCTCGCTGATCCGGGTGCTTTACTCGGAAATCGGCCGCATCCTGAACCACCTTTTGAACGTCACCACTCAGGCGATGGACGTCGGCGCGCTGACCCCGCCGCTGTGGGGGTTCGAAGAGCGCGAGAAGCTGATGATCTTCTATGAGCGCGCCTGTGGTGCCCGTCTTCACGCGGCTTACTTCCGCCCCGGCGGCGTGCATCAGGATCTGCCCGACGAGCTGATCGACGATATCGAGGAGTGGGCAATCGAATTCCCCAAGGTTTTGGCTGATATCGACGGGTTGCTCACGGAAAACCGCATCTTCAAGCAGCGTAACTGCGACATTGGCGTGGTGAGCGAGCAGGAAATTCAGGACTACGGATTCTCCGGCGTGATGGTGCGCGGATCGGGCCTCGCCTGGGATCTGCGTCGCGCGCAGCCCTATGAGTGCTATGACGAATTCGACTTCCAGATCCCGGTCGGCAAGAACGGCGACTGCTATGATCGCTACCTGGTCCGCATGGAAGAGATGCGCCAGTCACTGTCGATCATCCGTCAGGCGATCCACAAGCTGCGCGAAGCCACCGGCGACGTCCTGGCCCGTGGCAAGCTGACCCCGCCGAAACGCGGCGACATGAAAACCTCGATGGAAAGCCTGATTCACCATTTCAAGCTTTACACCGAAGGCTTCCACGTGCCCGCGGGCGAAGTCTATGCCGCCGTCGAGGCGCCCAAGGGCGAATTCGGCGTCTACCTTGTGGCGGACGGGAGCAACAAGCCCTACCGCGCCAAGCTGCGCGCGCCGGGCTATCTGCACCTGCAAGCCATGGACCATGTGGCCAAGGGTCACCAACTTGCCGACGTGGCTGCCATCATCGGCACCATGGACGTCGTATTTGGAGAGATTGACCGCTAATGCTCCGTCGTCTGCATTCCGAACAACCCGAAAGCTTTGCCTTCACGCCCGACAACCAGAAATGGGCCGAAGCGCAAGTGACCAAATACCCCGAAGGGCGCCAGGCCTCGGCTGTGATCCCGCTTTTGTGGCGCGCACAGGAGCAGGAAGGCTGGGTCAGCAAGCCCGCGATCGAATATATCGCCGACATGCTGGGCATGGCCTATATCCGCGTGCTGGAGGTTGCGTCCTTCTATTTTATGTTCCAGCTGCAGCCCACGGGGTCTGTCGCGCATGTGCAGATCTGCGGAACAACCTCCTGCATGATCTGCGGCGCCGAAGATCTGATCGCGGTCTGCAAGGAAAAGATTGCCGATAAGCCCTTTACCCTGTCGGCGGATGGCAAGTTCACCTGGGAAGAGGTGGAATGCCTCGGCTCCTGCACGAACGCGCCTATGGCGCAGATCGGCAAGGACTATTTCGAAGACCTGACCACCGAAAGCTTCACCAGGATCCTGGATGATCTGGCGGCAGGCAAACCGGTTGTGCCGGGTCCGCAGAATGGTCGCTACGCGGCTGAGCCGAAATCGGGCCTGACCTCGCTCACCGAATACGATAGCGGCAAGACGCAGTATAACGCGTCGGTGCAGCTGGCGGTGGATCTGGGCGACAGCGTCAAGCGCATTCAGGGCGATGAGGTTCCGATCCTGACGCCGTGGATTGGCAAGGACGGTGTGGTTGCAGGCCGCGCGGCCGAAGGCCAGCCGCCAAAGGCGCCCGAGGCTGCGCAACCAGCCGCCAAACAAGCGGCGGAGGCGAAACCTGCTCCGAAAAAGGCTCCGGTCAAAAAGGTCGCCGCGCCTGAACCTGCATCTCCCGAAGGGGCCGCAGCCAAGGCAACGGAAGAGGCCGCACCGGAGACCTTGAAAGAGGCACGCGGTGGCAAGGCTGACGATCTGAAGCTCTTGAAAGGCGTTGGCCCCAAGCTGGAGCAGACCCTGAATGAGCTGGGCTTCTTCCACTTTGACCAGATCGCCAAATGGACTGAGGCCGAAGTCGCATGGGTCGACAGCCGCCTCAAGTTCAAGGGCCGCATCGAACGCGACGGCTGGATCGCCCAGGCCGCGCAACTGGCCTCCGGGGACGAGACCGAATTCGCTAAAAAGGCCAAGGACGACGGCCGCTACGAAGATTAACCCGTCTTCCGCCCCATGATCAGCGGGGCGGGGGATCAGACATTGAGACCCAATGAGCACGGACAAGGACAACGCGATTGCCGCCAAGGGACGCCATATCTCCCTTGTGATTGCCGGAACCATGCTGGCCTGGCTTGCTTTGACCCTGTTCATTGGCCCGGCCATCGGATTGCCGGGCCGCTATGCTCTTCTGTTCGATTTCCTCGCACTGGCGGGGATGATCTATGCAGGGGTCAACATCGTTCAACTCTGGCGCATGCGCCAGGACAACCAAAGGTAGGCAGACATGCTGAAGGACCAGGACCGGATCTTTACCAACCTGTACGGGATGCATGAGCGGACGCTCAAAGGCGCTCAGGCGCGCGGCCACTGGGATGGCACCGCCGGTCTGATCGAAAAGGGGCGGGACTGGATCATCCAGACCATGAAGGACTCCGGTCTGCGTGGCCGGGGCGGTGCGGGCTTTCCCACCGGTCTGAAATGGTCCTTCATGCCCAAGGAAAGCGACGGTCGCCCGGCCTATCTGGTGATCAATGCGGATGAATCAGAGCCCGGCACCTGTAAAGACCGCGAAATCATGCGTCACGATCCGCACACGCTGATCGAAGGCGCGCTGATCGCCTCCTTCGCGATGAATGCACACACCTGCTACATCTACCTGCGCGGCGAATACATCCGCGAGCGCGAGGCCCTGCAGGCGGCCATCGACGAATGCTATGACAAGGGCCTTCTGGGCAGGAACGCAGCCGGGTCCGGCTGGGATTTTGATGTCTTTCTGCACCACGGTGCCGGCGCCTATATCTGCGGTGAGGAAACCGCCCTGATCGAGAGCCTTGAGGGCAAGAAGGGCATGCCCCGCATGAAACCGCCGTTCCCGGCGGGCGCGGGTCTTTATGGCTGCCCGACTACGGTGAACAACGTGGAATCCATCGCTGTTGTGCCCACCATCCTGCGCCGTGGCGCCGAGTGGTTCGCAGGCTTTGGCCGTCCCAACAATGCAGGCACCAAGCTGTTCGCCATCTCTGGTCATGTGAACAACCCCTGTGTCGTCGAAGAGGCGATGTCGATCTCCTTTGAAGAGCTGATCGAAAAGCATTGCGGCGGCATCCGTGGGGGCTGGGACAATCTGCTGGCGGTGATCCCGGGCGGCTCTTCGGTGCCCTGCGTGCGCGGTGAGAACATGCGCGATGCGATCATGGATTTCGACTACCTGCGCGGCGAGCTTGGCTCGGGCCTTGGCACGGCGGCGGTGATTGTCATGGACAAGCAGACCGACATCATCAAGGCGATCTGGCGCCTGTCGAAATTCTACAAGCACGAAAGCTGCGGCCAGTGTACCCCATGCCGCGAAGGCACCGGCTGGATGATGCGTGTCATGGATCGTTTGGTGAAAGGCGAGGCCGAGCTGGAAGAGATCGACATGCTGTGGGATGTGACCAAGCAGGTCGAAGGCCACACCATCTGTGCCCTTGGTGATGCGGCGGCTTGGCCGATCCAGGGCCTGATCCGCAACTTCCGCGAAGAGATCGAAGACCGCATCAAGGCGCAAAAGTCGGGCCGTATGGGCGCGATGGCGGCTGAGTAACAAAAACCGTCAGGCGAAGAACCACCTCAATGACCTATTCCCCAAATATCGCAGACAGACAAGGCCGAGCCTCTTGTGCCCGCTGCCTGCCTGCGTCCATGCGGGAGGGCACGTCATGAAACGGTTCCGGTTCGAAGATGGCGGAGACATCGTAGAGGATATCCGCCACAAGTACGGCTTCGATGGTGATCTCGTCGAAATCTATGCGACCAATCCGGGGCCGACGGTGCACAAATGGCATCACTATCTGCCGCTCTATGATCGTTACTTCAGCCGTTTTCGGGGCAGCGCGGTCCGGTTTCTGGAAGTTGGCGTCAACAAGGGTGGAAGTCTGCAGGTCTGGCGCAAATATCTGGGCGAGGATGCCGTCATCTTCGGCATCGACATCCGCGAGAGCTGTGCCGAACTGGACGGTCAGGCGGGACGAGTACGTATCGGAAGCCAGGATGATCCCGATTTTCTGGACAGTGTGGTGGCCGAAATGGGTGGTGTGGATGTGGTGCTTGATGATGGGAGCCATCAGATGCCCCATGTGCGAAAAACCTTTGAACACCTGTTTCCCAAGCTTGCGGAAGGTGGGATCTACATGGTCGAGGACCTGCATACAGCCTACCTGCGCCGGTTTGGCGGCGGCCTTACCCGAAACAGCAACTTCTTTGCCTTTGTTCGCGAGCTGACGGATGATCTGCACCACTGGTACCACCGTGGTGAACCCAAATATCCGGATCTGAGCGCCGAACTGGGCGGCATTCACGTGCATGATTCTATTGCCGTATTCGAGAAGCAAAAGGTGCATAAACCGGTTCATTCATGGGTGGGGGACGCGCGATGAGTATTTCGCTGAAAACCATTTCTGTCTTGGCGCTTTCCGGAGCACTTCTTGGCGGCTGCGGCAGCTCTTTTAAGGACCGTACCTTGTATGATGGGGTTGCCTTCAAAACCAAAGCCAAAGCGGTGGACAAGAAAGTTTCACTCGCGGCATTCCGGGTTGAGGTCGCCAAGGCGTCCCAGTCCTATGAAGGCGCTCGCCTGGCAGCTCATCACGCGGGTGTAACCTATTGCCTTACAGACGCCGGTTATGGAACCTCACAAATCGTTTGGGACGTGGACCCCTACGATCCCGAGGCAGAGCTGCGACTGGACGGGGATACCGCCATCTTCCACGGGACGTGTCAATCGTGAGCAATGCTGTGGCATATCCCGGCGCCGTGTGTGGCTTGATGTTATTGAATAGCGGGCAATCCCGCGCGTCTGATTGGCCTTTCCATCGGAAGGAAACTGCCATGAAACGTGTCGTAATGTGTCTGATGTCCGCCGCCGCGCTCGCGGTTGCCCCCGTGGCCGCCTTTGCAAAACCGCCTCTGCGTAGTGTTGCGGAGATCGAAGAGCCGTTGTTCGCTGTTGCGGTCGCCAAAGAGGTTAGTGATCACTGCGACAGCCTGACCGCTCGGTTCTGGAAGGGCGTCGGTGAGCTGCGTCGCCTGCGCACGCGCGCCAATGAGCTTGGCTATTCGGACAGCGAGATCCGCGCCTACATCGGCTCGGACACGGAAAAGGCCCGGATGCGGGCAAAGGGAGAGGCGCTTTTTGAAAGCCGCGGCGTCTCTTACAATAAACCGGAAACATTCTGTGCGTTCGGTCGCGCGGAAATCAAGAAAAACAGCGCGATCGGCGTTTTACTGAGGGCGAAATAGACCATGTCTGACCTCCGCAAGATCAACATTGACGGAACCGAGATCGAGGTGGATGGGGCCATGACCCTGATCCAGGCCTGTGAAGTGGCTGGCGTGGAAATCCCGCGTTTCTGCTATCACGAGCGCCTGTCCATCGCCGGCAACTGCCGCATGTGCCTGGTCGAAGTGGTTGGCGGCCCGCCGAAACCGGCGGCATCCTGCGCGATGCAGGTGCGCGATCTGCGCCCTGGCCCCGAAGGCCAGGCGCCGGTGGTGAAAACCAACTCGCCCATGGTGAAAAAGGCCCGCGAGGGCGTGATGGAGTTCCTCCTGATCAACCACCCGCTGGATTGCCCGATCTGCGATCAGGGCGGGGAATGCGATCTGCAGGATCAGGCCATGGCCTATGGCGTTGATTTCAGCCGATTCCGCGAAGCCAAGCGTGCCGTGGACGATCTGGATCTTGGCCCGCTGGTGGGCACCGCAATGACCCGCTGTATCAGCTGCACCCGCTGCGTACGCTTCACCACCGAGGTGGCAGGTATAACCCAGATGGGGCAGACCGGTCGCGGTGAGGATGCGGAAATCACTTCTTATCTGAACGAAACGTTGGATTCGAACCTGCAGGGCAACATCATTGATCTTTGCCCGGTGGGGGCGCTGACCTCCAAGCCGTATGCGTTCACCGCGCGCCCCTGGGAGCTGACCAAGACTGAAACCATCGACGTGATGGATGCGCTTGGTTCTAACATCCGGGTGGACACCAAGGGCCGCGAAGTGATGCGCATCCTGCCGCGCAACCATGACGGCGTGAATGAAGAGTGGATCTCGGACAAGACCCGTTTCGTTTGGGACGGTCTGCGCCGCCAGCGTCTGGACCGCCCCTATGTGCGAGTCGACGGTAAACTGAAGCCTGCCACCTGGCCTGAGGCCTTGGCGGCAGCCGCAGGCGCAATGAAGGGCAAGAAGGTTGCCGGGCTGGTCGGCGACCTGGTGCCGGTTGAAGCGGCCTTTGCTCTGAAACAGTTGATCGAAGGGCAGGGCGGCGCCGTGGAATGCCGCACCGACAATGCCCGCCTCGCGATTGGCAACCGCTCGGCCTATGTGGGCACCGCCGCCATTGAGGACATTGATGCGGCCGGGGCGATCCTACTCGTGGGCACGAACCCGCGTGACGAGGCTCCGGTGCTGAATGCCCGCATTCGCAAAGCTTGGATCAATGGCGCCAATGTTGGCCTGATCGGCGCGGCTGTCGACCTGACCTACGATTACGAGCACATCGGTACGGACCGCGCGGCTTTGGATGCGGCCGTGAAGAACGCTCATGACATTGCAGCCAAAGCCCCTGTGATCATCGTTGGCCAGGGTGCACTGCGTGAGGCGGATGGTCTGGCTGTTATGGCCAAGGTTCAGGAGCTTGCGGCGAAATCGGGCGCCAAGGTTCTGGTCCTGCACACCGCAGCGGCCCGCGTGGGTGCAATGGACATCGGCGCAGTCACCGAAGGGGGCATGGCTGCGGCCATCGACGGGGCAGAGGTGATCTACAATCTCGGCGCCGATGAGGTCGAGATCGATCCGGGTGCTTTCGTCATCTATCAAGGCAGCCATGGCGACCGTGGCGCTCACCGCGCAGACGTGATCCTGCCGGGTGCGGCCTACACCGAGGAAAACGGTCTTTTCGTAAACACCGAGGGACGTCCTCAACTTGCCATGCGCGCCGGTTTCGCACCGGGTGAAGCCAAGGAAAACTGGGCCATCCTGCGCGCGCTGAGTGCCGAAGTGGACGCTAAGCTTCCTTATGATTCGCTGGCGCAGCTGCGCCAGGCGCTGGTTGCCGAGGCGCCGCACCTCGCCAAAGTTGATCAGGTTGCACAAAATGAGGTCGTGGCACTCGACAGCGAACCGCTGGGCAAGGCGGACTTCCTGCCTGCGGTAAAGGACTTCTACCTGACCAACCCGATCGCGCGCGCGTCGCAGCTGATGGCAGAGCTTTCTGCCAATGCGAAAGCCCGCAAAAACGACAAGATTGCGGCCGAGTGATCCGCGCGGCACTCATATCGTCCCTGATGCTGGGGGCCTGTGCGCAGGCGCCCGGCACTGGTGAGACTTCGCCCCAGTATAAAGGGGTAAAGACCAGCCTGCTCAATGGCGATCTGGTGCAGTTCAACGTTGCAATGTCCGGTGCCCGTTCACAGGCGGACCTGGATGACTACGCCGAATGTGCGGCCGCGCAATATGCGCTGATCCGGGGTTACGGATTTGCGCGCCACGTGCGCACAAAAATGAAACAAGAGGGTGGCAATCAGACGGCAGATGCTGTCTACACCATCTCGCCTGCCCTCCCGCGCGGTCTGCGCACCATCGACGCCGAAGTCGTGGTGGCGGATTGCAAGGCAAACGGAATACCCACGGTGTGAGGACCTATGGCTGACTTCTTTAACACCCCAGGCGGCATCGCCGTTCTGATACTGGCGCAAGTGCTTGCAGTTGTTGCCTTTGTCATGATTTCGCTTCTGTTCCTCGTCTATGGGGACCGCAAGATCTGGGCAGCGGTGCAGATGCGCCGGGGCCCCAACGTGGTGGGGGTCTTTGGCCTGCTGCAAACCGTGGCCGACGCGCTCAAATACGTGGTCAAAGAGGTCGTAATCCCTGCAGGTTCTGACCGCACGGTGTTTATCCTGGCACCACTGACCTCGTTTGTTCTCGCAATGATCGCCTGGGCGGTGATCCCGTTCAACGATGGCTGGGTCCTGTCGGACATTAACGTTGCGATCCTCTATGTCTTTGCCGTGTCGAGCCTTGAGGTCTACGGCGTTATCATGGGTGGCTGGGCGTCGAACTCGAAGTATCCCTTCTTGGGCAGCCTGCGGTCTGCGGCGCAGATGATCTCCTACGAGGTGTCGATCGGCCTGATCATTATCGGTGTGATCCTCTCCACCGGCTCGATGAACTTCGGCGACATTGTGCGTGCGCAGGACGGTGATGCGGGCCTCTTCAACTGGTATTGGCTGCCGCACTTCCCGATGGTCTTCCTGTTCTTCATCTCGGCGCTTGCGGAAACCAACCGCCCGCCGTTTGACCTTCCCGAAGCGGAATCGGAACTGGTTGCCGGCTATCAGGTTGAATACTCGTCCACGCCGTTCCTTTTGTTCATGGCTGGGGAATACATCGCCATCTTCCTGATGTGCGCCCTGACCACGCTGCTCTTCTTCGGTGGTTGGCTGTCGCCCGTACCGTTCCTGCCGGACAGCCCGCTGTGGATGGTCGCCAAGATGGCCTTCTTCTTCTTCCTCTTCGCAATGGTGAAGGCGATCACCCCGCGCTATCGCTATGACCAGCTGATGCGCCTTGGCTGGAAGGTCTTCCTGCCCTTCAGCCTGGTCTGGGTGGTCTTCGTCGCCTTTGCTGCAAAATTCGACTGGTTCTGGGGGGCATTTGCCCGCTGGACAACTGGGGGCTGATCATGACGCAGATCGATTACACCCGTGCTGCAAAGTATTTCCTGCTGCAGGATTTTTGGGTCGGTTTCAAACTGGGGCTGAAATACTTCTTCGCCCCCAAGGCTACCGTGAATTACCCGCATGAAAAGGGTCCGCTGAGCCCGCGTTTCCGCGGTGAGCACGCCCTGCGCCGGTATCCCAACGGTGAAGAGCGCTGCATCGCCTGCAAACTCTGCGAGGCGGTGTGCCCTGCGCAGGCGATCACGATTGATGCCGAACCGCGCGAGGACGGCTCCCGCCGCACCACCCGCTATGACATCGACATGACCAAATGCATCTACTGCGGTTTCTGCCAGGAAGCCTGTCCGGTGGATGCCATCGTGGAGGGGCCGAACTTCGAATTCGCCACCGAAACCCGTGAAGAGCTGTTCTACGACAAGGAAAAGCTGCTTTCGAACGGGGAACGCTGGGAAGCCGAGATCGCCCGCAATCTGGAAATCGACGCACCTTACCGGTGATAGGACCATGACCGAGACGCCAAAGAATCCCTTTGAGGCCATGATGGCCCAGGCCCATGAAATGGCCAAAGCGTTCAATCCAGCGCTTGAGCATTTCTCGCCTGCCGAGGCCATGAAGGGTTTCGAGGCGCTGTGGCCGACCATGCCCAAGGAGGCCATGGAACTGATGTTCGGCAAGACCGTTAACAAAGACGGCCTGGATGCCAAGACCCGACTGCTGCTGACGCTGGCGGGGCTGACCATGCAAGGCGCTCAGGCGGACACCGCCCTGCGCCAGACCGTGCGCCACGCCATCGAGGCGGGCGCGAAGAAACAAGAGATCGTTGAAACGATCGGACAGATGTCGGTCTTTGCCGGCATTCCGGCCATGACCCGCGCGCTGGAGCTGGCGCAGGGGGTCATGGACGACAAAAGGGACGATGAGACATGAGCGTTTTTGCCTTCTACCTCTTCGCCATAAGCGCCATCACCGGCGGGCTGTTCACTGTGATCAGCCGCCAGCCGGTGCATTCGGTGCTGTGGCTGATCCTGGCCTTTATTTCCTCGGCTGGGCTGTTCGTGCTTCTGGGGGCGGAATTCGTCGCCATGCTGCTGGTCATCGTCTACGTGGGGGCGGTCGCGGTTCTGTTCCTCTTTGTGGTGATGATGCTGGATGTGGACTTTGCCGAGCTGAAGGCCGAGATGGCCCGTTACATGCCGGTGGCGCTGCTCATCGGAGTTGTGATCCTGATGCAGTTCGTCATGGCCTACGGCGCCTGGGAAAGCGCACCTCTGGCCTCGGAACTGATCGCGCAGCCGGTCCCGGCCGACCGTCATAACACCGAGGCGCTTGGCCTCATCATCTATGATCAATATTTCCTTTTGTTCCAGCTGGCAGGTCTGATCCTTCTGGTGGCCATGATTGGCGCCATTGTACTGACCCTGCGCCACCGCAAGGATGTCAAACGTCAGGACGTTGTCGCCCAGATGATGCGCGACCCGGCCAAGGCGATGGAACTCAAGGACGTGAAACCGGGGCAGGGGCTGTAAGGCGATGATCGGACTTGAACACTATCTCACCGTTGCGGCGACGCTGTTCGTCATTGGCATCTTTGGCCTGTTCCTGAACCGCAAGAACGTGATCATCCTCTTGATGAGTATCGAGTTGATGCTCTTGGCGGTGAACATCAACCTTGTGGCCTTCTCCAGCTTCCTTGGCGATCTGGTGGGGCAGGTCTTTACCTTGTTCGTTCTGACCGTGGCCGCCGCCGAGGCCGCCATCGGCCTTGCGATCCTGGTTTGCTTCTTCCGCAACCGCGGCACCATCGCCGTCGAAGACATCAACGTGATGAAGGGCTAAAGCGTCATGGAAACCATCCTTCTCTTTGCCCCCTTGGTCGGGGCGGTGATCTGCGGCTTTGGCTGGAAGTTCATTGGCGAAAAGGCGGCGATGATCACGGCCACCGGCCTGCTCTTCCTCTCTGCCGCTCTGTCGTGGATCGTCTTCTTGACCTTTGACGGCACCACTCAGAACATCGAAATCCTGCGCTGGATCGAAAGCGGATCGCTCTCCACGTCCTGGGGGATCCGGCTCGACCGGCTGACCGCGATTATGTTGATCGTTGTGACCACGGTCTCCAGCCTGGTGCATCTCTATTCCTTTGGATACATGGCGCATGATCCGCAGTGGAAGGACGGCGAGAGCTACAAGCCGCGCTTCTTTGCTTACCTGTCTTTCTTTACCTTCGCGATGCTGATGCTGGTAACGGCGGACAACCTGGTTCAGATGTTCTTTGGCTGGGAGGGCGTCGGCGTCGCCTCTTACCTCCTGATTGGCTTTTACTACCGCAAGCCCTCGGCCAATGCGGCGGCGATGAAGGCCTTTATCGTCAACCGTGTAGGTGACTTCGGTTTTGCGCTGGGTATCTTTGGCCTGTTCCTGCTGACCGACAGTATCAACTTCAACGACATCTTCGCGGCGATGCCCGAGATCGCAGAGACCGAGGTTTCGTTCCTTTGGGGTGAGTGGAATGCGGCCAACCTGATTGCAGTGCTTCTGTTCATCGGCGCCATGGGCAAATCGGCGCAGCTGATCCTGCACACCTGGCTGCCTGACGCGATGGAAGGCCCGACTCCGGTGTCGGCCCTGATCCACGCCGCAACAATGGTGACCGCCGGTGTATTCCTCGTGTGCCGGATGTCGCCGCTGATGGAATTCGCACCCGAGGCAACCACCTTCGTCACCGTGCTTGGTGCGACGACCGCCTTCTTCGCTGCGACCGTGGGCCTTGTACAGACGGACATCAAACGAGTCATTGCTTATTCCACCTGTTCGCAGCTTGGCTACATGTTCGTGGCTGCTGGTGTCGGCATGTATTCGGCGGCGATGTTCCACCTGTTCACCCACGCCTTCTTCAAGGCGATGCTGTTCCTTGGCGCAGGCTCCGTGATCCACGCGATGCACCATGAGCAGGACATGATGAACTACGGTGGCCTACGCAAAAAAATCCCCTATACCTTTGCGGCGATGATGATCGGCACGCTGGCCATCACCGGCGTCGGCATTCCGCTTACCTACATCGGCTTTGCCGGCTTCCTTTCGAAGGATGCGATCATCGAAAGCGCCTATGCGGGCGGGTCGTCCTACGGCTTCTGGCTGTTGGTGGTTGCCGCTGCGATGACATCTTTCTATTCGTGGCGCCTGATCTTCCTCACCTTCTATGGCAAGCCGCGCGGCGACAAGCATACGCACGATCACGCGCATGAAAGCCCCATGGTCATGCTGATCCCGCTGGGTGTTCTGGCGCTGGGTGCGGTCTTCTCGGGCATGATCTGGTACAAGAGCTTCTTTGGTCATGCTGACACCGTGGGCAAGTTCTATGGCATTCCCTACGCTGAAGCCTCAGCTGAGGGGCACGGTGAAGCCACGGACGGCCATGGCGTGGCTGCAAAGGGCGAAAATCACTATGTGTTCACCGGCAAGCCGGGAGAGGGCGCGCTTTACATCGCACCCGAAAACACGGTGCTGGACGACGCCCATGCGGTTCCGAAATGGGTGAAGGTCTCTCCCTTCATCGCGATGCTGGGCGGCCTGATCATGGCGCTGTGGTTCTACATCTGGAACCCCTCGCTCCCGGCACGCCTGGCAGAGAACCAGCGCCCATTGTACTTGTTCCTCAAGAATAAGTGGTACTTTGACGAGCTTTATGACGCGATCTTCGTCAAACCAGCGATTGCGATCGGCCGCTTCTTCTGGAAGAAGGGCGACGGCAAGACGATTGATGGTTTCCTGAACGGTGTGGCAATGGGCATCGTGCCCTTCTTCACGCGTCTCGCTGGCCGGGCCCAGTCCGGCTTCATCTTTACCTATGCCTTCTGGATGGTGCTGGGCATTGCCGCCCTTGTCACCTGGATGTCGATCGGCGGAGGAGCGCACTGATGGACAACATCCTTTCTATTGTCACCTTTATCCCGGCGTTTGCTGCGGGCCTGATGGCCCTGCTGCTCCGGGGGGATGACGAAGCGGGACAACGCAACGCCAAATGGATCGCGCTCCTGGCGACCTCGATCACCTTTTTGGCGTCGCTGTCGATCTACGCGAACTTTGATCCAGCAGACACCGGCTTTCAGTTTGTGGAAGAGGCGGAGTGGATCTTTGGCCTGAAGTACAAGATGGGCGTCGACGGCATTTCGGTGCTGTTCGTGATGCTGACGACTTTTGTGATGCCGCTGACCATCTTGGCCAGCTGGAACGTCACAACCCGCGTCAAGGAATACATGGTGGCCTTCCTGCTGCTTGAAACCCTGATGCTGGGCGTCTTCATGGCGCTGGATCTGGTGCTGTTCTACCTGTTTTTCGAGGCGGGCCTCATTCCGATGTTCCTGATCATCGGCATCTGGGGCGGCAAGGAGCGCATCTACGCGTCGTTCAAGTTCTTCCTCTACACCTTCTTCGGATCGGTGCTGATGCTGGTCGCCATGGTTTACATGTACTCCGATTTCCGCTCGACGGATATCGAGGGCTTGTTGGGCCACACGTTCTCGTCGACTGGCTTCGACCTGATGGGTATTCGCATTGTCGGTGGCGCTCAGACACTTCTGTTCCTCGCCTTCTTTGCCTCTTTCGCGGTGAAGATGCCGATGTGGCCAGTTCACACCTGGCTGCCGGATGCGCACGTGCAGGCGCCGACCGCAGGCTCTGTCGTGCTGGCGGCGATCCTTTTGAAGATGGGCGGCTACGGGTTCCTGCGCTTCTCTTTGCCGATGTTCCCGGTAGGCGCGGATGTGATGACAGATCTGATCCTCTGGATGTCCGCCATTGCGGTTGTCTATACCTCGCTGGTGGCGATGGTGCAGGAGGACATGAAGAAGTTGATCGCCTATTCGTCGGTCGCGCATATGGGCTTTGTGACCATGGGCATCTTTGCCGCCAACCAGCAGGGCATTGATGGCGCCATCTTCCAGATGCTGAGCCACGGCTTTATCTCGGCGGCGCTGTTCCTTTGCGTGGGCGTCATTTATGACCGTATGCACACCCGCGACATCGACGCCTATGGCGGCCTTGTGATCCGCATGCCCGCTTACGCGCTGGTCTTCATGTTCTTCACCATGGGCAACGTGGGCCTGCCGGGCACATCGGGCTTCATCGGTGAATTCCTGACCCTGATGGGCACCTTCCAGAAAAACACCTGGGTTGCGGCTGTGGCTGCAACCGGCGTGATCTTCTCGGCAGGCTATGCCCTCTGGCTCTATCGGCGGGTGGTTTTTGGCGATCTGATTAAGGAGAGCCTCAAGACCATCAAGGACATGGATGCGCGCGAGCGGTTCATCTTCGCGCCGCTGGTGGTGATGACCATCCTTCTGGGCGTCTACCCGTCGCTTGTCACCGATATCATAGGCCCGTCCACCGAGGCGCTGATTTCGAACTTCAACCAATCTCTGGCCGCCGCTGACACCTCGTCGGCGACCCAGATTGCTTCGCACTAAGGGAGCCAAGGCAGATGATCCAAGCTGATCTCTCCATCGTCCTGCCAGAGATTGTTCTGGCGCTCTACGCAATGGTGGCGCTCCTGGTGGCCGTTTACACCAGCAAGGACAAACTGGCCACGACGCTTGTCTGGGCCACTTCCGGCCTGATGGTTGCCCTGGCGGTCTGGATCGCCACAGCGGGCAGTGGCAGCAACGCAGCCTTTGGCGGCATGTTCGTCGATGATGGCTTTTCGCGTTTTGCCAAGGTGGTGATCCTGGTCGCCGCCGCTGCGGTGATGATTATGGGACAGGAATACATGTCCCGCCGCGGCATGCTGCCCTTCGAATACCCCATCCTGATCGCGCTGAGCGCAGTCGGTATGATGGTGATGGTATCCGCCGGCGATCTGATGGCGCTGTACATGGGGCTCGAACTGCAGTCGCTGGCGCTTTACGTGGTTGCCTCCCTGCGCCGCGATAGCATCAAATCGACTGAAGCGGGCCTCAAGTACTTCGTTCTTGGCGCGCTGTCCTCTGGTCTGCTGCTCTACGGTGCTTCGTTGGTCTATGGCTTCGCCGGAACCACCAAGTTCACCGGTATCATTCAGGTGGCCGCGCATGGTGAAATGTCGCTTGGCATGCTCTTTGGCCTCGTGTTCCTGATCTCTGGCATGGCCTTCAAGGTTTCTGCCGTGCCGTTCCACATGTGGACCCCTGATGTCTACGAAGGGTCCCCAACACCGGTGACGGCTTTCTTTGCGACCGCGCCCAAGGTCGCAGCGATGGGACTTTTTGCACGTGTGCTGCATGACGCTTTTGGCGGCGCGATTGTCGACTGGCAGCAGGTCATCGTGGTCCTGTCGGTGCTGTCCATGTTCCTGGGCGCCGTTGCGGCCATCGGTCAGCGTGACATCAAACGCCTGATGGCTTTCTCGTCCATTGCCCACATGGGCTATGCGATGATCGGCCTGGCGGCGGGGACCGAGGCAGGCGTTTCGGCGATGCTCGTGTATCTGGCGATCTATGTCACCATGAATGTCGGAACCTTCTCCTTCATCCTGATGCTGGAAAAGGAAGGTAAGCCGGTCACGGACATCAACGCGCTGAACCAGTTTGCATCCCGCGAGCCGGGCAAGGCGCTGGCGGTTCTGATCCTGATGTTCTCGCTGGCCGGTGTTCCGCCGATGCTGGGCTTCTTTGCCAAGCTGGGCGTCTGGCAGGCTGGTGTCGAAGCTGGGCTCATGGGGCTGGTCATCGCGTCGGCCATCGCGTCCGTTATCGGTGCCTTCTACTACCTGCGGATCGTATTCTACATGTACTTCGGTGGCTCCGAAGAAGAGGTAGAAGCCAAGGGATCGCCTGTGCTGACGGTCGGTCTGATGGCCTCTGCGGCGCTGATGCTGATCGGTGTGGTCTACCAGTTCGGAATTGACGGAGCGGCTGCGGCTGCGGCTGCAACCCTTGTCAATTGATCGATACCAAAGACAAGCTGAAAGGGCCCGGTCGCAGGACCGGGCCTTTTGCGCATTTTTATAAGCGAGAGTGGCGATGAGCTGGCCTGCTGGATATGGAAAACGCGTTCTTCCCGAAGTTGACAGCACTTTGGATGAGGCGGCTCGGATCGCTGGTGATCTGACGGGGCCGGAATGGATTCTGGCCTTGCGCCAGACAAAGGGGCGTGCAAGGCGAGGCCGAGACTGGAAAGATCCTCGCGGCAACTTTGCGGCAACCCTTGTGTTCCGCCCCGATGGGGCTGCAGATCAGGTTGCCTTGAGAAGCTTCGTGGCATCTTTGGCGCTGTATGATGCCTGCGTTGCAGTCACCGGGCGCCGGGATGGTCTTGCCTTGAAGTGGCCAAACGACGTGCTGCTGAACGGGGGCAAGCTGGCGGGTATCCTCCTCGAAAGTACCGGGCAGGGCAGCGGGGTCACCTATTTGTCGATCGGGATTGGGGTCAACCTGATGGAAACCCCGATGAAAGAGTGGCTGGAACCGGGCGCCGTCTGGCCGGTCTCCCTGCTCTCGGAAACCGGGATTCAGGTGACTGCCGAGGAGTTCCTAGAGGCGCTGGCCGAGGCCTATGCCCGCTATGAGGCGCAGTTCGTTACATATGGGTTCGAGCCGATCCGCACCGCCTGGCTGTCTCGTGCGGCTAAGCTGGGGGAGGTCATAACCGCCCGGACCGCAACGTCGGAAACCGAAGGCACCTTTGAAACGGTGGACGCCCGGGGCAACCTTGTCCTAAACACCGCCAAAGGCCGCGTCACCATTCCCGCCGCGGATGTCTACTTCTAGGAAAGGCGCGCCCCATGCTTTTGGCTGTTGATTGTGGCAATACCAATACCGTCTTCTCGATCTGGGATGGGGAGCAGTTCATCGGCACCTGGCGCACGGCGACGGACTGGCGGCGTACGGCGGACCAGTATTTCGTCTGGCTCAACACACTGATGCGCTTGCAGGGGATCGAGGCGGAGATCACCGACATGATCATCTCTTCTACTGTGCCGCGGGTGGTCTTTAACCTTCGGGTTCTTGGGGACCGATACTTCAATACCCGGCCCCTGGTGGTTGGCAAATCCGACTGCCTGTTGCCGGTCGAGGTGCGCGTGGACGAAGGCACCGCCGTCGGCCCGGACCGACTGGTCAACACGGTTGCGGGTTTTGATCACTATGGCGGCAACCTGATCATGGTGGATTTTGGTACGGCGACCACTTTCGATGTCGTGGCTGAGGATGGCGCCTATGTGGGCGGGGTGATTGCACCAGGGGTGAATCTGAGCCTTGAAGCCCTACATCAGGCAGCAGCGGCCTTGCCCCATGTGGACATCTCCAAACCGCAAAAGGTCATCGGCACCAATACCGTGGCCTGTATGCAATCTGGCGTCTTCTGGGGTTATGTCGGCCTCGTGCGTGAAATCTGCACCCGCATCAAGGAAGAGCGCGGCGTGCCCATGAAAATCATATCGACAGGCGGGCTGGCGCCTTTGTTCCAGCAAACTGCTGATCTGTTCGACGCATATGAGGATGATCTCACCATGCATGGGCTGCAGGTCATCCATAAATATAACAAGGATAACGGTACTCCGAATGAGCACTGAGAGATTGATCTATCTGCCCCTTGGCGGGGCAGGTGAAATTGGCATGAACGCTTATGTCTATGGCTACGGCAAGCCCGGCAAGGAGCGGCTGATCCTGGTGGATCTGGGCGTGGCCTTCCCGGACATGGAGACCAGCCCGGGCGTGGATCTGATCATGCCGGACATCGCCTGGCTGAAAGAGCGGGTTGACCAGCTGGAGGCGGTCTTCATCACCCATGGTCACGAGGACCACATCGGTGCGGTGTCGCATCTGTACGGCGATCTGCGGGTGCCGGTCTATGCGCGTGCCTTTACCGCGAATTTGGCCCGCCGCAAGATGGAAGAGCGCGGCCATGATCCCAAGATGGTGCAAACCGTCTCGGCCTGGCCCGAAGTGACCAAGCTTGGTCCCTTCACGATCGGTGTCGCCCCCATGTCTCATTCGATTCCCGAAAGCGGCGCGCTGATCATCGATACGCCCGCCGGACGCGTGGTGCACACCGGTGATTTCAAGCTGGATCCGAACCCTCTGGTGGGCGAGCCCTTTGATCCCGAGATGTGGAAAGAGATCGCCAAGGATGGTGTGCAGGCCATGGTCTGCGATTCCACTAATGTCTTCTCGGCACATCCGGGGCGCTCTGAGGCAGAATTGGCGCCTGAGATCACAAGGCTGATCGGTGAGGCGAAGGGCATGGTCGCAGCGACCACCTTTGCTTCGAACGTTGCGCGGGTGAAAACTCTCGCCGAAGCGGGTGAACGGGCAGGGCGCTCAATTGTGCTTCTGGGGCGAGCGATGCTGCGTATGGTCGAGGCGGCGGTCGAGACCGGAGTTTTGACCGACTTCCCAAAAGTCATCCAGCCCGAGGAAGCGCAGGATGTACCGCGGGAAAACCTGATGCTGATTACGACCGGCAGCCAGGGGGAGCGGCGCGCTGCCACTGCGCAGATGGCGCGCGGCAAGTATCGCGGTCTTGAGCTGAAGGCGGGAGATCTCTTCCTGTTCTCCTCCAAAACTATTCCTGGCAACGAGAAGGGCGTGATCCGTATCATGAACCAGTTCTCGGAGCGCGGCGTCGATGTGGTGGATGACAGCTCAGGCCTTTATCACGTGTCAGGACATGCCAACCGGCCGGATCTTGAGCAGCTCCATGCTCTGGTGAAGCCCAAGATCCTTGTGCCGATGCACGGCGAGCATCGCCACTTGCGCCAGCATGCGCGCATCGCCGAAGAAGCCGGTATCGCGAGCGCTGTGGCTGTGAACGGGACCATGCTGGATCTGTCGCGGGATGAGCCCAAGGTGGTCGACTACATCGAAACCGGCCGGGTCTATCTGGATGGCACAGTCAAGATCGGTGCGCTGGACGGAATTGTGCGTGATCGTATCCGCATGGCGCTGAATGGCCATCTGGTGATTACGGTGATCCTGGATGAAGAGGACGAACCGCTGGGCGAACCCTGGTGCGACATCAAAGGCCTTGCCGAAACCGGCACGTCCAATGCGGCCCTGGCCGAGGTAATCGAAGAGGATCTCAACCAGTTTCTGATGCGCGCCGGGGCCAAGACCCTGCGTGATGACGACAAGCTGGAAGGTGAGCTGCGCCGGATCGCACGTCAAACCGCCAATACCGAAATCGGCAAAAAGCCTGAAGTAACAGTTGTGATCAGCCGTATGCGCTGAAGGGTTCGAACTGGTAGAGGCAAAAACGCCCCGGCCAAATGGACCGGGGCGTTTTCTTGTGAGTGATGGTGGGAAAGCTTGCCTCAGGCGTGACGGGGGCGCTGGAAAAGGCCTGCAACCCTTCGCATACCCTTTACCAATGCTGCGCCTGCGCCGCGAAAGATTTGTGCGATGGCTTCGCTGCGCATGGCATAGGCGCGCTGTTCGATGGCTTGGATGTCTTGGGCGGTCAACATGGGGATATCAGAAGCGGGCATTGATCAATCTCGGTCGTTTCAGGTGTGTGTGATTGTTAGCCGTGATCTAGGTGCATTGGGCGATGATGACATCTGGTAAATTCGTCATTGCCGCCATGCTGCAGATGCAAAGCAACCATCAGGGGAGAGTTGGCAGCGGAGCAAAAGAAAACGGCCGCACCCTAAGGGGCACGGCCGAAACAAAGATGAGCTGCAAGGCTGGCTCAGCTGGCGCGGCGCTCGTCAAAGGACAAGGCGATAAAGCTGGGCATATGGTCTCCCATTCCAACGACCACCTTGCGATCGTCACGCCGGTCCTTGCCTGCGCCACGGCCGCCACGTGATCTTTTGCCGCTCGTCGATTTCTCGGCCTGCGTGTCCTCCTTGGGGGCTGAGGACTGCACCTCCTGCTCCTGAGGCTGGTTTGGTGCTGAAGCCGCAGTTTTGTCCGACGATTTGCTGCGTGAGCGGGTTCGGCTTGGCTTGGGCTTGGCCTCATTTGCATCTTCGGCGTCTTTGGCTGCTGCCTTGCGCGCCGGAGCCTTTTTCACAGGGTTTTCCAGCCGTTCGATCTTTTTCTGAACGAGGCTCTCAACCGCATCCAGCGCCTTTTCGTCGCGCGGAACGCAGATTGTGATCGCCTTGCCTTCGCGCCCGGCACGGCCGGTGCGGCCAATGCGGTGAACATAGTCCTCGGCGTGACCGGGAACGTCATAGTTAAACACATGGCTGACGCTTGGCACGTCAAGTCCGCGTGCGGCCACATCCGAGGCAACGAGGATCCTCAACTGTCCGTCGCGGAACCCGTCGAGAGTTTTGGTGCGCTGGCTCTGGTCCAGATCCCCGTGTATGGGTGCTGCATCATAGCCGTATTTCTTCAGCGACTTGGCAACGATATCCACATCCGTCTTGCGGTTGCAGAAGATGATCGCATTGGTCAGCTTGTCGCCTTCCTGATCGATCAGAGCGCGTAGCACTTTGCGCTTTTCGCTTCCTTCGCGATCCTTGCGGGAGGCTTTGAATTCCACGACGGCCTGTTCGATGGTTTCCGACGTGGTCGCCTGGCGGGCAATCTCGATACGCTCGGGGTTCGACAGGAAGGTATTGGTGATCCGCTCAATCTCCGGCGCCATGGTTGCCGAGAAGAACAGGGTCTGGCGGGTAAAGGGCGTGAGGCCGAAGATGCGCTCGATATCTGGGATAAAGCCCATGTCAAGCATACGGTCGGCTTCATCCACGACCATTACCTTAACGTCCGAGAGGATTAGCTTGCCGCGTTCGAAATGGTCGAGCAGACGACCGGGCGTTGCGATAAGAACATCGACACCCTTGTCGATGAGTTGGTCCTGTTCCTTGAAGCTGACACCGCCGATTAGCAGCGCTTTCGTCAGTTTCAGATGTTTGGTGTAGGTGTCGAAGTTCTCGGCCACCTGGGCCGCCAATTCACGCGTGGGGCAGAGCACCAGGCTGCGCGGCATCCGGGCGCGAGCGCGACCACGGGCCAGCGCTGTAATCATCGGCAGGGTGAAAGAAGCGGTTTTCCCGGTGCCGGTTTGTGCGATGCCCAGAACATCGCGTCCCTCCAAAGCGGGCGGAATGGCTCCGGCCTGGATGGGGGTAGGTGTTTCATACCCGGCTTCCTCAATTGCCTTGAGGACCTTGGGGTTCAAGTTCAGATCGGAGAATTTTGTCATTTGCGTCCGTTGTTGCGGACACTGACCAGGCCCGCGCGTGTATGTATCGGCCAGGCCTCGCAAGGTCATGCGGTTTGGCAGCTGCCGGCGTGTGGCGCGGTCTACCAAAATAAGGGGCGATCGTCAATTGAAGCCTTTTTTGATGACCGTTTGTCGGGACTTCGCCACGCAAGACAATCACGTATTTGCACAGCTTTGAGCGCTCAGGCTTCGTCCGGGAAGTGGGCGCTCCGCTTTTCGCCAAGCCGCAAATCGCGGAGTCGCAGCAGGTTTCGTTGTTTCAGCCGGGTGCGCAAAGCGGGCCTATCGGCGCAAACCTCTTCGAAGAAGGCTCTGAGGCCCTGTTCCCCGTCTTCTGCTTCGATCGCTGAGAGTAGCTCGTGCACCGAAAGTCCGCCTTTTGTGCGGGGCAGGGCGGGCTTCAACTCAGGTCTATAAGAGCCCTTTTCGAGCCGGTATCGATAATGGGTGATCCAACTGTCCCAGTCGCGAGCATGAAGATGGCAGAGATCAACACAGGGCAGGATCGCTTGAGCGGGGTTTTCCCCATCCGGGAGAATCAGGTTGTGGATGCGCAGTTGCGCCCCCTCAAGGCCGGGACGCACAAAGAGCTTGCCCTGCACATGGCTGAGGAAGCCGCCGAGCAAATGGGCGCCGTAAGTGGGGTAAAGGGCCTCGGAGATCCTGCGTCGTTCTGGTCCGCTTTCAATGTGTCCCTTGAAAGCGGTGCCATCTCCTCCGGCCAAAACTTCAATGGGAAATACCCTGGCGCATTTGGTGGTTTGGGGCAGGTCGCCCAAGATCCGAGACAGCGGGGTTTCGGACCATAGGAACTCATCAACATCTATGTGGATGAGCCAATCCAGCCCTTTGCACTGGCGTCGATAGGCGCGCGTTGCATTCAGAGTTTGGCGGACCTGGTGCTTCTGCGGTTTCCCGGCCTTGCGCCTTTTTCGCCAGTGGCCTTCATCGCAATCGATCACTCTGATTTTGGGATGCCGTACCAGCACATCGTGCGCATCGGGGCAGGGGGCATCGAGGTAGATGAATATCCGTTACGCACCCGCGTCAAGATGATAGGCCGCCCATGCCAGCAGGTCCTCAGCAGGTGCCTTGATCGTCGCGACAATACCCCATGTATCGGCCTTTGGCGATTTGTTCATGGGGGCGTCGGCTTTCGCTTGTAGTGTCTGAGCCGCGCGAAAATGCTGCGATCATCAGTCATCACCATGCGCAACATGCGGGCCCCCAGGGGGCGGAACACCGGATCTTCTTCGACACACTGCCAGAGTCGCGCAAGCATGTTCATGTCAAGATCGCCCGAGCGTAAGGAATAGGCGGTCATGTCGAATGCAAGCGGATGATCGGACTTGCGCCGCTTGAGGTTGGGAAAGGCAAAGTTGCCCGGGCGTCCTGAGAGTCTGCGCTCGCTGTCGTGCAGCTTGATCAGGTCAAAGAGCATCGACAGCCCCTGGCCGCCGCGCCGCTGCGCTTCGGTTTCGCCATGATCGCCAAAGGTGGATGCGGTCGAAATCAGCCAGCGTGTGTCGAGACAATTAACAAAGCTGGCACCGCGCTCTTGCCAGATGCGCAGAAACAGGTCCCGGGCAAGCTGGGGGGGATCGTCCCGGCGCAGAATTGCAATGCAGAGCGCATGTACGGCTGCCAGTTCGCTGAGGCCGGCAAAATCACGTCGGATTTTGAACCACTTGGTTTCGATATGCTGCTTTGCGCCGGGTGCGTTCTCTGGCGGGTGCGGCGCAATAGTGGCCGCTTCCAAAGCGGCGAGATCGCTCGGCAGAGATTGCAAAAGCGCGGCGCTGCCCTCGTAAGGGCGCCGCTTCTTTTCGAGGCGGCGCATGAGGGTATGAAAGCCCCCCGGATAAATCTCTTCGGCAATATCCATGCGCGCCCGTGCCCAACCTTGATGGTCTGAAATGTCGCCTCAGACCATCATTTCCTTGGTCGCGGTTAGTTTCAAGTCCGGATAGTCCCGCTCCACCCGGTCGATGTCCCATTGCAGGCGCGTCAAGTAGACGGTGTCGCCATCGTGGTCGGTTGCGATATGCTGCTTGTTGGCGTTGATGAACTTTTCTACCGCGGGCTTGTCACCGCTGACCCAGCGCGCGGAGGTGAACTGAGAGGGTTCGAAACGCACCGGCAGGCCGTATTCCATTTCGATCCGGCTGGCGAGCACCTCGAACTGAAGCGCGCCGACCACGCCGACGATAAAGCCAGAGCCGAACGAGGGCTTGAAGACCTTGGCCGCACCTTCTTCGGCAAATTGCATCAGAGCCTTTTCCAGGTGCTTCGCCTTCATCGGATCGCCCGCGCGCACGGTCTGCAACAGCTCCGGCGCAAAGGAGGGGATGCCGGTGGCCCGCAGCGCCTCACCCTCGGTCAGCGTATCGCCGATGCGCAGCTGGCCGTGGTTCGGAATGCCTATGATATCACCTGCCCAAGCCTCTTCTGCCAGCTCCCGGTCGGAGGCCAGGAACAGTACGGGGTTTGAGATTGCCATGGGTTTCTTGGACCGCACATGGGTCAACTTCATGCCACGTTTGAAATGCCCCGAGGCCAGGCGCACAAAGGCGACGCGGTCGCGGTGCTTTGGGTCCATGTTGGCCTGCACCTTGAAGACAAAACCTGCGACCTTCTTTTCCTCGGGGCAGATCTGCCGGGGGCTGGCCTGCTGAGGCTGAGGTTCTGGCCCGTAAGTGCCGATGCCGTCCATCAGTTCCTTCACCCCGAAGGAGTTGATCGCAGAGCCGAACCAGATCGGGGTCATATGTCCCTCAAGTACCGATTGCGGGTCGAGGGTTGGCAAAAGTTCCTTTGCCATTTCAACTTCTTCGAGAAACTTTTCAAGCAAGTGCGCGGGCACATGTTCGGCCAGTTTGGGATCGTCCAGCCCTTCGATCGAGATGCTCTCGGCTACCTTGTTCCGATCAGCCCGGTCCATCAGCTCCAGCCGGTCGCGCAACAGGTCATAGCAGCCGATGAAATCCCGTCCCACCCCGATGGGCCAGCTGGCGGGGGTTACGTCAATCGCCAGCATCTCCTGGATTTCGTCAATGATCTCAAATGTATCGCGGCTCTCCCGGTCCATCTTGTTACAGAAGGTCAGGATTGGCAGATCGCGCAGACGGCAGACCTCGAACAGTTTCTGCGTTTGGCTTTCCACACCCTTGGCACCGTCGATCACCATCACCGCCGCATCCACCGCCGTCAGCGTCCGGTAGGTGTCCTCGGAAAAGTCCGAGTGGCCGGGGGTATCCACCAGATTGAACCGGAACTCCTTGAAATCAAACGACATGGCCGAGGCCGAGACCGAGATCCCACGGTCCTTTTCCATCTGCATGAAATCGGACCGCGTGCGCCGCGCTTCGCCCTTGGCGCGCACCTGACCGGCCATCTGGATGGCGCCGCCATATAGGAGGAACTTTTCGGTCAAAGTGGTCTTGCCCGCATCCGGGTGCGAGATGATCGCAAAGGTGCGGCGCCGCGCGATTTCTGGCGGCAATTCGGGGCGATTGGACTGGGTATCTAGCATGAGCGCGCGTATATCAGGATTGCGCCCCGAGGCAAGAAAAACAGGCGTCGCCCCGCGTACACCCTCTGTACACCGCCCGTACACCGGGCATGCGTTGCGCGTTGCAGCAGGGGCGCACGGAGGCATCAGCCACCCTTAAGGCATTTGCCCCATGCTGATGGCCCTGATCCAAAGCCCATGCCGGACAGCCCCCAAAAGATGCCGAGCCAGAAACACCACGACGCCGAAATGCAGCAGGAGCTGGACGATCTGCAATCCGCCCTGCGCCGGGACTGGCTGGACAAGAGCCTGCCCAAGGACTGGCACGGCATGGACAGCTGGCAGCGCCTCGACCGCCCCAAGACGCGGGTGACGATCCGGCTGGATGCCGACATGTTGCGCTGGTTCCGCAAGCTCGGCCCCAACTACAGCCGCCGCATCAACGCGGTGCTGCGCATCTACTGGATGGCGCTTTTATCGGGCCACATCCAGGCCCATGAGAATGACAACACGACCCTGCGCATCGCGCTGAATGCGCGGCGGAGGCTGGAGGAGGAACGGGGGGAGTGAGGGGGAAGCAGCCATTGGTTGGCTGCGCAGCGAACGTCTGTTCAGAGCCCAGGATGACGGATGCTTGGGAATGCCGTGTGATCAAAGGCAATCTTTAAAGCTTGCAGCTATGGCCTGATCTCCTTCGGGGGCGAAAATAGTTCCGGTCATGAAGACGCCCGAGGCGGTGTAACTGTTGACTGAAAACTTTGCGCTGCCAGCGCCGATAGATTGCGCAGTCACTGGGTCCAAAATTAATGTCGCAAGCAGTCTTTGCTGTGGGTAGAGGCGGATACTTTTGGGGCCAAACGTGGTTTTGCCTGCAACTGTTTCAATCCACCATCCATCGATGTGGGTTGTCGTTGGGTCAGCCATTTCTAATGGGAGGCCACTGTTAGCATCCTCTGCGTAGAGGTTGATCATTGGACGCCCCTTCCAGCAAAAGGTCTCCAACTCGTAAACTCTCTCAAGTACCCCAACATTACGCGGGTTGTTTGCTATTGCTACTATCTCGCCGTCTTTCGGCACCAACCGAAAATCTTGGAATGCTGAGATTGGATGAATCCCGAGCGCATTTAAGTCTTGTCTGTTTGGAATAAACATCTCGTCAGGGTGCGTCATTGACATGCGTTCGAACAATTCTGGCGCAGCCCCCATTTCGCGTAAATAGTTGGAAATAGTCGCGGATATGGCTTGAGTGGTAGCCATCGTTTCGACAGCGCTCCTGATCTCTGAGCCACCATAGAATTGATGAAATCCTATTTCGCTACCTTCAGGTACAGTTCGCTCTATGCCTCCCATGAACGCAAGGGCACATGCCGAATAGCAGCCAGATCCATTTAATGGCGTGGCGGCATAAGAGTAGTCCCAATCCGATTGCATGGGTGCACGCGGAGAATACTTTTGTATGATGGTCTCAACCCGTTTTTGACGCATGAAGCGCCCGAGTTTCAGCCCTTCCGAAAGGTTGCCTCCCGAACTATTAAAAGCAACCGTGAAACTAAACGCATCATAGGCATTCTCATCCCAGAACTTCGCAAACCTATCAGCATCCCCCGATGAAACCTCGCCATCCAAAGTAAAGATAACGCTCGCATTGAAACGGATGATGTCAAATTCAAGAGCCTGTCCTTGTTCAGGCAAGCCAACAACAGAAATCGAAGCAAGGACTGCTATTCTCAGCATGTGCTCCTGCAAACGGCGCGCCAATATTTGCCGAACATTTTCAAATGATCCAAATGTATGTGAAAGGAGCGAACGCGAAGCGGCCGATTGATTCAACTGCTGTACCTCTGAGTAAAAATCTTCGAATATCGAACCATCGCACGAGAGCGGTCGCCTGTTCAACTGCGGCGAATGCCTGCTCCGTCCGCAGAGCTGACGGCCCGGGTGCCAGTCTGCAAGTGTCACAACCTACGCAAAGCTCGTTTGACAGCCCTACCTCAGTGACGCCCGCTTCAGCAGCTCCACCAAATCCGGGCGGTCCAGTAGGGGCCTTGGCACGTCCAGCCCGTGGCTGTCGCGGCGCTGGTGGGGGCCTGCGATCCCTGCGATCCGCTCCAGCAGCTCGGGGGGCAGGGCGGGTTCGGTCACCGGGTCCAGGAACAGGCTTTCTGCGGCGATCCCCTCGGCATAGACGATGTGATGGCGGTCGAACAGCAGCTGGAAATAGTCCACGAACCCGCCGTCCTGCACCACGACGCTGTCGCCGTTCACCAAGTGGCGGGCCGGGATCAGCAGCTCGGGCGTGCCGGCCCCGAGCGCGTCGTGGCGCTGATAGACCATCAGTCGGTGTTCGGGGCTGACCAGCAGGTCGCGCGCGTTGTTCAGCGTGCCCTTGCGGATCAGGATCGGCGCCATCTCACCGGTGGCGCGGCTGGTGGTCATACCGATCCAGCGCAGCTCCTGCACACCGTCGTCGCGGGTCAGAATTCGGTCGCCAGGGCGCAGATCTTCGATCGGGCGTTGGGCTCCGGTGGCCAGGGTGATATGCGTTCCGCGGGCGAAGGACACGGCGGTCATCTGGGCCAGCCGTGTCCTTGCGCCGTCGCGCTCGGCACTCAGAAGCGTATATCCGACTTCCGGGACAAGCGGTGCAAGGGGAACAAGGTAAACGCCCGCGATCATCCCGTCTGTATCCACTTCGACCAGAACCAGAGCATCGATGTTGGGACCCGTCTCGGTCATCAGCGTCAGGGCGGCGTCGAGATGCAGCGCGGCGCCAGCCTGACCCAGCTCACTGTCTGCACCGACGCTCAACTCACCGTCTGACTGGCTGCTGATGGATAGACGTCTGGCCGGTTTTTTCGCTGAAAGCACGTAAACGTCGTCCAGCACCAGATCTTCGAACACGCCCAGAGGATCGCCCATATTGGCACCGACGTCGACCCGAAAGGCATCGGCGGGATAGGCGGGAATGGATCTGGTTGCAGTGCGCGCGACTGTCACGAGGGCCCTCTTCTGCGCTTTGGATAAAGGTGGCATATCTTGGGATTATGGCATGAAACAGGCTGGAAGGCGCAGAAATTCGGACCACGTCCGACAGGCTGGTCATTCCGCTAAGGAACGTGCAATCTCTCGTCGGAAACGCAGAATCCTTATGGAGGACGAACATGGATCTTGGAATTGCAGGCAAGCGCGCATTGGTCTGTGCCAGCAGCAAGGGGCTGGGCCTTGGCTGCGCCGAGGCGCTGGCCGAAGCCGGTGTGAACCTGGTGATGAACGCCCGCGGTGAAGAGGCGCTGCTGGCCGCCGCGCAAGGCATCCGCGATACCTATGGTGTCGAAGTGCAAACCGTGGCCGCCGATGTGACCACGCCCGAAGGGCAAAAGGCCGTTCTCGACGCCGCGGGGGATGTCGATATCCTGGTGACCAACGCGGGCGGCCCGCCGCCGGGCATGTGGTCCGACTGGGAGCGCGAGGATTTCATCAAGGCGCTGGATGCCAATATGCTGGCGCCGATCGCCCTGATGAAGGCGCTGCTGCCCGGCATGATGGACAAGGGCTGGGGCCGGGTGGTGAATATCACCTCGCAATCGGTGAAGGCGCCCATCGCGGTGCTGGGCCTGTCGAACTCGGCGCGTGCGGGTCTGACTGGCTATGTGGCTGGAACCTCGCGGCAGGTTGCGGGCAAGGGGGTCACCATCAACAACCTTCTGCCCGGTATCCATGCGACCGACCGTGCGGTGTCGCTGGACACCGGCGTTGCCAGCCAGCAGGGCATTTCGATCGAAGAAGCCAAGGCGCAGCGCGAAGCGACCATCCCGGCGCATCGCTATGGTACGCGGCAGGAATTTGGCGCGGCCTGCGCCTTCCTGTGTTCGCAGCACGCAGGTTTCATCGTCGGCCAGAACATCCTGCTGGATGGCGGCGCTACGAATATGACGCTGTAAGGGGATGGCTAGCGGTTTTTCTCTGAAGGACCAGCTGTTCAACCTGGAAAAGACCCGCTATCTGGCGGGTCTTTTTGCTGCTGTGGATCCGGAGTTCGATGCGCGCAGGTTCGAGGCACAGGTGATGGAGCGTCTGCCAGAACTGGAGCTGAAACAGCGCATCCAATGGATTGCTGAGGTGCTGGATGGGCACTACTCCGCTCCCTTGCCGGATGTGGTGCCGGTGTTGCGCGCCGCCCTGCCGCCGCCGCTAAATCCTGGCAGGCGTGACGATGATTTCGGCGATTTCATTTTTGCGCCCTTGGGCGAATTCGTGGTGGCAAAGGGGCTGGAGGACCATCCAGACCTGTCGCTGGACCTACTGGAACAACTGACACAGCGGTTTTCCATGGAATATGCGATCCGTCCTTTCCTCAACCGCTGGCCTGATCTGACCCTCGCGCGGATGCAGGACTGGGCAGAGCATGAGCACTATCATGTGCGGCGGCTGGCCAGCGAGGGCACGCGGCCGCGTCTGCCCTGGGGGCTGGGCATCACGCTGGATCTGCGTGCGCCCTTGCCGCTGTTGGACCGGCTGCATCGGGACCCCACGCGGTTTGTCACCCGCTCGGTCGCCAATCACCTGAATGACATTGCCAAGAAAGACGCGGATCTCGTGGTCGAGACCCTACGCCGCTGGCGCGATGCAGGGCAGCAGGCACAAAAGGAAATGGACTGGATCACCGCCCATGCCTGCCGCGGGTTGGTCAAGGCAGGTCATGCAGGCGCGCTGGGCCTCTTGGGTTATGACCCGGAGGCACCGGTCACGGCTCAGATCACGCTCGATGCGGCATCGGTCCCCATAGGCGGAGCGTTGTCCTTCTCGGTCGATCTGTTTGGGGCAGAGGACCAGCCGGTGCTGGTGGACTATCGGCTGCACTTCCAGCGCCCTGGCGGCAAACTCTCGGCCAAGGTGTTCAAGCTGAAACAGGCACGGCTGAAGAATGGGCGACTGACCCTTGTCAAACGTCACCGCATGAAGGGAGATGCCACCACCTTCACGCTTGTTCCCGGAGCGCACCGCTTCGAGGTGCTGGTCAATGGCACCGTGCGGGCCGAGGCAGTGTTTGATCTGACAGGGTAGGGGGCTTCACGCTTGCGTCACTGCGGCGCTCTGCCGCTTGTTCGAAGCCGGGGCGCAGGATACCCATGAGCCGGAAAAGACCGTGAAAGGGCCAGCGATGAAACATGAAAGCGTGCAGAATTATTATGGCGAGGTCCTGCAGGGCAGCGAAGATCTGCAAACCAATGCCTGCTGCACGCCGGACGACATGCCCGATCACGTCAAGGCGATCCTGTCGCAGATCCATGACGAGGTGCAGACCCGCTATTACGGCTGTGGTCTGATCGCGCCTGAGGCCTTGGAAGGGGCCTCGGTGCTGGATCTGGGCTGCGGTGCGGGGCGCGATGTCTATGCGCTGTCGGCCATGGTTGGGGAAAAGGGCCGCGCCGTGGGCGTAGACATGACCCCTGCCCAGCTGGAGGTGGCGACGCGCCACCGCGATTATCACGCGGCGGCCTTTGGCCATGGCGCCAGCAATGTCGAATTCCATCACGGCTATATCGAGAGACTGGATGAGCTGGACCTTGAGCCGGGATCCTTCGATGTCATCGTCTCCAACTGCGTGATCAATCTGGCGACCGACAAGGGCGCGGTGCTGCGCGGGGCGCACCGGCTCTTGAAGGAGGGCGGCGAGATGTATTTCTCTGATGTCTACGCCGACCGCCGCGTCCCCGAAACCATGGCGAAAGACGAGGTGCTCTATGGCGAATGCCTGTCCGGCGCGCTCTATTGGAACGACTTCTTGCGCTTGGCGCGCGAGGCCGGGTTCAACGATCCGCGCATGGTGACCGCCCGCCCCCTGACCATCGAGAACCCCAAGCTCGAGGCGCGGGTAGCACCGCTCAAGTTCCTCTCGGCCACCTACCGGCTGTTCAAACTGCCCCAGCTGGAGCCCGATTGCGAAGACTACGGCCAGGCGGTGATCTACAAGGGCACTATCCCGCACAACCCCCATGCGCTGAAACTGGACGACCACCACGTGATCGAGGCGGGCAAGGTCTTCCCAGTCTGCGGCAACACCTGGATGATGCTGCAGGACACGCGGCTTGCCCCGCATTTCGACTTCATCGGGGATTTCTCCAACCACTATGGGATCTTCGCGGGCTGCGGCGGGGCCTCGCCCTTCAATGCCTTCGACGAGGGGACGGCCGCCGCCTCCTGCTGCTAGGGAGGCAGACGGCGCCCTTGCGCGGCCTTTGCGGGGTTGCTATCTGCTGGCAATCCCGATTGTTTTGATCGGCATCAGTGAGAGGCCCGATGACCGCCGTATCAACCCCGCCAAACCTTCCGGTTCCCCGGCTTGAGATCCGCAACATCCGGCGGTTCTTTGATGGGCGCCCTGTGGTGGATGATGTCTCGCTGACCATTCAGGCGGGGCAGGTGACCTGCCTGTTGGGGCCATCTGGCTGCGGAAAATCCACCACCCTGCGCATGATCGCCGGCGTCGAGATGCAGGACGAGGGCGAAATCTATGTGGATGGCAAGCTGATTTGCGATACCGTCTTTCGTGTCCCGCCCGAGCGGCGCGAGATCGGGTTGATGTTCCAGGATTTTGCCCTGTTTCCGCATCTGAGCGTCGCCGACAACGTGGCCTTTGGCCTCAAAGGCGCCAAGGACCAGAAACGCGCCAGGGTGGAGGAACTGCTCGCCAAGGTGTCGCTGTCGAAATACATCGACGACTATCCGCACCAGCTGTCAGGCGGCGAACAACAGCGCGTGGCCTTGGCCCGCGCCCTGGCGCCGCGCCCGCGGATCATGCTGATGGACGAGCCGTTCTCGGGCCTTGATAACCGACTGCGCGACGGCATTCGCGATGAAACCCTGACGCTTTTGCGCGAAGAGGACACGGCGGTTCTGCTGGTCACCCACGAACCCGAAGAAGCCATGCGCATGGCCGATGAAATCGCCCTGATGCGGGGCGGGCGGATCGTTCAGCAGGGCGCGCCCTATAACGTCTATACCCGCCCGGTAGACAAGGCGGCAGTGGCGTTTTTCAGTGACGTGAACGTGCTGAACGCGCAGGTGAACGGCGCCCTGGCTGAAACGCCTTTTGGGCAGTTCCTGGCCCCCGGTGTGCCCGATGGTACCGACGTAGAGATCGTCTTTCGCCCCCAGCATGTGCGCATCGATTTCGACCGCGCCGGCAAGGGGCCACTGCCCACGCCCAGCGATGGCGTCCCGGCCCGCGGCGTGGTGGAACGCGCGCGCTTCCTTGGCCATGAAAGCCTGGTGGAATTCCGCATGGATTTTGACGGATCGCTGCTGAAGGTGACGGTGCCCAACGTGTTCCTGCCCGAAGTGGGCCGCGTCCTGTGGCTTACCGTGCCGCGCAACCGGTGCTTTGTCTTTCCCAAAGGGTAGGGAGTGCAGGGCCGCAGTGGCGCGCGCCGTGTAGGTTGACTCTTGAGCAGTGCTTTGTTAACTATTGGTTAACCATTTTTTCGAAGCACTTTATGATTGGAGACATGTCATGAGCATCAAGAAATTGGCTGGCGCGGTGCTGGCACTTGCAATCTCTGCCTCTGGCACCATGGCTGCGACGGTTTTTGACAATGGCGTAACCGGCTCAAATCACAACCGCAATGCGGGCAGTATTTATGGGATAGCTGATGATTTCACCCTGAGCGGGAACACGACAGTTACTGGCGTGAATTTCGCTTTTGGGTTCACAGGCTCAGACCTGTCTCAGGCGCGTCTGGACATCGGTATCTATGACAGCGCCATGAACAATCTGCTTTTGCTGACCAACCTGTCTGTTTCAGGAACTCAGATTGCGACCTCAAGCGGTTACCGGATCTTTGACGTGATCGTTAGCGGGCTTAACCTCAACCTCGCCGCTGGGACATACTGGTTTGGCTACAACGGTGTGAACAATCTCGGCGGCTATTCCGATTGGGGGGTGGTTGATGCAGCGGGCAACCTGCGCCAGTCCCGCGACAATATGGCCTTCAATACATACTATACTTATCAGCGTGAGCAGCAGTTTTCGATCTCGGGAACATCGTCGATTGCTCCGGTTCCCCTTCCGGCCACCGGCATTCTTCTGATCGGCGCCTTCGGTGGTCTGGGCTTGCTGCGTCGCCGCAGAAAGGCCTGAACGCAACAGGAGACGCACCGATCAAGCGCCCGCCAGATGGCGGGCGCTTTTCGTTTGGTGGTAGGTTGAATTTGGACAGGGCAGGGCTCCCTTGAGGTGGCGACGATCCGCCCCCTTGATCAATCTGCCTTACATTTCAAAGTCCAAGTGTGTTCTGCTGTCTTGCATTGGTCGCTCTTCAATGCCCTGTTAACCGGTGTGGCTTAGGTGTCTGTGCGGCTGCGCGCTGTTGAGCAATCCGCCTCTGCGCGCTTGGGGAAGCTATGCGTGGACTTCGGGAACATGGACCGACGAAGAGATAGGGCCGAAATTACACCTCAGATCGAGGATTCTGGCCTGTTCAAGCGCGAGCTGCGGGACGTTCCCGTCGAACTCATCCCCATCCTGAGTCGCAACAACCGTGGCGATCTGCTTATCAAGGGAATCGTCAAGCCCGATGCGGAGATCGAGGTGCTTTTTGCCGGTCGCCGCCTGAAGGACGTGGGCGGGCTGCTGGAACGGATCAAGGCCATGCGCACACAAGGGCTGCGCACGGCCAAGAGTGGACACGAAGCCATGCTTCGCATCCGGCGATTGCGGCTGCCGGTGCGCGTGCGCGGAAACTGGCGGATGCGTTTTGAGACCGATGAGTCAGGCTGGGATCTGAAAAGCTACCAACTCTTGGCGGCGCAATGGGCCTTTACCGATCTGAAAGGCTTCAATGTGATCTGCGGATGCCCTCCGGAACTGCCGGACGATCGACTGGCGGACCGGGCGCGGGCCGCGAGGGCACGACTTGCTGCCTCCCGGGCACGGGTGGCTGAACGCGCCCGCCAGGCAACGTAAACATGGTGGCGGCTTGCCTGGCCGCTTTCGCCGCCGGGGGAGCGCGTTAGATCTTGCCGCTGTAGACGGGGAAGACACTGTGTTCGCCGTAATCCTGAATTTTCTCCACGTTTTTCAGGGTTTCCATATCCTCATCGGTGATCTGGAACGCCACCTCGGCATTCATCTTCATGTGATCGGGGTTCGCGGTCTTCGGCAGGGGAAGCAGGCCAAGTTGCAGCAGGTAGCGGATCGCAAGCTGCGGCACGCTGACGCCATATTTCTTGGACATGGATTGGATGTCGCGGCGCTTCAGGATCTCGCCGTGCCCGACGGGTGAATAGGCTTCTGCCACCATTTCGTTGGTGCGGATGAAGTCGATCAGGTCGAACGGGGTATTGGCGATATGGGCCAGGATCTGGTTGAGCATCGGCTTGACGTTGGCATTGTCGATCAGGTTCTGCAGGTCTTCCTTCTGGAAATTCGAAACGCCGATCGCTTTGAGCCTGCCCTGGTCGTAGGCCTCTTCCAATGCTTTCCACGCGGCAAGGTTGCCCTCGAAGAACCGATCCTCATCCCCAAAGTTCTGCCACGGCTGGGGGCTGTGGATGATCATCAGGTCGATGTAATCGAGCCCCATGGTTTCCAGCGAGGCGTCGATTGCCGCCTTTGCCTCCTCGAAAGACTTGATCCCGGCGTCCAGCTTGCTGGTCACGAACAGCTCCTCGCGCGGAAGACTTGCGCCGCGCACGCCTTCACCCACGCCGCGCTCGTTCTGATAGGCCTGCGCGGTGTCGATGTGGCGATAGCCCAGCTCCACTGCGGCCTTCACCGTATCGGCGACCTTGTCGTCTTCGATCATCCAGGTGCCAAGCCCGATCTTTGGAATTTCAACCCCGTTGGGCAGGGTGTAGGTTTCACTCAATATCATGGTTGTGCTCATCTATTCGGTCTGTTGTCGGGCCGTTGCTCAGGCGCCGTAGTCGTCGTCGGTCACATGTTCCATCCAGGTGACGCTTTTGCCGTCAATGGCTTCCTGGATGGCATAGTGGCTCATGGCGGTCTCGGCGCTGGCGCCGTGCCAGTGCTTTTCTCCGGCGGGGAACCACACCACATCGCCCGCGCTGACCTCTTCCACAGGGCCACCTTCGCGCTGAACACGACCACGACCAAAGGTGATGATCAGGGTCTGGCCTGCGGGGTGCGTGTGCCATGCCGTGCGCGCGCCTGGTTCAAAGGTCACATGCGCCCCGGCAACGCGACCGGGCGCCTCGGCCTGGAAGACAGGATCGATGCGCACGGTGCCGGTGAACCAGTCCGCGGGTCCTTTGATCGAGGGATTGGCGGCAGATCGGGTGATTTTCATGAGTTTTCTCCTGAATGGATGTGACCTGAACCCTTTATGAGGCCAGAAACATTTATTGATAAGGCGGCTCATTTCGCTAGAAGCTATCGATGCCGACCATAAATGGAGTGTCAGTGTCTCAAACCGATTTCAATGACCTGATGTGGTTTCTCACCGTGGCGGAGGAAGGCAACTTCACCCGTGCGGCGGCGCGGCTGGGGGTGGTGCAGTCGACGCTCAGCCACCGGATCAAACGGCTGGAGACACGGATGGGGATGCGGCTGCTTGCGCGCACCACCCGGTCGGTGTCCACCACCGAAGCCGGTGAGCGGCTGCGGCGTACGCTTGCGCCGCGCATGGGGGAAATCGAGGCGGAGATCGCCGCGTTGACGGAATTGCGCGACACGCCGTCAGGATCTGTCCGGCTGACCTTGTCGCATCATGCCCTGACGCAGCTGATCTGGCCGAAACTGCGCCGCGTCTTGCGCGACTATCCCGACATCAAGCTTGAGCTCAATGTCGACAACGGCTTTCGCGATATCGTGGAGGAGCGGTTTGATGCGGGCATAAGGCTGGGCGAAAGCGTCGAACACGACATGATCGCCCTGCGTGTCGGGCCGGATTGGCGGCTCGTCGCGGTCGCCTCGCCAGCCTATGTGGCGGCTCATGGTGCGCCGGACAAGCCGCAAGACCTATTGGAACATCGGTGTATCAATCGCCGACAGATGACGGCAGGTGGGCTTTACGCCTGGGAGTTCGAACGGGGCGGAGAGGAAATCCGCGTGCGCGTGGACGGGCCTTTGATCCTGGATGATGACGCGACCATGGTCGAGGCGGCCTGCGATGGGTTTGGCATTGCCTATGTGCCGGAGGATATGGTTGCCGATCAGATCGACAGCGGGGCGCTGGTGCTGCTGCTGGATGAGTGGTCACAGCGCTTTCCCGGCTATCACATCTACTATCCAAGCCGTCACCAGAACTTGCCTGCGTTCCGGACGGTGGTGAATGCTCTACGTCATCGCGGTGAATGACCTGAGGATCGCCCACGACCTCGGACGCAGCTCATGCCTGACCACGGTCAGCCCGAGCGGTGCGGATCGTAATCCGCGAGCCTTTTGCCCGGTTCATCCACGAAGAGTTCGGGCAGGGCGGTGGCCTCTTCGATCAGGTCAACGCGGAAGACGCGGAAATCATCGCGCGCCTCGCACCAGGCTGTGAGGGTCCAGACGCGGCCCCAGTATTCCATGTGCAACGGGCGGATCTTGCGGCGGCTTATCTCTCCGTCAATGCGCCGGTAGGTGATCTGCAGTTTCTGGCGCGCCTTGATCGCGGCCCGCAGGGTGGGCATCTGGGCAAAGCCGCGCGCCGCATCGGCAAAGGGGTAGACGGCGAATTTCCAGGCATCTGCCTCGGCAATGGTTTCTGCGGGAAGGACCGCGTCCACCTTGGCAGCCAGCGATTGCGCGGCGGCCTTGAGGTCAGGATCGGCGGCTTCGGCGACGATGGCCATGCCAAGGTTCAGCGCCTCCAGCTCTTCGGGCGTCAGGGTCAGGGGCGGCAGGGTGATTGCTTCGCGCACAAGGTATCCGACGCCGCGCTCCCCCTCGACTGGGACGCCTGACGCCACCAGCGTGTCCATGTCGCGATAGATGGTGCGGGTCGAGACCTCCAGCCGCGCGGCAATGTCCTGCGCGCGGTGCAGCTTCCCGTCGCGCAGGATCTGGATGATTTCGAACAGGCGGTCGGTGCGGCGCATGATCCTAGCCTTGGCCCGCGCCGCACCATTTGGTCAAGCCGTCATCTGCCACAGGATGTCTTCGTGGCGCATGTCGATGCTGCCCGGCTCAATCGCCTGCATCAGCGCTGTGGCAAAGGGTTGCCTCGAAAACGCCTCTGCCGCAGCCTGCGCGCTGGCATGATCGCGCCAGACCACGTGATCGCTCCACCGGCCATCGGCACCGCAGGACAGGCGGCGGAACATGAAGCCGGACTGGGCGCGTACGAAAGCCTCGCTGTCCTGGCTGAGCGCGACAAAAGCCTCAGGGGTGATTCCGCCCGCAAGGGTAAAGGTGACGATCTCGGCCACGGGGATCGTTTTGGCGGGCGTGCTTTTGGTCTGTGTCATCTCTTTGGTCTCCTATGCGATGTGACAAGCTGGACCTAGCAGGGGACAACTGACATAAACCTGTCAGTTGGTTTCGGTCGGGAGATGATTCAGGCGTTTTTCGCCACGGATTGACCGTCTGGAGGTCTTGTGCGTCTTTGCGCACCCCCCTCGCGCCCGTAGAAACGGTGCTGACAAAGTAAAACCGGTGCGGATGGGCACCGGGCAAGAAGGAGACACTCACATGCTCAACAACATCGGCCTTCCCGGCATTCTTCTGATCGCCGTCGTGGTCCTGGTCCTGTTTGGCCGCGGCAAGATTTCTTCGCTGATGGGCGAAGTTGGCAAGGGCATCACTGCCTTCAAGAAAGGCGTAAAGGACAGCACGGACGAAATCGAGCAGGACGCTGCCGCAGAGGCAAAGGACATCACGCCCGAGACCGAAAAAGACAAGGCCTAATCGCCCATGTTCGATCTTGGGTGGACCGAACTTCTGGTGGTTGGGATCGTTGCGCTGATCGTGGTCGGCCCCAAGGACCTGCCTGTGCTGTTCCGCAATGTCGGGCGTTTCGTGGGCAAGGCCAAGGGCATGGCCCGCGAGTTCAGTCGCGCGATGAACGATGCCGCCGACGAAGCGGGCGTAAAGGACATGGCACAGGGGCTGAAGGCCGCGTCAAATCCGGTCGGCACCGCGATGGACGGCGTCAAGGAGGCGGCGCAGGACATGGCCAAATCCATCGACCCGACCAAGTTCGACGCGAACAGCGAAACCGGCAAGCTGGCTGCCGAGCGCGCAGCGGACGCCAAAAAGATCCAGGCGGCTACGGCACGCGCTGCAGCCGAACGCAAGGCCAAGGAGGCGCAAGAGGCGCTGGCCTATGCCGAAGCGGCCGAAAAGGAGCTTGAGGCGGGCGCTGAACCTGCGGCTGAGGATAAAGAGACCAAATCATGAGCCAATCCGAAGAGATCGAGGATTCCTCCGCGCCGCTGATAGAGCATCTGGCGGAGCTGCGCACCCGCCTGATCCGGGCGGTGGGGGCCTTTATCGTCGGGATCGTTCTGGCCTTTACCGTGGCCGAGCCGATCCTGCAGTTCCTGCTGGGTCCGATCGAGGCGACTCTGCGTGAGCTGGGCGATCCCTCGCCCACCTTGCAGTACACCAGCCCTCAGGAATACCTGTTCACGCTGTTCCGCATCTCCATGGTGTTCGGTTTTGCGCTGTCCTTCCCGGTGATCGGTTTCCAGCTTTGGAGGTTTGTGGCGCCGGGGCTCTACAAGAGCGAAAAGAACGCCTTTTTGCCCTTCCTGATCGCCTCGCCGGTGATGTTCATGCTCGGCGCATCCTTTGCGCATTTCGTCGTCACTCCGCTTGCGATGGCCTTCTTCCTCGGCTTTGCGGATGTTTCGTCGATCTTTGCCAATCTGCTGTCGGGCACCGTAAACGAGTTGCCGACCGAGGCAGCCGTGGTGCCGGAAACTGCCGAAGGTGTGCGCATCACGTTTTTCGGTAAGGTGAACGAGTCGCTGGATATTACGCTCAAGTTCATCATGGCCTTTGGCCTGTGCTTTCAGTTGCCGGTACTTTTGACCCTGATGGGCAAGGCTGGTCTGGTCAGTGCCGAGGGGCTGGGCTCCGTGCGCAAATACGCAGTTGTGGCGATCCTTGTGCTGGCCGCGCTGGTAACGCCGCCGGATGTGATCACTCAGTTGATCCTCTTCACCGTGGTCTATGGTCTTTACGAGATTTCGATCTTCCTGGTGGGCCGGGTCGAGAAAAAGCGAGAAGAGAAACTGCGCGCCGAGGGCTACTATGACGATGAAGATGACCCTCTGATGGCCGAGTTCGACAAGGACGACGACAAATAAGACGTCCATAGAAAGAAGTGAGGCGCGTCCCCGGGGGCGCGCTTCTTTTTTACGCTGGTGCAATTGGGTGGTGACGGGGTTTCAACTATAGGTCTATGTTGTCGGCGGCACGCCCTCTGATTGAGGTGAGTGCGCCGCGTGCAGCCATCAGAGCTGAATGGGGAAGGAGGCCCTTTTTGCTCGACTACAGCCACAACCACTTGTTTGTCCTTGCATCGCTCATGATCGCTCTGATCGCCGGGTTTTCTGGCCTGTCGCTGTTGCAGGGGGCCTCGCAGATGACGGTTCCGGTGCGCAAGATCGTTGTGTCCATCGCTGCGGTCATCCTGGGCAGTGGCATCTGGTCAATGCATTTCGTGGCCATGCTGGGTCTGGAGCTGCCCGTTGCCTATTACTTTGATCCGCTGATCACGCTGATTTCGGCGCTCACGGCAATTCTGTTCATGGGGTTGGCGCTGCTGATCGTGCATTTTGGTACCCGTACCCGGGCCAAGATCATGCTGGCTGGCGTGATCATGGGCAGTGGGATCGCGGCCATGCACTACATCGGTATGTCGGGCATGGAGCTTTGCGTTCCAAGCTACACGGTTCCACAGGTGGTGATGGCCTTCGCAGCCTCCATCGCACTGAGCATGGCGTCCTTTCAGGTTTCATACGGGCACCGCAGTGCCCGCAATATCGTGCTTGGGACGTTTGGATTTGGCATCGCGGTCTTTGCGGTGCACTTCATCGCCATGGCTGGGACCGGGTTCACTCAGTCGGCTGCCCACACCACTTTCGTTCCCCCGATGAGCCGAGGCGTGCTGGCCTTCGGCGTGACGCTTTCGGCCTTTGTGCTGTCCGGCAGTTTTCTTTTGTCGGGGGTGACCTTTGCAACGCGACTGGGCGGCTCTCAAGAAGCGGGTGCTGTTTCCTCTGGCCCCGACCTAGAGCCTGCGGACGAGATCGTCCCAGTTGCCGTTGCCCATGGGGAAGAGGCAGTGCAGCTGTCAGAGTGCCGAATCCCCTATGAATCCGATTCGCGTACTCATTTCATCAATCCGTCCAGCGTTTCGGCAATCCGCGCCGAGGGGCATTACACGGTTCTTTATAGCGGAGAGAGCAAACTCTTTTGTCCATGGTCCATCTCCGAGGCAGAGACGCGCATTGGCGCAGGGCCCTTTGTTCGAACCCATCGCAGCTATCTTGTGAATTTGGACCACGTCACCAGTTTCGAGCGCAAAAAGGACAATGGGGTTTGCTATTTCGAGCAGACACCGGCCCTGCCCAAGGTGCCTGTCAGCCGCTCGCGCCTGGCTGACGTACGAAACAGACTTGGGATGTAGGCCCGGTCTGATTTCTACTCTCGGCAGCGGCGGTCACTGGCTGCCTTGTCATACCCGTTGCGTCGCCTCCCTGGTTAGTCTCATAGTCAGTCTTCCATGCACAGTTTTGGTGGACAAGTCTGCCCATGAATATCGTTAAACGTGTATTTCACCTGCTCCGCTCCCCTTTTGAGAAGCCTTCGCACTTCGTGCAGCTCTTTCGCATTTCGTGAACGCGCATTCGGCGGTGGTTTCCGCAGCCTCGCACAGGGGGATTGGGAGACCTTTAATGGTGCCAATCCGGAATTCAGGGAGGAAACGGATGATACCCTCAGAGTTTGAATACCACCGACCCGGCAGTATTGCGGCGGCGCTGGCGGTTCTTGAGGAACATGGGGACGACGCGCGCGTGATGGCGGGCGGACACAGCCTCATTCCGATGATGAAGCTAAGAATGGCGGATGTGCCGCATCTGATCGACCTTCAGTCCATCGACGAACTGAAAGGCATCTCTGTCGAGGGCGGCACGGTCACCATCGGCGCGATGACCACACAGCACGAGTTGATCACCAATGACGCTTTGGCAGCTGGGGCTCCGATCATGCGTGAAGCCGCTTTGCTGATCGCGGACCCGCAGGTGCGCTACATGGGCACAATCGGCGGCAATGTGGCCAACGGCGATCCGGGCAACGATATGCCAGGCCTGATGCAGTGCCTTGATGCGACCTTTACCCTGCAGGGTCCGGATGGCACCCGCGAGGTTCAGGCGCGCGACTTTTACGAGGCGGCCTATATGACCGACCGCGAGGATGACGAGATCCTGACCAAGATCTCCTTTGCCGCGCCGAAAGGCGGGCAGGCCTACGAAAAGCAAAAGCGCAAGATCGGGGACTACGCAACGGCTGCGGCTGCGGTGATCATCGAAAAGGCGGACGGCAAGGTGGCCTCTGCGTCGATCGCGATGACCAACCTCAGCGACACGCCAGTCTTCTCGGCCGATGCGGCGGCAGCACTGGTAGGCACCGAGTGCGACGCCGATGCCAAGGGCGATGCAGTCACCGCGATGCTTGGCGACATCGACCCGACCGAGGACAACCGTGGACCGGTTGAATTCAAGAAACACGTGGCTGGCGTCATCCTGCGCCGCGCGATCGAGCGCGCCTGGTCGCGGGCCTAAGGGAGGATACCATGGGAAAACAGATCATCACCCTGACGGTGAACGGCGAAAAACATGAGGTCGCCGCCGAGCCGCGCGAGCTATTGGTGCATACGCTGCGCGAGACCCTGAAACTGCGCGGACCGCATGTGGGCTGTGAAACCTCCCATTGTGGGGCCTGCACGGTGGATATCAACGGAAAGTCGGTGAAATCCTGCACCATGTTTGCCGTTCAGGCGGATGGGACCGAGGTGACCACCATCGAAGGGATCGCCACGCCTGACGGCATGCATGTGCTGCAGGAGATGTTCCGCGAGCATCACGGGCTCCAGTGCGGCTATTGCACCCCCGGCATGATCACGCGGGCCTATCGCCTGCTGCAGGAAAACCCGAACCCGACTGAGGAAGAGGTCCGCTTCGGCATCGCCGGCAACCTCTGCCGGTGCACGGGGTACCAGAACATCGTAAAGGCGATCCTCGCCGCCGCAGCTGAACTGAACGCAGCCAAGGAGGCAGCACAATGAAGGATCTGGAGGATCGTCAGGAACGGATCGACAATCTCAAGGGGATGGGCTGCTCGCGCAAGCGGGTCGAGGATGCCCGGTTTACCCAGGGCAAGGGCAACTATGTGGATGACGTCATTCTGCCAGGCATGCTGCACGGGGATTTTGTCCGCTCGCCTTATGCCCATGCGCGCATCAAGTCGATCAATATCGATGCCGCCATGGCGCTGGATGGTGTCGTCGCGGTTTTGACCGCCAAGGATCTTGAACCCTTGGCTCTGCACTGGATGCCCACCCTTGCCGGTGACAAGCAGATGGTGCTGGCCGATGGCAAGGTACTGTTCCAGGGCCAGGAGGTCGCATTTGTCGTCGCCAAGGATCGCTATGTCGCTGCCGACGCGGTGGAGCTGGTCGAAGTGGAATACGAGGAACTTCCGGTTCTGGTGGATCCGTTTGAGGCGCTGCAATCCGATGTGGTCCTGCGCGAAGACATCAAGGATGAAAAAGAGGGCGCACACGGCCCCCGCCGCCATCACAACCACATCTTCCTTTGGGAAGAGGGCGACAAGGAAGCCACCGAGCAGGTGCTGGACGAGGCCGAAGTGGTGGCCGAAGAGATGGTCTATTACCACCGCACCCACCCGTGCCCGCTGGAGCCCTGCGGCTCGGTTGCCAGCATGGACAAGATTAATGGCAAGCTGACGCTTTGGGGCACCTTCCAGGCGCCGCACGTGGTGCGCACCGTGGCGAGCCTTCTGTCGGGGATCGAAGAACACAACATCCGCGTGATCTCGCCAGATATCGGCGGTGGTTTCGGCAACAAGGTGGGCGTTTATCCCGGCTATGTCTGCTCCATCGTGGCCTCGATCGTCACCGGCCAGCCGGTGAAGTGGATCGAGGACCGGATGGAAAACCTGATGGCCACCGCCTTTGCGCGTGACTACTGGATGAAGGGCAAGATCAGCGCCACCAAGGAGGGCAAGATCACCGGGCTGCACTGCCATGTGACCGCCGACCACGGCGCTTTCGACGCCTGCGCCGACCCGACCAAGTTCCCGGCCGGTTTCTTCCACATCTGCACCGGATCCTACGACATCCCGGTTGCCTATGTGGGCGTTGATGGCGTCTATACCAACAAGGCACCGGGCGGTGTGGCTTATCGCTGCTCCTTCCGGGTGACGGAGGCCGCCTATTTCATCGAACGCATGATCGAAGTCTTGGCGATGGAATTGAACATGGACGCAGCGGAGCTGCGCCGGATCAACTTCATCAAGGCCGATCAGTTCCCCTATCAGTCTGCACTGGGCTGGGAGTACGACTCAGGTGATTACCACACCGCCTGGGACAAGGCGCTGGCGGCGGTCAAATACGATGAGCTGCGCGCCGAGCAAGCGCAGCGGGTGGAGGACTTCAAGGCCGGAAAGACGCGCAAGCTTCTGGGCATTGGTCTGACGCATTTCACCGAAATCGTCGGCGCTGGCCCTGTGAAGAATTGCGACATCCTCGGTATGGGGATGTTCGACAGCTGCGAGATCCGCATCCACCCCACCGGATCGGCCATCGCACGCCTTGGCACCATCAGCCAGGGGCAGGGGCATGCGACCACTTTCGCGCAGATCCTTGCGTCTGAAATCGGCCTGTCCGCAGACAGCATCACCATCGAAGAAGGCGACACCGACACCGCGCCTTATGGTCTGGGCACCTATGGGTCGCGCTCGACCCCGGTTGCCGGTGCGGCCACCGCCATGGCAGGCCGCAAGATCCGCGCCAAGGCGCAAATGATCGCGGCTTACTTGCTGGAGGTGCACGACAACGATCTGGAATGGGACGTTGACCGGTTCGTGGTCAAGGGGGCGCCCGAGCGCTTCAAAACCATGAAGGACATCGCCTATGCGGCCTACAACCAGGCCATTCCGGGCGTTGAGCCAGGTCTGGAGGCGGTGAGCTACTATGATCCGCCCAACATGACCTATCCCTTTGGCGCCTATATTTGCGTCATGGAGATCGACGTCGACACCGGTGAGCATGAAATCCGCCAGTTCTACGCGCTGGACGATTGCGGCACCCGGATCAACCCGATGGTCATCGAAGGCCAGGTGCACGGTGGCCTGACAGAGGCGCTCGCCATCGCTATGGGCCAGGAGATTGCTTATGACGATATGGGCAACTGCAAGACCGGCACGCTGATGGATTTCTTCATCCCCACGGCCGTGGAGACGCCGCATTACACCACCGACCACACCGAAACCCCCAGCCCGCATCACCCGATCGGAGCCAAGGGTGTGGGCGAAAGCCCCAATGTGGGCGGTGTTCCGGCCTTCTCCAACGCAGTGCATGATGCCTTCCGTGCCTTTGGCCTGCGCCAAAGCCACATGCCCCACGATCACTGGCGGATCTGGAAGACCGCCAACGATCTGGGCCTGCACGGCTGAGGCCTCAGACTCAGACCTATCGCAAAAGTGAGAGGCCGCCGCGTGCGGCCTCCCATCTCCGCCCCAACCCGGCCCCGCAATGGGGCCGTGCGCAGCGACCTGTCGGATCTCACCCATGACCTATCTCGACCTTCAGAAAGACTTGGCAGAACAGGGCTATGTCGCCTCGGATGATCTGGCGATGGCGCTGCATCTGGCGGTGACACTGGGCCGTCCACTGCTCCTGGAAGGGGCTGCCGGTGTCGGCAAGACCGAGATCGCCCGCGCCCTGGCCGCCGCGCGCGACACCCGGCTGATCCGGCTGCAATGCTATGAAGGGCTGGATGCTGCCCAGGCGATTTATGAATGGAACTATCAGCGCCAGCTCTTGGCGATCCAGGCCTCTGGCAAGACGGGCAAGGAGGCCGAGGCGCAGATCTTCTCTGAAGACTATCTGCTTGAACGCCCGCTGCTCCAGGCGATCCGCCAGGAGGTGCCGCCGGTGCTGCTGATTGATGAGATCGACCGCGCCGATGAAGAATTCGAGGCCTACCTTCTGGAGGTGCTCGCCGATTTCCAGATCACCGTGCCTGAGCTTGGCACCATCACGGCCAAGAGCCGACCCTTGGTGATCCTCACTGCCAATGGCACCCGCGATCTGTCGGACGCGCTGCGGCGGCGCTGCCTTTACGCCCATGTGGATTATCCCGACCGCAAGACGGAACTCGCTATTCTGGACGCCCGCTGTCCGGGCCTCAGCGCCGCATTGGCGGGCCAGATCGTCAGTTTCGTGCAGGATTTGCGCAAGGAGGATCTGGTGAAGAAACCCGGCGTGGCCGAGATGCTGGATTTTGCCGCCGCACTCTCTGGCCTTGGCGTTGCGGATCTGACCGAAGATCCCGCCGCTCTGATGGCTGCCATGGCAACGCTCTTGAAAACCGAAGCCGACCGCGGTGCCGTTCCGGCAGAGGTCGCCCAGCGGCTGGCGGGGCGCGCCGCATGAGCCGGGTGACCAAATTCGCAGGTCGCGATCCCGGCCCCGGCGCCCGCGTTGCGGGCTTCATGGCGCATCTGCGCGCCCATGGCTTTGCACTAGGGGTGGCCGAAACCGGCACCGCGCTGGCGGCCCTTGGCGCAGTGGAGGCTAGTGATCCGTCAGAGGCCCGCGCCGCTCTGCGCGCCGTCTGTGCGGGACGTGCCGAGGATGTGGAGCGGTTTGATGCGCTCTTTGACAGCTTCTGGATGGATGCGGGCCGTGTGCGGCAAAAGACCGTGCCCAGCGAAAAGACAAACAAGAATGATGACATGCGCTCCTCACGCAAGGACGCAGGCGAGACAGAGGCAGAGGGTGCAGGCACAATTCATGCCCCCGGCGGCAGTGGCGGCGGGGAGGCGGAAAGCGACGGCGTGGGACGGCTGGTGGCTTCGGACGTGAAGAACCTGATGAAGAAGGATCTGCGCGATCTTGTGGATCCCGAAGACATCCGCAAGGCCGAAGCGGTTGCCGTGCGGTTGGGGCAGGCCCTGCGCGACAAACGCTCCCGCAGGCGCAAGGCGGCGCGGCGGGGCAGGGCGGTGGATTTTCGCCGCACCATCCGCAAGGCCGTGGCCACCGGCGGTGTGCCCCTGCGCCTTGCGCGCCGCACACGCCCAGACCGCCCGGTGAAGATCGTCGCGCTGTGCGATGTGTCGGGATCCATGCTGGTCTATGCGCGCCCCTTTCTGGCCTTTCTGGCGGGGCTGATGCGGGCGGATGCCAATTCCGACGCCTATCTCTTTCACACCCGCCTCGTGCGTATTGCTGATGCCCTGCGCGAAGAGGACCCGATGCGCGCGCTCAACCGCGTTACCCTGATGGCCGAAGGCATTGGCGGCGGTAGCCGTATCGGTGGCGCGCTGGAACATTTCGCGGCGACCTATGCGCGCCGCTTCGTCGATGGGCGCTCGGTGGTGATCATCCTGTCGGACGGCTACGACAGCGATCCGCCGGAACATATGGCAACGGCGCTGGAGGCGCTGAAGCGGCGCGGCTGCCGGACCGTCTGGCTGAACCCGCTGAAGGGCTGGAAGGGCTACGAGCCGATTGCACGCGGCATGGCGGCGGCGCTGCCATACTTGGATCTGTTCGAGGCGGCCAACACGCTGGAGGCGCTGGCGGGCCTCGATCAAAAACTGGGGGCGATATGAGTTTCATCATGGCAGGACATTCAGCATTGGGACCACGCCTGGAACAGGATCTGGCCCGCGAAACCGAGGCACGGCGCAGCGCAGGCGAGCCCTTTGCCATGGCCACAGTGGTACGGACCGTTGCGGCGACCTCGGCCAAACCGGGCGCCAAGGCCCTGATCGATGCCAAGGGCGAGATCGTTGTCGGATTTCTGGGCGGTGGCTGCGTGCGCGGCGCCGTGGGCCGGGCCGCGCGTGAAGCCATCGAAACCGGCGCACCGCAGCTGTTGTCGATCGGCCCTGAAGAATTGCTCGCAGAGGCGGGCGTCAGCGCGGGAGAGGAACGCGACGGCATCAAATACGCCCGCAACGGCTGCCCCAGCAAGGGGGTCTTGGATATCTTCGTGGAACCGGTCCTACCGATGCCCGCGCTGGTGGTCTGCGGCTCCGGCCCCGTGGCGCAGGCGCTGGTGGAACTGTCGGCCCGGTTCGAATTTGACCGCACCTTATGCCTGCCAGGCCCGCAGCAGGTCGATCTTCCGATGCCTGATCGGGTGGTTGAGCATTTCGACGCGCACCCGATCTGGGACAGCGCGCCTTTTGTGGTCATCGCCACGCAAGGACGCGGAGACGAGGCCGCCCTCAGCCGGGCGCTGTCGCAAAAGGCGCGCTATATCGGTTTTGTCGGCAGCCGTCGCAAGTTCGCGACCCTGTCGCAGCGTCTTCAGGACAAGGTAGTGTCGCCTGAGGCTCTTGCCACGGTAAAGGCCCCCGCAGGCGTCGATATCCACGCCATCACCCCGGATGAGATCGCGCTGTCGATCCTCGCCGAACTGGTGCAGCGCCGCCGGGCGCTTCAGCGCGGGGAGGTTGCAGATGGCTGATCTGACCCTGCGCCTGACCCGCAGCCTGTGGCGGCGGTTTTTCCCCGAATTGAGTGACGAGCAGGCCAAGGTTCTGGCCACCGTCAAATTTCCCTGTTGCTAGAAGGAAACCCCACATGGAACTGAGCGACGAAATCTTCATCAACGCCCCGCGCGACGAGGTCTATGCGGCCCTCAACGATCCGGAGGTGCTGCAAAAGGCAATCCCCGGCTGCGAAGAGCTGATCAAACATTCGGACACCGAGCTGGAGGCCAAGGTCGTCCTGAAAATCGGCCCGGTAAAGGCCAAGTTCTCTGGGCAGGTGACCCTCTCCCCCGATGCCCCGCCCGAGCGCTTCTCGCTCGAAGGGCAGGGCAATGGCGGCGCGGCGGGCTTTGCCAAGGGCGGCGCCGAGGTGGTGCTGACCGAACAGGACGGCGGCACGCTGCTGTCCTATACGGCCAAGGCCGACATCGGCGGCAAGCTGGCGCAGCTTGGTAGCCGCCTGATCCAGAGTACCGCCAAGAAACTGGCCGCCAAATTCTTCAAGAGCTTCTCCGAAGAGATGGAACAGGCCCAAGCAGCCTAAGGATGATTGAGGTCCTTTAGGCGGCACTTACTCACAGAACCGAGAGAAGAACCGGGGCGGCGCGCATGTGTCGCCCCCGTTCACCATCTTGAGCAAAGACATGCGCGTTGTTGCCCTCTTGTTGAGAGGGGCGGAACGTGCTTTGTCACAGCCCTGAAATGGATGGGGGAGCCGATGAAAGTGCCAATGAGTGACGAGGCATTGAACCGCATTGCTGCAGCTTTGGAGCGGATGTCGCCAGCACCGCTTGAGGCGCCGGATTTTGATGCGGCCCCTGCCTTTGTCTGGCATGTCTCACCGGATCGTCTCTCTCCGGTCGAAGCGGTGAGCCGGGTTGATCTGGAGCTTCTGGTTGGCATCGACCGCTCGCGCGATACACTGCTTGAAAACACCCGCCGGTTTGCCGAAGGGGCTGCGGCCAACAATGCTCTTCTGTGGGGCGCACGGGGCATGGGCAAGTCGAGCCTCGTCAAGGCGGTGCACGGCAAACTCGTTGGCGATCACCCCGACCTCAAACTGGTGGAGCTGCAGCGTGAGGATCTGCCATCTGTGGCGCGGCTGCTGAACCATTTGCGCGCCTCTTCCAAGCGGTTCATCCTGTTTTGCGATGACCTGTCTTTCAGCCATGATGACCAGCACTACAAGAGCCTGAAGGCGGTACTGGATGGCGGCATCGAGGGGCGGCCCGAGAATGTGGTGTTCTATGCAACCTCCAACCGGCGCCACCTGATGCCACGGGACATGATCGAGAACGAACGCTCCAGCGCGATCAACCCCTCCGAAGCGGTGGAGGAGAAGGTTTCGCTCTCTGACCGTTTTGGGCTGTGGCTGGGCTTCCATCCTTGCGATCAGGATGAATTCCTGTCGATGATCGACGGTTACTGCGCCGCCTATGGAATCAAGGTCGACCCGGAGGTGCTGCGCGCCGAAGCGGTGGAATGGCAGGCAACCCGCGGCGCGCGCTCGGGCCGGGTGGCGTGGCAGTATTTCACCGATCTGGCCGGACGGCACGGCGTATCGCTGCGCTGAGGCATGAAAGCGCGCGAGGACAGATATCAGGGTGGATGCCTGTGCGGCGCGGTGCGGCTTTTGGCCCATGGTGCGCCGCTGCGGGTGGGGATTTGCCACTGTCTTGACTGCCGCAAGCACCACGGCGCGCTGTTTTATGCCGCCGCCGTATTCTCTGACGGGGTGGTCACGGTCACCGGAGACACGGGGTCTTACAAGGGGGCCATTTCTGCCCGCGCTGTGGCTCATCGGTCTTTGCCCGCAGCGCAGATGAAATTGAGGTGCATCTTGGCGCGCTGGATGCGACGGGCGGGTTGGTGCCGAGCTATGAGCTTTGGGCGCAGCGCCGGGAGGGCTGGCTACCGGAGTTTCCCGGCATGACAGGGTTCGCAGGTAATTGCCCGGATGCGGGCGATACAGATACGTGATCCCCCCGTCTGTCAGTCTGAGGATAGCGGTCAGTTCAGATAGACCATTGGGTCCAGGCTCTCGGTGCCGGAACGCACCTCAAAGTGCAGAAAGGCGTCATCCCCAGGGCGCAGCTTCGCAATGGGCTGCCCACGTTTGACACGCTCGCCCTTCTTGACCGAGATGTCTGTGACGTTGATGTAAAGGGTCAGCAACTCTTTGGAATGGCGTATCACCAGGATGGGGATGTTGTTGGAATCCTTGGTGATGACGGCAACCGTTCCAGCCTCTGCGGCTTTCACCTCCTGACCGGGCTTGCCGGCAATATCGATCCCGTCATTGCTGCCTTTGGAGTAGGTCGAGATGATCTTGCCCTGCAGCGGATAGGCCAAGGCCGCGTCGCTGCTGCGGGTGGGTTCGGGAACCTCTACCGTTGGCAATGGACCGGCCCCTTCCGAGGCAGGTGCCACCTCTTCGGTGGGCAGCGGTTTAGTGGCACTTGGGGGCGTCGGGGTTGCGCTGCCTGCACCGGGTGCTGTCACTGCGGCTGTGGCTGTTGGGGCGGGCTGATCCTTGAGGGGGATCAAAAGGTACTGTCCCTCGCGGATCGCGAAATCGCTGCCCAGACCGTTCCATTCGGCCAGAGATCTCACGGGGACCTGATAGAGGCGGGAGATCGTATAGGCGGTTTCTCCGCGCACGACCTTGTGGCGGACCGGCTCAGGCCCGTCCTGAACCTGCACCGTGTCAGCAGGGCGTGCCGTGGGTTGCAACGTGGTTGTCGTGACCGATCCTGGGCTCGGCGTGGTACTGGGCGAACGGTCAATGGCCTGACCGGCCAGCGAAGCAATATCAACGCCGCCTGGCTCGGGGGTCCCAGAGCGCGCGGGGCTATCGGGCGCGCGTCGGGGCAGGGCCAGAACCTCGTCCTTGCGCAGGGTGTCGCTGGGCTCCATGCCGTTGAACCGCGCGACCTCACCGGGTGTTAGGCCAACCCGTGTGGCCACATCCGCCACTGTGTCGCCGCGCTGAGCCACGGCAACCTGGTAGGAGGGATAGGTGATCAGCCCGCGTGAATCCGGCATCGGCCGGTCGGCCGTGGCACTCTGCGCCGCCGGGGCGGTGCTGAACCCTCCGAGCTGGCCTCTGAGGTCATAGTCCAGTGGGCCATCACAGGCCGCGACCAGCGCTGCGGCGGGAAGCAGGGTCAAAAGCCGTGCCGCGCGGCGGGGCAGGATGGGGGCTGTCTTGTTCATCTCGCTCTCCTGGAAACACGTTTCTTGATCACGGTCTGCCGTCTTCATGGTGCTCCATCTATGTATCTTTGCCCAAACCCTCAAGCAGGGGAACAAAGCGCACAGGGCGCAACTCATCATACTCAAGCCCGGCCTCGGTTTTACGCACCCGGATCAGGGTTTGCACGGTATCCGACTGGCCCACGGGCACCACCATGATGCCGCCGGGTTTGAGCTGGGCGAGAAGCGGGCCTGGCGGGTCTTCGGCTGCGGCTGTCACGATGATACGGTCGAAGGGCGCCTGATCCGGCAGACCGTGGCTGCCATCCCCCACAAGCGAGGTGACATTCGGCAGGCTCAGGGCCTCAAAAAGGCCACGTGCCTCCTGCACCAGCCGGGCGTGGCGATCAATCGTGTAAACGCGGCGCGCCAGTTTCGACAGGATCGCGGCCTGGTACCCCGAACCCGTGCCCACCTCCAGCACCGTATCGCGGGGCGAGACCTGCAGCGCTTGCGTCATCAACCCAACTACCGAAGGCTGGGAAATCGTCTGGCCACATGCGATTGGCAAGGGCGTATCTTCATAGGCGCGATCAGCAAAGATGCCGCGCACAAAAGGGCCGCGATCGATCTGCTCCATTGCGTCCAGAACCTGCGCGTCCGTCACCCCGCGCGAGCGCAGCGCAAAGAGGAACTGCATCTTTGTTTCGGGATCAGGGCCTGTCATTCAAGAACCTTGAGTGCCTGGAGCGCATCATGCGCGGTCAGGTCCGCGCGCATGGGCGTGACCGAGATAAAGCCTTCGAGATTGACCGCAGCGTCGGTGTCGGGCGCGGTGTGTACGTGCTGATCGCCGCCTTTGATCCAGACATAGCGCCGACCGTTGGGGGAAAGCTGCTCTTCTGCCGAAAAGCGCGGACCGGCCCGAAGCCCTTGGGGAACAGCCCTTGCGCCTTTGACGGCGGTGGCGGGAACGGGCGGAAAATTGATGTTGTAGAACAGGCGGTAGTCACCGGCGGCGTCCTGAGGGCTTGCCTTGAGTATATCCCGGATCAAGGCGGCGCCATGTTCCGCGGCCGCCTCGAACGGGTTGTCGAGATTGGCATTGTGAGGGCCATAGTACTGCGACAGGGCCATGGCAGGAATGCCTTGCAGCGCGGCCTCCATGGCGCCGCCGAGTGTGCCCGAGTAAAGCGCGTTTTCAGCCGAGTTATTGCCCCTGTTGATACCTGACAGGACGAGGTCGGGCACCACATCCTCCATCGCCACATGCACCCCGGCCAGGACACAGTCCGCCGGAGAGCCTTCGGTCGCAAAGCGCCGCTCGCCAAGCTGGCTCAGCATGGAGGGGCGTGTGTAGCTGATGCAATGGGCAACGCCTGATTGCTCAAAGGCGGGCGCCACAGTCCAGACTTCCCCTTCCGGGCCTGCGACCTCTCGGGCAATGGCTTCAAGAACCAGAAGCCCCGGTGCATTGATACCGTCGTCATTGGTCACGAGAATGCGCATAGGTCCCCCTGGCTACCGATTTGGTGTTCTGATCTGAATAGGACGTTGAAAATACTGGAGCAAGCCTTTCACGGGCGGGCGTTCTGCTATCTCGCCGGCGGGGCATAGGTGCCACAGCTTTAAGCTGCTCACCCTTAGGTGCTTTGGGGGCATCCAAAGGATGTCCCCGCGCAGTTCGGCGTGGCAGGATGACGCGTGCGGATCTGGGGCAACGGCCTCCTATGGTGCATTCGCGCCGCGCCAACTTTGCGGCGTCCGGCCCAAGGCCAAAACGCGAATCTGTGATGCGATAGAGAGGGTGCCGCAGCGCTTCGGGCTTGCTGATCTGCGAAGGCCGAGGCTATTGAGGGCCCAGGATCAGCGGCATCAGACGCGTGGCCTCGTCCTGTACGGGCGTGAGGCTTTCGCGGTCTTCGCCGGGATAAAAGCGTGCGCGCAGGGCGGTAGGCATTGGTTTGGGTTGCAGAACCAGAACTTCGGGGCCGGTTTTGGCGCTTTCGGCTTGCCAGCTGCGCGCCAAAGAGATCTGCGCGCCTTTGGTTGCGCCGTAGATGCCGAAGAACTTCTCACCCGCGCGCGGATCGTCAAAGAACACCGCCCGGCCGGACTGATTGAGCAGGGGCGCCACATACGGGATCAGCACCGAAGTTGCGGTTGCATTCACGGCAAGCGACTTTTCCCAATCCTTTGACGCAACAAAGGGGGCCGGGGTCAGCGGGGCTGCGTGAATTGCAGTGTGCAGCCACAGATCAAGCTGTCCCCAGCGATCATGAATGCCGCGGCACAGGGTGGCCATGGCTTCCGGAACGGTGATGTCCATGGGGGCAAGCGTAGCGCTGCCGCCCTTTGCCTTGATCCGGTCATCAAGCTCTTCCAAGGCGCCGGTGGTGCGGGCCACGGCCACGATGTGATGCGTCGGGGCGAGCGCTTCTGCCAGGGCGGCGCCAAGGCCGCGCGATGCGCCGGTGATAAGAGCGAGTTTCTGTGTCATGGCAGCCTTTTGGAACCGTTGGCGGGAAGGGTCAAGAGGAGCAGCGGGGCGCGATGCCCGCTGCGGCGATTAGGCATCGTAGACCAGCGACGGCAGGTCGTGCCCATAGGCATAGAGCAGTTCCAGCAGCTCTTCCAGTTGCAAGCCGTTCTGCTGGAGGCGGGCCAGGGGGTGATTGGGTTCGGAGACCTGCAGCTCGGGATATTCCCCCTCGGGACGCATATGCAGCATGCAGGCAACCGGCGCGCCGCTTTCGGGCGGGATTGCATTGGCCAGCCAGGCAGGGCGGCTGCCGAGGCTTTCCATCTCGCGCATCTCGAACAGGTCGAGATAGGCGTCGAAATCGTCCACGCTGAGGCTGGCCCAGGTGCCCAGGATGAACTCGGCCCCGCGGCTGGCCTCAATCGGGAGCGCCAGGACCGCGCGCACAAAGCGCAGATCACCGATGCGGCAGAAATCTTCGGTCAGCACGTCGCCCCGATCCGTCAGAACGGCCGAATTGTCCTGAACCACCAGATCGTCCGGGCAGGAATCCGGCCTGTCACAGCTGAGGCTGAGCAGTTGCGCAAAGGTGGCGCCACAACAGCGGCAGGTGCGCGCAGAGGTCAGCATTCGGGCAAGGTGGGCGTCCAAGGAAAGGCCTTTCGTCGTGATCGAGTTTTGATAGCCAAAGGAAAGGGCGCCGATCCCGCGGATCAGCGCCCTCCCTGACTGTGCTTGGCGTCCTCTTACTCTGCCGCGGCCTTCATTTCAAACCCCCGTTCGATCATATCCGACGGGGTCACGGGATATTCACCCGAGAAGCAGGCATCGCAGTATTGTGGACAGGCTGTATCGCGACCTGTGCTTTCACCCACCGCGCGGTACAGCCCATCGAGCGAGATGAACTTGAGGCTATCGACGGCCAGGTGTTCGGCCATTTGCTCTTCGGTCATCGTGGCGGCCAGCAGCTTGTCGCGGTCCGGCGTGTCCACCCCATAGAAACAGGGCCAGGCGGTCGGCGGAGAGGCAATGCGGAAATGCACCTCCTTGGCGCCGGCATCCAGGATCATCTCCTTGATTTTGCGGGACGTCGTGCCGCGTACAACCGAGTCGTCCACAAGGATCACCCGCTTTCCTTCAATCAGGGCGCGGTTGACGTTCAGCTTGAGGCGTACACCCATGTTGCGGATCTGTTCGGTCGGCTCGATGAAGGTGCGGCCCATGTACTGGTTGCGAATAATGCCCATCGCATAGGGAATGCCCGACGCCAGCGAATAACCGATGGCGGCGGGCGTGCCGCTGTCTGGTACCGGGCATACGAGGTCTGCCTCGACCGGGTTCTCCTTGGCAAGTTCCCGCCCAATCGCTTCGCGGGTTTCATAGACCGAGCGGCCGCCAAGGATCGAATCGGGGCGCGAGAAATAGACATGTTCAAAGATGCAGAACTTCGAAGGCTGGCGGCGGAAGGGGAAATGGCTTTCCACGCCCTTGTCGTTGATCACGACCATCTCGCCGGGCTCGATCTCACGGATAAATTCGGCGCCGATGATATCCAGCGCGCAGGTTTCCGAGCTGAGCGCATAGCCATCACCAATCTTGCCGAGCACCAGTGGGCGTACGCCCAACGGATCGCGCACACCGATCAGTTTGGTGCGGGTCATGGCGACAACGGAAAAGGCACCTTCGACCTTGCGCAGCGCTTCTTCCATGCGGTCCGGGATCGACCGGCCCATGGAACGGGCCATCAGATGAATGATGCATTCGCTGTCCGATGAGCTTTGGAAGATCGAGCCGCGCTCGATCAGCTCGCGGCGCAGGGCGTTGGCATTGGTTATATTGCCATTATGGGCAATGGCCGCGCCGCCCATTGCGAATTCGCCAAAGAATGGCTGTACATCCCGGATCGCTGTCTGGCCTTTCGATCCGGCGGTGGAATAGCGCACATGGCCGATGGCCAATGGGCCGGGCACAGTGGCCATCACATCCTGCGAGGTGAAATTGTCGCGCACATAGCCAAAGCGGCGCACGCTGTTGAAGCCTTCGACAGGGTCGTGGGAGACGATGCCGCCCGCTTCCTGTCCGCGGTGCTGCAGCGCGTGCAGCCCGAGAGCAACGAAATTTGCGGCGTCTTTGACGCCTACGACGCCGAACACGCCGCACTCTTCGCGCAGTTTGTCGTCGTCAAAAGGATGGGCGGGGGGCATCTGCGGCATCGGCAAGGCGTGTGGCTCCGAATCCGGGAATGGGTGATGGCCCTCACATAGTGCCTTAAAACCGGGATGTCATCAAAGGATCACATTACAATCGGTAAAGGCGGATTTGTCGCGCATGAAAAAGGGGCACGGTCCTTTGACCTTGTGCCCCACGGGCTGTACACCCAGTTGCTGCTGCTCGTTATGCGGGTTTGCCTGTTATTCCGTCATCTTTCACTAGGCCGCCAGCGCCGGTGCAAAAATCTCGTCAAACGGGGCAGGGTAGCGCGCGTCTTCGTGGCCCATGCCGGTGTGCGACAGGGCGCGGCCTTCTTCGCTGGCCAGGACCTGGCGCACTTCGGTCAGGGACAATTCGCAAAATGCCCCGTCCGTGCCACCTTCGCCGGACAGAACCAGCATGCCGCTTTCGGCCCAGATGAGTTCTTCTTCTTCGCAGGTGATGTGGATACGGCCGATGCTTTCCGGCGCGGAGGCCGTGATGCCCTTGTAGCCTGTCAGATGCACCAGCTTTGCAGTGATCAGTGGCACACCAAACAGGCGCTCGGCTGCGTCCAATTCAAGTGCGACGGTCTGATCGGCGGGCAGCAGAAGATCGGTGTCATTGCCAAGCGCGCCGGCGGGCACATGCATCAACGTGGTCAGGCGCGGCACCGCGTGGCGGATGGCTTTGACCTCTTGAGCGCCGCCATCGAAGGTATAGATCATGTCCCCAGGCTTGACGTCACGGGCTTGCACAAAGCCGCGGTCTGTCTCGACCAGAGTGGAGGGCAGGAACCCGCCTTCGCGAGGGCGCAGAGGCTCTGCGTCAAAGGAAGAGGTCAGCAGGGACGTGCTTTAAAACAGGGAAAAATCCAACAGCATGTCCACCGGCTGGTAGTCGGTAAAAGAGTTGAAGTGATCCAGCAACATTTTCGTGTCCCTTCTGAGAGCGAGCGGCTTTCTGCCTGTCGTTGGATCTAATTGGCCTTCGAATTTGGCCGAAAATGGGGCAAGGGTGCGCCAATTTCGCGTTAGGGCAATTTTTAGGGGACAAATGCGTGATTTTTCCCCGGATTGTTAACCAATTTCCGGTGGCGAATGAGGTTTTGTTAACTTTTGGCCCTTGTCAGCGTGAACTCGCCGTAAAGGCTCACGGTTCGCGATTCTCTGCTCATGGATAGCTGCGAATCGCGCGATGAAGTGCCTTGCGGTAAGACGTTCGCCGTAAGGCGGCAGGAGGGGATCTGCTTTTAAGCCCCCGGAAACAAAAGAAAAGAGCGCCAAAGTGGCGCTCTTTGCCTCCTGTCTTTGTCTGGAGTGCTGTATGCGTCAGCCCTCACACGCGCCGATCAGAGCCTCGTATTGCTGTGTGACCCAGCCAAGAACCTCTTCGGGATTACGCTCTTCAATCTTGCCGATCATCCGTTCGAACACCGCAGCAGAGCGGCTTTCGTCAACGATTGTAAAGCTCTGCCCTGTCATGACGACATTGTAGAGGAAGAAGGCAATCGCCACCAAAAGGATGCCGCGCAACACACCGAAGAAAAAGCCCGCGCCCTGGTCCAGCCCGCCAAGAGCCGAGCGCTGCACCAGCGAGGCGAAAAGCGGCGTGAAGAAAGAGGCAACGATCAGCGCCAGTGCAAAGACCGCGGCAAAAGCGGCGATGATCGAAAGTTCGCAGCTGTCGGCGATGAATTCGCCTACTACCGGGATCTCGGCCATGAGGGGTTCGACTTGCGGAGCAAACATGAACGCAAGGATGCCGGCCACGACCCACCCGGCGATCGCCATGGCCTCGCGCACGAGCCCGCGCGAATAGGCCAGCAATGCCGATACCACGATGACCAGGGCAACGACCCCGTCGATAATTGTGAAACCTTCCATGTCCCTCGCCCGTTAGCCCACAGTGAAAGTCTTTTGGCGACCTTAGCCTGCCCCAAAGAATTCGCCAACAAATCCGGACAGGTCATTCACCTTGCGCTGGGCAATGCCCTTGACCGATACGGATTTGCCGCCACCGGGGGCAATGGCTGAGGTGAAACCAAGTTTTTGCGCCTCTTTCAACCGGTTTTCTGTCTGCGGGGCAGGTCTGAGGGCACCAGATAGCGAGATTTCTCCGAATATTGCCGTATCAGCGGGAAGCGGCGTATCTTCACGGGCGCTGAGAAGGGCTGCGGCGACTGCCAAGTCGGCGGCGGGCTCCGAGATCTTCATGCCGCCGGCGACGTTGAGATAGACATCAAGACCGGCGAAAGGAATGCCGCAGCGCGCCTCAAGCACCGCAAGGATCATGGCAAGGCGGGACGAATCCCAGCCCACCACCGCGCGGCGGGGCTGTGAATGCGGAGAGGGGGCCACCAGCGCCTGAAGTTCGACCAGAACGGGGCGGGTGCCTTCGATGCCGGCAAAGACCACCGACCCGGGCGAGGGCTGACCGCGCTCCGATAGGAACAGGGCTGAAGGATTAACCACCTCGGCCAGACCGCCGCCGGTCATCTCGAAGACGCCGATTTCATCTGCCGGGCCAAAGCGGTTTTTCACGGCTCGCAAGATGCGGAATTGATGGCCGCGCTCGCCCTCGAAATAGAGGACGGTGTCGACCATATGCTCCACCACGCGGGGGCCAGCGATCTGGCCTTCCTTGGTGACATGGCCAACCATGATGATGGAGATGCCGTTGGTCTTGGCGAATGTGGTCAGCTCGTGGGCAGCGGCGCGCACCTGGCTGACGGAGCCCGGCGCGCTGTCCACGTGATCGGCCCACATGGTCTGAATGGAATCGATGATGGCGAGCTGGGGTTTTTCGGCTTCGAGCGTGGTCAGAATATCGCGCAGGTTGGTTTCGGCGGCAAGTTTCACAGGTGCCTGCGCCAGCCCGAGGCGCTGCGCCCGCATGCGCACCTGGGCGCTGGCCTCTTCGCCGCTGACATAGACGGTTTTGAGCCCCGCCTTGGCAAAGCGCGCCGCGGCTTGCAAAAGAAGCGTCGATTTGCCGATGCCGGGATCGCCCCCCACCAGGATCGCCGAGGCAGGCACCAGGCCACCGCCCAGCACCCGGTCGAGTTCACCCACGCCAGAGTGGCTGCGCGGGGGCGGGGTTTCCTCGGTTGCAAGATCGGTGAGGGGAATGGTGCGCCCACGCCGCGCGCCGAGGCTTTTTTTTGCCGGCCCGCCGGTCGAGAGGCCCTTGTCCTCGGTGATGGTATTCCATTCGCCGCAGCCTTCGCAGCGGCCGGACCATTTGGAGAAGCTGGCGCCACAGGCCGAGCAGGAGAAGGAAGATGATTTTGCCATGGGGATGTTCTGCCTGATGTTCAGGGTTTGTTCAAGTCGGGAAACAGGCGCTCCCGCCCGTCGCTGGATCCCTGTTGGGATCCGCTCCCGTTGGGCCCGGCACCGCTGCCGCGGTGCCGCCGCTGGCGCGGCGAAAAGGATTTGCTGAGACGCGATTCAGGGGCAGGTTTGCCCTGAATGCGCGAGTTCGAGTGTAGGGGGATCACATCCGCGTCAATGATCTGCGACCTTGCTGCGCAAGGCGGCGCCTGCGCGCCGTCATTGACCCGGATTTGATCGCAAGTGGCGCTCGGTAGCGAGGCCGAGGGCGATGGAGGCTAGGATGCAGGCGGAAAAGAGGTAGAGTCCCCAGCCGACCTCGATCGTGACGTAGTCGATGCCCTTGGCAAGGGTGATGTAGAGCGCGATGAGGAAGATGTCGGCCATGGCGAGCTTGCCCAAGATATGCAGTACGGGTTGGGCGCGGGGATCCAGCAGGTTCCATTGGACGAGCGCAAGGCCGATGGTCTTGAGATAGGGGGCAAAGATGGCAAAGAACGTGACCAGCAGCGCCAGCACCACATCGCTACCCCATAAGGATTGCAGGCCGGTGATGACGCTGATCTCGCTGAGGCCGAACAGCGGCAGAAGACCCGCACGCATCAAAGGCGCGAACCAGGCTATCGGGTAAAGGATAAGCAGCGAGAGGGTGGCGAAGCGGAGGATCATGGGCAACTGGTGTTTTTGGGGGGTAGCCTAGATGTGTGCCTTTTGACGCTGTCTTGAAAGGGGAAATGCGCGGGCAACCTTCATCAGCCGTATAGTTTTGTCAGTTGCTTGCCGTTGTGACCGTGCGGCGGTGTTTGCCCGCAACCTACCGCACCGCCTCGATCGGACCCTCCGCGCGGCCGTGGATGAACTGGTCGAGGTAGGGATCGCCGGAATGGTCCATCTGGCCGACCGGGCCGGTCCATTTGATCACCCCGTCGTGTAGCATGGCGATATTGTCGGCAATCGCGCGGACAGAAGTCATGTCGTGGGTGATGGTCATGGCGGTGGCGCCCATTTCGACCACGATCTCGCGGATGAGATCGTTGATCACCCCCGCCATGATCGGATCAAGGCCAGTGGTGGGTTCATCGAAAAATATGATCTCGGGCTCGGCGGCGATGGCGCGGGCAAGGCCCACGCGTTTCTGCATGCCGCCGGACAGCTCGGCGGGCAGGCGGTCGGCCACATCGGGTTTCAGGCCAACGCGGCGCAGTTTCTCGATGGCGATTTCACGGGCCTCTTCGGCAGGGCGTTTCAGCGCGCCGCGCATCAGGCGGAAGGCGACGTTCTGCCAGACGGGTAGCGAGTCAAACAGCGCTCCGCCCTGAAACAGCATGCCAAAGCGCGCCAAAAAAGCATCGCGGTCGCCGCTATCTGCCGGTTTACCGTCCACCAGAATGCTGCCGCTGTCGGGTTTGATGAGGCCGAGGATGCATTTTAGGGCCACGGATTTGCCGGTGCCGGAGCCGCCGATGATCACCATGGAGGTGCCTTTGGGAACCTCCAGCGTCATGCCGCGCAGGACCTGGTTGGAGCCGAAGGCCTTATTAACGTTGTCGAGCTTGATCATACCGAGAAGAACGCCCCCGTCAGCAGGAAGTTAGCGGCGAGGATCAGCACGGCGGCGGCCTCGACGGAGCCCTTGGTGGCGCGGCCCACGCCCTGGGCGCCGCGGCCCGACTGCATGCCGTAGTAGCAGCCCATCAGCGCAGCGAGGGTGCCAAAGGCGGCGCCTTTCACCAGCGAGGAAATGATATCGAGCGGCTCAAGGAAATCCACGGTGTTCTTGAGGTATGCGGCGGCATTGAAATCGAGGTTGTGCACGGCAACCGCATAGCCGCCCGCGATGCCGATGATGTCGCCGATCCCGACCAGCAGCGGCACGGTGACAAAGGCCGCCAGAACGCGGGGCGCTACAAGGTATTGCATCGGGTTGGTCGAGAGCGTGACCAGAGCGTCGATCTGCTCGGTCACCTTCATGGTGGCGATTTCGGCCGCGATCGAAGAGGTGACGCGCGCGGCGATCATCAGGCCGACCAGAACAGGGCCAAGTTCGCGCACCATGCCGATGGCGACGATCTGGGGCACCACGGCCTCGGCGTTGAAACGGGCGCCGCCGGCGTAGATCTGCAAGGCCAGCGCGCCGCCGGTGAAGATCGCGGTCAGGCCCACCACCGGCAGCGAGAGCCAGCCGATGTGCAACAAGGCGGTAAGTGTCTCACGGCCATAAAACGGCGGTCGCAGCATGTGGGTGAGTGTGGAGAGCGCAAATAGTGCGACCCGACCGATGGCTGAAAGCCAATCCAGCGCCAGGCGGCCGACGCGGGCAAGAAGCGCGATGGGGTTCATCCCTGGTAGCTCCGGCTGTAGCGATGGCCAAGCGAAGTTAGAATCTCATAACCGATGGTGCCTGCCGCATCGGCAAGGGTGTCGACGGTCTGGATCTCGTTCAACAGGGTCAGCGCGGCGGGGTCTTCGCCAAGCTCGGTCACGTCGATGGTAATGAGGTCCATCGAGATCCGACCAACAACCGGGCAGGGGGTGTCTCCTGCATAGGCCTGAATGCCACCATTGGTCATGCCGCGCAAAAGCCCGTCGGCGTAGCCTGCCGCGACCGTCGCGATGCGGCTCTGGCGGGTGGCAGTCCAGGTGTTGCCATAGCCGACGGTTTCGCCGGGCATCAGGTCGCGGACCTGGATCACCGGCAGGTCAAGCTGCACCACGGGCAGGGCATCGCCAAAGGGCTGGCCGCCGTAAAGGCCGATGCCCGGACGGCAGAGATCGAAGTGATAATCGGGGCCAAGCAGAATGCCGCCGGTGGCCGAGAGCGAGCGCGGCAGCTCGATCCCATCGGTCATCTCCTGGAACGCCTTGAGCTGCTGGGCATTCATAGCATGATCCGGCTCGTCTGCGCAGGCCAGGTGCGACATCAAGAGAACCGGGTTCTGTCCCAGGGCAATATCGCGCACGGCAGCCCATTCGCCGGGCTCCATGCCAAGTCTGTTCATGCCGCTGTCGAGCTGCACGCCAAAGGGGTGGCCGGGCAGGCTCTCGAAATGGCGCAGCATTTGGTCGAGGGAGTTGAGCATCGGGGTTAGCTGGAACTCGCGCAGCAGTTTCGCATCATTCTCCATGTGGCCAGAGAAGACCGAAATGCCGGGACCCGGCCCCAGGGCGCGGCGCAGGGCCACACCTTCCTCGGCCACTGCCACAAAGAAATTGCGCGCTCCGGCCTTGGCCAGGGCGGTTGCGACGCGGCCTGCATCGAGGCCGTATCCGTTCGCCTTGACCACTGCGGCGGTTTCGCAGTTGGTCTTTGCGTCGAGATTGCGCCAGTTGGTCACCAGCGCATCGAGATTGATTGTCAGTCGTGGCGTGCTCATGCGCTGTTCATGACATGCGCGTCGCAGGGGTCAAGTGGAATTCGCTGCCGCGCGGCTGTGTTGCACTCTGCATGGCGCGGTCTTGCCGGTGGCCAGGTATCACTTTGGCATGGTGGCGTTGGAATGCCAGAAGATCCGCACGCAGGTGGCAAGGCCCTGATCGTTTAGCTCCGCCACCAGGATCCCGTCCAGCTCCATCCGGGGCAGCGGATCGCCGGGCTGGCGGTCGGGCAGGCCGGTGCCGGTGGATTTGGCCCAGATCTGGAATAATTCTTCGCTTGCAACTTGATAAGTGACATTCCAATGGCCGATGCCGCCCGCCGGGGTTTCGGCCAATACACTTGGCGTCAGACAGATATCCTGCTGCAGCTTGATCCGGTCCCAGTAGCGGGCCAGCTCTTCCGGGCCGGTCTGCACCTGAAAGGGCGTGTTCCAATACTGCCCGTCGGGGGTGAAGAGCGCGGCAAAGCCTACGGAATCCTGCGCCTCCCACACGCGTTTGTAGGCCTGCATGAAGTCGTGGATGCCCATGTGCTGCCCTTTACGGATGAGAGGTTATTCGTAGCCGTCCGGCTGCTGCTGCCAGGACTTGGCGAGGTTGCCAAAGCGGGTGAACTGCGCCTCGAATGACAGTTCCACCGTGCCGATCGGACCGTGACGCTGCTTGCCGACGATGACCTCGGCCTTGGCATGGAGGCGCTCCATCGCGGCCTTCCACTCTTCCATCTTGTCAAGCTCGTGATCGCCGGGTTTTTCGCGTTCCTTGTAGTATTCCTCGCGGAACACGAACATAACCACGTCGGCGTCCTGTTCGATCGAGCCCGATTCCCGAAGATCCGAGAGCTGCGGGCGCTTATCATCGCGGCTTTCCACCTGACGAGAGAGCTGCGAGAGAGCAATCACGGGGATGTTGAGTTCCTTGGCGATGGCCTTCATCCCCATCGAGATTTCCGCGATCTCGTTCACCCGGTTGTCGGACATGCCGCGACAAAGCTGCAGATAGTCGATCACCAGAAGGTCAAGGCCATGGGTCCGCTTCAGGCGCCTTGCGCGGGCCGCCAGCTGCGAGATCGGCAGGGCCGGCGTGTCGTCGATGAACAGCGGGCAGCTTTCCAGATCCTTGGCCGCCTGCACGAAGCGGCGGAATTCGCTTTCGGTCATGTCGCCCTGGCGGATCTTGTGGCTTGAAATCTCGGACGCTTCGGCCAGTATCCGGCCCGCCAGCTGTTCGGCGCTCATCTCGAGGGAAAAGAACCCCACCACGCCGCCATCCACGGCGCCTTCGGTGCCGTCAGGCTTGACGCCGCGTTTATAGGCCTTGGCCACGTTGAAGGCGATGTTGGTCGCAAGCGAGGTTTTCCCCATCGAGGGGCGCCCGGCCAGGATCAAAAGGTCCGAGGGATGAAGGCCCCCCAGCTGTTTGTCGAGATCCGCCAGCCCGGTTGAAATCCCCGCCATGCCGCCGCCGCGCTGGTAGGCTTCGTTGGTGACATTGACCGCTTCGGTGACGGCCTTGAGGAAGGATTTGAACCCGCTTTCGGTCTGGCCCTGTTCGGCCAGCTGATAGAGCGACTGTTCCGCTTCGACGATCTGCTCTTTAGGCTCGGACGACACATCGACGCGGCGGGCCTTGTCTGCGATCGAACGGCCCAGGGCAATAAGCTCCCTCCGGATCGCAAGATCATAGATCATCTGCGCATAATCGCGCACCGCAAAGACCGAGATCGACGCGCCCGCAAGTTTTGCCAGATAGGCCGGCCCGCCCAGCTCCTTGAGGCCCTCGTCATCTTCCATGAAGGCCTTGAGCGTCACCGGCGAGGCCAGCGCGTTCTTGGAAATCCGTGCGGCAGCGATTTCATAGATGCGCGCGTGCACCGGGTCGTAGAAATGCGAGGAGTTGATGATCGAGGCAACGCGGTCGTAGACATCGTTATTGGTCAGGATCGCACCCAGAAGCTGCTGCTCGGCCTCCACCGAATGGGGCAGCTCGTTCGCCTCCATGCCGCTGGCGGGCTGCCCGGTTTCGGGTTCCGGCATCGGGGCAGTAGGCTGGTCTCCGTCGAATGGGGGCAGTTCGTTCATCGCGGCTCTCTTCACTCGGTCCGGATAGATAGGGCAATTCGGGAGCCAAAAGCCATCTGGAAATCGCTGTGGGCAGGCTGTGGAGAACTGCCCTGCGCCTGTTGATGATTTCCGATGCGGATCCGGAAGCGCGGGCGGCGCGCTATATCCGGTAGCATGACATGAGCGCGCCTCTAAATAAAGGGCTGGGCGCCCTGCGGCCTGTCCTTCCGGCAATCGGGGGCTGATCCGACCCCGATTGCATGGCTGACAGCCGCGCTGTCTTTAGGCGGATTTATGCGCATCCTGCCAGGCGCGGGGGTCTTTCAGGAATTTTTCCACCTCGTCCAGCGTTTCGGTGCTGAAGGCACCTTGCGCGCGGGCTTCGGCCAGCACGTCCCACCAGGTGCAAAGATAATGCAGTTCCACCCCGTGATCGCCCAGCGTTTTGGTCGTCTCGGGGAAGATGTCATAGTAGAAGATCACAGCCGTGTGGCCACAAGAGGCACCGGTCTCGCGGATCGCATCCACAAAAGAGAGCTTCGAGCCGCCATCGGTGGTCAGATCCTCGACCAGCAGCACGCGCTCCCCCTCGCTCATCGCGCCCTCGATACGGGCGTTACGGCCGTATCCTTTGGGTTTCTTGCGCACATAGGTCATCGGCAGAGCCATCCGCTCGGCCACCAGCGCGGCAAAGGGAATGCCCGCAGTTTCTCCGCCTGAGATATTGTCAAAGGCCTCAAAGCCCGCGTTGCGCATCACAGTGACGGTCATGAAATCCATCAGCGTGGAGCGGATGCGCGGAAAGGAGATCAGCTTGCGGCAGTCGATATAGCTGGGCGACGGCAGACCGGAGGCCAGCTTATAGGGCGTTTCGGTGTTGAAGTTCACCGCGCCGATTTCGAGCAGCATCCGGGCGGACAGGCGGGCGATTTCTTCGGCAGACGGGTAGGAGGAGGGGATCATGGGCAGACCTCTATCAGGGACGGATCCCGGCGCTGGGGCGCACCGGGAGATGTATCAGGCGACGGTCCAGTAGACCGGGAAGCCGGGGTCAAAGACGGTGACGGGGCCCTCGCCGCTTTCGATCTTTTCGGGGAAGGCGACCGGGGCGTCCTGCTTCACAAGCGTGATCGTCTCGATGTTTTCCGGCAGGCGGTAGAAGGCGGGGCCGTTTTTCGAGGCGAACCCTTCCAGGCGGTCCAGCGCGTCCTCTTCCTCAAACACATGAGCCAAAAGGGCCATGGTGTTGGTGGCGGTGAAACAACCGGCGCAGCCGCAGGCGCTTTCCTTGTTGGGGTCGGTATGGGGCGCCGAATCCGTGCCAAGGAAGAAGCGCGCATCGCCCGAGGAGGCAGCGGCGCGCAGCGCAAGGCGGTGCTCTTCGCGCTTGGCCACGGGCAGGCAGTAGTAATGCGGTTTGATCCCGCCCACCAGGATGTGGTTGCGGTTGATGATCAGGTGATGCGTTGTGATGGTCGCGCCAAGGTCCGCATTATTGGATTTCACATAGTCCACACCGTCGCGGGTGGTGATATGCTCCATCACGACGCGCAGGCCGGGGGTGGCGCGGCGCACCGGGTCCAGAACACGCTCGATGAACACCGCTTCGCGGTCGAAAATGTCGATGTCAGTGTCGGTGACCTCACCATGCACGCAGAGCGGCAGGCCAATCTCGGCCATCTTCTCCAGCACCGGGCGCACCTTGTCGAAATCGCGCACGCCAGAGGCCGAATTGGTGGTGGCGCCCGCCGGGTAAAGCTTGACCGCCTTCACAAGGCCTGAGGCATGGGCGGCGGCCACATCATCCGGATCGGTATCCTCGGTCAGGTAGAGTGTCATCAGAGGCTCAAAGCTCATCTCGCCGGGTAAGGCCGCCATGATGCGATCACGGTAGGACGCGGCCTGCGCGCCTGTGACCACCGGCGGCACCAGATTGGGCATGATGATCGCGCGGGCGAAATGGCGGGCGGTTTCGGGCAGAACAGCCTGCAGCATGGCGCCATCGCGCAGATGCAGATGCCAGTCATCGGGGCGGGTGAGGGTGAGCGTGTTGGTCATGGCGCTGCGTTAGCACAGGGGCGTGCAAAGGGGAAGCGGCACCGACGCCTTTGCCGCTAGGCTTCGGGCGGCAGGGTGAAATCTCCATCAGCCGCCCGCTGGCGCAGGTTCTGCAGCCGCTGGCGGAACCGGGGCGCGCGCAGCCGCGCCGCGACATTGCGGCACAGAAGCGTCATCAGGTAGGGCCGGTCGGTCTTGTCCAGAAGCGCCATCACATTGCGCAGGTAGGCGGGGTTGTTGCGCCGCGCGCGCAGTAGGCGCGTTAAGGCCTCGTTGCTCAGTTTGTCCGAGCCGACCATGGAGATCACCTGATAAAGGATCTCCATCTCGATCAACCGGGTCTGCACTGCATCGCCGAAATTGGGGAGCCGACGCCGGGTGACGTTGGAGCGTGCAAAAAGCGCCGCGTGCATGGCGTCGAGGCGTTCATAGGGATCGTAAAGGATAAAGGCGTGATCGGCCGCATCCAGCATATCCGGGGCATAGCCGTAGCGATCGGTGAACGAGGTGCGGCGCATTTCCACAAACCGCTCGTCCCACTCGGTCATGCGGGGATCAAGCGTTGCTTGAGGCTGGATGGCAACCACGGTGGCGCCGGGCGCGGCCACGGAATAGGCGCAGGCGGCATAGCCGCAGGGGCCAGCCCCGTAGAAGACGACCTTGTCGAATTCCTCGAAAAAACCGTCGTCGACCAACTGGTCGAAAAAGGCGTAGACCTGGTCATCGCGGAACCAGGTATCCCCGTCGGAGATCAGGCACAGATGTGACCAGCCGAGATTGCGCACCAGATCAAATCCCAAGGGTTGGGCCAGGTCTGACAGGTTCTGAATGCCCTGAATTGTCTCGAAGGTGACCAGAAGCGTGTTGCCTTCGTCGATGAAGGAGGCGCAGTGACGCATGCCAAGGGGCTGGAACAGACCAAGTTCTTCGCTAAGCGCAGCAAGACGGGTTTTCCATTCGGCTGGTTTCAGCCCGGAAAGGTCCGTCTCAAGCGTGTATGCGCTGTCCTGCATGCCTATGCCCTTTTGTCTCCGCAGCTTTTTCGGCGGATGCTTTGGGATCGGGATAGCCCGGAAATGGGGCAAAATTGAGAAAAACTCATGCCAGTTTGCGGCATGGCACTGCGCCTCTGATGACCGGGAGCACCTAGTTTTCCGCCGCCTTGGGCGCGTTCTCTTCGACACGCCGAACCTCTTCCCGGCGGCCCAAAAGGGCAAACCCGGTGAGGGTGCGTGCGGTCACCGCGTTGATCGGGCGCGAGGGCGGCGTCATCAGAAGGCGCGAAAACAGGGCGCGATAGGGCTCTTCCAGCATCAACTCCCGAAATCGTTGATGTCTCCAGGAAACGGCTTCCTCATGCAGGCGCGCAAGTTTTCCGTCTTCCAGAAACATGGCCCGAATTGCATCGCGGGCCGCAGCGTAGCGGGATATGGAGGTGTCCTCATCGGAGTTGAAATTCCGCTCGACCCAGTAATCCATGCCTAGCATGTGATCGGTGTGTACCGCCCGTCCTCGTTCGGCCTTCAGTACATAACTTTCCATGGCGCCCAGCGGATAGTGATTCATTTGGGCCAGCCGGTGATTGGGCTGGCCATAGTCGGAGAACAGCCTCTTTGACTTGAAGGCCTGCCCCAGCTCGCGCCCTTCGCAGTCGAACCAGCGATAGGCGTTCAGCGCCGCCTCATCGCGTACCCCGCGCGGGCGGTGGACGCCGGTTTTGCGGTAGGTACCGTCGTTGCGATACAGCGTCTTGAACATGGCCGCGCGCCAGGGCCAGTGGATCACCTGGGGCGCACAGCGGGTGAACTGTTCTGTCACCGGGCGGTCTTCATAGCGTGGGGTGTCGGCATTGCCGAACAGCCGCCAGGTGAGGGTGATGGCATCCGCATCCGGCAGGGCCTCCAGAAGATCGTTCAGCGTGCCGCGCCCGGCGTGGATATTGACGAACTCGTCGATGTCCAACGCTAAAATCCAGTCGGCCTTTTTCACCAGCCGGTGTTTATCGGCCAGTTTCATGGCGGTGAACTGGATACCTCCCTTGCCGTAGGGGCCTTCGTTGCGCAGGTGGGTAAGGTGGCCAAGCGCATCCAGCCGGTCCAGCATCCTGTCGGTGCCGTCCTGACAGTCGTTGGAAAAGACAAGGAAATCAGTGAATCCCACCGCGCGGTGATGGGCGAGCCATTCCAGAAGGAAAGCCGCCTCGTTGCGCACTGAGAGAATGGCCAGGAACCGCATCACATCACCAGTCAGAGCGGAACACGGCGACCTTGCCGTGTGACCAGCGCGGAAAGAAGACCAATCCGGCGGCATCAAGGCAGTTAAAGACCTTGCGAATGCCGTCCTTGCCGATCCACTGCGGATGGGTTTCGATCAGTACGGCCCTGAGAGAGGAGAGATCCATCTTGGGCAGCACATCCACCTCTGCGCCTTCGATGTCGCAGATCAGCACGCTGGGTTTCAGCTCGGACATCACCCGGTTCATGTCCAGCGTCGGCACCTCGACCTCGGTCACTTCGGGGCTGTCATCCTCCATCGGGCTGAGGGAGGAGGCGAGGAAATTGGGGCGCACGTAAAAAGGAGCCGTGCCGTCCCGCTCGCCCAGAACCGCATGGGTGACCCGCGCTGTCCCGGCGCCGTTCAGGGCATGGACCCGGCGGATATAGGGGATCAGCGCAGGGTTTGCCTCAAACGCATGCACTGCACGGGCGGGTGTTTTCGTTGCGACAAGGGTGGACATGAAACCGATGCCGCCGCCCAGCTCCATCACCACATCACCCTTGCGGATCAGCTTCTGCGCGGCGACGGCCTCTTTCGCCTCATAGGCGCCAGTGCGCAACAGCTTGCGCGCGCGGGGCGGCAGGACCGCCTTATCAAGTGGGAAGCGCATGTCGAGGCAGGTCAGTACGGGTTGGGCAGTCGCGGCGGCGGTCATCTGTTCAACTCTCCATATCCAGCGCCAGCGCATAGGCGACGCGCTCGGTTGCGCTCAGCTTGACCTCAAGCGCCTGTCTGTAAAGGGTCTCGAATTCCTCCATCCCGTGCAACTCTTCCGCCTTGGCGCGGTGCCAGGCAAGACCCTTTTCATGCCAGCTGCGCAAGGTCTCATCCGCCATGAGCCGGTCGAACTCAGTGCGCAGGCGCGGCAGGTTGCGCTGGATGGTGTTATCCTTGTGGTCGTTCCAATCCATTCGGATCCAGTAGTTGAGGCCAATGGAGCGATCCACATGCAGCGCCCGCCCGCGCTGGCGTTTGATCAGAAAGCTCTCGGCCGAGCGCAGCGCGTAATGGTTGAGCTGCAAGAGATCATAGCCGACAGAGGCGCGCGATGAGCGCCAGCCGTTGTCGATCGCCTCGCGCGTGATGTCGCGGCCCGAGCCATTCACCCAAGCCACCTGATCGCGCATCGCATCCTGCAGCTTGTTGGGGCGGTGGCAGCTCAGTTTCTGATAGGCACCGGTGTTTTTGGACATGGTCTTGAAGCCCCAGACGGTGTGCGGCTTGGGGCAATACTTCGGCGCGCAGGCATCAAACTGGCCGATTACGAAATCATCGTTCAGGGCCGTCACGCTGTTGTGGCCGAACAGGCGCCAGGTCATTGCCACGTTTGTGGCCTGTGGTACGCGGTCGATGAAGTCCTGCAAGGTGCCATTTCCGCAGCGCACGTTGATGAACTCATCCACATCGATATGGATGATCCATTCTGCGTTTTGGATCACCGGTTCTTTGAGCGACTGGTTCAGAGCGAACTGCTGCGGAGACTGGCCGCGCCAATCATCGTTGTTTCGGTGCTGCAGCACGCCCATTTCCTGCAGCCGGTCCAGGATCTCGGCGGTGCCATCCTCGCAGCCGTTGGTATAGATCAGGAAATTGTCCACGCCGATGGCGCGGTGATAGGCGATCCACTCGACGATATAGGGCGCCTCGTTCTTCATGCAGCCGACGATGACAGTGCCACTGCTGCCTTCCGGCAGCGGGCGGCGGCGCACTTCGGGATAGGGATCGGCGGGCGCGGTCTCGTCCACCGCGCCCATGTCGTTGTGAGGCCTGAACGGTGAGCCCTGCAGCATTTCAAAATTCTTCAGCGCCAGTGGCGTCATCACTTTTTGGGCGCTGTCACTGGGTTTTGCTGTCGTGGCTGCTGTCTGTGCAGGCTGCCTCGCCGTGTTCGCCGCCTCGATATGGGGCAGGAAGCTTGTCAGGTACTGCGATGCGCGAAAGCCCATCTGCGGGTCGGCTTCCTTCCAGCAATTCTCGCTAGCACCTTCAGGGAAACTCTCGGCGCGCAGGCCCGCGTGCTGCGCCACAAGGGCAGCATTTGCATTGGCAAAGCGCGCGCGGATGGCGCCCAAACTCTCCGGCGAAACTGGATCGCCTTCGACGTGTATCTCATTGAAAAAGGCCTGCCGCATCTTGAGTGGCACCACGCTGCCTTTTTGTGTCGCGTGTCTATCAAGCAGGGCGTTAAGCTGCCGGGCGCGAGTGATCCAGGCGGCGGGCGGCGCAGGAGGCACCTTTGCCGGTTTGGAACGCCCGATCTGCGGGGAGATTTCGAACATCTCGCGCAGCTCTTCGGTGGCTTCGGACCCGTAAATTCGTGCCTCATCGAAGGACCGAAACGCGAGCGTGCCGACGCCAAAGACGGCTTCCCAGCGCGCCTGCAGGCCTGCGAAATCGAGCCAGAAGGGTGCCCCGTCCGTTTCTTCATAAATCCCGGCTGCGGGTGCGCACTTTGGCCGGGTGCCAAGGCTTGCGAGCCACCAGTCTGCGGCTTTGGCAAGCTCCAGGTCCCGCGATAGGGGCGCCGCGCGCCCTGTCAGCACCTGCGCGCCGTAGGTGCGCGCAAGCAGGCGGGCGGGATCATCAATCTGCGCAACGATGCGAATGTCTTTCGACAGAGGTGTCAGCATATCCCACAGTCGCTCAAGCTCACTACGGCGAGAAAGTCGCGTGCCCAGTTGTAAGGCGGATAGGATCAACGTATCGGGCCGCGCAGCCTCCACCTCGCGGATCAGATCCTCACTCAGTTTTTCCTGCAAAAATGCCTGTTTTTCGGGGTCGGCAAATCCGCGCGCTGCGCGCAACAGGTCCACGTGCTCCGGGTCTGTCGCTGCCATGAAAAGCCGGGTGTGATTGCTGCCGCCAGGGGCGGTGGGAAAGAGCACGCCCTTGCTGCGCAGCTGGTCGCGTTTGTGCGCCAGCACCTTCTGCAGACGCTCCGCGCCCACATGTTCCAGGCCGATATGAAGAAGGATGCGCATCGCCTAAGTTCCGGCCTTTTTGTTCACATTGGCCTTGCCCCACCAGGGCAGTTCACGCCCCAGAAAGGCGCTGATGCGCTCTTGCGTATCGGCATCGGCGACATTGATTTCCAGGTAGTCAGGATCCTCTCGGAACCAGTGTTTCAGCGCCTCGTAATGGCCGTCGATCCAGATCATCTGCTGCTCAGCCGTCTTGCCGTATCCAATCGGCAGGCCGGGTACCGTACTGGCGGGCAGGCGCGCGGTGCCGAGGTTGTTCCAGGCCATGATCGAACGCGAATGACTTTGTGCGTCGCGACGGGTGGCGATGAACTTCAGATCCGGGTTGAGGTCCTTCAGAACCTTCAAAAGCGCGAAATCGAACTGCGGCCAGACCGAGAATTTGCCGTGGATGAAGCTGATCTCGGACAGCGCATCATACTCCTGCAAGTAGGCCATGGGATCGCCACGCTCATAGAGCCCCTTGTACAACAGGCTGCCCACAAAGATACGCCGCTTGCCGGGCTTGTCCTGTTCGCGGTCACGCAAGCGGTGGTCCGCGACGGTATAGCCCGCCTGCGCCAGCGCCTTGCCCAGGGTCGTGGTGCCCGATTTCGGCAGGCCCAGATTGATGACCTTGAGGCTCATTGGGCTGTCTCCTGATCCCAAAGGCCCAAGTCACGCAAAAGCGCTTCTTCCTGCGGGGGCAGGGTTGGCGTGGCGCGCAACTGCTCGCGCATCGCTTGATAGGTGGGTTGGGTCAGCAACTGATCCCGTTTTTCCCGGTGCAGGCGTACACATTCGTCGTGAAAGGCGGCGATTTCGGGATCGGATTTCAATTCTGCCAGTGCAGCCTTCAGTGCGGGCAGATGTCGCTGGATCGACAGATCCTCATAGGCGACGTCGTTGCGCTCGCGCCAGTAGGTATCGTCAAAGGCGCGGTTCTCACGGTTCACATCGCCCCGGTCGTTCTTGACCAAGTAGCTGTCCAAAGACCGCAGCGCATAGTGGTTGAGCGTGGCATAGGCACGGGCGCCCTTGGCGGGGAATTTCCGGATGCGATCCCGGTTTGCGGCCACAAGGAACTTGAACGGCACCTGCCGCGCCGCGCCATCCGTCCAGGCGGGGCGTCTGTCCTTGGCGAGCGCCTTGCGAAAGAACGGTCGGTGGGCGCCGTAGTATTGCAGTGGGAAGTCCTGGCGCACCAGGGTCTTCACCTCAATGGACCGGTCGGCGCACCAGATGTCGGGGTTATGGGATCGGGTGAACTGGCTGATGACCGGCTGATCCTCATAGGCCTCAATGCCAGCATTGGCAAAGAACTGGAAGCTGACCGAAATCGCCTGGGGGTCACCGCAAGCTTCGATCAGAGAGGGAATCGTGTGATCGCCCACATGGATGTTGAGGAATTCGTCCACATCGGCAACCCAGACCCAGTCGGCCTTGGTGATGATGTCATGGCGGCGCGCATCCTTCAGCGCCTCCATCTGGTAATTGCGCCCCTCGGCCGGGTTCGGAAGGTGCTGCACCAGCCCCCGCGCGGCCAGCGAATCCAGCAATCTGTCAGTGCCATCGCTGCAATCATTGGAATAGAACAGGAAATCACTGACGCCGATCAGCCGGTTGAAAGCGATCCATTCCAGCAGAAACGGCCCTTCGTTCTTTACACAGGTGACGGCGGTGATGCGCATCATGCATCCCCCCACGCTGTCCCGGCGGTGTCCCGGCGCGAGCTGCCGGGCTGTGTTGGTCCGTGGCACATCATCCGATCTGTTGCCTTGTCGCCTGCATATGCCACTCGTTTCCGCTCAGGTGCCTGTCGCGGTCGGGGCTTTTGTTGTTGCCAAGATCCATGGCAGGGCAGGGGCATTGCGTCAATCATTGCCACGGGTATAGGCGTTAACCCTTGTCGAAGTGTTGCCCAACAACCGAAATCATCACGCAAAGAACGGTGGCAGACCAGCCTTGACCGCGCGCTGCCCCCGTGGCCTCTTGGGGCGAGCTAGCTGGGAGGCAAGGCATGACAGAGGCGAAATCCATCGATCAGGTGCAACAGATGCTGGCAGAGCAAGGCTATGTCTGCGGCCGGGCGCTGGCCACCGTGGTCTTTCTTTCCTTGCGTCTTGGGCGGCCTTTGTTCCTCGAAGGGGAGGCCGGCGTCGGCAAGACCGAGATCGCCAAAGCCCTGTCTGCAGCGCTGGGCCGTCGCCTGATCCGACTGCAATGCTATGAGGGACTGGATGCCGCCAGCGCGGTCTATGAGTGGAACTTTGCCGCGCAGATGGTGGCGATCCGCACCGCTGAGGCTGCTGGGGGCGCCGACCGCGCGGCCCTTCAGACCGAGCTGTTTTCCGATGAGTTCCTGATCGAGCGGCCCCTCTTGGAGGCGATGCGCCCCGATGAAAACGGCGCGCCGGTGCTGCTGATCGACGAACTCGACCGCACCGATGAGCCGTTCGAGGCGTTTCTCCTGGAGGCGCTCAGCGATTTTCAGGTGACCATTCCCGAGCTTGGCACCATCAAGGCGCCCGAGCCGCCGATCGTGATCCTGACCTCCAACCGCACCCGCGAGGTGCATGACGCGCTGAAACGGCGCTGCCTTTATCACTGGGTCGACTATCCCGATTTCACCCGCGAGGTGGAGATCCTGCGCGCCCGCGTGCCCGAGGCGGCAGAACAGCTCAGTCGCGAGGTGGTTGCCTTTGTGCAGACCTTGCGGACCGAGGATCTGTTCAAAAAACCGGGCGTGGCTGAAACCATTGACTGGGCCAATTGCCTGCTTGCGCTCGATGTGATCGACCTCTCGCCCGAGGTGATCGCCGACACATTGGGCGCGATCCTGAAATACCAGGACGATATCGCGCAACTGCAGGGATCTGAGGCGAAACGGATCCTAGAAAAGGCCAAGCAAAGCCTGGAGGAGGTGCCGTGAGCCTGGCGCTGGTCTGATGGTTGAACTGCCCGAACTCTCGCTGCCGGACGATCCAAAACTCGTCCAGAATGTCACCCACTTCGCCCGTGCCCTGCGCAAGGCGGGGCTGCCCATCGGCCCGGGCCGGGTGATTGATGCCGTTCAGGCGGTGGCGGCAGCAGGCTTCACCAGCAGGCAGGATTTCTACTGGGCGCTGCACGCCTGTTTCGTCACGCGCCCCGAACATCGCACCGTCTTTGCGCAGGTTTTCCGCCTCTATTGGCGCGACCCGCGGTTCCTTGAGCACATGATGGCGGCAATGCTGCCCGCCATTCGCGGCGTGCAGGAAGAACGCGCCGCCAAACCGGCCGAGAAACGCGCCGCCGAGGCGCTGCTCGATGGGGCGAATGACCCGCTTGACATGCCCGAAGGACAAGAGGAAGAGGGCACTGAGTTTGAGATCGACGCCTCGCTCACCATGTCCTCCGAAGAACGCCTGCGGTCCCTCGACTTTGAACAGATGAGCACCGACGAGGTTGCCCGCGCCAAACGCATCCTTGCGCAGATGCGCCTGCCGGTGCAGCCGATCCAGTCGCGCCGGTTGATGGCCGCCCCGCGCGGCCAGCGCGCCGACTGGCGACGCACATTGCGCAATGCCGCACGCCGGGGCGGCGACCTTCAGGAAATCGCTCGCGCCAAGCGGCGCATCCGCTGGCCCAATCTGGTGGTGCTTTGCGATATTTCCGGCTCCATGAGCCAATACAGCCGCATCGTGCTGCATTTCCTGCATTCGGTCGCCAACCAAAAGGGCGCAGGCTGGGCCAAGGTGCATGGCTTCACCTTTGGCACGCGGCTGACCAATATCACCCGGCATCTGGCAACGCGTGATGTGGATGCGGCGCTGGCGGCAGCCGGCGCCGAGGCGCAGGACTGGGAGGGCGGCACCCGCATCGGGTCTTGCCTGCATGACTTCAACCGCGACTGGTCGCGACGGGTCATGGGGCAGGGGGCGGTGGTGCTGCTCATTACCGATGGGCTGGACCGGGACGACCCGGGCCAACTGGCACGCGAAATGCAGCGCCTGCATCTGTCATCGCGGCGACTGATCTGGCTCAATCCCTTGTTGCGCTGGGAAGGCTTCGCCCCCAAGGCGCAAGGCATCCGCGCCATGCTGCCCCATGTGGACAGCTTCCGGGCCGGCCACTCCATTGCCTCGCTCGAAGATCTGGCGCGGGTGATCTCCTCCCCTCAGGATCAGGGCGAAAAGGCGCGCCTGATGGCGCTGCTTTAATCAATTCCGAAAATTGAATGTAATTGATCTGGGTCAAGCGTGGCCCGCTGCAAGCCTGCTATATTCCACCGATGGAATGTAAAATGGGAGGCTGATGATGGCCATGAACTGGAAAACCGGAGGGCTCCTGCTGGGGTTCGTCTTCTTCCTGGCGGTGCTGCTGGTCAAACCGATTGGCGTGTCCACGCAATTCGTGATCCTGGACGGGATCATAGGTGATGCGGTGAACAGCGAATTGGTGACCAAGACCGAGGAAGGATACACCTCGACCAATGCCTATCTGGCGAAATCGAACGGCAAATACGCCAAGTCGGTGATGAACCCGCTGAACTACAGCTTTGTCTTCGTGCTGGCGATGGCGCTGGGCGGCTTCTTGTCGGTGCTGGCCCGTGGCGGCCTGCCTGAGCGGGAGCGCAGCATCCCCGATCTGTGGCGCGCCAACATGGGTGACGGTGTCGCCCTGCGCTATGGCGCGGCCTTTGTTGGCGGCTTCATCGTTCTTTACGGCGCTCGCCTTGCGGGCGGCTGCACCTCGGGGCACATGATGTCGGGCATGATGCAGACCTCGCTGTCTGGCTACATCTTTGCCGCCGGTGCCTTTGCCGCCGCTGTGCCCGTATCCCTGATGCTGTTCAAGAAGGAGGCCTGAGCCATGATGTCTATCGTTCTCGCAATCGTTATCGGTTTGGCTTTTGGCGCGGTGCTGGACCGTATCGGCGCCTCCAACCCCAACATGATCGGCAAGATGCTGAACCTCACCAACCTCAACCTGGCCAAGACCATCCTGCTGGCGATCGGTACCGGATCGGTGCTGATGTTCGCAGGGCAGATGCTGGGCTTTGTCGATGTGGGCCACATGTCAGTGAAGGCTGCCTATGTGGGCGTCTTCATCGGTGGCCTCATGCTGGGCGCGGGCTGGGCGCTGGCGGGCTATTGCCCCGGCACCGGCGTTGTCGCGGCGGCCTCTGGGCGCAAGGATGCGCTGTTCTTCATCGCGGGCGGCCTGTTGGGGGCTGCGGCCTATATGGTCACCTACCCGATGTGGAAATCGAGCGGCCTTCTGGATTCTGTCGCGGGCGGCAAGGTCACCATTGGCACCGTTCCGGGATCGAAGTTCGACGGGATCACGGCCCTGCCGGGCGATATCCTCGGCATTGTTCTGGGCCTCGGTTTCGTCGCGCTGGCCTTTGCCCTGCCGGAGCGTCTGACGCCCTCCAAATCGAACCTGCAACCGGCTGAATAAGCGCCCTCCCGCGCTTGTGACAGGCAAGGACGCCCGCCGGATCCGGCGGGCGTGTTGCGTTTTGGGATGCGTTTTCGGCTTGAAACCGCTGGCCTTCGCGTCAACCTTGGGGGCAATAGTGGCGGAAGACACGCCGGGAGGATTGCATGACAGGGGAACTCGCGCGGTTTGAGAACGCGCCTGAGGTGGCGCTGGACTGGCACCAGAATGGCACGGGGGCAGCCCTGGCCACGGTGGTGCAGACCTGGGGTTCGGCGCCGCGCCGGGCCGGATCGCAGCTGGTCGTGGGCGGTGATGGCCGGATCGACGGCTCGGTTTCGGGCGGCTGCGTCGAAAGCGCGGTTGTCTTCGAGGCGCTGGAGGCCATTCAGGACGGTCAGCACCGCCTCTTGGAATTCGGGGTCAGTGATGATGATGCCTTTGCCGTGGGGCTCGCCTGTGGGGGCACCATCAAGGTGCTGGTGGAACCCGTGGGCGGGGCCCTGCCGGTCGAACTGCTGGAAGAGCTGGTCGTGGCCCGCAAGGCGCGTCAGGCGCTGGCCTATGAGGTGGATCTGGAAACCGGCGCGCGGCGTCTGGTGCGGGATGGTTATGCGGACCGGTTGCGCATGGATCGCTCAGGGGTTGAGGAAGATGGCAAGACTTTTGTCGCCGTGCACAACCCGCCGCTTCGGCTGATCGTGGTGGGCGCGGTGCACATCGCGCAGGCCTTGGTGCCCATGGCGCGGATCGCGGGCTATGATCCAGTGGTGATCGACCCGCGCGAAGCCTTTGCCGCCGCCGCGCGTTTTCCCGGTGAGCGGCTGATGGACGACTGGCCCGACGAGGCGGTGGAAAAGCTTGGCCTGGATGCGCGCACCGCGCTGGTGCTCCTGACCCATGATCCGAAACTTGACGACCCCGCGCTGGAGGCGGCGCTTGGCGCTGACTGTTTCTATATCGGTGCACTGGGCTCGACCCGCACCCATGCCAAACGGGTGGATAGGCTGACCGCAGGTGGCTTTACGACAGAGCAGATCGCGCGCATCCACGGCCCCATCGGCCTTGATATCGGTGCTGCAGCCCCGTCCGAGATCGCCGTGTCGATCCTGGCCGAAATGACCGCAGTTCTGCGGGGAAAACGGCCATGAGGTTCGGACCTGTTTCGCTGGAACAGGCGGAAGGCACCATCCTGGCGCATTCGCTGCAGCTTCCGACGGGCAAGATCGCCAAGGGCACGTTGCTGAGCGCGCAGCACCTGACCAATCTGGCGGCGAGCGGCTTCGGTGAGGTGACCGTTGCCCGACTTGAGAGAGGTGACCTGCACGAGGATGTGGCCGCCCAGGCGCTGGCGCGTGCCATTCTTCCTGATGAGACCGCGCAAGGACTGCGTATTTCCGGCGCCGGGGCCGGGCGTGTGAACCTGTACGCGAAAAGCTGCGGCATCGTCGCGCTGGACCGCCCGCGGCTGGAGGCGGTCAATGCCGTGGATCCGATGATCTCTATTGCGACGGTGCCAGAGTATCATCGAGTGGATGCGGAGGGTATGGTCGCCACCATCAAGATTATTGCCTACGGAGTACCCGAGGCGCAGCTGTCTCATGCCGCAACCGGTGCGGGCGGCGCATTACGCGTGCTGCCGCCAGTTTACAGAACGGCAACCCTGATCGAAACCCGTGTGAGCGAGGAGATCCCGTCGGACAAGGGGCGTAGGTCTATGGCCGGGCGGCTTGAGCGTATGGGGATGGAACTGACAGACCGCATGGTGATTCCGCACCGGGAAGGGGAGTTGGCCGAGGCCATTGCATATGCTCCGGGTGAGGTAATCCTGATTCTTACTGGCTCCGCCACATCCGATCCCATGGACGTCGCGCCGCAGGCTCTGCGTGATGCGGGCGGGCAGGTGACGCGCTTTGGCATGCCTGTGGATCCGGGCAATCTGTTGTTTATCGGAAAGCTTGGAGAAAAATCGGTGATCGGTCTGCCGGGCTGTGCCCGCTCTCCGGCGCTCAATGGGGCCGATTGGGTGCTTGAGCGGGTGATTTGTGGGATTGAAGTGACATCGGCAGATATAGCCGCAATGGGAGTCGGCGGACTGCTGAAAGAGATTCCCACCCGCCCCTTGCCGCGCCGCTCCGGCTGGAACGGGACAGGATGACCGAAAGCGCCACGGACGTGACGTTCTAATGTTCAGAATGTCCGGGAAGCTCAGGCGGTTATACGCCTGATTTGACCGTTTGACAAAAATGTTGGGGGCGAATGCATTTCAGGGGGTTCGCGCAAAGGGGATCCCGTGCTTAACTCCCTCTCAGCCAACAAAAGTAGCGAATGGGAGGAATTCATGGCGAAGGTCTCAATGACCGTGAACGGCAAATCCGCCAGCGGTGATGTCGAGGGGCGCACGCTTCTGTCGTCATTTCTGCGCGAGGATCTGGGTCTCACGGGAACACATGTGGGCTGTGACACCAGCCAGTGCGGCGCCTGCGTGGTGCATGTTAACGGCAAGGCAGTCAAATCCTGCACCATGCTGGCCGCCGAGGCCGATGGCGCAGAGGTTTCGACCATCGAAGGGCAGGCTGCCCCGGATGGAACGCTCAACGCGATTCAGCAGGCGTTCCAGGATCATCACGGGCTTCAATGCGGATTCTGCACGCCGGGCATGGTGATGTCGGCAGCGGCGCTGCTGAAAGACAACCCCAAGCCGACCGAGGCTGAGGTGCGCGCCTATCTGGAAGGCAATATCTGCCGCTGCACCGGCTACCACAACATTGTGAAAGCGATCATGGCTGCATCCGGTCAGGACGTCTCGGCCATTGCTGCCGAATAAGTCAATGGGCTGAGGGCCACGCAGGGAGGCGTTGCCCCGGTAAAAGAATTTGCATGACCAAGAGATGCGCATCAGACGCATCATCCAGGGAGGAGAATTGGAATATGCCAAAGGATAGTGGCATCGGCGCCAGCCCCAAACGGCGCGAAGACCTGCGGTTCCTGACGGGAACCGGCAATTACACCGACGACATCAACCTGCAAGGCCAGGCCTATGTGCATTTCCTGCGCTCGGACGTGGCCCATGGCAAGATCAACGGCATCGACACCACCGCGGCTGCTGCCATGCCCGGCGTCATCCGCATCTTCACCGGCGCCGATTTCGAAGGCGTGGGATCCATCCCCTGCGGCTGGCAGGTGACAGACCGCCATGGTGAACCGATGCAGGAACCGGCCCACCCGGTGCTGGCCCAGGGTAAGGTCCGCTATGTGGGCGATGCCATCGCAGCCGTCGTGGCCGAAAGCCGCGAACAGGCCCGCGACGCGGCAGAGGCGATCGAGCTTGATATCGAGGAACTGCCCGCCGTCATCGACATGAAGGAGGCCGTCAAGGAGGGCGCCCCCAAGGTGCATGACGATCTCACCTCGAACCTCTGCTATGACTGGGGTTTCGTGGAAGAAAACAAACCGGCGGTGGAAGAAGCCTTTGCCAATGCGGCCCATGTGACCACGCTGGAGCTGGTCAACAACCGTCTGGTCGCAAACCCGATGGAGCCGCGCGTGGCGGTGGGCGATTTCAACCGCGCTACCGGGGAATCGACGCTTTATACCACCTCGCAGAACCCGCATGTGATCCGCCTTCTGATGGGCGCCTTCGTCTTGGGCATCCCTGAGCACAAGCTGCGCGTCATCGCCCCCGATGTGGGCGGCGGTTTCGGTACCAAGATCTTCCACTATGCCGAAGAGGCCTTCTGTACCTTCGCGGCCAAGGCGCTGAACCGGGCGGTCAAATGGACCTCCACCCGGTCAGAAGCCTTCATGACCGATGCTCACGGGCGCGACCATGTGACCAAGATCGAATTGGCGTTGGACGCAGACAACAACTTCACCGCGCTGCGCACGGATACCTACGCCAACATGGGCGCGTATCTTTCGACTTTTGCGCCTTCGGTGCCGACTTGGCTGCACGGCACGCTGATGGCGGGCAACTACAAGACGCCGCTGATCTACGTGAACGTGAAGGCCGTCTTCACCAACACCGTGCCGGTGGATGCCTATCGCGGTGCGGGCCGCCCCGAGGCGACCTTCCAGCTGGAGCGGGTGATTGACAAAGCTGCGCGCGAGCTGGGCGTGGATCCCGTTGCGCTTCGCCGTCAAAACTTTATCACCGAATTCCCCTATGCCACCCCGGTGGCGGTGGAATATGACACCGGTGATTACAACGCGACCATGGACAAGCTGGAAGAGGTTGCCGATTTCGCCGGGTTCGAGGCGCGCCGCGCCGAGAGCCAGAAGAACGGCAAGCTGCGCGGCCTTGGCGTCAACTGCTACATCGAGGCCTGCGGCATCGCTCCGTCGAACCTCGTGGGGCAGCTTGGTGCGCGCGCGGGTCTTTACGAAAGCGCCACGGTGCGGGTCAATGCGACCGGCGGTCTGGTGGTGATGACCGGCAGCCACAGCCATGGGCAGGGGCACGAAACCTCCTTCCCGCAGGTGATTGCTGATATGATCGGCATTGATGAAAGCATGGTCGAGATCGTTCATGGCGACACTGCCAATACGCCGATGGGCATGGGCACCTATGGCTCGCGCTCCCTCGCCGTGGGTGGCTCGGCCATGGTGCGTGCGACCGAAAAGATCATCGCCAAGGCCAAGAAGATCGCCGCCCATATCCTGGAAGCGTCTGATGCGGATATCGAGCTGAAGGATGGCCAATTCTCGGTTGCGGGCACGGACAAATCCCTTGCATGGGGTGATGTCACGCTGGCGGCCTATGTGCCGCACAACTACCCGCTTGAGGATATGGAGCCGGGACTGGAGGAAACCGCTTTCTACGATCCGGCCAACTTCACCTATCCTTCGGGCGCCTATGCCTGCGAGGTGGAGGTGGATCCCGAGACCGGCAAGGTCACCATCGAGCGTTTCGCTGCGGCGGATGACTTTGGCAATATCGTCAACCCGATGATCGTCGACGGTCAGGTGCATGGTGGCATCGGTCAAGGCATCGGTCAGGCGCTTCTCGAAGGGTGTGTCTATGACGAGAACGGCCAGCTTCTGTCGGCGTCTTACATGGATTACGCGATGCCGCGTGCGGATGATGTGCCCTTCTACCAGGTGGATCACTCCTGCCAGACGCCTTGCACCCACAACCCATTGGGCGTGAAGGGCTGCGGTGAGGCCGGCGCCATCGGATCGCCCCCGGCGGTGGTCAACGCGGTGGTGGATGCGCTGCAATCGGCAGGCAAGGACGTGACCCATATCGACATGCCGCTGACCCCAAACCGGGTCTGGACGGCGCTGAACAGCTGAACCGGGGCAGGGGCGCAGGCTGCGCCCCTCCATCCCGATAGTTTTGGACAAAAGAACAAGGGGCCACGCCCTGGAATTCTTTGGGAAGGAAAACGGAATGTATAATTTCGAGTTTGAAAAACCGGCCACCATTGCCGATGCGGTTGCCGCGCTCGGCGCGGAGGACGCGCAGGCGCTGGGCGGCGGTCAGACGCTGCTGCCGACGATGAAACAGCGTCTTGCGATGCCCTCGAAACTGGTCTCGCTCAGCGGCATCGGAGAGATGCAGGGTGTCTGCCGCAACGATGACGGCAGCCTTTCGATCGGTGGCGCCACCACCCACGCCACCGTCGCAGCCGAGGCCGCAGCGCACTACACGGCGCTGGCGGATCTGGCCAGCCATATTGGCGATCCTGCCGTGCGCAACCGGGGTACCATTGGCGGCTCGCTCGCCAACAATGACCCGGCGGCCTGCTATCCGGCGGCGGCGCTGGGCAGTGGTGCAACCATCATCACCAATTCCCGCGAGATTGCGGCGGATGACTATTTCCAGGGCATGTTCACCACAGCTTTGGAAGAGGGTGAGATCATTACCGGCGTACGCTTCCCAGTGCCGGAGGCGGCGAACTATCAGAAGTTTGTCCAACCCGCTTCGCGCTTTGCCATGGTGGGCGTCTTTGTGGCTCGGTTCGCTGATGGCGTGCGCGTGGCGGTAACCGGTGCGTCCGAGGAAGGCGTCTTCCGTTGGAGCGAGGCCGAAGCGGCGCTGGGCGGCTCGTTTAGCCCGGATGCCGTGGAGGGGCTGCAGGTGGATCCGTCAAACATGATGGCCGACATTCACGCGACAAAGGAATACCGCGCCCATCTGATCGGCGTTCTGACCAAGCGCGCCGTGGCGGCTGCCAGCTAACTCCAACTCTCAAAATCGGGAAGGGCTTCGCAGCGCGGGGCCCTTTTCGTTTCGGTCAGCCGGGCTTGCGGGCAACGAAATCGATGAGGGCAGACATGCCTTGGTGACCGCGCCCCTCTTGGACTTCACGCTCGTAGGCGCGGTTTTCAAGGATTTCCCAACCGTCGAAATCATCGGCAAGCTGGTCTTCTGTGTACATGTTTTCGGCAAAGGGCGGCCCACCCGTGCCGAACTCCAGCTGCTCCGGTGTGTAACCATGCAACAGCAGCACTCCGCCGGGTTTGAGGCTGCGTTTCATGCATTCGAACTGAATCTTGCGTGCCTCGGGGCCGACGAACTGGATGAAGATGCCTGCCACCAGATCAAAGGCTGCTTCTGGCCAGTCATGGTCAAGGATATCCACCTCGCGAAAATCCACTGAAACGCCACGCTCGGTGGCCAGATCACGGGCACGGGCGATGGCGGTGGGGGCGAACTCATAGGCGGTGACATCCATACCTTTTTCAGCCATGTAGACCGAGTTACGCCCCTCTCCATCGGCAACGGAGAGGGCTGTGTGACCAGCAGTCAGATAGGTGCTGTGTTCAACCAGAAACTGCGCCGGATCCGTGCCAAAGACATACCCGTCTGACTTTGAATACCGTTCTTCCCACATGCCGAATACTCCGCCCGATCTGCGTCTTTTCAGGCTTCACAATGACGATGCCCCCGGCGCAGTCAAGCGGCGGGGGCATGTCGGCGGGCAGCTCGGCGGGTTGCCGCGTCAGGAGGTCGGCAGCCTGTTTGGATCAAAGCCGCACATGGCGCCGGCTTCGCTCAGAGACGCGGAAAAGCCTTCGCTTGCGAAAGAGCCGTAAAGCCAGACCTCGCCCTTGGCGGGGCGATCGAAATTCACGCTTACGGTGGATCGGGAGGCCTGCAGAGCCGTGATCATCTCGGGCACAAAACCGCCGGTCATGTCGGCGCGGTAGCCATGGAGCCCCTCATCGGTGAACATTTCCTCCCCCAGCCAGATTTCCTGTCCGTCGATCTCAAGGATGACGGAGTCGTCTCGATCCCAAGGGGCGCCGCTTTCGCCCGGCCAGGGGGCATATTCATAGGCAAAGCCTGCGTTGTAGCCGCCAGGGCCAAACGAGAAGACCAAGGCGCCCGATGTGTCCCGCGCCGCGCGCTGTGTGAAGACATAGCAAACCTGCCCGACCTTGGCCGCAGCCCAATTGCCGCTTTGATAGGTCTGGGCAAGGGCAACCGGAGCGGAAATAGGGGAGAGGGCCAGGCAGGTGCCGATGGCAAGAGAAAGAATGCGCATGGAGTATTCCGTCATATTGAAAGGGCGCAGAGAAGCCTGCGCGGGTTTTTCTGACAATGAGCTGATAGTTCTTAAGAATGGATTGTCACAAAATGCAAAACCCGCCCGGATGGCCGGACGGGTCAAATACCGCTACCTACCGGGTAAGGTCTTACTTCTGCGGAAGCGGGCCGATCATCATGATCATCTGACGGCCTTCCATCTTGGGCATGTTTTCGATCTTGCCGATCTCTTTGACGTCCTCGGCCACTCGCTCCAGCAGTTCGCGGCCCAGGTTCTGGTGCGCCATTTCGCGGCCACGGAACCGCAGGGTCACCTTCACCTTGTCGCCGTTTTCAAGGAACTTGAACACATTGCGCATCTTGACGTCATAGTCATGGGTGTCCGTGTTGGGACGGAACTTGACCTCTTTGACCTCGATGATCTTCTGCTTCTTGCGCGCTTCGCTTTCGCGCTTCTGCTGTTCGTACTTGAACTTGCCGAAGTCCATGATCTTGCAGACCGGCGGGTTCGCGTTTGGCGAAATCTCCACAAGGTCCAGACCCGCTTCCGCTGCCATCTCCATCGCCTTGGCGGGGTGGACAACGCCAACGTTCTCGCCTTCGGCGCCGATGAGGCGGATTTCGGGTGCACGGATCTTTTCGTTTGTACGCGGGCCGGTATCACGGGTCGGCGGCGCATTATGAGGTCGGCGGGCTATGGGTTCAATCCTTTGATGGTTGCCAATTTTCGAGCATGAAACCTAAACCGCACGGAAGCGTCTTTCAAGCCGGAACCGTATTGGTGGAACACGAAAAACGCGATCGGAGGCCATCTGGAGGCTGGAACGCCCGGCAAGGCCGACTGCTGTTTCAGCATGCCGTATGGCCGCGGGTGGCTGCTGCGTTCGCTCGCGTCCTTGTCGGAGCGCTGCCCGGGCTCGATTCGTACCTGTCGGCAAAGACCCTTGCGCGAAAGACTGCCGCCCATGCGGTTGGCCTCTGGCGGTCGTTGGCCGATGCAGCGCATGTCCGGCTTTTCCCCCTTGTGGATGGCATGGTGGAAGATCACCTAGGCCATACGCCACAGTTGATGGCCATCGGAATTGAAGGCTCTGCCCGGTCGGAAACCGGTCGCAGATGCCCAGACAGGACAGGAGAACCCTCATGAAACCAGTTGTTGTTACGGTTGCCGCCGCAGTTGTTGCGCTTGGGGCCTACTATGTCTTCAGCACGCAAGGCGAGGCCCCTGCGCCCGAGCAGGCCAGCGATGCAGTATCGGTACCCGCCACCGATCAGCAACCTGTGACCCAGCCCGAGCCGCTTGAGACCCCGGTCGAGCAAGTCGAAACTGCGGTTGAGGACGCGGTTGAGACTACCACCGAAGCCGCACAGGACGTTGTCGATACGGCGACAGAAGCCGCCGAAGACGCCGTTGAGAATGCACAGGACGCGGTAAAAGAGGCCGCCGACGCGGTTAAGGACGTGGTGGAGCAGGCTGGCGCCGAAGCAGCAGAACAAGCGGGTGCAGCCGCCGAGGCCGCTGAGGACTCTGTCGGCAGCGCAACTGAAACTGCATCCGAGGCTGCAGAAAGCGCAACCGAGGCCGTAGAAGGCGCCATGGAAGCGGCCACCGATGCGGCCCCCGGCAGCAACTCATCCGATATCGCCACGCTGCTGACGCCCGAAGGGTTCGACTATGATGCCGTGATTGAGGCGATTGAAGCATCGGATCTGACACAGTTTCAAAAGACTGCCCTGACCGCTACTGTGGAAAAGGCCAAGGACAGCCCCGAGTTGCTGTCAGCTGCGCTTGATCAGGTGAAGGCCGCCTTGGGACTGTGAGCCACAGAACCTGACGCAAAGATATAAAAAGGCCACGCTCCCCGACCGGGGGCGCGGCCTTAATTTTTGGATCCATCGGTCAATACCGAGATCAGTCAAGGAAGGCCTTTTCCACCACATATTGCGCGGGCTTGGAGTTGGCGCCTTCCTCAAGGCCGGCGGCTTCCAGCATGTCCTTAAGTTCAAGGTTGAAGGCCAGGTTGCCGCAGATCATTGCGCGGTCGCTCTCGGGATTGAGCGGCTCCACGCCCAGATCCTTGTAGGCTTCGCCTGAGTTGATCAGGTCGGTGATGCGGCCCATCTTGGCGCTCTCTTCGCGGGTGGTGGTGGGGTAGTATTTGATCTTCTTCCAGAAGCCGTCGCCGATCAGCTCATTGAGCAGCTCGTCGTCTTTCAGGCTTTCGATCAATTCCCGTCCGTAGGTCAGCTCGCCCGCGGTGCGGCAGGTGTGCGTGATGATCACCTCGTCGTAATCCTCATAGGTTTGCGGCTCGCGCAGCAGCGAAGCAAAGGGTGCAAAGCCGGTGCCGGTGGCAAAGAACCAGATGCGTTTGCCAGGCAAAAGCGCGTCATGCACCAGGGTGCCCACGGGTTTGGGGCGCAGGATGATCTCGTCGCCGGGCTGGATGTGCTGCAGCTTTGAGGTCAGCGGGCCGTCCTGCACCTTGATCGAGTAGAACTCCAGCTCTTCATCCCAGGACGGCGAGGCGATGGAATAGGCGCGCAAAAGTGGCTTCTGCTTGCCGGTCTTGGGGTCAGGATCGCCCATCAGGCCGATCATCACGAATTCGCCCGAGCGGAACCGCAGCGATGCGGGGCGCGTCACCCGGAAGGAAAACAGGCGGTCCGTCCAGTGCTTGACCTCGGTCACGGTCTGGGCGTCCGGCAGGGTCGGGGTCGCCTTTGCAGGTTTGGCGTCTTGGGCAGTGTCGGTCACGGGCGTCATCTCGTTCATCGGTTTCACTGCCGGTCTGTTAAACCGGCACCTCTGATTAATCTTTGATACAGGTCAGGAAAAGCACTGATTTGCATGAGGGCCTGCCGCATGGCGACAGGCCGCCGTGTTTTTCCGCGGGTAAGGAAGGGGCTGGGGCGGCTATTTCGCTGCCCGGGCGCGGCCCAGGCGTGCCTGATAGTCATGGGCCTGCCAGTTGGCGCGGGTCAGCCATTGGGCCTCGGGCTGGCGCGCGGCCAGATCCTCGTCGATCTCCACCTCGTCAAAGCCGCTGCGCCGCGCCATGGCGTACTGATCAGCTAGTACGTGCCCATAGGCGCGCAGGCGCCCCCCATAACCCATGTGCCGCAGCTGACGCGCCAGGGTAAAGCCGCGCCCATCGGCAAAGCTGGGGAAGTGGATGCGGATCATCTCAAGGCCGGGGATGCGGTTCGAGAGGGTCGCCAGATCCGCATCCGGAGCCAGATCCAGCGCGGTCTCCGTATCAAATCCATCGGTCCAGTCCTCGGTTCCAAATCCGGTATCGGTCACGATTACGGTCATCTGTCCATTGCTCCTGTGCGGGTGAGTTTGCCATCCACGATATGGATGCCGCATTCTTCCTTGTTCTGGTTGCGCCAGCGCCCGGCGCGGGGATCTTCGCCCTTTGCCACTTTCGAGGTGCAGGGGGCGCAGCCGATCGAAGGGTAGCCCTGCGCCACCAGCGGGTGACGCGGCAGGCGGTTTTCCTCCATATAGGCGCGCACGTCCTCGGGCGCCCAATGGGCCAGCGGATTCACCTTGATGCGGCCCGTGCCCTCTTCGACCTCGAAGAATTCGAGCGCGGCGCGGCTGCCGGCCTGGAACCGCTTGCGGCCCGTAATCCAGCCATCAAACCCAGCGAGGGCCTTTTGCAGCGGCACGGTCTTGCGCAGGTGGCAGCAGGCATCGGTGTCGGAGAACCGAAGGGCGCCATAAGGGTCCTTCTCGGCGATATCATCGGCGCGGATGATCTGCACGTTGCGCAGGCCCAGCCGTTCGCTTACCTCCTGCTGGTAGATCAGCGTTTCGGTGAACAGCAGTTCTGTGTCCACAAACAGAACCGGCACCGCCGGGTTTATCACCGCTGCCATGTGCAACAGCACCACGGATTCCGCACCAAAGCTGGAGACCAGTGCGATCTCACCGGCATCCTGCAAGGCGCCCTCCATCACGGCTGTAGCCGAATGATGGCGGTAGCGTGCGTTGAGCGCCTCCACCTTGTCGGTCAGGGCCGTGGATTGTGCAGCCCCGGCAGGACCACTTTCAGCGAGGTTCAGCATCGCTTCAGGCCACCTTTTTGCGGGCTTCGGGATAGAGCGCCGCCTTGAAAGGATCCATGCCCACACGGCGATAGGTCTCGATAAAGGTTTCCTCCTCGCCGTTTCGCAGCTCCAGATAGGCCTCGATCAGGCGCTCCACCGCGGGCACGATCTCGTCATAGGCAAAGCCGGGGCCGGTGCGTGTGCCAATGGCCGCCGTTTCGGTTGCATCCCCGCCAAGGGTGATCTGGTAGTTTTCCACCCCGGCGCGATCCAGACCCAGAATACCGATATGGCCCACGTGGTGATGGCCGCAGGCGTTGATGCAGCCCGAGATCTTTATCTGAAGATGGCCGATGTCATGCTCCAGCTTCAGCTCTTCGAACCGCGTGGCGATGTCCTGCGCAACCGGGATCGAGCGGGCCGTGGCCAGCGCGCAATAGTCCATGCCGGGGCAGGCGATGATATCCGAGATCAGCCCGATGTTAGCGGTGGCCAGCCCCACCTCTTTCAGGCGGGCATGGATCGCGGGCAGGTCTGATTTGTGGACATGCGGCAGGATCACGTTCTGCTCATGGCTGATACGCAGCTCGTCATAGGCGAACTCCTCGGCCAGATCCGCCATCACGCGCATCTGCTGGGCCGTCGCATCACCGGGCGTTGCCCCATGTGCCTTGATCGAGATGGTGACGATGGCGTGGTCGTCCTTGCGGTGCTCAGCCAGATTGGTGTCGGCCCAGGCGCGGAACACCGGATCGCTTTCATAGGCCTCCTGGAAGAGGGCGATCTCACCGCTGCGCAGGGCCGGCGGGTTGAAATGCGCCTTGATCTCTTCCAGCAGCGCACGGTCAGCACCGTTGAACTCGGCGCGGCGTTCGATGAAACGCTCCTCGACCAGCTCGCGGATCTTGTCGATGCCGTTTTCCTGAACGGTGATCTTGATGCGGGCCTTGTACTTGTTGTCGCGCCGACCCAGCAGGTTATAGACGCTGAGCACCGCCTCAAGGTAGGGCAGCAGGTCTTCTTTCGGCAGGAACTCCCGCAGCACCTTGCCAATCATCGGCGTGCGGCCAAGGCCGCCGCCCACGATCACCTCGAACCCGTTTTCACCGTCTTTTGCGACCATGCGCAGCCCGATGTCATGGGCGCGGGTCACGGCGCGGTCCTGTTCGGCACCGGTCACTGCGATCTTGAACTTGCGGCCCAGGAACTGGAACTCCGGGTGGTCGGTGGACCATTGCCGGATCAGCTCGGCATAGGGGCGCGGGTCTTCCAGCTCTTCCCTGGCGGCGGCGGCAAAGTGATCAGAGGTCACGTTGCGCACAGTGTTGCCAGAGGTCTGGATCGCGTGCAGGCCTACCTCGGCCAGCGCATCCAGCATATCCGGTACATCGCGCAGTTTTGGCCAATTGTACTGGATGTTCTGCCGGGTGGTGAAATGGCCGTAGCCCTTGTCCCACTTTTCGGCCAGGAGAGCGAGCTTGCGCATCTGGGCGCTGCTGAGCGAGCCATAGGGGATCGCCACCCGCAGCATATAGGCGTGCAGCTGCAGATAGAGCCCGTTCATCAGGCGCAGGGGTTTGAACTCGTCCTCGGTCAGGGAGCCGTCGATGCGGCGCTCCACCTGGGCACGGAATTGGGCGTTGCGCTCGGCCAGAAAGGCGGTGTCGAAGTCGTTGTACTTATACATTCTCGAGGGCCTCCAGCTTGGCTTCCTGTTTGCCATGGGCATAGTTCGATGGACCTGTGCGGCGGAAATCCTCGCGGAAATGCACAGGCTCGGGGCCGTTCGGGCCTGCTTTTGCGTCGGTCAGGTAGATGCCGACCACGCTGAGGGCGTCACGCTCAGCCTCCAGAAGGCGCAGCTGCGCTTCGGCCTCGTCCACGATCAACTCGGCCTCGGCCAGATTGCGGCTCCAGCTGCCGTTTGCGGTGAAGTAAATCACGTCGCCTTCCAAAAGGTCGTTGGCGGTGATGATTTTCGGGGTAAAGGGGCGTGGCATCAGGCAAGCTCCGCTTTCAGTGTGTTTGTGAGGTCGGTCAGCGCGGCAATGCTTTGGCGCGGTGCAAGACCAAGGAAGGTAAGGGCCGGGCCGTCAAATCCGGCAGCGGCAAGATCGGCGGGCAGGTGGTCCAGCGTGGTCTCCAGCACCCGTTGATCGGCGCGCGAGGCGTTTTCGACGATGGTCACCGGGGTTTCGCGCTCAGCGCCATGCATCAGCAGGCGCCCTTGCACGAAGCGGGCGGATTTCTTGCCCATATAGATGGCGGCCACCTCGCCGGGGCGCGCCAGCGCGGCCCAGTCGTGATCGGCAAAGCCGCGCATGTCGTGCCCCGTCAGGAACCGCACCGAGGAATTGCGCCCGCGCTGTGTGAGGCTTTGGCCGATGGCGGCCACGGCGGCTGAGGCTGCGGTGATCCCTGGCAGGATCCTGTAGCCAATCCCGGCTTCGTCGCAGGCGGTCAGCTCTTCATCGAGGCGGCCAAAGACGGTGGGATCACCGGATTTCAGGCGCAACACCTTCTTGCCAGCCTTGGCATGGGCCACGATGCGGGCGCAGATCTCTTCCTGCGACATGGAGGGGCCAAAGCCCTCCTTCCCCACATCCTCTAGCGTGGCGCCGGGGCCAGAAAGGGCGAGGATCTCGGTGCTGACAAGGCGGTCGAACAGGATCACGTCCGCCTGTTGCATTGCCCGCAGCACCTTCAGAGTCAGAAGGTCCGGATCGCCCGGGCCAGAGCCTGCAAAGGCAACCTCACCCGGCGCTGGGCAGCACATGCCGTCCGCATGCCGGGTGCTGGCAGGGGGAAGGATCGGGGCAAAGCTGGACATTTGGCGCCTCATTCGTGCTGTTTGACTTGATGCTCAATATAGGAAATATTCCTAATAAAGCGCCATATGCCCGCCCAAATAAGGACATTTGTTCCAGAGTGGGCGGGGTTCAGCAGTCTCGGTTTCGATGCAGAGGAAAAATTGGAATGACAGTGCGGATTGATGCGACGGATCGGAAAATCCTGGCCGAACTTCAAAGGGATGCCAGTCAGTCACTGGATGAAATCGCCAAGCAGGTGGGCAGTTCCAAGACCCCTGTCTGGAATCGCATTCGCAAGCTGCGCGAGGCAGGAGTGATCGGGCGCCAGACCGTGATTCTGGATGCCGAGGCGCTGGGATTTGAGGCCTGTTTCTTTGTGCTGATCCGCACGTCGGAACATGAAGCGGAGTGGCAGGCGGCCTTTCTCAAGGCGTTGCGTGACCGCCCCGAGGTGCAGGAGGCGCACCGGCTGGCGGGCGACATCGATTATATCCTCAAAGTGCGCGTGCAGAACGCACGGGCCTACGACAAGTTCTATCAGGCCCTGATTTCAGAGGTGCGCGTCCACAATGTAACGGCGCTGTTGTCGATGGAGGAGATCAAGTCCACTACGCTTCTGCCTTTGGACCCCAAGGTGTGAGCGCGCCAAGGTGCAGTACTGGACTAACCGCACCTTTCCAACGTTCTACCGTTCGACCATCAACCGGATCAGCCCATGGAAATGGTAGCTGTTTGAATACTCGGGCACCTCTGCAAGGCGCAGGTCCGGGCAGCGCGCGAACAGGATCGGCAGGGCAATCTGCATTTCCAGCCGCGCCAGCGGCGCGCCGACGCAGAAATGAATGCCGCCGCCGAAAGAGGTGTTCAGCGTGGCAGGACGGGTCGGATCAAACACTTCGGGGTCGTCCAGCACGGCCTCGTCCCGGTTGGCAGAGCCGAGGAGCAGCGCCACCTGATCGCCACGCTGGAAGGTGTGGCCGAAGACCTCGGCCTCTTCATAGGCGTATCGGGTGAACATGTGCAGCGGAGGGTCGTAGCGCAGGATCTCTTCCACCAGTCTTTCGATCCCGTCGGGCGCGAGCCACTCTGGTTTCCAGCCCTGCTGTAGCATGGTTTTCACGCCGTTGCCGAGGGCATGAACCGAGGCCTCGTGCCCGGCGTTCAGCAGCAGGATGCAGGTGCCGATTAACTCGTCCATCGAAAGGCTCTCGCCGTCTTCCTCGGCAGCGATGAGACGGGTGAGAAGATCCTCCTGCGGATCGTCGCGGCGCTGATCGATGTAGGCCCGTAGGTAGTCCGAAAACTCCTGGCTGGCGCGGGCGGCCGCATGTTCCGTCTCGGTGGTGCGCCCGGCCTGGTACATGGCAACCATGCGGTGCGACCACTCCAGAAGCTGCGGCGCCATCGCCTCGGGCACTCCAAGCAGGCGGCAGATGGTCACGATGGGTATCTGCGTGCAAAAGGCGTTCAGAAGATCAAAAGGCTGCTGCGGGAAGCTGTCGATCAGGTCATGGCACAAGCGGATGATGCCCTCTTCGAGATCGTTAATCGCGCGCGAGGTGAAGGCCCGCATCACCAGCTTGCGCAGGCGCGTGTGGCGGGGTGGTTCTGCCTCCAGCATGGAGTGTGCCTCGACCTGCAGGAACGGGGCCAGATGCGCAAGCCCTTCGCTGGCCATCTCAGGCGGGATCTCGCGGCCGAACCGGCGGTCGCGCAAAAGCATGTGCACGGCAGATTTCCGGAAAGCGGCCACCTTGCCGTAGTCCTGCCAATAGTGCAGCGATCCTGCCGCGCGGGCCTTTTCGTAGAACGGGTAGGGATCCTGCACAAAGGCCGGATCGGTGGGGGATTGATGCAGGGTTTTCATCGGTTTCCGTTCTTTGGTCTTCGGGGCGCAACTTTTGCCTTGGCGGCTGGTCTTTGCTAGGCGAGTTTCATAGGGTCCGTCTATGACGCAATACAGCCCGTTTCAATCCTGGCGCCGGGGAGCGGTCCTTTTAGCCTTTGCCGTGGCCGTTGCCGGTCTGGCGGCTGCGGTTTGGATCTATGGCTACCGGCAGGCGCTGGACTCGCTGGCCGAACGCAGCGCGGCGGACCTGGCGCTGGCCTCGGATCGGGTCAGTACGCAACTGCAGATCTACCAAGAACTCGCGGTATTGATGGCCGACCACCCGGTTCTGGCTGCGCTGGACACCGAGGAGGGGCGCCATGCGGCCGCTCAGCGTCTGCGCGAAGTGGCGGACAAAACCGCTGCGCTGGATGTGTTTTATGCGGATCGATCCGGACAAGTCATGGCCTCGGCAGAGGGGGTGGCAGGAGCGTCGGTCGCCACAGAAGAGTATTTCAAACGCGCTATGCAGGGTGCGCTCGGCACCGGACAGGCGGTGCTGCTGAACGAGGGTAAGCGTGCCTATTTCTATGCTGCCCCCACTTTCGCGGTCAGTGGTGGCGTGCTTGGCGCGCTGGTGGTCGTCGCCGATGTTGAGGATGTGGAGCAGACCTGGCGTGGTTCGCTTCCTGCAGTGTTCTTCACCAATCGCAGCGGCGAGGTCTTCATCTCCAACCGCCCCGAGCTGTTGTTCTGGCGTAGGGGCGATGCTTTGCCCGGGGGAGACGCCGAGCAGGGCGAGCCGGTCGCCTTCGTAGAGCGCAGAGTTGGCCCGCATGAGATCTGGCAGATCTCGGGCAGCGCCTATCTCCCCCGTCAGGCGCTGCATCTGACGGTGGATCTGCCGGTGATCGCCTTGCAGGGGGAGATCCTGGTGGATGTTGCGCCGGCCCGGCGCATTGCCGCGCTGCAGGCAGCGGCGCTGGCGGGGTTGTGCCTGGCCTTTGGCACGCTTCTGTTCCTTGCCACCGAGCGGCGGCGGACCCTCGCCCGGGCCAATGCGGTTCTGGAAACACGGGTTGCCGCGCGCACCGAAGCCTTGGAGGTTACGAACAGCCAGCTGCGGCGCGAGGTGCGCGAGCGACAAGAGGCAGAGGCGGCCCTGAAACGCGCCCAGGAAGACCTTGTACAGGCGGGTAAGCTGTCGGCGCTGGGGCAGATGTCTGCAGGCATCAGTCACGAGCTGAACCAGCCTTTGATGGCAATCCAGCAATATGCGGAAAATGGCGCGGCCTTCCTTGAGCGGGAAAACCCGGACCGCGCAGCCGACAACCTTGGGCGTATTGCCAGCATGGCCGACCGAATGGCACGGATCATCAAGAACCTGCGTGCCTTTGCCCGCAATGAAAGCGAACCCATGGGGCGAGTCGATCTGGTGCAGGTGATCGATGCGGCGGTGGAGCTGACCGCCGCGCGGCTGGAGGCCGATCAGGTGACGCTGGACTGGACAGCGCCGACAGGCGGGACGCCTGTCTTAGCATGGGGCGGGGAGGTACGGCTGACGCAGGTATTCGTAAACCTGATCAACAACGCCGCCGATGCCATGCTGGGACAAGAGGACCGTGCGATTGCAATCGTGCTTCGCGCGGGGCCGCGCCTGCGTGTCGAGGTGCGCGACATCGGCCCCGGCATCAAGGAGCCGGAAAAGATGTTCGAGCCTTTCTATTCCACCAAGGCGGTGGGCAGCGCCGAGGGGCTTGGCCTTGGCCTGTCGATCTCTTATGGGCTGGTGCAGAGTTTCGGCGGTCATATCCGTGGTAGCAACACCGAACACGGCGCGGTCTTTACCGTCGAACTGGATCCCTGGAGCGAGGAAGGTGCCGCATGACCCGGCGGGTGCTGTTTGTGGATGATGATGCCGCCGTGCGTGAGGCGCTGGCGCAGACACTCGAGTTGAATGATGTTGAGGCGGTAACGGCGGGCTCTTTCGTTGCGGCCAAGGACCTGATCACCCCAGAATTCGACGGTGTAATCCTGTCGGACATGCGTATGCCGGGGCGCGATGGCTTTCATTTGCTGCACTACACCCAAGGGGTCGATGCTGAACTGCCCGTGATCCTTTTGACCGGGGAAGGAGACATCCCCATGGCGGTGCGGGCCATGTCTGAAGGCGCGTTTGATTTCCTTGAAAAACCCTGCGCGACAGTGGACTTGCTGGCGGTGGTTGAACGGGCGCTGAAGACCCGTGCGCTGGTGCTGGAGAACCGCCGCCTGAAACGTCAGCTGGAACTGGGTGATCCTGCGGCGCGAATGCTGTTTGGCACATCGCCCCAGTCCGAAGAGCTTCGCAGGCGCGTGCGCACCGTGGCCGCAACAGGGGCCGAGGTGCTGGTGAGCGGTCCCGCCGGTAGCGGCATTTCCAAGGTGGCCGAGGTCATTCACCTGATGTCACCGCGCGCCCAAGGCGCCTTTGTCAAGCGACCTGCTGCGGGCATGACGGCAGAGGGGTTCGAGGCGCTGTGCCAGGAGGCCGCAGGCGGTTCGCTGTTTCTGGATGAAGTATCGGCCCTGCCCGAAGCCGTGCAATATGCGGTGCTCGAAGGACTGGAGCAGGGCACTGATACCCGCGTCATTGCGGGCAGCTCCAGTGATCTGGCCGAACGCGTATCGCAGGGAGGCTTTCACGCTGATCTGTTCTACAAGCTCGACGTTATGCGCGTGCGGATCCCGTCCCTTGCGGAACGTCCCGGTGATATTCCGGTCCTGTTCCGTCACTACGTCGCCCAGGCCGCAGAACAGGCCGGCATCGAGGCGCCAGAGGTCAGCCAGGAGCATCTTGCCCTGTTGATGGCGCAGGATTGGCCCGGCAATGCACGCTCGCTGATGTCGGCGGCGATGCGGTTCGTTCTCGGCATGCCAGAAGAGGTCTCGGCCGGGGCGGATCTGGGGTTGGCGGAGCAGTTGGCGCAGGTTGAGCGCTCCTTGCTGATCGCCGCCCTCGGGCGCCAGAACGGGCGGGCTGCGGCGGCGGCTGAGGCGCTGAAACTGCCGCGCAAGACCTTCTATGACAAGTTGGCCCGATATGGCATTCGCCCCGAGGACTACCGGCGTTGAAACGGTCATGATTCCCTGCGGCAGAAGTTCGCGCTAACAGTCGTGCCGGGAACTGTGCGGATTTCCGCACAAAGGGATGCGGGCCTGTGCGGGTTTTCGCACAGCGTGCAAATGCAGCATCGGCGCCTATTCTGTGAGCGCTCGGCATCTCTATGAAAAATTTGTGAAAATTCCGAAATGCGGTGATTCCCGAATCAAGTCTTGAGGGGGGCAGTTCGATTCGTGATCCTTTCGGCGGAGCCTTGGCGCAGGATGCCGGGGCTGTGGAGATAGAATTGGAATGGAACCTGGGAGGATTACCATGAAATTCCTGACTGCGACCGCCGCCGCTCTGGCGATGACTGTATCCGCTGGCGCATTGCAAGCGGCTTGTGACGATGGCGAAATCGTCGTCAAGTTCAGCCATGTGACCAACACTGACAAGCACCCGAAAGGGATTGCGGCAAGCCTCTTGGAAAAGCGGATCAACGAAGAGATGAACGGCACCATGTGCCTGGAGGTCTATCCGAACTCCACGCTCTACAATGACAACAAAGTGCTGGAAGCGATGCTGCAGGGCGATGTGCAGCTGGCTGCGCCTTCGCTCTCCAAGTTCGAAAAATTCACCAAGCAGTTCCGCCTGTTCGATCTGCCCTTCATGTTCAAGAACATCGACGCTGTGGATGCGTTCCAGGCCTCGCCCGATGGCCAGGCGCTTCTGGATTCCATGCAGCGGCGCGGCCTGCAGGGGCTGGCCTACTGGCACAACGGCATGAAGCAGATGTCGGCAAACAAGCCGCTGGTCGCACCGACCGATGCCAATGGCCTGAAGTTCCGCGTGCAGTCCTCTGACGTGCTGGTTGCGCAGATGGAAGCCATCGGTGGCAGCCCGCAGAAGATGGCCTTCTCCGAGGTTTACGGCGCGCTGCAGCAGGGCGTTGTGGATGGTCAGGAAAACACCTGGTCCAACATCTACGGCAAGAAGTTCTTCGAGGTGCAGGACGGGATCACCGAAACCAACCACGGCATCATCGACTATCTGGTGGTGACCTCGGTTGACTGGCTGGACAGCCTTGAGCCGGAGGTGCGCGATCAGTTCCTGACCATCCTTTCGGAAGTAACCGAGGCGCGGAACTCCGAGTCCACCAAGGTGAACAATGAGGCCAAGGATGCGATCATCGCCGCAGGCGGCACCGTGCGCCAGCTGACAGCCGAGCAGCGCCAGGCCTGGGTCGACACCATGAAACCCGTCTGGGCGCAGTTTGCCGATGACGTGGGGCAGGACAAGATCGACGCTGCTCAGGCAATCAACGCGGGCTACTGATAGCCCCACCCCGGAGCGCGACACCCGTCTTTGCGGTGATGCGCTCTGTTTTGCAGGCGGCGTGGGGATCCGCCGCCTGCACCTTTTTCCATAACAACAGCATGGGGGACACTGGCATGTCGGCGGCAAGAACCGGCCCGGCCGGGTTTATCAATTCGCTCGAAGAAACGCTGATCGCGCTTCTGCTCGGGCTGATGACCATCATCACCTTCGCCAATGTGGTGGCGCGCTTCGTCTTCAACTCCAACATTCTCTGGGCGCTGGAGCTGACCGTGTTCCTGTTCGCCTGGCTGGTTCTTCTGGGGGCCTCTTATGCGGTCAAGACCCATGCGCACCTGGGGGTCGATGCTATCGTCAACACGCTGGCCGCGCCAGCACGCCGGGTGCTGGGGCTGATCGCGGTGGGCGCCTGTCTCATTTTTTCGCTGCTTCTGCTCAAAGGGGCCTATGATTACTGGGCGGTCTTTGCGGATCTGCCGCCCACATCCGGGCGTTGGTTCCCGACGGGTTTTGACATGAAGGCCCGCAGCCAAAGCTTTTACGAGGTGCAGGACGTGCCGATGATCGGCATTTTCCGCTTCCTTGAGGACCTCATAAACTACGGCGATTCCTACGAGAAACTGCCAAAAGTAGTGCCCTACCTGATCCTGCCCCTGTCGATGCTCTTGCTGGTGATCCGCTTTGCCCAGGCCGCGGTGCGCATCTGGCGTGGTAGCGCCGATCGGCTGGTCGCAAGCCACGAGGTCGAAGACGAAATGGACGAGGCTCGCGCCCGCGCGACCGAAGGAGAAAACTGATGGAAGTGGTTCTGCTCTTTGCCATGGTCGTCGGCCTGATGCTGATCGGGGTGCCGATTGCGGTGTCCCTCGGCCTCAGCTCGACCCTGTTTCTGCTGATCTATTCCGATAGCTCACTTGCCTCGGTTGCGGGTACTCTATTCGAAGCCTTTGAGGGACATTTCACCCTGCTGGCGATCCCCTTCTTCATTCTCGCCTCGACCTTCATGTCGACAGGCGGGGTCGCGCAGCGGATCATCCGCTTTTCCATCGCCTGTGTCGGGCACTTCCAGGGCGGCCTGGCGATTGCGGGCGTCTTTGCCTGCATGATGTTCGCGGCCCTGTCCGGATCGTCCCCGGCGACCGTGGTGGCCATCGGATCCATCGTGATCGCGGCCATGCGCCAGGCTGGCTATACCAAGGAATTCGCTGCTGGTGTGATCTGTAACGCCGGTACACTGGGCATCCTCATCCCGCCCTCCATCGTGATGGTGGTCTATGCGGCCTCGGTGGATGTGTCGGTGGGGCGGATGTTCCTTGCGGGGATCATTCCCGGCCTTCTGGCGGGCCTTATGCTGATGGTGACGATCTATGTGATCGCCCGCATCAAGAACATGCCCAAGGGGCAATGGGCCGGATGGGGCGAGGTTGGCGCGTCGTTCCGCGAGGCCTTCTGGGGGCTGTTCCTGATCGTGATCATCATGGTCGGCATCTATGGCTACCCCTGGTATTCCGCCGAACAAGGACTTTACAAGGAAGCCGCGATCTTCACCCCGACCGAAGCTGCCGCCGTGGCATCCGTTTATGCCTTCCTCGTGGCAACCTTCGTCTACCGTGACATGGGCCCGTTGGCAGCCACCGACAGTCGCCCGCGCCGCTCCCTGATGCAGGCTCCGCTAGCACTGCTTTCAGTCTGGATCCACAAGGACACCAAGAAGGCGCTGTTTGATGCGGGCAAGCTGACCGTCACGTTGATGTTCGTGATCGCCAATGCTCTGATCCTGAAGCACGTGCTGACGGACGAGCAGGTGCCCCAGCATATCGCCAATGCGATGCTGTCGGCGGGCTTTGGTCCGGTTATGTTCCTCATCGTGGTCAATATCATCCTGCTGATCGGCGGTCAGTTCATGGAGCCCTCGGGCCTGCTGGTGATCGTCGCGCCGCTGGTCTTCCCGATCGCCATCGAGCTGGGCATCGACCCCATTCACCTTGGCATCATCATGGTTGTGAACATGGAAATCGGCATGATCACTCCGCCGGTGGGGCTGAACCTCTTCGTGACCTCAGGCGTTGCGGGGATGCCGATGATGGGCGTGGTTCGGGCGGCGCTGCCCTTCCTTGCCGTGCTCTTCGTCTTCCTGATCATGGTGACCTACATACCGGCACTCAGCACGATGATCCCCAATGCGCTGATGGGGCCGGAGATCATAACCAACTAAGGTTTTTCAAGTATCTTTGTACGAGTTGGGGCGCTCCGGGACACCGGGGCGCCTTTTCATTGTTGTTGACGCAATGAAAAGACCCGGCGCCTGACGGGCCGGGTCTTGGTCCAAAACTTGGAAAACTTGCGGTGTCAGGCCGCTTCCAGCGCAGCGATGATAGGGGAGAAATCCGCCGCCGTCAGGCTGGCGCCGCCCACAAGGGCGCCGTCGACGTTCGATACCGCAAAGATCTCTGCCGCGTTGCCCGGTTTGACCGAACCGCCGTAAAGCAGGCGAATGCCATCGGCCAGTTGCGCGCCAAACCGAGAGGTCAACTCGGCGCGCAAGAAATCATGCACCTCGGCGATTTGCTCCAGCGTCGGGACCTTGCCAGTTCCAATGGCCCAGACCGGTTCGTAGGCGACAACCAGCGTCGCGCCGGTAACCCCATCGGGCAAAGACCCCGCCAGCTGTTCGCCCACTACGGACAAAGTTTCTCCGCCCTCGCGTTCCGCCAACGTTTCACCGATGCAGACAATTGCAGTGAGCCCGGCCGCAATCGCGGCTTCGGTTTTGGCGCGCACATCTGCGTCTGTCTCAGCGTGGTCTGCGCGGCGCTCGGAGTGGCCAAGGATCACCGCAGTCGCACCTGCATCGACCAGCATCTCGGCCGACAGATCGCCGGTGTGCGCCCCCGAGGCTGCGGTGTGGCAATCCTGCCCGCCGACCGTGATGGTCGTGCCCTTGGCAACCTGGGCTGCGCGATAGAGAAGCGTTGCGGGGGGGCAGATCAGGATATCGGTGCCCTTGGGGGCGGGGTGGCTGCCTGCCATGGCTTCCAGTTCGGCCAGGGCCTCTCCGGTGCCGTTCATCTTCCAGTTTCCCGCTGCCAGTTTCTGCCGCATGTGTCGCGTCCCCGTTGTTGCTTTGGCGCCGTGGTATCACTCAGCGTCAGGCGGGGCAATTGTGCAAGGTGCCGCTGGGGGCGGGGATAGAGAAGGGCGGCCAAGGCCGCCCCGCAAAAAGTGCCAGTGAAGGTGCCGGTTCAGGCGCCCGGCATGTCCTTGAAGCTGATCGACTCGCCGCAGCCGCAGGCTTCGGAAACGTTTGGGTTGTTGAACTTGAACCCGCTTTCCAGCAGCGAGGTCTCATAGTCGATTTCGGTGCCAAAGAGGAACATCTGCGCCATTGGGGCAATCATCACCCGCGCGCCGTCCTGTTCCACGATCTCGTCGTTGGGATCTGTATCTTCCACGTATTCCATGGTGTATTCCATGCCCGCGCAGCCCCCCTTTTTCACACCGATACGCAGGCCCGCATGGCCTGCTGTCTGCATCAGTTTCGAAATCTGCGCTGCCGCCTTTGGGGTGATGGTCACAGCCTGTTTCCCAGGGATACCGAACATGAACGTCTCCATTTTCGCGCGTTGTTCCTAACTTAAGGCTGCATACGCGAAGGCTCAAGGGGGCGAGCGTGAAAGGATCGCACACAAGCCTGTGCAGCCCTTGGAATTTCACTTACAGGCCCATGCAATTGGCATAGTAAGTCACCGTGGCAGGCCAGTCGGAGAACACACCGACCACGCCCACATCCTGCGCCAGAACGTCCAGCACCTGGTAATAGGCCGAGGCATTCGAAATAGCCGCTTTCACCGATTTGTAATACCATCCGCCGCCATTCGTCAGCGGGCCGGAGCGTTCCATCGACCAGGTGATGATCTTGAGGCCAGCCTTCTTGGCCTCAATGGCATAGGGGGAGGGGACCATCTTGCCACCCTCAAAAGTCAGCAGCATCCAGATCGGCGGCGCGATATAGTTTACGCCCATATCCGCCAATTCTTGCATCGACGGTTGGAATGTCGCCGGAATTGCAGGATCCACCTTGCCCTCATCGGCGTCGGATTTCGAATAGCGATCGTCGAGATAGACCGCCTGGGCGCCGAACGCCGGCTCGTGCTCAATCCAGTACAGGATGTCGCTGAGGTCGAAGCTTTGCAGCCAAACATCCGATGCGGGCACGCCCGCCATCTTGTACTCATCCACCAGCTTCTGCGCGTAATCTTCCTGCGTGAAGCCGTTGAAGGGCATCTTGAACGCCGGGGCCTTGAGTTCGGGCGTGAATTTCGCGCCGAGAGAGCGGAACAGGGAGATCGACTCCGCATGGGTCATGCTGCGGGCGCCATCAACATAAAGCGTGCTGCGCCAGGGCGCGGTGCCGCCCTGATAGGCCTCGGGCGTCGTGGCGCTCTTGTCGCGGCTGTCCATCTTGGGGGTAAGGCTGCGGAACTCTTCCAGCGTGATCTCGGATGTGCGGCACTCGGCCTTGGCCTCCGTGCTGCCGGTGGCGGGGGTAAATGGCGTGATGCAGGTCTCGGCCAGATCAGTGGTCAGGATATTGGTGGTGGTGTGCAGATCGTTCTGGGCATGGCGGCAGACCAGCTCCAGATCCTTGGTGAAGGTTACGTCGCATTCCAGGAGTCCCGCGCCCATCTGCGCGGCGGCCATATTGCTTTCGACGGTATGCTCGGGGAACAAGAGCGGCGCGCCGCGATGGCCGATGGAAAAATTCGTGCGCTGAGGGGTTTGCGCGGCGCAGGAGCGGAGTTTTTCCTTTAGCGTACCCTCAGGCAGCTTGTCGATCAGATAGGCCGGGCGCGGCCCATAGGTGAGGCCGACCTCAAGGGCCAGGACTGGCGTAGTGGCAAGGAATAGGAACAGGGCGGACAGGAATATGCGCAAAACTATTCTCCGGAAATGTGGGCTGAAAAGAAAATCGCGGCGTCGGGTAACGCCCGCGCCGCGATCCTGTGAAACAATTGTCACGATGCGCGGCAGGCGCCCTTACATGAACCCCAGTTCCAGGCGCGCCTCGTCTGACATCATCTCCATGCCCCAGGGCGGCTCCCAGGTGAGTTCGACATCAACGGATTTCACGCCTGGCACGGGTGAGATCGCATCGACGATCCAGCCCGGCATCTCACCGGCGACAGGGCAGCCCGGCGCGGTCAGCGTCATGATGATCTTCACGTCGTTTTCATCGTTGATGTCGATTGTGTATATCAGACCCAGCTCATAGATATTGACGGGAATTTCAGGGTCATAGACGCTACGGCATGCGTCAGCTACCGCATCATAGAGCGGATGGGAAACGGAAGACGGTGCGATCAGTGGCGCCCCTTCAAGAGGTTCAGAAGCGTTTGTCATGTCGGTCCCTGACAGTTAATCCGACCGTTTATATAGGGAACCCGTCGGCGAAGGTCCATAGTAACGGAGGACAGGCCGATAATTTGCATGGTCTGAATCGGTCATCACGGCATGCTGTATTTGGGGGATCAGGCAGTACGCGAAGCGTGGCATCCGGCACCGCAGCCGGTGACACTGGCCGCTTAGGCGTATTTTAACGGTGCAGTGTTAAGGGACCATACCTTTATCCACGGACGGAGCCTGAATATGACTTCTCTGAAAACCTTGGTCTATACCGCAGCATTCGCCAGCTTTGCTTCATCGTCAATGGCCGGTTCGTCACTGACATTGCTGACCGAAGAATACCCGCCTTTCAACTACACTGAAAACGGTGAAATCGTTGGCTCGGCAACGGAGATGGTCCAAGAAGCGATGGAGGCAGCTGGGGTGTCCTACACTCTTGTTTCGCTCCCTTGGGCTCGTGCATTCGCAACTGCGCAAAAAGACCCGGACACCTGCGTCTTTACCACGAATATCACTGAAAAGCGTCGACCGCTGTTCAAGTGGATCTCTCCGCTGGTTTCCAATCAAATGGTATTGGTGGCCCGCGCGGATAATCCAGTAACGATAAACTCCCTTGATGACGCCCGTGCATACAGCATTGGAACTTATAAAGACGATGTTGCCGAAACCCATATGAAGGATGCAGGCATGAACATCGTTTCGACCTCCAATGAGGAGTCGAACATCAAAAAGCTGAAAGCAGGCCGCATTGATCTGTGGGTGACTTTCCGCGAGCGTCTGACGCTCCTGAATGATCCAGAACTTGTCGAGGTTTTCATGGTTGACGAAACAGTGGCGGGCGTCGCCTGTAACCTGAGCGTCGATGACGCAACGATTGCCAGCATTCAGCAAGGTCTAGATGCGGTGATCGCCAGCGGGCGAGCCGATGAAATCAAAGCGAAATACAGGTGATCCTGAAGGAAAAGCCGCAAGAAGGCTCTTAAGAAACGCCGCTCTGCGACTGCAGGCCTGAGGCTGATCGTATCGCTTTTGAAACGCGATTGGTCAGTTCGGCTTGTCTTTGATCTTCACCTTCTCGGCCACGCAGGCCTGCGGCTCAAGTCGCAGGTCTTTTTGTTTCGTGATCAGGCAATCTGGGTTCGCTCAGTCGTTGATATCCGTCTCGAAGGTCTTCACCTGACCGCGGGGCAGGGCAAAGACGCGGCGCAGCACGAGCCATGCGATGAGGGAGATCAGCGCAAAGAGGAATACGAGCGCAGGCAGGCCAAAGGTCGCGCTGCCGACCGCGAGAAGAAGGACACCAACCCCCAGCGCACCGATGGCAAAGCCGAGGAACACGAATCCCGGCGCCAGGACCTCAAGGATACCCAGC
>Ga0098070_100042_pt1 | contig 99418 bp, 88 predicted proteins | sample 28_taG_FD_75063 | JGI IMG/M metagenome (GOLD analysis project Ga0098070, IMG submission 75063) | Marine viral communities from Cariaco Basin, Caribbean Sea - 28_WHOI_OMZ | ecosystem: Environmental > Aquatic > Marine > Oceanic | place: Caribbean Sea: Cariaco Basin | collected 2014-11-12
ACTTCGCCCATTGTGCCGGGGCTGACCGACCATGAGGTTGAGGCGCTTTTGGCCGCCGGGGCCGAGGCTGGCGCGGATGCTGCCAGCTGGATCATGCTGCGCCTGCCGCGCGAGGTGTCGGCGCTTTGGCAGGAATGGCTTTCGGAGCATGAGCCCAATCGCGCCGCCAAGGTTATGGACCGCCTGCGACAGATGCATGGGGGGCGCGACTACGATCCGCGTTGGGGTCACCGGATGCGCGGCGAGGGGGTGTACGCCGACATGATTGCCCGCCGTTTTCGCGCGGCGTGCAGGCGGCTTAGCTTGCAAGAGAAGTCGCCACCCTTACGCTGTGATACCTTTGCGATTCCACCACAAACAGGCGACCAATTGGCCCTGTTCTGAGAAATGAAGAATGCGTCAAACCTTGAAAGATAAGATCATAGCGGTCTGTGACCGGAAGACTGCACAAAAGAGCCCGGGCGGCGGCCTGTCCTTTATGCCTTCTTTGCAAACAGGAATGATGATCCAGATCTCCTGATGGAGGGGCCACCTGGTGGATCGCTACGCATTGTTTGCCGTGCATCATCTGGTTCATTGTGAAAATGCAACACGGATCCTCGAGATGGTGTTGGCGGATAACTGGCCTGCCGCAATGAAAAGGGGCCTTGCACGGCCCCTTTGTTCAGATCGCTGTCAGTCTAGTAACAGGCGCCAGATCAGCTGCGCCGACGACCGCGGCGTCCTCGCCGCTCTCCCGCGGCGGCGTCCTCGCCGGTTCCGTCGCTTGCTGAGGAAAACGGGCCGAGTATTTCGACGATATGCTCAAGCGTCGGGCGCTCACCTCGGGGACGGGTATCGAGCGCCTCGCGCATGTGGCGCAGATGATCGGGCATGGTGCCGCAGCAGCCGCCGATGATCTTGGCACCGCAATCGCGGGCCATCACTGCGTATTCACCCATCAGTTCGGGGGTGCCGTCATAATGGATATGCCCGTCGACGTACTTGGGAATGCCGGCGTTGCCTTTTGAGATGATCGGGCGCTCGGTGCCTTGGGCGGAAAAGCCAAGTACCGTGCGCAGAATGTCCGAGGCGCCAGTTCCGCAATTGGCACCAAAGGCCAGCGGGGTGTTTTCGAACTCCTCGACCAGCTGCGCGAGCGCGGCAGAGGTCACGCCCATCATGGTGCGGCCTGCAGTGTCAAAGCTCATGGTGCCACACCAGGGCATATCGGCCAGCTTGAAGGCTTCGGCCGCAGCGCGGAATTCTTCGGGGGCGGAAATCGTCTCAAGCCAAAGGACATCGACGCCGCCCTCTTTCAGCGCATCGGCCTGTTCGTGGAACATTTCAACGGCCAATTCATGCGACAGCTCGCCCACAGGCTGGAGGATCTCGCCGGTCGGGCCGACCGAACCGGCAACGGCGATCTTGCGCTCAGCCTTGTCGACGACCTCCCGTCCCAGTTCGGCGGCGATGCGATTGAGTTCGCGCACACGCCCCTGCGCGTCATGCAGTTTCAGGCGGGCTGCTGTTCCGCCAAATGAATTGGTCAGGAACAGATCGCTGCCCGCGTCAACCGAACCCTGGTAGAGAGCCAGAATCTTTTTCGGCTCATCGGTGTTCCACAGCTCCGGCGCATCGCCAGACTGCAGCCCCATGTTGAACAGGTTGGTGCCCGTGGCCCCATCGGCCAGAAGGACGTCTTTGGTTTCCAGAAGCTCTGTAAAAGTGTTGCTCATCGCAGGTACGTCCGCTCAAAGGGTTGCGACCGGCGGGCGCGGGCCGACCGGTGTTTGTTTTGCCTCTCCTGTCATGGAGAGCTATTAAGGGCAATTGCATAATCCTCAACTTGATTATGAATTGGACCGCCTGCCAGCGTTTCGGGGGCGGCTGTTTCTCTCCTATCGTCGTCGCGCTGCAGGGGGGCTGCGACAGGCGTAGCCGGGGCTGGGCGGTGCACCAGGCGCAGTATCTCGATCAGGGAAACTGCCATATGAGGCCAGGAGGGGGCGGCGATATAACGGGGTTCCCAGGCGGGTGCGAAGCAGGACTTGAAGCGACGCAGCCCCTTGTCGACGCGATGCGCCCAGCGATGGTCAGGCACGGCGGCCAGAGACAGGCGCACTACGCCGTTCTTACTCGCGGCAGCAATTGCGGCGCGCACAAGGGCATGGCTGGTCCCGTCCGGAGCACTGGGGCGAATGCGCATCAGATCAAGACACCACTCCGCAGTGGTTTGATGCAGGCTGATGAAGCCATCAAGACGCCCATTGCGCCAGGCAAGAAAGACGCGCTGCTGTGCCAGATACCCCGGCTCGAATTGCCCCATCGTGGTGCCGTATGCGGTTCCGTGGGCGATCCTCCACTCCTGGTCTATTTCGGCCATTTGTTCGATCGGTAAGGAGATTTGCGCGGGCCGCACTGTCACGCCTGCCTTTTCGGCGTGACGCAGCTTGCGGCGCAGCTGGCGGTGACGTGAACCCGTTTCGGTGAATTCTTGCGGGATCAGCACGGCTTCTGCGGCGATGCGTAGAACCTTCCAGCCCGCCCGCCGCGCTGCGATACCGCTGCCAGCGTTGCATTTATAAAGACAGGCCGAGAGATTCCTTTGGCGGGCGTGGGCTGCAAGGGGGGACAGGACTTCCTGCACGTGCCCCGAGAGGGGATCAAAGAAGGCCAGCGCGCATTGAGGGCTTTCAAGCATAGCGATTTGGTTAAGGCCAAAGGCTTGGATGTGGCCGCCGTTCTGCGTGATGATTGCCGCCTCTGCAATTGGGCGCTGGCGTGGCAGGTCACGGGCGGGGCGCTTGTTGGCGCCGAGCAGGGCATCGTCTTGGGGCAGTTCGTCGCCTTCGTTGGATTTGGTCGGCCAAAGCAGCGCAAGGCATGCCAAGGCTGCCGGAGTCGCGTAGTAGACAAGGCGAAATGCCACCAGCGCAGCCAAGAGGGCCGCGGTGTCGGTACCGGGCAATAGCGCGCAGATCGTCAGCTCCAGTGGGCCTGCCCCTCCGGGCGCAGATGAAAGTATCGCTGCGCCAAGCGCGATGAAATAAACCGTGACCAAATTGCTCCAGGCCAGTTCCACGCCACCGGGTAGCAGGAGCCAAAGCGCAGTGCCCGCAGCGATCACATCCAGAGCAGTCCAACCAAGCAGGGCCGTCATGGCAATGAAGGAGGGCCAGCGCAGTTTGAGTTTGCCAATGCGGAAAGCTGGGTAGAAAAAACTGCCCGCCAACGTGGCAAAAAAACCGGCGACCAATATCGCGCCAAGCCAGCCCATGCCGGGCAGGACCGGGTTAACCAGCAAGGCAATGCCGCTGATCGCCGCCAGCGTCACCATGAATGTAAAGCCGACAAGGGCGGTCACCTGTGTGGCCTGAAGTGCGCTTAGCCCCGGCAGCAGCCGCCAGCGGGCATAGGCGCCGGTGATCAGACCGAAGCCGACGGTCTGTGAAAATGCGATGGCCGCCATGCCGGCTCGGCGGGCGCGGGCCCCGTTTAACCCCGTTCCCAGATGTCGATGGGCTACCGTGTCATAACGCCCAAGGGCCCAAAAGCTGACACCGGTCGCCGACAGGGCCGCGATCCAGCGCCAGACCGGAATACTGCGCAGTGTATCCGTAATCTGTTGCACAGAAGGCAAGCCTATGCGCGCCTCAAGCGCCCAAATGCACAAGGCCGCCATCACAATAGGCGCGATCCACCGGAACCCGGCAAGCACCGGTCCGTAAAGCGGGCGGTTTCGGATGGTCATAAGAGTCCCTGCTGCTAGGCGCAATTTGCACGCAGCTTACCGTCGAGACATTGGTTGGAGGTTAACGCTTGCTGCAGCGCACACCATCAAAATATGCGCATTTGGATACTTCCAGAATGCATGAGGGTAAATGGAACTAAGCTACGACGGCCGCGGCAGTCAGTCGGGTCCGGGGTGGGGCGTCCTGTTCGGTTACGCCCCAGGCGTCGGCTCATCCTACCTCTGACAGGATCTGCTCCTTGGCCTTTGGAAGCAGCTCCGCCATCTTTGCGCGGATCTCGTCTGCGCTTGCAAGATCGTTCAGGTCTGCAGCAACCTTGCGAACGACGTCTTCGTGACCGGCTTCTTCGAAGTCTGCTACGACCACGGTTTTTGCATAATCCTCGGCATCCGAGCCCGATTTGCCAAGCTTTTCTGCGGCCCAAAGGCCAAGAAGCTTGTTGCAGCGTGCCTGAGCCTTGAACTGCATTTCTTCATCATGTGCATATTTTGCCTCAAAGGCCTGTTCGCGGTTGTCAAAGGTGGTCATGGGTTTCTCCAGTTTTGACTGTCTGCCTCCAATTATATGTGTAGCTCGCAGCGGTTGCGCAATAGTTTGATGAATCGATAGCCGCCCGAACGCGCGGCAGCTTCCCCTCGTGGCAATATGGATGAGGGATGGACCGCTGTGACCGCGCGCCGCGCTTGCGGCGCAATGTCGCTTGCACTATGAGAGCGGCAAGACACCGGGACGGATTCCCGTCAAGCACCCCCGAAAGGCTCCTCATGGCACGTCGCAAGAAAATTTACGAAGGCAAGGCCAAGACACTTTATGAAGGTCCCGAGCCGGGCACCATCGTTCAGTACTTCAAGGACGACGCCACCGCGTTCAACGCCGAAAAACGCGATGTGATCGAAGGCAAGGGTGTTCTGAACAATCTCCTTAGTGAGTTCTTCATGCAGGGGCTTGGACAGATTGGCGTTCCGACCCATTTCCTGAAACGGCTCAACATGCGCGAACAACTGGTGCGCAGCTGCGAGATCATTCCTTTGGAAGTGATCGTGCGCAACTATGCGGCCGGCAGCATGTCCAAACGCCTTGGCATTGATGAGGGCACGCAGCTGCCGCGCCCGATCGTGGAATACTGCTACAAGGACGACGCACTGGGCGATCCGCTGGTGACTGAAGAGCATATCGCGGCCTTTGGCTGGGCGAGCCAGCAGGACATGGATGACATCCTGAGCCTTGCGCTGCGTGTCAACGACTTCCTGTCGGGCGTCATGCTGGCCGTCGGCATTCGCCTCGTCGACTTCAAGATCGAGATTGGCCGCGTTTACGAAGGCGACTTCCAGCGCCTCGTCGTTGCTGACGAGATCAGCCCGGATAGCTGCCGCCTGTGGGATATCGAGACGGGTCAAAAGCTCGACAAGGACGTGTTCCGCCGCGATCTGGGCAGCCTGACCGACGCCTACACCGAGGTTGCGCGCCGTCTGGGCGTTATGCCGAACAACCCGCCTGCGCCGGGAAAGCCGACTCTGGTCAACTGACCGGTCCGGCCAGCGCAAACGAGACTTGAAACGAAAAAGCCCACCGCCGGGCTTTGCCATCGATAGCTGAGGAAAGACGCGATGAAGGCACGGGTGCATGTGATGCTGAAAAACGGAGTTCTGGACCCGCAGGGCGAGGCCGTGCGCCATGCGCTTGGTGCAATGGGCTTTGACAAGGTCGAAGGGGTGCGCCAGGGCAAGGTTATCGATCTGGATCTCGCCGAAGGCACCACCGAGGCGGATGTGACCGAGATGTGCGAAAAGCTGCTCGCGAACACCGTGATTGAATCCTACAGCATCGAGATGGTCTGATGAAAGCGGCGGTTGTTGTCTTTCCGGGATCCAACTGCGACCGGGATCTAGCAGTGGCCTTTGAACAGGCCGGTTTTGACGTATCCATGGTCTGGCACAAGGACAGCACGCTGCCCGCGGACGTGGATATCGTTGGCGTCCCCGGTGGTTTCTCCTACGGGGATTACCTGCGCTGCGGCGCGATCGCGGCCCAGTCGCCGATCTGTCAGGCGGTCGTGGATCACGCCAATCGCGGTGGCTATGCCATCGGGATCTGCAATGGCTTCCAGATCCTGACCGAGACGGGCATCCTGCCAGGGGCGCTGCTGCGCAATGCCGGGCTGAAATATATCTGCCGCACGGTCGATCTGAAGGTTGAAACCTCCAGCAGTGTCTTTACCGAGGGCTACAGCGCCGGGGATGTGATCGGCATTCCGATCGCGCACCATGATGGCAATTATTTTGCCGATGACAAGACTGTTGCGGCGCTGCAGGATCAGGACCGTATTGCGTTCACCTATGTCGACAATCCGAACGGCTCGGTCGCGGATATCGCCGGTATTCTCTCCGAAAACCGCCGGGTGTTGGGCATGATGCCCCACCCGGAACGTGCAGCCGATGAAGGGCACGGTGGCACAGACGGAACGGCAGTCTTCCGCGCATTGGCGGGTATGGTCACGACAGCATGACTTGAGGCTGGCGGGCTGGCGCAATAGATTCACGCCATGTCCGCTTCGCCTGACCCTTCTGCACGCGCCACGACCAAACGACGCCCCGCCACCCGGTCTGGGACGATATCGTGGCGCGCGCGTCTTGGGCTGCTTTTGTTCATGGTCATTGCCGGGACCACGGTTTGGGTAACCAACCGCATGCTGAGTGACCGTTTCACCGAAAGCACGCGGAATCGGGCGGAACTGCGTTTGGCCCTCTATTCTGGCAACCTGGTTAGCGAATTGCGCCGTCACGCGATTGTTCCGCAACTGCTGGCGCGCGATCAGGCTTTGATCGCGGCACTGCAAAGCCAGGATTTTTCCTTGTCCACTCAGCGGCTCATTTCCTTTGTCGAGGAAATCGGAGCGGCCTCGATCATGCTCTTGGCCAGCGATGGGCGCACAGTCGCAGCGACAAACCGCAACAGGCTTGGGGAAACGCATCGCAATGCGGCCTATTTCGTGGATGCGGTCCGCTCCAAGGCGACGGTGTTCTCGGTGATCGAGCGCGAGGTGGGCGGCTATCGCTTCACCTATTCGCGGCGCGTGGTTGATACCACTGGCACGCTCGGCGTCATAGTGATCGAGGTCGATCTTCAGAAATTTGAACGGGCCTGGGCCGGGATTTCCGACGCGGTCATGGTCACTGACAGCACTGGCCGGATTATCCTTGCGACAGAGGCGCGCTGGCGTGGCAAGGAAGAGCGGGATGCCCTGCGCGTGCAGACCCCCGAAGGCGCTATCCAGCGCGCGATCCGCGCCACGGCGGATTGGACCGTTCTGCCGGCGGATGCCTACCTTCAGGGCGAAGCTGTCATGCGGCTTGAAACCCGCGTACCGTTTCAGGGGTGGCGGCTGACCTCTTTCACTACCTATGCCTCAATCCGGGAAAAGGTGAACGCGGTTCTGGCGCTTGAGATCATGGGATTCGCCATCCTTCTGGCGCTCGCCTTCTACGCCCTCAGTCGCAAGACGGCGCTTCGCATGGCCCTTTTTCAGCGCGAGTCGGCAGAGCTTCGCGTATTGAACGCTCGGCTGCAGCGGGAAATTGCCGAACGGGAAAGGGTGCAGGAGACCCTTGCAGTTGCCGAGCAGAGCCTCGCGCAAAGCTCGAAACTAGCGGCGCTTGGCGAGATGTCGGCTGCGGTCAGCCATGAGCTGAACCAGCCGCTGGCTGCGATGAAGACCTACCTGGCCGGCGCGCGTCTGTTGCTCAATCGCAATCGCCCCGAAGAGGCGTTGGCCTCCTTCGGGCGCATTGATGATCTGATCGAGCGGATGGGCGCGATCACTCGGCAGCTTAAATCCTATGCGCGCAAGGCTGGGGATGCCTTTGCCCCAGTGAACATGGGGGATGCGCTCGCCTCATCCCTGTCGATGATGGAGCCGCAGCTGCGCCAGAGACAGGTCAAGATTACCCGGATCCTGCCCGAGGAACCTGTTTATGTGATGGGTGACAGGATGCGGCTTGAACAGGTGATGGTCAACCTCTTGCGCAATGCCCTTGATGCCACCAAATCTGTGGAAGACCCTGAGGTTGAGATCCTGCTGGCGGCAGGTGAAACCGCGACTCTTTCAGTGCGTGACAACGGGGCAGGGATCAAGGATTTCGATAACCTGTTCGAACCCTTCTACACGACCAAGCAGCCCGGTGACGGGGTTGGCTTGGGTCTTGCGATTTCCTCGGGGATCGTGAACGACCTTGGCGGGCGGCTGATCGCACGCAACGGGCAGAACGGCGGCGCCGTGTTTGAAATGCAATTGCCGGTCCTGGTTGAAGGGATCGAAGCCGCAGAATGAGCGGGATCAAGGATGGAGAGGCCATTATGGCACAGGCTATGAAAATCGCGATCGTGGACGATGAACAGGATATGCGTCAGTCCATCAGCCAATGGCTGGCCCTTTCCGGCTATGACACAGAAACCTTCGCCAGCGCCGAAGATGCGCTGAAGGTTCTGGGCTCGGATTATCCCGGCATTGTCATCTCGGATATCAAAATGCCCGGCATGGACGGTATGCAATTTCTGAAGAAGCTCATGGGGAGCGACAGTGCCTTGCCTGTGATTATGATCACCGGCCACGGGGACGTGCCCATGGCTGTCGAGGCTATGCGGGTCGGCGCCTTTGATTTCCTTGAGAAACCCTTCAACCCAGATCGCATGTCTGAACTTGCCAAGCGCGCAACGAACTCGCGTCGTCTGACGCTGGACAATCGGGCGCTTCGGCGTGAATTGTCGGACGGTGGTCAGATCATGAAGAAACTCATCGGCATGAGCCCGGTGATGGAGCGCTTGCGCGAAGACATTTTGGATCTCGGCCAGGCGGACGGTCATGTTCTGATCGATGGTGAGACCGGCACCGGAAAGACGCTGGTGGCCCATGCGCTGCATGCCGTCGGCAGCCGCGCCGGTAAAAAGTTCGTGCTGATTTCCTGCGCGGCGCTGGAAGAGGACGCTCTCGCCAAGCGCCTTTTCGGGCCGATGCAGCCCGAGGACAGCATGCTTCCGGCCATCGAAGAGGCCCGCGGCGGCACGCTGGTCCTTGAGGATGTCGAGGCATTGAGCGAGACCTTGCAGGCGAAACTCCTGAGTGTGATCAACGAGCAGGGCACGCCTGGGGAAACCCGGATCATCGCGATTTCAAACCTGCAAGAAGCAGGCAAGACTTGCGAGGATGCACTGCGCCCCGACCTGTTCTACCGCCTTGCAGCCCTGCGCATCACCGTGCCGCCCCTACGCCAGCGCGGTGAGGATATTCTAACGCTTTTTACCCGTTTCAGTGAGCAATTTGCCGAGGAGTATGGCTGCGATGCGCCTCAGGTCACGGCACAGGAAGCCGCCCAGCTGTTGCAGGCGCCCTGGCCCGGCAATGTGAGGCAGCTCATCAACGTGGCCGAACGCGCCGTTCTACAATCGCGCCGCGGATCGGGAACGATTGCCTCGCTCCTGATGTCGGATCACGATGAGATGCAACCGGTCATGACCACCGAGGGTAAGCCGCTCAAGGAATACGTCGAAGCCTTTGAGCGCATGCTGATTGATAACACGATGCGCCGCCACAAGGGCTCCATTGCATCGGTGATGGACGAACTGTGCCTGCCGCGCCGGACCCTAAACGAGAAAATGGCAAAATACGGTTTGCAGCGGTCTGACTATCTTGGCTGATTGTCGCCCCCAGAAGGGGTAGTTGAGCGTCAAAAGCAGGTTTTTCCTGCTTTTGTTAACCGTTTCCACGTAAAACAGAATAGTTTACACTTTCACGAGTGCCTGTTGCGAATGGCCATTGTCATTTCCCAGCGACAGGCCTTATGGTGGATAAACAGGGTTTCTGCGTGTTTATCGCGCCACCCCTTATGAGATTCGCTGCGCCTTCCTTTTGTCCGGCATGAACCGAGAAAGCAGGAGCAGACCGATTTGTCCCGGCAAACGGGGCAGCCAAACACCTCTTCCGGGATCGCCGGGAAGGAATAACATGGCAGGGTTCGGGATATCCCACCTGTCGGAGAAGAACCGCGATGACGCGCGCGCGAGCCAAGAGCATACAGGACAAAGGGCCGGACCGACGTTCCGGGATCCTGCCCTGCGGCGCGACGTCTGATATCGCCCTGACAAGACACCCCCCAAGACATGCGCGGCCCCCTGGAAGAGGGAGGCCTCCGTTTGCACTGGGCAGGTGCACTAAGGACATATGGCCAAGAAGATGCTTATCGATGCCACCCACGCGGAAGAAACCCGCGTTGTGGTGGTCGACGGAAACAAGGTTGAAGAATTCGATTTTGAATCCGAAAATAAACGCCAGCTTGCTGGCAATATCTATCTCGCAAAGGTAACCCGGGTCGAACCGTCGCTTCAGGCGGCATTCGTGGACTATGGCGGCAACCGTCATGGCTTCCTTGCATTTTCCGAGATACATCCCGACTACTATCAGATCCCCGTCGCTGACCGTGAGGCGTTGATGGAGGAAGAGCGCGCCTACGCTGAAGCGATGCGTGCCAGGGATGAGGCTGAAGAGGAAAAGCCCTCACGGTCCCGCTCTCGCGGTCGGAAGTCGTCTCGCAGCAAGGCTGCTTCGGCAAAATCATCGGATGCGATTGAGACGAAAGAGGTCGACACGTCCTCCGCCGATAGCGCGCAGGCGGGTGGTGAGATTGATCAGGTCGTGGGTGGCGGCGAGATCGCCGGCATGGAGACCATCGATCTGACCAGCGATGACGCGAGCGGAGAGGACAAGCTGGCAGAGGTGCCGGAAGGAACCTCGCCGATGGAGCGTGTCGCCGAAACCCCGGTTGAGGAGCCTCAGGGCGAAGAGGCGGCGCCGGAAACTGCCGAGACTGCAGACGCGGCGGTCGAGGAAAAACCCGCTGAGGCAGATGCGGCTGAGGATGCGACGTCCGAGCCCACAGAAGACGGTGCTGCGAACGGCAGTTCTGATGTCGCCGAAGAGGACGATGACGAAGACGGGGAAAAGAAATCCGATGCGGCCTCCAAGGATGAAAGCATCGAATCCGTTGCCGACGACGACGACAGCGAGGACATCCGCCCGCCGCGCAAACCGCGTCCGCGTCGTTACAAGATCCAGGAGGTCATCAAGGTCCGTCAGGTCCTGCTGGTGCAGGTGGTCAAGGAAGAACGTGGCAATAAGGGCGCGGCTCTCACCACTTACCTGTCTTTGGCGGGCCGCTACTGCGTTTTGATGCCCAACACCGCCCGTGGTGGCGGCATCAGTCGCAAGATCACAAATGCCGCCGACCGCAAAAAACTGAAGGACATTGCGGCCGAGCTGGACGTGCCGCAGGGCGCGGGCCTCATTGTGCGCACTGCCGGTGCCAAGCGCACCAAGGCCGAGATTAAGCGCGACTATGAATATCTGCAGCGTCTGTGGGAGCAGATCCGCGAGCTGACCTTGAAATCTATCGCGCCGGCCAAGATCTATGAAGAGGGCGACCTGATCAAACGGTCGATCCGCGATCTATATAACCGCGAGATCGATGAGGTTCTGGTCGAAGGCGAGCGCGGTTATCGCATCGCCAAGGACTTCATGAAGATGATCATGCCGTCCCACGCCAAGAACGTGAAGAACTACAACGAGTCACTGCCGCTCTTTGCGCGCTACCAGGTGGAAAGCTACCTGGCCGGTATGTTCAACCCGACGGTGCAGTTGAAATCCGGCGGCTATATCGTGATTGGCGTGACCGAAGCGCTTGTGGCCATCGACGTGAACTCGGGCCGCGCCACCAAGGAAGCCTCGATCGAGGAGACTGCTCTCAAGACCAACCTGGAGGCGGCTGAAGAGGTGGCGCGCCAGCTGCGTCTGCGCGACCTTGCCGGCCTGATCGTCATCGACTTCATCGACATGGACGAGCGCAAGAATAATGCCGCTGTCGAAAAGCGTATGAAGGACAAGCTGAAGACCGACCGCGCCCGCATTCAGGTTGGCCGGATCTCGGGCTTTGGTCTGATGGAAATGTCACGCCAGCGTCTGCGTCCCGGCATGATCGAGGCAACGACCGCGCCATGTCCGCATTGCCATGGAACTGGCCTGATCCGTTCGGACGATTCCCTTGCGCTGTCGATCCTGCGCCAGATCGAGGAAGAAGGCACCCGCCGTCGTTCACGCGAGGTTCTGGTGAAATGCCCTGTTGCGATCGCCAACTATCTGATGAACCAGAAGCGGGATCATATTGCGCAGATCGAAGCGCGTTATGGCATGTCGGTGCGGATCGAAGGTGATGTTCACCTCGTTAGCCCGGATTTTGAACTTGAAAAGTTCAAGACCGCCTCTCGCGCCGTGCCGGTGGCCGCAGCTCCTGTGGTGTCTGTCGACACCTCTATCATGGATGAGGTGGACGCGGATGAAACGGCTGCAGATGCTGCGAATACAAGCGATGCTGAGGACGCGCAGCCTGACACTGACGAAGATACCAAGCCCAAGCGAAAGCGTCGTCGGCGGCGGCGCCGGAAATCCGGTGCGCCTGAGGCGGGCAATGGTGAGAACGGCTCTGACGCCGAAGAGCAGAAAGGTGATCCTGAGCGAAAGGCTGGCGAAGGCGCTGAGCAAGCGGATCAGCCCGTAGCGGACCAGCAGGAAGCAGCTGAGGCCGATAATGGCGAGGACGCTACTTCTGAAGCGGAGGATAAGCCGAAGAAGAAAACGCGTAAGCGTCGCAGCCGGAGCCGCAAGCCTGCTGACAAGGAAGCTGACTCAGGCGCTGAGGCAGAGACAAAGGAGGCGGAGCAAGGCACGGCTGACCCCAAGACGCCCGAAGATGCGCCCGCGCCGGAGGCTGCTGAAGCTGAGAGCGACGCCATTGCAGAAGAAGGCACCACTGCCCCTCAGTCGGGCAATGCCAAGGAGCAGGGCGCCGAGGTCGCTGAGACCGAGAGTGTAGCCCCCTCCGAAGAAGCGGCCGATGAAGCAACGACCGTTGAGCCTGCTGACAATGATGATAGGGCCGCGGCTGGCGAAGCTCAGGCGGCAGAGGATGTCGCTGAACCCGCAACGGAAGCTGCCGAAGAGGCCGTCGCCGAGACCCCGACGCAGCCGGAGCCGGAAACGGCTGAGCAGTCTGAGCCAGAGCTCGTCACAGCCGACGCTGACGCGGCTCCGGGTCCTGATCCGGAAAGCCCGCCAAAGCCGAAGCGCCGGGGGTGGTGGTCTTTGGGCAGTTGATGCAATGAACAAGAGGCGGTCCGGTTCGGGCCGCCTTTCTTCATTGAGCGGAAGGGCAGTCCGATGCGTGAAAAGGATGATCTGTTGCATCAGCTTGTGGCTTGCGAGACCGCAGTCTGGGAGGCTCTGCAAAAAGGTGATGCGGTGGCGGATCGAGCAGCGCTGCATCCGGAGTTCCTGGGGGTCTATCCAAGCGGCTTTGCGGGTCGGCAGGCGCATTGCGATCAGCTCCGCGATGGCCCGACAGTTCGGCGCTTTGAGTTGTCACAGGCGCGGGTGTTGCCGTTGGCAGGTGATTGCGCCCTATTGGCGTATCTTGCGACCTATTCTTTGCCCGGCGATGACACAGAGCGTGCTATGTATGTCAGCTCGATCTGGAAACGCTGCGGCGATGGATGGGCCAACGTCTTTAGTCAGGACACCGAAGCTCTTCCCGACGGCGCCGAGAACCCGTTGCCTTGAGGTCTGCCTTGATGTTCAGCCGCCCTTTCGGATTCGGTAAATCTGATGATCCGCCGCGTCGCTTTGTCCCAGAAATTCATGTCCCGCTTCAGTGCAGAAATGGGGCACATCGACGATGGCTGCGGGATCATCTGCCAGAATTGTCAGCACATCGCCCGAAGCGAGTGATTTCAAGCGCTTGCGGGCCTTCAGGACGGGCAGGGGGCACAGCAAGCCAATGGCATCGAGGGTGGTTTCGATATCGGTCATGACATTCAGATAATCCGCCAGTCACGGCCTGTCCACAAGGATGTGACCACGGTGCCCCGTGACCTTTTGCAAGACGTGGTCTAAGTCAATGCCATGTTTGGAATTGAGATCATCGACGCAGGACTGATTCCTGCCATGTTCGTGGCGCTGGTGGCTGGCCTGATCAGCTTCCTGTCGCCGTGCGTGCTCCCCATCGTGCCGCCCTATCTGGCCTATATGAGCGGCGTGACCATCGGCGAGATGCAGGGCACCGACACGGCGCGGCGCAAGGTCATCGTCTCCGCGCTGTTCTTTGTTCTGGGGCTGTCGACGGTCTTTCTGCTTCTTGGTTTTACCGCCTCTGCATTTGGGGCCTTTGTGCTTCAGAATCAGGAGCTTTTTGCAAAGGTGTCCGGTGTTGTCGTGATCATCTTTGGCCTGCATTTTCTGTCAGTGTTCCGTATCCCGATCCTCGACCGCGAAGCGCGGATGGACGCCGGGGAGTCCGGTGGCTCGGCGCTTGGGGCCTATGTTCTGGGCCTGGCCTTTGCATTTGGCTGGACGCCCTGTATCGGCCCGCAACTCGGCGCGATCCTGTCGCTTGCGGCGTCCGAGGCTTCTGTCAGCCGTGGTACGATCCTCTTGGGCGTTTATGCGCTCGGCCTGGGCGTGCCGTTCCTTCTGGCTGCGATCTTCCTCAACCGTTCCATGGCGCTGATGAACCGGATGAAGCGCCACATGGGTCTGATCGAAAAGATCATGGGGGGACTGTTGCTCTTTGTGGGCGTGATGCTGGTCACAGGTCTGTTTTCAACCTTCTCCTGGTGGCTTTTGGAAACCTTCCCGGCTCTTGCTGCCCTCGGCTAAGTCCCTGCATCTAGGGTCTTACTCTTGCCCATATCCGCCGTTACTCTGAGGGAAATCAGATGGGGCCGGAATGGGCAAGGTTGCAGTGCAGGGGCAAACGGACGGGCACAGCGGGACGACAGTGCGTCGCCGGCGCGTATTCTACATCCCTGGCTACGACCCGATCCACCCACGTCGCTACCGGGAACTTTACCGAAGCGAAAGCGCGGCCCAAGCAAGGATTTCAGGCTATGAGATTGCGCAGCGCCCAAAACAGGCGGGCGGTGCATATGGTTGGCATGTTTCCGCCCGCCTGGAGGGGGAAGAGGTCGAGGCTGATGTAGAAGTGCTGGTTTGGTCCGATATCGTGCGGGGCAGCATGGCGGCTTCAATTCCCGCGACCTATCTGCAACTGGCGCGTACCGCCTGGATCTATATCTCCACAGGTGCTTTGGCGCGCCTGATGCGCCTGCGCAAGGGCCCGGTGATTGCCGCGCTCTATCCGGTGGGCATGCTCCTGCTGCAACTGATCCTCGCGGTGCTCGCAGGGTGGCCTTTCGCCGTGGTCGCGCAGGGGCTTGTGCAAGCGGGACTCGCTGCCGCAATAGGCTCTGAAGGTGCCTCTGTGGTGGGGACGCTGGTGTTCCTGGTTGTCTTTGGGGCTGTGGCCAGCTTTTTGCTCAGATGGTTCAAGGCGAGAGACGGAAAGCTCTTTGCCTACTACCTGATGCACGACTACGCCTACTCAGCTGACTCCCGTGGGGCCAACCCGCCGGAGCTTGAGGCGCGCATCGGTGAATTCCGGCAGCTGGTCCGTAGTGCCGTTGAAGAGAATACGGTGGATGAGGTGCTGATCGTTGGCCATTCCTCTGGCGCTCATGTAGGGGTTTCGGTACTGGCGGATTTGCTGCGTGAAGGTCTGCCGGAGACTCGCCCTGCCTTGGGGTTTCTCAGCCTTGGGCAGGTTGTTCCCATGGTCTCTTTCCTGCCGCATGCGCATCGGTTGCGTGCTGACTTGCGGTATCTCTCGGCCAGTCCAGATATCGCTTGGGTCGATGTGAGTGCGCCGGGGGATGGTTGCGCCTTTGCTTTGTGTGATCCGGTCGCCGTCAGCGGTGTTGCGCCAGAGGACAAACGCTGGCCGCTGGTGATCTCGGCGGCCTTTTCACAGACGCTGAGCCCCGCACGCTGGAAAGAGCTCCGCTGGCGGTTCTTTCGGCTGCATTTCCAGTATCTCTGCGCCTTCGATCAGCCCGGCGACTATGATTATTTCAAGATCACCGCTGGCCCCATCACACTGGCAGAGCGTTTCAAGAGGCGCCAGCCGTCAAAATCCCGGATCGAGGCTGCAACTTCCGGCTACACCTCGGTGAGCGCGCCATGACGCCAATGCCCCCCAAACCGCCTGCGCGCCCGGATAAGGTCTCGCTCTGGCGCTATGTGCAGCTCTTTCGCAAGGACATCCTGTCGGCCCAGCCCGCGCGGCTTTATCGGGCGTGGATGGCGGAGTTTCGCACCCCCTTCTTCCGCTCCTTTCTGCTGAACCAGCCAGATCTTTTGCAGACGGTGCTGAAGGAGCGCCGGGATGATTTCCCGAAGTCGAACCGGATCAGTGAAGGCTTGCGGCCCCTACTGGGAAATTCGGTCTTCCTGACCAACGGAGAGACTTGGAAACGACAGCGCCGCATCATCGATCCAGCCTTTGAAGGCGGACGCCTGAAAGAGACCTTCCCGGCGATGCGCGCTGCGGCCGAGGCCGCTGTGGAGCGGCTGAAAGGGCAGGCAGGCGAAATCGAGATTGAGGCGGTGACCTCTCATGTGGCGGCAGATGTCATCTTTCGCACGTTGTTCTCGATCCCGATCGAACATGAGGTTGCCGCCGAGGTTTTTGCGCGGTTTCGCGGCTATCAGCGCAGCCAGCCGATCCTGAACCTTGCCGCCTTTGTGCCGGTGCCACGTTGGGTTCCGCGTTTCTTTCGCAAGGGAACACGGGAAAACGCCGCCCGTATCCGCGCCCTAATCACGCGTCTCACGGATGAAAGGGCAGCCCAGATCGCGGCGGGTACGGCGCCGCTGGATCTGGCGACCAAGATCATGACCACTAGGGACCCCGAGACCGGAGAAAGTTTCACGACCGAGGAAATGGTCGACCAGGTGGCGATCTTTTTCCTCGCGGGTCATGAAACCAGCGCGTCGGCCCTGGCTTGGACGCTCTACCTGATGGCGATTTTCCCGGAGTGGCAGGAGAAGATCGCGGCGGAGGCTGCGGCATTGGGCGATACCAGCTTTGCCGCGGTATCACGCTTACGAAACAGCCGCGATGTCTTCCGCGAGGCGTTGCGGCTTTACCCGCCGGTTCCGATGATGGTGCGCGAAGCGACCTGCCCGGAGCATTTCCGCGACCGGAATGTTCCAAAAGGATCGCAACTGGTGCTAAGCCCCTGGCACCTGCATCGGCACGAAAGGCTTTGGGACAATCCTGACGGGTTCGACCCGGCGCGTTGGGAGACCGAGAATGGAAAGACCTGCCAGCGCGAGGCCTATATGCCCTTCTCGGCTGGGGCGCGGGTCTGTACCGGAGCAGGCTTTGCGATGGTCGAGGGGCCGCTGATCCTGTCGATGCTGCTGCGCCACTACAGGGTGACACCGGTTGAGGGCAAAGAGCCTGTGCCGGTCGCTCATCTGACAGTGCGCGCGAAAGATGGAATTTGGTTGCGGCTGGAGCCGAGAGCTCACTGTAAAGACTGACGCTGTTGTAGATGCCGCAGGACGTAAAGCCTTATGGCCGACGCCAGCCCGCAGTCGGTCCCGCGCGCCTCGTCTATTTCTGCTGCCAATTCATTGATGGCGCGGCCTTCTTCGGTGGCAATGGCACGGAAGGCGGACCAGAATTCATCCTCCAAGGAGACAGAGGTGCGGTGACCGCGTAAGGTCAGCGAGTGTTTCTTGGGGCGGCTGTTCATGTCTCGCCTTGCTCGTCAGCCTTGTGGCCATCCAGATCTCGCGCCTGTTTGTTCCGAAGGCTGCGGTCGAGCTGTTTTTCCGCCTTGCTGCGGCCGAATTTCACCGCGTTGGCGTCGGCGCGGGCCTTTTTCTCGGCCCGCGCCTTTTGCTTTCTAAACCGGTTCAGATTGACCGGCTCTGCCATCAGTCCTTGGGCCCGATCATCTGTTCGGGGCGCACAACCGCGTCAAAGGTGGCCTCATCCACAAAGCCAAGCGCGATGGCTTCTTCCTTCAGGGTGGTGCCGTTCTTGTGCGCGGTCTTGGCGACCTTGGTGGCATTGTCATAGCCGATGGTCGGAGCCAGCGCGGTGACCAGCATCAGGCTTTCTTTCATCAGCTTGTCGATGCGCGGCTCGTTCGCCTTGATGCCATTGAGCATCCGCTCGGTGAAGCTGTCGGCCACATCGCCCAGCAGCTGCATGGACTGCAAGAGGTTGTAGGACATCATCGGGTTGTAGACGTTGAGTTCAAAATGGCCCTGTGACCCTGCGAATTTCATCGCGGCATCGTTGCCCATCACATGGGCGGCAACCTGAGTCATCGCCTCCGCCTGGGTCGGGTTCACCTTGCCCGGCATGATCGAGGAGCCCGGTTCGTTCTCCGGCAGGATCAGTTCCCCCAGACCCGAGCGCGGGCCGGAGCCCAGGAAACGGATGTCGTTGGCGATCTTGTACATCGCACCTGCAACCGAGGCGAGCGCGCCGGACATGAAGACCATGGCGTCATGCGCGGCCAGAGCTTCGAACTTGTTGGGCGCGGTCACGAAGGGCAGGCCGGTGATTTCTGCCATATTGGCGGCGACCTTTTCGCCCCAGCCGTGTTGGGTGTTGAGGCCGGTGCCGACGGCGGTGCCGCCCTGTGCCAGCTCATAGATACCGGGCAGGGCCGCCTCGATACGGGTGATGCCCATGCGGATCTGATGGGCATAGCCCGAGAATTCCTGGCCCAGGGTCAGCGGGGTCGCATCCTGTGTGTGGGTGCGGCCGATCTTGATGATGTCCTTGAATTCTTCGGACTTGGCTTCCAGACCCGCCAGCAGCTTGTTCAGCCCCGGCAGCAGCACGTCACGCACCATCATGGCGGCGGCGATATGCATCGCGGTCGGGAAAGTGTCGTTGGAGGACTGACCCATGTTGCAGTGATCGTTCGGGTGTACCGGATCCTTGGAGCCGATCTCACCGCCGAGGATCTCAATCGCGCGGTTGGCGATCACCTCGTTGGAGTTCATGTTGGACTGGGTGCCGGAGCCGGTCTGCCAGACCACCAGCGGGAAGTTGTCATCGAACTTGCCCTCAAAGACTTCACCGGCGGCCTGGATGACTGCATCGGCGATCTTCGGGTCAAGCTTGCCCGACTCCTTGTTGGCCATGGCGCAGGCCTTTTTGATCACGCCAAGCGCGCGCACGATGGCGACGGGCTGCTTCTCCCAGCCGATGGGGAAGTTCATGATCGAACGCTGCGTCTGCGCGCCCCAGTATTTGTCGGAAGGAACTTCCAGCGGACCAAAGCTGTCTGTTTCGGTGCGGGTGTTGGACATCTCGTCTGTCTCCGTCTCGTATGCCGTTGCATGCCGTTTAGCCCGCAGCCGCCTTGGGCGCAATCGGGCAGTTGCGCGCATCATAAGGAAACACATGCGCGGGTATAGGCCCAATTAGGGGTGATCCATTGCCTGTGCGTCGAAATAGGCTAAACTTCAAACTGCGCGTGAGATGCGGACCATGCCTCAAGGATAAGAGATTGCGGAAACCTTCCCTTCGCCCACAACAGTCGTCATCCCAGTGCAACGTATGGGTGACAGCGTCGAAACGCTTGTTTCAGTTGCAGATGGCCCTGATGAACGGTCTCCTTCTGGCGTTTCTTCTTGTGTTCGTCGCGCGGTCAGCCTTTGCAGATGCCACGCCGTTCCTTGGCTCCTATTCGGGATCGGTCGAGCTGGCTCATACAGATGGCTCGATCGAGCTGCGTGACATGAGTGTAACCATCGCCGAGACAAGAAAAGGGTTTTCTGTGCGGTGGAGCACAGCGACGATCCGGGAGGATGGCAGCCGCAAAATCAAGAGTTACGACATCAGTTTTGTCGAAACAGATCGCCCCGGAATTTTCGCGGCAGCGATGGAGAGAAATGTTTTTGGCCACGAGGTACAGATGGACCCGATGAAAGGCCAACCCTACGTCTGGGGACGCATTTCTGGAAGAACACTCACTGTATTCTCCATGTTCATTGCCCCAAACGGAGATTACGAGATGCAGCAGTATGACAGGACCCTCACGGACGGGGGCCTTGAACTGCGGTATATGGCGCATCGGAACGGCGCGCCCACGCGCACACTCTCTACCTTCCTGGATCGTATCGATTAGTCAGGTGGCACCTGGGAATTGGCCGGAAGAGGCAGGAACGGCGGGACCGCGCTGTACATCGCAGCACAGACGGCTTCACTGCTGATTTGAAGGTCTTAGCACGTCAGCAAGCTACGAAATCCGCAAACGGGGTGAGTGACTAAAACCGGCGCGTCACTTCCGGAAACTGTCTAGCGAGACCACCTCTGCATCTGCCTTTTTCTTTGGCTCGTCTTGTTCCTCATCGGCTTCAGGTGCCGCTTCGATTTCTTCTGAGGTGTCCTCGTCATCGTCTTCGGCCGTTTCGAAACGCAGGCCGAATTCCACAGATGGGTCGACGAATGTCTTGATCGCATCGAACGGGATATAGAGCGGCTCCGGGGTGTCACCGAAATTGAGGGTAACGGCAAAGCCGTCCGCGGTTATGTCGAGGTTGTCGAACCAGTGTTGCATCACCACGGTCATTTCGTCCGGATAACGTTCACGCAGCCAATCCGCGAGCTTTGCATCCGGGTGGCGAGTGTCGAAGGTAATGAAGAAGTGGTGGTTTCCGGGCAGACCATGGTCGGCCACATTCTGCAGAACGGTGCGAATAAGACCACGCATGGCCGTATGCATCAGGTTTCCGTAGTCGATTTCCTGTGACACGCTATACCCTCTTCTTCGTTGCCCTCAGCATAAGCGAATTTCGCGGAAACGAAATAGGTCCGGCATCGGATTTGGAAAAAATCATCTGTTTCTGGCAGGAGGCCGGGGCGCTGTGCTGCGCCATGCTTTAGGTCCTAAACCCAAACGCGAACACTAGCAGGCCGACACTGGCCATCAGCCCGAGCAGGAAAGCCAGTCTTCCTTTGAGCATGAAGGCTGCAATCGTTGCAGTGACGGTCAGGCCAACAGCTTTAGGGTCAATGCTATCCCACTGCGGGAGCGCGAGCAGGAATGGGCCCACCTCGCTTTTGCTGACTTTGTGAAATAAGACGTGAAAGAGGAACCATAGGCTCAGGTTCAGAATTACCCCGGTGACAGCGCATGTGATCGCCTTGAGCGCATTGCCAAGGCGGGGATGTTGCGCGATCCGCTCCACGAAAGGCGCGGCCGCAAAGATCCAAAGGAAACAAGGAACGAACGTGGCCCATAAGGCAACCGCACCAGCCGCGACGAACAGGCCAAAGCTGCCTTGCGCATAGCCTGCCAGCATTGCCACAAACTGTGTGACCAGAATCAATGGGCCCGGTGTCGTTTCGGCCAACCCCAGCGCATCGATCATCTGGCCGGTTGAAATCCAGCCGTGGTCTTGGACAACTGTTTGCGTCATGTAAGCAAGCACCGCATAGGCGCCGCCAAAGGTCACTACTGCCAGCTTGGCAAAAAACCAGCCGATTGCTGCCAGAAACTCATATTGGAAGAGACCGAGAGTGACCAACGGAGCTAGCCACAACACCCCCCAGAAGAGCACCGTTTTGACGGTCTGTTTCGGCTCGGTCTTTGGCGCCTCTGAAGGGAAGCTGACAGGTTCCGTCGGGCGTAGAAGCAATCCGGCCAATCCGGCCGTAAGCACAACGACGGGGAAGGGCAGCCCCAGAAAGAACAGGGCGCAGAAGCCAAACCCCGACAAAGCCCAGTCGAAAGGTGTTTTCAGGGCCTTGCCGCGCAATCTCCAGAGGGCCTGAAGAACAATGACAATTACGGCGGCCTTTATTCCGGCAAAGGCGCTTTGGACCGCGGGAAGGCTGCCGTAAGCCAAATAGCCCCATGCCAGCAAGGCGATGACGAGGGCGCCCGGCAGTACAAACAAGAGGCCCGCCAGAATGCCGCCCCAAAGCCCGCGCAGGCGCCACCCTGTATAGGTGCACAGTTGCATGGCCTCTGGGCCGGGCAGCAGCATGCAGAAAGACAATCCCCGCAGGTATTCGTCCTCGCTGAGCCACGCGCGCTCTTCCACCAGCTCGCGATGCATGAGAGCGATCTGGGCTGCCGGTCCGCCAAAGCTCATAAGACCAATGCGGGAAAACGCGATTGCGAGGTCCCGCGTCGTCGGGCGCGTGCTGTGACAACCTGTGGACACGGGTCTTCTCCGATGCTGATGCCTGAGGTCCAGAACCAGCCTATAGACCAGCGGGAAGGCGTCGGACAGGATAAAGGGAGTGCGCGTCCCAAAGGGGCAGGTTTAACTGCCCCATACCAAACGTTCGCCGGTCAGGCAGATTGCCAGTGACTCCTCGGGGAGTTGCCCGAGTTGCTCGAACATCTTCATGTAGTCAATTGTCGAGGACAGTTCGGTGAGCTTTCCATCCTCAACGCGCGCGATGAAGTGACCAGAAAATCGGATGTCCGATTTTGTCACAGCAGATTGCGCCCGCACCAGCAGCTTTGCTGCGACAAGCTCGCCGCATTCCATTACATGTTCATATTCAAAGGAGATGTTGTCGAGCAGCCTGTTCAGGGTCATGACCATGTCGGCATAGTCTTGGCGTGAGCCTCCCAGAGCCGTGATTTGCCCTTCTATGGAGATGTCTGTCTGCGCAAGATCTTGGATTGCGGCGATGTCCGCCTTTTCCCAGAGCGTATTGAACCACTGTTTGACAACATCGAAATTGCTGCTGGGAAAGTCGCTCATGCTCAAGCACCTCGGTGGCGTTTGGAGTGTGGGTTAGTCAAGCAGAATTGTCGGCCGGAGGCAGTTGGACGCGTCATCACTTTGAGTTTCTTTTGTGCTGAGTTGTCCTGACACGATGGGCGAAATGCAAGCCTATTGAAAGGCTTGATCTCATTCTGAACAGGTCAGCGGAGCCGGGCTTAGCTGGCCCAGGTCAAGCGCTGACCAGTGAGGCAGATAGGAATCGTATCTGCTGGCAGAAGCTCCATCTGTTCCAGCAGCGACACGTAGTCAAAATGATTGTACGCCTCGACGATTTTTCCATCTTTGAACCGGGTCATGATCTGCCCGGTCACTTCCAGCGGGGCGCCCGTGTCACCACGCGTTGTGCGCACAATCACAAGGGCGGCAACCCAGTCGCCTTGTTCAATGACCTTGGCCAGATCGATTTTGAACTTGCCGACGTGGGCCTGAAAAGCCATGACCAGTTCTTGCAACTCGCCCGTGCCAACCTGTATCTCTGGAACGATACCAGTGGCGATCGTGTCGTTTGCGAAAAACTCCCCGATTTTGTCTAGGTTTCCTTTTTCCCAGACTTCTGTGTACCAGGCGCGAAGGTGTTCGGTATTGTTCATTCTTTTACTCCGTATGACGTGGAAGAAGCCGACAAACTCTCGATTAATCCCCAAAAAAGAGCGTCCGGCCCATGATGCGAACGTGGAGGCTTATGATTTCGCCAGAGTATGGTAAGAACCGCCGCTGACAATTTTTGCAAAGCTCGTTCCGAGCGACACTGATCAGTTACAGGAGAGAAAGTGCAGGTTTCTGTTGCCAGGTACCTGCGAACCCCGCCTTACGCGGCTAGGCATAAGGACTTAAAGTCGGTTCGACTCGAACTGCTTACGCAGCCAGAGCAACCGGAGCACGATTGTCGTTTGCAATTGTACTGTTTTCGCCGGTAACGGTGGCAGACAGCCGAGACAAAGCTAACCCCTTTAGACGTTCGTCGATCCTATTTCGGCCCCCCGGTTCTGAAAGGCGTCCCCAAACGAAGGAAACCGCCAGAAGTTTTTTGGTGGAGCCGCCGGGTACCGCCCCCGGGTCCGATCCGCTTATTACGAGCGCGTTTATGTCCATAGTCCCCGAAGGAACATGGTAAATATACGGTTTGTGAGAGGAGATTTAAAGGGGGGAATTGGGATCAATAACTCGAAAATTGCTATGAATGTGGTGGAGGCGCCGACGCCAGGCGCGGCCCCTTGGCGCGTGCTGCAAAGACATCCGCAGCGAGCCTGCGGGTCTCGTGTTCAAGGTCACTCAGTCCGGTGCTGGCCGCTTCTGCGTCGCGGGCTTGGATGGCATCCGCAATATCTGTGTGCAACGAGATGATCCGAGCGCGATCACGGGCGGTGAAGGTGATCATGTTCATGAGAGGCTGCATCGCCTCGACAGCGCCGGCCAGTTGATAAGACAGCACCGGGTTGCAAGCCCCGTCCACCAGTGCCCGGTGAAACGTGACATCGGAGGCACAGAAAGCCTCGTCCGTGAGGCCCGGCTGTGACTGCCTGAAGATTTCGGCGCGCATCGTGGCTAGCTGATCCGCCGTTCGACGCTGCGCCGACAGCGATGCGCAGGCGCGCTCGAGCGCGTAGCGCGCCTCGCAGGCTGTATCAAAGCTGATGGCATTCATCGAAAGCAGCAGGGTCGAGGTGGTTATATGTTGGTCGTAGGCATCTTCATAACTGAGCCGATTGACAAAGGCGCCGCCGGTGGCCCCGCGCTGCGTGCGAATCAGGGACTGCGCCGCGAGCCTTTTCAAAGCCTCCCGGACTGTCGGCCTCGACACCCGGAAGTGATCGGACAACTCTGCCTCGGACGGAAGCCGTTCGTCCACAATCAGGGTGCCGTCGACAATCGCGTCCTTGATGGCCTGGGCGATCTGGGCGGATAGGTCTTCGGGGCGGCTGGGGTCGATTTGCATGGTATCGCCTTATTTCCGTACTGAAGGTCAGGGCCGAGGTGGCTCGCCGGTATGATACGCCTTTCGAGGGAGCCAAGAAATTATTTGTCAGACATTTAAAAGTCTGACATTTAAACTTCAAGTTCTGAGTCGCGCTCTGCAGCCCGGTTTGGCGCAGAGGTTCACCATTGCCTGGGAGGATTTGCAATGGCCCTGATCTCACCATCCCGCCGCCTGAGGCGCACCCCGTTTTCCGAAGGAGTGGAGGCCGCCGGCGTCAAGGGATACACCGTTTACAATCACATGCTACTGCCGACGGTGTTCGACAGCGTCGAGGCAGACTACCACCACCTGAAACGTCACGTGCAAGTCTGGGACGTTGCCTGCGAGCGCCAGGTCGAATTGCGCGGACCCGATGCGGGCCGATTGATGCAGATGCTGACCCCGCGCGATCTGCGGGGAATGACGCCCGGCCAATGCTATTATGTCCCGATCGTGGATGAAACAGGTGGAATGCTGAACGATCCGGTCGCCGTCAAGCTGGCCGAGGATCGCTGGTGGATTTCCATTGCTGACAGCGATCTTCTTTACTGGGTCAAGGGAATAGCCAACGGCTGGCGGCTGGATGTCTTGGTGGATGAGCCTGATGTGTCGCCATTGGCCGTGCAGGGGCCAAAGGCCGAAGAGCTGATGGTGCGGGTTTTTGGTGAAAGCATCCGCAACATCCGCTTCTTCCGCTTTGGTGTCTATCAGTTCCAGGGGCATGATCTGGTCATTGCGCGCTCTGGCTACTCCAAGCAGGGCGGTTTCGAGATCTACGTGGAGGGCAGCGAATTCGGCATGCCCTTGTGGCGGAAACTGTTTGAGGCGGGCGAGGATCTGGAGGTGCGCGCCGGTTGCCCCAACCTGATCGAGCGGATCGAAGGTGGTCTTCTGAGCTATGGGAACGACATGACGGACGACAACACGCCCCATGAATGCGGGCTTGGCCGGTTCTGTAATACCCACACGGCCATTGGCTGCATCGGGCGGGATGCGCTATTGCGGGTGGCAAAGGAAGGTCCTGTGCAACAAATCCGACCTATTGCCATCGATGGCGATGCGGTGCCGCCTTGTGATCGGTTCTGGCCGGTCTACTCCGGCGGTCGCAAGGTTGGACGCATCTCATCGGCGGCCTGGTCGCCCGACTTTCAGACCAATGTGGCCATCGGAATGGTGCGCATGACCCATTGGGATGAGGGGAGCAGACTCGAAGTGGAAACGCCGGACGGCATGCGATCTGCCACCGTGCGTGAGAAGTTCTGGATTTAACACGAAAGGATACTGGCATGTTCAATGCATTGATGGTGAACAAGGACGAGGAAACCGGCAAGACTTCTGCCGCAGTTGAGCAGATCGGCCTCGATGATCTGCCCGATGCGGACGTGACGGTTGCTGTCGAGTATTCAACCGTGAATTACAAGGACGGCCTGTGCATCGGCCCCGGTGGGGGGCTTGTGCGCAAGTATCCGCACATTCCCGGAATCGATTTTGCAGGCACGGTCGAAAGCTCAGCTGACGCGCGATACAAAGCGGGCGACAAGGTGGTTCTGACAGGTTGGCGCGTAGGCGAAGCCCACTGGGGCGGCTATGCGCAAAAGGCGCGGGTGAGGGCAGACTGGCTTGTTCCGTTGCCGGGGGGGCTTGATACCCGGCAGGCAATGGCTGTGGGCACTGCCGGCTTTACCGCGATGCTCGCTGTGATGGCCCTGGAGGATCATGGAATGAGCAAGGACCACGGCCCGGTTCTGGTCACTGGCGCCGCGGGCGGTGTTGGTTCGGTTGCGACCGCGATCCTGGCGCATCTGGGCTACGAGGTTGCCGCCGTCACGGGGCGGCCCGAGACCGAGGATTACCTGCGCGGCCTGGGCGCCAGTCAGATTGTCGCGCGTGAAGAGATCAACGAAACGGTCAAGCGTCCGCTGGAAAGCGAAACTTGGGCCGGTTGTGTCGATGCCGTCGGCGGCGCCATGCTCGCGCGTGTGCTGGGTCAGATGAAATACGGCGCCTCGGTTGCGGCGGTGGGCCTAGCAGGCGGCGCGGCCCTGCCTGCGACCGTGGTGCCGTTCCTGTTGCGGGGGGTCAACCTTCTGGGCATCGACTCCGTCATGCAACCTTACGAGAACCGCTTGCGCGCCTGGGAGCGGCTCGCCACAGATCTGCCAATGGACAAGCTTGAGGCGATGATTCAGCCCGCGACGCTTCAGGATCTGCCCAAGCTTGGCGCCGACATTCTGAAAGGTCAGATCAAGGGACGTGTGGTTGTGGATGTAAACGCCTGAGGCCAACGACAGAAGAAGACCTTTGCAACGCGCGGCGTCGACCCGCGCGTTGCCTTTTGTGCGGCAGACAGGCCGCCTTGGAACCTCGGAAGCCAGAAGGCCAGCTGCGCTTGACCTTTGCACGCAAGATCTGCATCCATTTCCCGGTGGCTGACATGGGGGTAGAGAATGGCGCTTGATATCGATTTTGTCCGGGGGCAGTTCCCGGCGTTTTCCGAAGCATCGCTGCAAGGTCAGGCCTTCTTTGAAAATGCTGGTGGCTCCTACACCTGCCAGCCGGTGATTGATCGGCTGACTCGGTTCTACATGCAACGCAAAGTCCAGCCCTATGCACCTTATGAGGCCTCGAGCCTGGCTGGCGCAGAAATGGATGAAGCGCGCCAGCGGTTGGCGGGGATCCTTGGGGTTCAGACCGATGAGGTGAGCTTCGGCCCCTCTACCACGCAGAACACCTATGTGCTGGCCCAGGCTTTTCGCCAGTTTCTGACACCGGGGGAGGCAATTGTCGTCACCAACCAGGACCATGAGGCCAACACAGGCCCCTGGCGGCGTCTTGCCGAAGAGGGGATCGAGATCCGGGAATGGAAAATCGATCCAACCACCGGGCATCTTGATCCTCGCAATCTGGAAACCTTGCTGGATGAAAATGTGCGGCTTGTCTGCTTTCCGCATTGCTCGAATGTGGTCGGTGAAATTAACCCTGTGACGGAGATTACCGCCCTTTGCCACGCGGCAGGAGCGTTTGTCTGCGTGGATGGGGTCTCCTATGCGCCGCATGGGCTGCCGAATGTGGACGATCTGGGCCCTGACATCTACCTGTTCTCGGCTTATAAAACCTATGGTCCCCATCAGGGCATCATGGTGATCCGTCGTGCCTTGGGGGAGCTGCTGCCGAACCAGGGGCACTATTTCAACGGCGATGTGCTCTACAAGCGTTTCACGCCCGCCGGGCCGGATCACGCGCAGGTTGCCGCCTCTGCGGGCATGGCGGATTACATCGACGCCCTGTGCGACCATCATGCGGGTCCTGCCGAAGGTGCCGCTGCACGTGCCGGATTTGTACACGATCTGATGCGAGCCCATGAGGCAAAGCTTTTGCAGCCGCTTTTGGATGCTTTGAAGGGCCGAAATGATCTGCGGCTTCTGGGGCCGACACAAGCCGAGAACCGCGCGCCCACCGTGGCCGTGGCGGTCAATCGCCCGGGCGTCGAGGTGGCAAAAGACCTTGCCGCTCATGGGATCATGGCCGGTGGTGGCGATTTCTATGCCGGGCGCGCGCTAGAGGCGATGGGGGTGGATGCTCAAACCGGTGTTTTGAGGATGAGTTTCACCCATTACACCACTGAAAATGAGGTGACACGGTTGATCGAGGCCCTAGATCGCGTGCTGTAAAAGACACTCCAGCACGAGGTCACGTCTCACATGAGCAGTCAAGCCCCGGCACAAGCGCCGGTCATCTGGTGGATCCGGCGCGATCTGCGCCTTGCCGATAACCCCGCACTGACCGCCGCCGTTGAACGCGGCGCGCCTGTGATTCCACTTTATATCCTGGACGGGCAGGAAGAGGCCCTTGGCGCAGCCCCAAAGTTTCGCCTTGGTCTGGGGCTGGCACATTTTGCCAAGGTTCTGGCCGGGCGCGGAAGTCTCCTGATCCTGCGACGCGGGGATGCGCAACAGGTCTTGTCCGATGTGGTTAAAGAAACCGGAGCAGGGGCCGTCTATTGGTCTCGCCTCTACGACCCGGATGCGATTTCCCGAGACACTGCCGTCAAGGAAACGCTGAAATCAGGCGGGCTCGAAGCCAAGTCCTTCGGCGGGCGCTTATTGTTTGAGCCTTGGACTGTGGAGACCAAGGCAGGCGGCATGTTCCGGGTCTACACGCCCTTTTGGAAAGCCGTTCGGGAGCGGGAGCCCGCCGCGCTTTTGCCCGAGCCGAGCAAGATACCGGCGCCAGATGTCTGGCCCGACAGCGAAGATCTTGATGCGTGGCAAATGGGCGCCGGGATGCGGCGCGGGGCTGATGTCGTAAAAGACCATTGCCGTGTCGGAGAGGCCGCAGCCCTGGACCGGCTCGATGAATTTCTGGATGAAGCGGTTGTTCGCTACAAGGACTTGCGGGATTTCCCGGCGCTTGATGCGACGTCGGGCCTGTCGGAAAACCTTGCATGGGGTGAGATCAGCCCGCATCGAATGTGGCACCTGGGCCAGCGCGCGATGGAGCAAAGCCGCAATGGGGCCGAGCATTTCCTCAAAGAGGTGGTTTGGCGCGAGTTTGCCTATCATCTGATGTATCATTCGCCCGAAATCCTGACCCGAAACTGGCGATCTGAATGGGACAGCTTTGGCTGGCGCACTGAAACAACCCCGGAGGTTGAAGCCTGGATGCGCGGGCAGACTGGTTATGACTTCATCGATGCCGCCATGCGTGAGCTTTATGTGACAGGCAAGATGCACAACCGAGCGCGCATGATCGTGGCGAGTTTTCTGTGCAAACACCTGATGGTGCACTGGAAGGTCGGCATGGACTGGTTTGCCGAATGTCTGGTGGATTGGGATCCGGCGTCGAATGCGATGGGCTGGCAATGGGTCGCCGGGTCTGGACCGGACGCGGCGCCGTTTTTCCGCATCTTCAACCCGGAAGGGCAGCTCGACAAGTTCGATGCGGATCGCCGTTACACCCGCCACTGGATCGCCGAAGGCCAACAGAACCCGCCAAAGACGGCCATGGCCTTCTTTGATGCCGCGCCGCGGAGCTGGGATCTGAAACCCGGTCAACCCCGCGCGAGACCCCTGATCGATCTCAAGGTCGGCCGAGAAAGGGCATTGAACGCCTACAGCGCCAACCGCAAGTCCGATCAGGCAACTTGAGTCGGGGTTGAGTTCACAGGGTTTGGCCTCTTGCGGATGGCGACATAAAACGGGAAAGTGCCAGTGAAAAAGAGCCGCAAAGCCTTCGGCGGGTCTGCCACACTGCAAGACGGGACAGCTTCTCATGCCCAATGGAGCCAGATTGATCGCAGCCCTCTCGATGGCGGCGCTGGCATTTGTTGCATCGCAACTGATTATGCCTCTCATGCCAGACGGCACGGATTTTGGCTATTTTATCTATGTGAACATGGCGATCGGTATTGTGACCGGCTGGGTTTTGATGGGACGACGCGCAGGTGGCGGGCTGGTTCCGGCCATCAACAACGGTCTAACCGGGATGGCGGTCATGGTGTTTTGGGGCCTCTTTGCGCAGGGCGTCTGGGAGATGGTCAGGCTGGCGATGCGCCATCGCTATGATGGCCCTTTCGAGGCGCTGACTGCGATCTTCACTATCGGGCTGGATTACTTCTTTGTGATGGCTGTACCGCAGGTCCTGCTGGCGCTTGCCATCGGCGGGGTCGTGGCGGGGCTTGCCACGGAGAATGCCCACCGCCGCTGGCGCTGAGCCTCCCGGCCTCTCCTCGACAAAAGGAACCTTCAGCTTGGCTGACCTATTTTTATACGGAACCCTTCAGTATCCGGAGCTGCTGTCCTGCGTGCTGGGCCGAGATCCTGACGACCTGCACATCGAAACCGCCACGCTTGCCGATCATCAGGTTCTGCAGGTGTCTGGCCAGCCGTTTCCTGTGATTGTTGCCTATGACGGCGCTCGGATAACGGGGCGTCTTGTGCGCGGGCTTTCGACAGAGGATCTTGAGGCGCTCGAATTCTACGAAGGGGGCTTTGGCTACACGCTGAAACCGGTTTCGGTTGCGCTTGGCACTGGTGGAACCTGCAAGGCTGCGGTCTACTTCCCGGATCGCGCGCTTGCGACTGACGGCCCTTGGGATCTTGCGGCCTGGATTGAGGAATGGGGGGATCTGTCAGTCAGGGCCGCAGCGGAGGTGATGGCCTATCGGGGGCGAATGAGCCCGGAGGAAATCGCAACGGTCTTTCCGTCGATACGCCGTCGCGCATCGGCCTGGTTGGCTGCTCAGGCAAGGCCCGAAGATCCTGAGCATGATTTGTCGCTGGATGTACGCGTGCACAGGCATAAACGTGCCTTCATGAACTTCTTCGCGATGGAGGAAATGGATCTGCAATTCCGCCGCTATGATGGCACTCTCAGCCCGGTGATCAATCGCTGCGTGGCTCTTGTGGGGCGGGCGGCGATCGTTCTGCCCTATGATCCGCTGCGAGACGAAGTGCTTCTGATCGAGCAGTTTCGGGCTGCAACCTTCATCGCTGGTGAAAAGCGCCCTTGGATGTGGGAGCCGGTTGCCGGCTTGATTGACCCAGGCGAAACTCCAGAGGACGCAGCTTTGCGCGAAGCGGCTGAGGAGGCCGGTTTGACCGTATCCCGACTTGAGCCGGTGGGGGAGGTTTATTCGTCCAGCGGGGCTTCCGGGGAATTTCTTCACATCTTCGTGGGGCTGACGGATCTGCGTGACGTTCAGGGTGGCGGCGGGCTGGACAGTGAAAACGAAGATATCCGCAGTAAAGTCATTTCGTTCCGGGAATTGATGGATGGGGTGGACAATCGTATCTATCAGGACATGCCATTGGTGACAGCGGCACTGTGGCTGGCTCGGCACCGGGAGAGGCTTCGGGCGCTTGGCCGTGAATAGGCCAATTGCCGGAGTTGCATGCCTTGTGATCAGGCATGGGCTTGGCTAAGTCTTTGGGGAACGACTGAAAGGGATACCATGCGCATTGCACGTGATCTGGCCGATGCGATCGGCCATACGCCTCTGATCCGGCTGAACCGCGTCAGCGAGGAAACCGGTTGTGAAATCCTCGGCAAGGCGGAGTTCATGAACCCCGGCCAGTCCGTGAAAGATCGCGCGGCGCTCTACATCATCCGCGACGCAGTTGCGCGCGGTGATCTGAAGCCGGGCGGCACCATCGTGGAAGGCACGGCCGGTAACACGGGGATTGGCTTGGCGCTGGTGGGCGCCTCGATGGGCTTCAAGACCGTGATTGTTATCCCGGAAACCCAGTCCGAAGAGAAAAAGGACATGCTGCGCCTTGCAGGTGCGCAACTGGTGCAGGTGCCCGCCGCGCCCTATCGTAACCCCAACAACTTTGTGCGCTATTCTGAACGTCTGGCAAAGGAACTGGCAAAGACCGAGCCCAATGGCGCGATCTGGGCCAACCAGTTCGACAATGTTGCCAACCGTCAGGCCCATGTTGAGACCACCGGTCCCGAAATCTGGGAACAGACCGACGGCAAGGTCGATGGGTTTATCTGCGCGGTGGGCTCGGGCGGCACGCTGGCCGGTGTTGCCGAGGCGCTTCAGCCCAAGGGCGTCAAGATCGGTCTGGCCGATCCGATGGGTGCGGGGCTTTACAGCTATTACACGACGGGCGAGATCGCGATGGAGGGCTCCTCCATTGCCGAAGGGATCGGTCAGGTGCGTATCACCAAGAACCTTGAAGGTTTCACCCCGGATTTCAACTATCAGGTGCCGGACGACGAAGCGCTGCCTTACGTCTTTGACCTTCTGCACAACGAAGGGCTGGTGCTTGGCGGCTCGTCTGCCATCAACATCGCCGGCGCTGTGCGCATGGCCAAGGAGATGGGACCGGGCAAGACCATCGTGACCGTGTTGTGCGACTATGGCACCCGCTATCAGTCCAAGTTGTTCAATCCGGATTTCCTGCGGGAAAAAAGCCTGCCTGTGCCCGACTGGATGACACATGCTCCGGCTTCGATCCCGGGCGTGTTTGAAGACCTCTAAAGTAGAATGGCACGCGCGAGTTCACTGCTACGGGTCTGGTGTCTTGGTCTGGTGCTGCTTGTCGGCCTTGCCGTTTCAGCGCTGGCCCAGGTCACTGAAAAAGAGCGTGCCTATGTGGCAGAATGGCAGAAGACGGCCTCCCGCGCAGAACAGGTCATTGACGCCAATCGCGCCTCCAGCGCCGCGCTGGAGCAGCTGCGCAGTGAGCTGGTGCGCTATCGTCAGACCTTCCTGACTGCGAGCACCGAAAACGCGGACAGGATCCGCACACTGGAAGGCCAGTTGCAGGCATTGGGGCCTGCGCCCGAAGACGGCAAAACCGAGGCTGAAGACATCGCGCAGCTGCGGGCCAGTCTGCAGGATCAACTGAGCGCCCTGCGTGTGCCACGGGTGGTGGCAGAAGAATCCTACAGTCGCGCCGCCGGTTTGATCTCCGAGATCGATAAAATCGTCAGGGAACGGCGCACCAAACGCCTGTTAGAGCGGGGACCGTCGCCGCTCAACCCCCAGCACTGGCCGACTGCCTTGGCGGCCCTGTCCGAGGCAGGTGTCGCCATTTGGCACGAAAGCACCGCGCAATTCTCCAATGACACCACGCAAGAGCGGATTGGTGACAACCTGCCGGCCATACTCGTTCTTTCGGCTCTTTCGATACTGCTGCTGCTTCGGGGGCGTCCCTGGGCGCGGTCAATCGGCCAGTATCTGCGACAATTTGGGGCGCGGGGAACCGGCGTGTGGACCTTCGTTGTGTCTCTGCTCCAGGTTGCCTTGCCTTTCACCGGAATCTTGCTGCTGACCACAGCGATTGATCTGTCTGGTGTGCTTGGGCTGCGCGGCACGCTTCTGAGCGATTATGTGCCCTATTGGGCCTTGATGATTTTGGGATTTCACTGGCTAGGGGAACAGCTTTTCCCACCCGGGGGCGCAGAGGCCCTTCTTGGTGTGCCGGATAATCGTCGGCGGCAAGCTCGCTTGCTGGTGGACCTGCTGGCCCTTGTGCTGGTGTTGCAGGATGCGTTGATCCGCATGGAACAGATCGAACGGTTCTCAGGAGAATCCCATGCCGTTCTTGGTTTTCCACTTGTTTTGGGCGCCGCTCTGCTTCTGTTGCGCGTGCAGCGGCTCGCCCTGGTGCCGCATCAGGACCGTGCAACCGAAGGTGATGACGGCGGCGTCAGCGGTCTTGGCCGGGTCTTGGCCCTCATCCGGCGTGGCAGCATATTCCTTGCGGTTGTTTCTCCTGTTCTGGCGGCGGTGGGTTATACCAATGCCGCAGAGGCGCTGATTTACCCTGCAATTTCGAGCATTGCGCTTTTTGGCGTCATTCTGGTCTTGCAGCGCTTCATAGGCGATATCTATGGCCTGGTCAGCGGCAAAGGGCAGGCTGCCCGAGACTCACTGTTTGCGGCGCTGATCGGCTTTGTTCTGGTTTTGATGGCGCTGCCGTTGCTGGCGCTGATCTGGGGTGCGCGGGTGGCGGATCTGACAGAGCTGTGGTCGCGGTTTTTGGCGGGTTTCCAGATCGGCGATACGCGCATTTCGCCAGCAGCCTTTCTGAGCTTTGCCGTGGTCTTTGGCGTTGGCTATGTGGTCACCCGGATCGTGCAAAGCAGCCTTCGCAACTCCCTGCTGCCAAAAACCCGGATCGATCCGGGCGGACAGAATGCGATTGTGTCAGGGCTTGGTTATGTGGGGATCTTCCTGTCCGCTGTCGTTGCGATCTCGCTTGCTGGGCTTGATCTGTCGTCGCTGGCAATTGTGGCCGGTGCCCTGTCGGTCGGGATTGGTTTCGGCCTTCAAACCATTGTTTCAAATTTTGTATCCGGAATCATTTTGCTGATCGAGCGCCCAATCTCGAAAGGCGACTGGATCGAGGTTGGCGGTTTGATGGGCTATGTTCGTGACATCTCCGTACGCTCAACCCGGATTGAGACCTTTGATCGCACCGATGTGATCGTGCCGAATTCCGACCTCATCAGTGGTACAGTCACCAATTATACCCGGAACAATACGGTCGGCCGCGTTATCGTTCCCGTCGGCGTTGCATATGGAACCGATTTGAGACTGGTCGAATCCATCCTGATGGAAATCGCGGAAGCCCATCCCATGGTCCTGATGAACCCAGGGCCGAGTGTCATATTCCAGGGGTTTGGTGGCGACAGTCTCGAGTTTGAGATCCGGGCAATCCTGCGTGATGTGAACTGGGTGCTGTCGGTCAAGTCGGACATGAACTACGAGATCGCGCGGCGCTTCCAAGAAGAGGGAATAGAAATTCCGTTTGCCCAGCGCGATATATGGATCCGCAACCTGGATCGTCTTCCAACTGCCTCTGGCGGCGGTGTTGCGTTCGATGCGGAGCCAGGCCGCCCGTCCACGGCTCCGGTAAAGCCTGATCTTCATGATCTCGACCCGGATGCTGCCGAAGGGGACGACTGATTTTTCGCCGGGCCATTGCTGCCGGTCAAGACAGGCAGAAGTGAGGGATGGTTGCCTCTCTTGCCAAGCGGTTGAAACGCGAAAGCCCTGTGAGGGCGGCGAATTTCTGACGATTCGGTGTGCCGACCCGGGAGTATAGTTTCGAATTTGGTGACAGTGGTTGTTCAATCACAGCATTGTCCTCGAAACCACTTGTTGTGGCAAGGAGCGGGAAACTCGCGGTCTTTGCGGTGGCAGTTGCGGGAATTCGCGATATTGAATGCGAATTGGAAACAGTTCTAACCAAAACGCGGCTTTTTCCGCCTAACGAGGCTTGCCAGGACTGGTCCATGATTTGGGAAGAATCTGTTAAGATTTTGGAAACTAATTAAAAAGGTTCCTCACTGAGCGCTGCTTGCCGATTTACGGCTTTCGGCCGAACCTTCGGCGGCCAAAATAGACAGTATACAATTTCGTTAAACTTTTTCCTTTGCCCGTATCTTGTGCTGCAGTAATTTGAAATTGCCCGTTTGGGGGGGCTTCGCGGTTCGAGCGCTGATTGTTTGTAGTGTACGTTTAGTTTGGTGCTCAGTGTTCGGTTTCGGATTTGTCGTCATGCCTATGTTGGTTCGTGATGATTTTCGCCGTGTCGGCCATGTGCCGCTGGTGCGTCACGGGTTGATCATTGCAGCGGTCGTTAACGCTGACTCCCCCTCTTCTTTGTAGCGGGCCGCACTGCGGCATGTGCTGCACCTGCGTTGTCTCGCCGGTCCCGGTTGATGGTTCGGCGCCAAACAAGGTTTTAGGTGCGATGTCGTGCCGCCGAGGAGACTCTTATGGCTAACAATTTTGACAACCCATATTCCGCCAATCTGGTTGGACTCTGGGACTTCAGAGATGGTTATACACAGGATGACACCGGCCTCGGTGACGGCATAGCGCAAGACGGTGTCGGTTCTCCGAGCACGACATACACTGGTGGTTGGATGATGGGGAATGGCAGCGACAGCCAGTTCACCGTCGATGGCAGCCAGGATGATCCGTTCGATCTGACCGAAGGCACCGTCATCACGACCTTCCGCCCCAACAGCCCTCCGGATGCAGGGAACCAGACTGTCGTCAGCCGCGGTCTTGACGAAGCAGGCGACAGTGATGGGGAGCTTTTCGAGATTCGCACGACGTCTGCGGGCGCGGTTGAGATTGTTCATGCGGATGGCGGTGCCTCTGTACTGCTGTCGACGGATCCCGGTTTCTTCACCTTTGGCGATGTATTGAACGTCAAGTACAGCTGGACCGATGGTGGTCAGACGATGGTCGTGGAGAATATTACCCAAGGCACCGTTGCAACGGCTGGTGACGATGTGTCGGGCCTGACCCTCGATCTTGTTGGCGCGGGCGACGACAGCTTTTCCATCGGCGCCGCCGGGGATGGCACGCAGTCCTTTGACGGGATGATCGACTACGTTGCCGTGCTGGATGAGGACGTCATCGCTGGCGGGCTTGACGGCATTGTAGAAGGGGGCGCCACGGACGATCTGATTGATCTCGGCTACACCGGTGATCCCGAGGGCGACCGGATCGACGCCAGCGATGCAATCAACCCATCTGTCGATCCCGATGCTGATCTGGTCAGTGCCGGAGCAGGCGATGACACGGTTCTGGCGGGTGATTCTGACGACACCATCCATGGTGGGGCAGGGGCCGACAGCCTGAGCGGCGGTGCGGGCAATGACGTCTTCGAAGGCGATACCGATGCGCCCGGAGCGGGCAGCAGCACCCGTGAAGTGTTCCAGTGGGATCTGGCGCCGGACCCGGATGATGCCAGCGCCGTCGATGACGGCGATGATCTGAGCGGAGGTTTCAGCCAGGACACTGGATCAGTCACGGTCGACTTCTCTGTGCTGTCGCAGTCCCCGGATGCGGATACAGAGTTTGGTGATGTGACGCAGTTCACTGGTAACATTGACACCGGTGGCAACGCTGCTGATGCCAATAGCGGTCTGGCATCGGACATGAACGGGGATGGAAACAGCGCCGCTTACCAGCTTGAATTCTCGGACTCGGTGGGCAACGTGTCTTTTCGGGTCAACGACATCGATGGTGACAGCAACGTCCATATCACCGCCTATGACGCCGCAGGGAACCCTGTCGTGGTAAACTTGGCGGGCGGCCCTGCTCTTACCCTGTCGGATACGGACGCTGTGCCCGGATTTGACAACGCCGGGGTAACCGTTTCGGGAACCTATGTCAGCGACGACAATCCAGATCATTCGTTGCTGGTGACAATTCCAGGTCCTGTTTCAAGGATCGTGATCGAACATAGTCAGGACGGAACCAACAACAGCGAGATCGATGTCACGGATGTCTATTTTGATGCCACCGACCCGACCGCGCCGATTGTACCCGGCAATGACACCATTGATGGGGGTGACGGAGATGACGCGATCTTCGGCAACGGCGGCGATGACAGTCTGATCGGTGGCGATGGCTCCGACAGTGTCGACGGCGGCGAAGGTGACGATTTCATCGATACCTCCGGCAATGAGCCTACTCCGCTACCTGATCGTGGCTTTCCGGGATATACGGGTACAACGCCGCCCATCCCGCCGATCCCGGCCGATCCGGATCCGACCGATGACATGGACACCGTGGCAGGTGGCGCGGGAAATGACACCATCTTCACCGGAGATGACGCGGATCTTATTTCGGGTGGAGCTGGCGATGATGTGATTAATGCCGGTATCGACGATGACACGGTCGATGGTGGTGCTGATAATGATGTGATCACCGGGGGCGAAGGTGCCGACGTGCTTTTGGGCGGTGCGGGTGACGACACGCTCTATGGGGGCCTCGACCCGGCTTTCCCGGATGGTCTTAACATCATGGACGATGGCGCCGACGGCCGCCCGGTTGATCCTGACACCACCAACGGTATGGACACGATCGAAGGGGGCGCAGGCAACGATCTGATCTTCGGTCAGGACGATAACGACCTGATTTCGGGCGGTGATGGCGACGATACGATCGACGCGGGCATTGACGACGACACCGTGGCCGGTGGCGCCGGAAACGATGTGATCACCGGGGGGTATGGCACGGACTCGCTCAGCGGCGGTGCGGATCGGGATACCTTTATTGGCGGCACCGACGGAGATACAGTTGATGGCGGCTCGGGTGGTGACGATTACGATACTCTGGACCTGACCGGGCAGAACTTCGTGATCACGTCCCGCACTCTGGATGCAGATGGCAACAGCTATTCGGGAAGCATCGATCTGCTTGACGGTTCGGATTCGGTCATCGGGACTATGACCTACCGCGAGATCGAGCGGATCATTCCCTGTTTCACGCCGGGCACCCTGATTGCCACTCCAAACGGAGAACGGAAGGTCGAAGAGCTGAAGGCGGGCGACCGCGTCATTACCCGCGACAACGGTATTCAGGAAATCCGCTGGATCGGAACGCGCAGCCTGACAGATCAAGACCTGGCACATGCCGCGCATCTGCAACCGGTCCTTATCCGCAAAGCGGCCTTGGGCAACGGTCTACCGGAACGCGACATGATGGTCAGCCCGAACCACAGGGTTCTGGTCGCCAATGAGAAGACCGCGCTCTATTTTGAAGATCGCGAGGTTCTTGTTGCGGCCAAGCATCTGACCGGTCTGGACGGCGTGGATATGGTGGAAACCACCGCCATCACCTACATCCACTTCATGTTCGAGCAGCACGAGGTCGTGCTCTCTGACGGGGCCTGGACTGAAAGCTTCCAGCCCGGCGATCTGACCCTGCGTGGTCTGGACCGTGAGCAGCGCAACGAGGTGTTCGAACTGTTCCCCGAGCTGCAGACCGAGGAAGGCCGCGAGGCCTATTCCTCCGCCCGCCGGTCGCTGAAGAAACACGAAGCCCAGCTTCTGGTGCACTGACACGGATCCATCCTGTCGCCTGGGGAGGAACGACAGGAGCGGGCCGCGCGGTGAAAGAGCATCGGCACACATGGAGAGCAGGGCTGTGATGGCCCTGCTCTTTGTCTTTGTGGAGCGTGTCGCTGTGTTTGTGGCCCTCGCGGCGTCACGAGCCTGCGCCCCTATGCGTAGATAGTGCTCTTTGCAAAGTCGCAGCCGATAGACAGCTTTGCGGACGTAGCTGCCGTTCAATGATTTCGATGCAGGGCAGGTGCAGTCAATCACTCACCGACAAACTCGACAAATGCTTCACGGCAATCCTGCCGCATGCCACATATGGAAAGTTGGCCCAGAAAAACGTCAATCGCATCGAGTGACCGATCGGGCTCGTCGAACAAGGTTGCAAATACTTTTGTGGTCCACGGACCGGAAACCACAGTTTCACCAACACTTAAGAGCGGGAAAAATGCCTCTCTATACTCGTCACGCATTTCCTTCGGCAATAGTCTCGAGGTCCTTTCGATCACTTCCGGTGGAGACTGAGTGCCAAGCCGAGATACGGCGCCGTTGAAGACCTCAACACCCCCCGGCGTCAATTGTCTTGAAATCTCAAGGCACTCGATGAGACGTTCCGAGGGGGTGGGGCCACTAAACAGGAACACTGTTCCGCCATTTTCCGCGAGTGCAGAATGGAAACCTGAATCTCTATATTTCTCTTCGTTCCACACGACACCTTGCCATTCGGCCACAAAGCCAATCGCCTCTCGCGATACGTGTCGAAAATCGCTGCAAACGTAATCGTTGGCAAGAACTGGGGAAGCAGAGAAAAGAAGGCAAACCAATGCTCTCGCGCATGCTCTGATGGTTTTCACTTCCTCTCCTTTTTGAATAAGAAATGTTGGAACAACCGTGCCCTACATCGGCGGACTTGCGGGGCGGTCGAACTCCAACATACAGCTGCTGCTATCCCAAGCAAGATCACGCAGTTTGGGCTCTGAACAGACGTTCGCTGCGCAGCCAACAAGTGATCGCTTCAGGCTGAAATATCGGCATGCCTGTCAAGGCCAGGAATAGCGCGCACCCTAAAATGGTAGCCAATAGGCAACGTCGAATTCCGTTCTCAACCGGGCAGGCTCAGCCATTTGCTGCGCGCCAGGCGGCCCAGGCTTCGGGGGTGTCGAGATCGGTGATGGCATGGCGTGCGGGCAGGGCGATGTATTGCACTTTGTCGCGTTTCAGCAGAGCGCGTGCTCCCTGATCCCCCGAAAGCTCGCAAAGGTCATCGAAACTGCGTTTTGGAAACAGCACCGGGTGGCCTGCCTGGCCATTTTCGGAGGTGGCCCGCAGGATCGGGCCGTCTCCTCCGTGAAAATGCGCCGCCACATGCATCAGATCCTGAGTTTCAAGATCTGGCATGTCTGCCGGTACGATCATCACCCCTTCGGTATTTGCAGGAAGGGCTGCGATGCCCCTGCGGATCGAGGCGGCCATGCCCTCTGAGGCATCCGGGACCGGCACCGTTGTTGCTGTTCCGGTCAGGCCGGTACGGGGGTGGGCATCGCTTGGCACGGTGACGTAGACCGGCAGCCCGGTCAGCGCCGCACGGCGGCACATCAGGGACAGAAGCGGCTGTCCGTCGACCTCTTCGCTGAGTTTGTCGCGACCCGCCATGCGGGATGAGGCGCCTGCTGCAAGGAGCAAGATGGCAAGACCCGACATGACCTCCCCCTTTTCATGGCACATGCACTGCACATCTGCCGTGATCTTGGGGGAGGGCTGCTTGCAAAGCCAGAGATTTTTCGCCGCAGGCGCCGAGATTAGCCGCGCATCCGGGCACCATCCGCATCGAACAAGGGCGTGGTGATCATCCGCGCCTTGTGCATCTTGCCGAGGATCTCAATCTCAACCTCCAGCCCGTCTGCCATCTTTTCGGTGGGCACAAACCCTTGGGCAATCGATTTTTGGGCATAGTGCGAGTAGCCACCTGAGGTACAGAAGCCCACAACCTTGCCGTCCAGCCAGATCGGCTCATAGGCGGTGACATCGGCGTCATCCGCATCGACCTCAAAGGCACAGAGCTTGCGGGCAGGGCCTGCTTCACGCTCTGCTTCGGCCGGTGCGCGGCCAATGAAATCGACGTTTTTCTTGAAGGAGATGAAGCGATCGAGGCCCGTTTCGGCGGCGGTGTAGTCGGGGGAAAACTCCCTGAGCCAGGCGCCAAAGAACTTGTCCAGCCTCAGCGACATCATCGCCCGCATGCCAAAGGGTTTCATACCTTGCGGCTGGCCTGCCTCCCAGAGCACATTCCACAGGGCGCGCTGGCTGGGCAGATCGCAGTAGATCTCATATCCCAGATCGCCGGTGTAGCTGACCCGTTGCACGATGCAGTTGGCCATGCCAACACTCATGCGGCGCACGTCGAGGAACTTCATGTCAGAAATGTCCTGACGCGTGCAGGCTTGCAGCACCTCGCGCGCCTTGGGGCCGGCGATCTGGAAGCCGTTGATCTTGTCCGAGATGTTCTCGACCGCGACGCCATCCTCTGCGTTCTGCTGGAGCCAGCGCATGTGATAGGCCTGTGCGCCGTATGAGGCGGTCAGCTGATAGGTTTCCTCATCGAGGCAGGAGATGGTGAAATCGCCAATCAGGCGGCCCTTGTGGGATAGCATCGGCGTCAGGCTGATGCGCCCCGGCTGCGGCACCCGGCCTGCCATGATCCGGTCCAGCCAGGCGCGGGCGTTCTTGCCAGTGACACGGTATTTGCCGAAGTTATGGACTTCGTTGATGCCGACGGCCTCTCGTACGGCCTTAACCTCGCGCGCGGTGGCGTCAAAGGCGTTGGAGCGCCGGAAAGAGGGCGTCTCGTAGCGCGGCTCACCTGCTGCTGCGAAGTAATTCACCACTTCCATGCCATACTGCTGGCCCCAGACCGCGCCCATGCCGTCGAAGATGTCGTACATCGGCGTGGTGCGGAAGGGGCGCGCGGCGGGCAGTTCCTCGTTCGGGTAGGAGACGGAGAAGCGCGTCTGGTAGTTCTCGATCACCTTGGGGCGGGTATAGCCCGGCGTGATCCAGTCGCCAAAGCGAGCGCAGTCCATGGCAAAGGTGTCGCGTTCGCATTCGCCCTCGACCATCCATTGCGCCAGCATCAGTCCCACACCGCCGCCCTGGCTGAAGCCTGCCATCACAGCACAAGCCGACCAGTAGTTGCGCATGCCGGGCACCGGGCCGACCAGAGGGTTGCCATCCGGGGCAAATGTGAAGGGGCCATGGATCACGGATTTCACCCCTGCGCGCTCCAGAGCCGGGAAACGGCGATAGGCAAAGGCAATGCTGTCCTCGATCTTGTCAAAATCATCGGGCAGCAACTCGTGCCCGAAGGTCCAGGGCGTGCCATCCACCGCCCAGGGTTTGCAGGGCTGTTCGTAGAAGCCAATGCAAAGGCCTCGGCCCTCCTGGCGCAGATAGCTTTCACCGGCGGGGTCCATCACGTGGGGGTGCTCGCCGCCCGCATCGATGATGGCGGCGATTTCAGGGACTTCGTCGGTGACGATATACTGGTGCTCCATCGGGTGCAGTGGGAAATAGACACCTGCCATCGCCCCCACTTCGCGCGCCCAAAGCCCGCCTGCATTGACCACATGCTCGGCGTGGATGGTGCCCTTTTCGGTGACCACATCCCAGGTGCCATCGGGGCGTTGGTTTGTCTCCACCACCTTGCAGTGTGTTTCGATTGTCGCCCCGCCCATGCGCGCGGCCTTGGCATAGGCGTGGGTGGTGCCCGAGGGATCAAGATGCCCATCCAAGGGATCGTAAAGCGCACCCAAGATGCCGTCTGTATTGGTGATTTCTGAAAGCTTCTTCACCTCTTCGGGGCCGATGATGTCGGTCTCAAGCCCCATAAAGCGATGCTTGGCCCGCTCGGCTTTGAGCATGTCAAAACGTTCCTGGTTGTCGGCAAGGGTAATACCGCCCACATGGTGAAGTCCGCAGGACATGCCAGTGATCTCTTCCAGCTCGCGATACAGCTTAATGGTGTAGCCTTGCAGAGCGGCCATGTTGGTATCGCCGTTGAGAGTGTGAAACCCGCCCGCAGCATGCCAGGTGGAGCCAGAAGTCAGCTCGGAACGCTCGATAAGCATCACATCTGACCAGCCCAGTTTGGTCAGGTGGTAAAGGACCGAACAGCCGACGACACCGCCGCCGATGACCGCTACGCGGGTTGTGGTTTTCATGACTGTGCTCCCTGGCGTGTCGTGTTTTCCTCATTCTGGACATATGTGAACAGTAATCCAGTGAAAAAGCGACATACCGTGTCGCTCGCTGGCGGCAACGAGCTTGCGGGTATCAGTCTTCGGTGCGGAACCGGCTGTTTTGCACGATCAGGATGGCCAGCAAGGGCGCAAACAAGGTCAGGACTGTGACCGTGATCAGAAGTGGACCCAGCTGTGTGTAATCGGCCGCTGTGACGATCGCACCGGTGTCGTCCTTCACCTCGCGGGTGACCACAAAGATCTGGTTGAGGTATTTCGTTCCAAGGCTTGAGGCGGAAAGAGCCAGATTGGTGAAAGAGGCCATCACGGCAAAGAAGGTCGCCTTTAGGTTCGAGGGTGCGTTGCGGGCAATCCAGGCCAACATGGGAATCATCGAAACCTGCCCGAGGGGCGATTCCACCGCAGTGTCCACCAGCGCGATAAAGCGGGCATCGACGACGCCATTTGTCATCGCAGAGGTCCATTCATGCACCCCATAGTAGAGGGCAAGATTGGGTAGGCTGAGGATGGCTTCGCTGATGGTCAGGAAGATCACGATCCAGGTGATCGAGTTGTTGGCCATCATCGGACGCAGCACGATCATACCGACCAGGGTCAGCAGGGATGCGATCAGCGATAGCACCGACAGGAACTGTGGATCGAAACCAAGAACATCGATTTCGAACCAGGTGGTCCCGGGGCCGCTCAGTGGTTTGGCGCGGTAGACGAAAATGATTATCGCAGTTCCGATCAGCGCGCGTGCTTGGGCGGGTGTCAGCACGGCAATAAGCTGGCGCATGAGGAACAGGACAATGCCCATGGATCCGGCAAAGATGATCTCTTGCCCATAGGCAAGATCGCTGAGGCCGACGCTTAAAGACAGAGTCACAAAGGCGCCACCACCGATGAAATACCACCAGTTTACATCGACGGGATCGCGCGGCGGGTCCAGCCTGGCCATGATCTCTGTTACCGAGAGTCCGTTGCCCCGCAGATATGCTGTCTTGCGGAGTCGTTGCACCAGGGCCAGTACCACGCCCGAGAGGGACAGGACAGGCACCAGAAGTGCCAGCATGTAGACATGGGCGTAAAGCGCGCCTTTTTCCGGTTGAGGCAGGGCCTCGGCGCCTTCGAAGATCACCACGTTGAGAGCCGCCGCCGCGCTGGATCCTGCAATCAGGGCGATCCGGCCAAAGGTCTGCATCGTGGTGTGCAGCGCGCGGGTTGCCTCGGCGGGGAGCTCAACGCCATTGGCGTCCCTGTGTGGCACGGCCTCGACCGACATTGCGTCTGCAACCACATCCTGCAGCACAAACCCGCAAGGGGCGAGGATGATGGAGGTCACATACCAGGCGTTCACCGGCATGATCGCCTGCATGGTCTCCGGCAGCGTCAGCAGGGCTACGATGATGGAATAGCTCATCGCCATCAACGCAGCCCCCAAAAGGATCAGAAGGTACTTCCAGCGCCAGATCAGATCGACCAGATGGCCGATCGGCATTTTCAGAGCCCAGGGAATGCCCACCCAAAAGCTGAGGCCAGCCAGAAAGGCTGCAGGAAGGTCCAGGTACTCTTTGACATAAAAGGCCCCAGCAACCGAGGTGATGCCTTGCGCGCCGTAGGCAAAATAGATCAACAGCGGCGGCAGGAAAGACCAGCGCAATTGACGCGACAAATCAACGAAGATGCTGTCGATCCACCGCCAGGCGCGTGTCATATGCGTACCTCTCTCCTGTCTGTGCCGTTTTTATTCCGACCTAAGTCAGCGGGCGAATCTTGAGGCCCGTGACGCGGTTCCCTTCCCGGGAGGTCACCTCAAAGCGGAACCCGTGGAAGGAGAACACCTGTCCCACGGTCGGGATCATCTGTGCTTCGTGGATCACAAGGCCGGCAATGGTGTTGGCTTCATCATCGGGCAGGTTCCATTCGGTCGCACGGTTCAGGTCACGAATTGTGGTGGCGCCATCGACCATGAAGTGACCGTCTTGGGTTTTCTTGGCGGGCGACTGTTCTGCCGGATCGAATTCGTCTGTGATCTCGCCCACGATCTCCTCGAGGATGTCCTCAAGCGTGATCAAGCCCTGCAGTGCGCCGTACTCATCCACGACAAGGGCAAAATGGCTGCGCATGCGAAGGAACTGTCGCATCTGCTCGTCCAGCGTGGTGGTTTCCGGCACGAAGTAGGGCGGCTTGGCCACCGAGGTGATCTGGAAATTGCGCAAGGCTGCCGCATCGCCGTCCGGTCCGCCAATCTGGGCATACATGTCGCGCAACAGGTCCTTGGCGTGGACCACGCCGACGATGTTTTCGGGTTCATCCTTGAACACGGGCAGGCGCGTATGGGGCGAAGTCAGACATTGCTCCAGGATGGCCTGCGGGTCGGAATTGGCATCGATCATCTCGATATGGGAGCGGTGGAGCATGATCTCTTCTACGAAGCGGTCCGAAAGGTCCAGAGCCCCAAGGATACGATCCCGATCTTCCTTTTCAACAACGCCTTCGGAGTGGCCCAGATGCAGGGCGCCTGCAATCTCCTCACGCACCGCCATGATGTGACTGTCGGGATCGATCTGCACACCGAAAACGCGCAGAACGGTGCGCACCAGAAGGCGCACAGCCCCGACGATGGGGGCCAGCACGGTGACCAGTATTGCGATGATGGGCGCCACGGCAGAGGCTGCTTTTTCGGCATTCGAAATGGCGTACGTCTTGGGCAGAACCTCGGCAAAGATCAGGACCAGGAGGGTCATGACCAGGGTGGCCATTGCCACGCCGCTTTCCCCGAAGGCACGGGTGAAGAGGGCAGTTGCGAGCGATGTCGCGAGGATGTTCACGAGGTTGTTGCCAAGAAGGACCGAACCGATCAGCCGCTCGCTGTCTTCGGTGACGGCCAGGGCGCGCTGTGCCCCCCGCGACCCCTTGTCGGCCTGGCTGCGGAGTTTCCCGCGCGAGGCGGCTGTCAGCGCCGTCTCAGAGCCGGAAAAGAACCCCGAAAGGACAAGCAGCAGGACGATCGATCCCGCTGTGAACCAAAAGGCACTGTCCAGGGTCGCAAGTTCGGTTTCCATGTCAGGTTCCGTTTTTCAAAGGGTTTTCTCGGTTATGGGGTCGGTATCGGTTTGGTTCAAGGGGGGAGGGCCGCTCATCACGGCAGGAAGCAATCTAGTCGCGCTCTGAGCTTGTTTTGCTGCGAGAGAGCGGATGATGGTCCAGCACCAGCTCGCTCAGACGCGCATCAAGCACATGTGTATAGATTTCTGTCGTTGCGATGTCGGCGTGACCCAGAAGCGCTTGAATGGCCCGCAGGTCGGCTCCATTGGCCAGAAGATGAGTGGCGAAGGCATGGCGCAGGGTATGAGGCGTGACCTTTTCATGGGCAACGCCGCCGCTGACAGCAAATTCCTTGATGAGCAGAAAGAATCTTTGCCGTGTAAGGTGACCTGCCTTCCCACGGGAGGGGAACAGGAACCGGGATGCGGGCCGACCCTCCGCCTCGGCCTCAGCTTCGGCGCCATCGCGGGCCTTCAGCCAGGCCGCTAAAGCCTCACGGGCGGGCGGGGATAGTGGGACCATACGTTCCTTGCCGCCCTTGCCCGCAACGAGCAACATACGGGGATCCCCCCGGGCGGCGGCCACGGGCAGGGAGACGAGCTCACTCACCCTCATGCCGGTGGCGTATAGCAACTCCATCAGGCAGGTGTTGCGCAGGCGATCAAAAGGCGTGCGCCCACTGGAACGTGCCGCATCCAGCAGTCGGTCGACCTCGATCACCTCCAGCGTCTTTGGCAAGGCCTTGCTGCGTGCAGGACCTCTGATCTGAATGGCCGGGTTGTCCCGGCGCCAGCCTTCCTCAAAGGCAAAGCGGTAGAGCTGGCGGATCGCCGAAAGGCGGCGCGCCCGTGTGGCGCGGGACAGCCCTTCGGCGTCACAGGCCACTAGGTATGCTTCGATCTGTTCCTGCGTTAGATCGTTGAATTCAGCCCCCTTGCGCGCGACCCAACCGGCGAAATCCTTCAAATCCCGCCCATATGCCAAGAGGGTGTTGCGCGAAGCGCCAAGATCGGCAGCCTGCGCCTCCAGAAAGGTCGAAATCCAAAGGTGATCGTCCTTCGGCCCCACCATGTCAGTGACGGTCCAGCAGCATCAACTGCAGCGATGCGCGCCGTGCCGTGTCCTCCAGACCCATGGCGCGAAAAGCGACCAAGGCTCCTGTGAGGTCACCGAGGTTTCCAGCCGCGCCACGTGCGAACAGGGACATGCTGGTCAGGATCGCTTCGCCCAAGTGTCCCTGATCCAGATGACGGCGCACGGGCGTTGGCAGCTCCGCCTGATCTCTGAACCCGGCGGCAATGCTGAGGGCAAGCTCGGAAGGAGCCTGTGCATCCTGAGGCCGCCCCTGGGCAAGCGCGGCAAGGAACAGATCCTCCGCGCTGTCGGACGGCGCTGCGCGTGCCGAAAGCTCGTAGCTGGGCGCCAGAAGGCGAATGCGCCATGACAGTTCCTCGGCCTCCAGGGGCAGTTGCGCCCGCGCCAGATCGTCGGCAAAAAGATCAGCAAAAGCGACTTCGGTGCGGGCCGCTTGTGCGGCGGCCCACGCGGCTGTCAGCGCTTGGGCAAGGTGGTCAGCGGTCGCTTGGGGCGTCCCTTGTGTGGGATTTCCGTGAACAGCCGTTTCAAAGTCCTGCAAAGCCCGCACCCTGTCCCATATGCCGCCTGACGCAGCGGGTTTGCGCTCGGTGAACAGCCCCAAAAGCTGGTTGGGATTCAGCGCCCCAACACGTGTCAGCCGCTCGGCTGCTTCAAGCTGTGCTTTCCAGCCGGCAATGTCGCGCAGGTCTGCCGCGGCGTAGGCACGCGGAAGAGGCGCGGTCGGCAGGCGCTCACCAATGGTTTCAAAAAGACGGAATGTGAGCGGGTCCATCGTATCGGGGGCGGGCAGGGGCGGTGCACCCTCGAAGATGTCGGGATTCAGAAACCGATCGAGGACGGCGAGCTGCTCCGAGGACAAAAGATCCAGCGCATGAGCTGTTTCCAGCATCAGGGCGGCGGTGGGCCAGTCGCCGCGTCTTGCGGCACAAAAGATCCTCGCGCTGTAGTCCTGCGCCAGATGGGGTGCGGCGGTCAGCGCCGCGCAAGCGCGATCTTCGTCTCCAGTCAAAAGCGTTGCATTGAACCAGCGTGCAAACCGTGCACGAGAGCTCGTTGGGCCAGCCTGCTCTGCCAAGGCCTGGGCAGGATCGATTGCACCCAGTGACATGAGGCGGTCGAGACGGGCCAGCAGGATTGCATCCTTTCCCCCAGGCGTCGGCCTGCTTTCGGACAACAGCAAGGTAAACAGCAGCGATTGCATCGCAGGGTTGCCTTGGACTGGGACTTCGCGGATCAGTCGGGCGATGTCATCCGGGTCACTGCCGCGCCAAAGATCGACCGGCAGCCCTGTTGCGGAGGGTGCCACAAGGCCGATGGGTGGGAGCAGAGCTTCCAGCTGGGTCACGGTGATCTCGGGGCGCGCTGCGCTGCCGGTGACAGCAGGCTCCATCAGGATGGTGTCTGGAATGTCCTGCGACGTAGGCTGGCCAAGCCAGTCGATAACGGTCAACGGCTCTTCTGCAAGTGATGCGCCTGCCAGCAGTGCGGTGCAGACCGAAGCTACATGTAACTGCGACAGCCTAGTCAGCATTGAGCACCACCGGCTTGCGGATCTCCTCTGTCGGAGCGCTGAAATCAGCGCCGAACCACGGGCCGACGTAGGCATACCCAACCAGTCCGATCGCGGCCAGGATGACGATGTAAAACAAGTATTTGATCAAGCGCGCCATGAGGTCCCTGCTGCCTGCTTCTTTATCTTTTGTTCAAGTTATATATGGCCTTTTTGGCAATATCACGTCATTCACTGAAGAATGAGCGAAAAAGAGCAAACAGACGAAACCGTGATGGAAGAGGTCGCGCCGATGCGGCTCAAGAAGACTGTCGTCATGGTGGGGATGATGGGGGCTGGTAAAACGGCCGTCGGGCGCGCTTTGGCTGCCCGTCTTGGTGTTCCGTTTCTCGACAGTGATCATGAAATCGAAGCTGCGGCCAATATGTCGATCCCGGAGATATTTGCCCGTGATGGCGAGGCGTTCTTTCGCCTGAAGGAACGTCAGGTGATCTCGCGGCTGCTGGACGAAGAACGTGGCATCCTGTCAACCGGCGGCGGCGCCTTTCTCGCAAAGGAAAACCGGGAGCTTATTTCGAACGGAGGCATCTCTGTCTGGCTAAATGCCGACCTTGAAGTGTTGTGGAATCGGGTGCGTCACCGTGATACGCGCCCGCTGCTGCGCACGCCCGATCCTAAGGGCACCCTGCGCGGCCTTTATGAGGCGCGGGTGCCGCTTTATGCCAAGGCAGATCTTACTGTGAAATCGGATGGGCAGGCCTCGATCGAGGAAATGGTCGATCGGGTGCTGGAAGCGCTCAGAACGCGTCCTGACGTATTGGAATGGAACTAGATGGAACGCATCGTACATGTGCCCCTTGGGGAGCGCGCCTATGACGTGGTGATCGGCCCGGGGCTGCTGATGGAGGCAGGCAAGCGGATCAAGCCCTTGCTGAAACGCCAGCGTGTTGCGGTTTTGACCGACGAGACCGTCGCGGGCCTTCATCTTGATACCTTGCGCGCCGGACTTGCCCTTGAGGGTATTGAGATGGACGCCCTAGCGCTGCCGCCCGGTGAGAGCACCAAGGCCTGGCCACAGTTTACCCGTGCGGTGGAGTGGCTGCTGGACAAACGGATCGAACGCTCTGACGTTGTGGTGGCCTTTGGTGGTGGGGTGGTCGGTGATCTTGCAGGTTTTGCCGGCGCCGTCTTGCGCCGTGGTGTGCGTTTCGTGCAGATCCCGACCTCGCTGCTGGCGCAGGTGGACAGCTCGGTGGGCGGCAAGACAGGCATCAATGCCCCGCAGGGCAAGAACCTGATTGGCGCCTTTCATCAGCCCTCGCTGGTGCTCGCCGATACCGAGGTGCTGGGTACGCTGAGCGCGCGCGATTTCCTCGCCGGCTATGGAGAGGTGGTAAAATACGGCCTGCTGGGAGATGCGGCATTCTTCGACTGGCTTGAAAAACAGGGCCCGAAACTGGCGGTCGGTGACATGGCTACCCGGGTCGAGGCGGTGGCGCGATCTGTTCAGATGAAGGCAGATATTGTGGTGCGTGATGAAACCGAACAGGGGGATCGCGCACTCTTGAACCTTGGACATACCTTTTGCCACGCGTTCGAGGCGGCGACCGGCTATTCGGACCGCCTGTTGCATGGGGAAGGGGTTGCCATTGGCTGTGCCATGGCCTTTGAGCTATCCTCGCGGTTGGGGCTGTGCAGCCAGGAAGACCCAAGCCGGGTGCGCGCGCATCTGAAAGCGATGGGCATGAAGGCGGACCTCGCCGATATCCCGGGGGATCTGCCCGATGCTGCCGGGCTGCTGGATTTGATGGCACAGGACAAGAAGGTTGTGGATGGCCAGCTGCGGTTCATCCTTGCGCGTGGGATTGGCTCTGCCTTTGTGACCTCGGATGTGCCGAGCGAGGCGGTATTGAAGGTTCTTGAGGACGGGCTGTTGCAGCGCACGGCCTGAGCCGGTGTCTGACGGTGGCGCTTGTCAGCGCCCCTGGACGACCATTAACTCGCCAATGTTTTCTGCGGTGATATAGCCTGCGATGGCGCCTGCTTTGGTTGTCACGACAACCGCCGGCGCGCCCTGATGCAGGCTGTCGAGAATGGCTTCGAGCCCGGCGGTCATCGAAACGGTGGGTATATCAGTCTGCATGATCGCAGATATTTCGGTCAGTCGAGGGCGGTTCGCGGCAAGGGCGGTGAACAGGCTTGAACGGGTGAGAAACCCCAAAGGATGGCCCGCGGGATCGAGAACAGGAAACTCGTGCTGAGTGGTACGGATCACCGCAGCCGAGGCGGTCTCAAGCGTGTCCTCGGGACGGAGAGCCTCGAAGCTGGTAATCATCGCATCACGGGCCATGAATTGGCGGGAGACGTCGCGCATGGCAACATCCTGATTTTCCGCGTTGGCGGCAATGAATACAAAGCCAGCCACCAGAACAAGGATGGGATTGCCGGATGTAAGGCCGATATAGGCAAGACCGACCGCGCAGATCTGTCCGGCAAGCGCTGCGACGCGGGTTGCCTTGACCCGGTCCATTCCAAGGCACAGGGCAGCGCGCAGCACGCGGCCTCCATCCATTGGAAAGGCCGGGATCAGGTTGAACACAGCCAGAATCAGGTTCACGGCTGCAAGACGGCCAAGGAAGGTCCAGATCGAAAATTGCTGTCCAGGATCGGTCAGGCTTTCCAGTGTCCAGTGACCGGCGCCGATGAGGACGAGAATAGCCCAGATCACGACGTTGACGGCTGGGCCTGCCAGCGCCACTGCGATCTCTTGCAGCGGATTGGTGGGCATCCGCTCAAGCCGGGCCAGTCCGCCAATTGGCAAAAGGGTGATGTCCGGCGTCGCAATCCCATAGCGCCGCGCCATCAGCGCGTGACCGAATTCATGCGCGAGAACGCAGGCAAACAAGGCCAGAACAAAGGCGGTATTCTCGATCGCGCCTGGCAGGCCCTGGTCCGCATAGGCCGAGAGACCGATCCAGCCCAGCAGGAGAAAGAAAGTCACATGGACCCTCACATCTGAACCCAGTAGGCGGCCAAGAGAGAAAGACCATGTCATGTGCAGTGTTCCTTGCGTCTGAAGCGACTCACCTGTCGGTCAGGCGAAGTATCAATTCTTGCCTCTGGTATAACGCGAAACACTTCTGGGCCGGAACCGAAGAAACCCGCACCGTTGACGCAGGCGGGTTTGCTTTCTCGTTTTGGTGCAAAACCGAAGGCGGAGCCCGTCTGCGGGCAATGGCTTTGCGCAAATGGCCGGATTAGCTTCGACGGCGGCGGCGCACCGCGGCAGCGCCGAGCAGACCTGACAGCAAGAGCATTCCTCCCGCTGGCAGCGGAACGGCTGCGATTGTTGCGAACTCAAGGGCAACGGAATTGATCCGGTAGGATTCATTGGTGTTGTTACCGTAAAGTGCAAAACCAAGCACGCCGTCAGTATCAAGGGTTGAAGACAGCGGCACGTTGTTGGCGCTGTAGCTACCGTTGGAATAGGACAGGGATGCGGGACCGCTTCCATCCGCGACGGTAAAGGTCGCCGAGATCTCGTTTGAAAATCCGATATGGCTTTGCTGCAAAGTCAGATCATTGGCAGCCCCGTTCAGCAGGTACAAAGACCCGCCGGCATTGTCGGCCTGCATCGCGCCGACAATCCCTGACCCATCGGTGAAGCCGAATGCAAGGTCGTTGTCGTTTGTGAGGGCGTCGTAGTTGATTGTGACGGAAAAGGAAATCGCGCCCCGCGGACCGGGGCTGAGCGGGAACAGCTGTGCCAGTGTCGCATATCTCGCACTTGGGCTGTAGGTAACAGAGTTGCCTGAGACGCTTTGTGTTGCGTTACTCCCCAGGGTTGCCTGAGCTGCAAACTCTGCACCTGTGTAGGTCTGGGAGAAAAGGGTGGCGGCATTTGCAGTCATCGGGATGACTGTTGATGTCATGAGAAACGGGACCGTCAATGCGAATCGTGCCATTGCTACCAAACCTTTTCCGAGCACTTCATGAGGTTAACAATATATTAACGCAAAGGGCATTGTTAGTGTCCGAAAGTATAGAAACCAAAGCAGTTTTGGCCGCCAACCTCATGCGGTTTGTCAAACTGGAGGCTAGCCAAAACTCTCATAACCAAGCCCTTTTGCGTTTGGAAGGCTACCGTCAGAACGCAAAAAGGGCCGACTGCTGTCAGCCCTTTTGATACATCGTCGGTGAACTGGAGGGCGTGTTCCCTTGGTTAGAAGGGAATCTCGTCGTCATCGATATTGTGCGAGGGGCCACCCTGACCGCCGCCGAAGCCGCCGCCACCCTGAGGCCCGCTGTCATAGCCACCGCCGCCGTAGCCTCCGCCTGCGCTGCCACTGCCGTAGCCGCCGCCACTTTGACCGCCGCCACCTTCGCCGCGGCCGTCTAGCATTGTCAGGGTCGAGCCAAAGCCCTGCAGGACCACTTCGGTGGAATATCGGTCCTGACCGTTCTGATCCTGCCATTTGCGGGTTTGCAGCTGGCCTTCAATGTAGACCTTCGAACCTTTACGGAGATACTGCTCGCAAACTCGGACCAGCCCCTCGTTGAATACGGCTACGCTGTGCCATTCCGTCTTTTCGCGACGCTCCCCGGTGTTGCGGTCTTTCCAGGTTTCCGACGTGGCGATCCGAAGGTTGCACACCTTGCCACCATTCTGAAAGGTCCGCACCTCCGGGTCGCGGCCCAGATTGCCGATGAGTATGACTTTGTTGACTGAGCCGGCCATTGGGTCCTGTCCTTGTTCTTGTCAGTTCTTGTTTGATTGCGCGGCCGGACCCGAACGAATCTGGCCTGCAGCGCGTTGGCGACACCCTACAGGCCCCCAGCCCGCGATGAAAGCAAGCTTCTAGTCAGGCGGGGCGCGCGGATGCTGGCAGGGATCTGCCGATGAGCAGTGAAAGGTTCCAATTTAATCAAGATTGGGTATAGTCCAGCGCCAGCATAAGTTCCGAATTCACGACAGGTGCGAGGGGCGCGGATGTTCAGCCAGTTATCGACCGGCAAGGCACCAGAGGGCCTGCCTTCCAAACAGCGCTTTGTGCGGTCCAAGCAGCCCATCGGTGCATTTGCGGCGACCTCCGCTTTTTCGTGCACGCTTGTGGCTTTGTTGGCCTTGGGTCACCCCGCCAGCGCCGACATGTTCTCCACCAAGAACCAGCGCAGCCTTTTTGCGGCCCACACTCGGGTTCTCGATAGTCGCGCGGCAAAGCAATACGAACATTCCGCACGCCTCAAACCCCCGTCTGCCTATGGCTCGGACGCTGCTGGGGCGCTGGTTTATACAGGAAAGTACCGGGGTGAGTTCCTGCCCATGGCCAGGGCAGCGGCACGCAAACACGGCGTTCCCGAAGACCTGTTTCTGCGCCTCGTGCAACAAGAGAGCAACTGGAACCCGAAGGCTAAATCCCACAAGGGCGCGCTGGGTCTGGCGCAACTGATGCCGCAAACGGCGAAGTCTCTTGGCGTGGATCCAACCGTGCCGGTCGAAAACCTGGAAGGAGGCGCGCGGTATCTGGCGCGGCAGTTTCGTAAATTCGGCTCTTGGCGTTTGGCGCTCGCGGCATACAATGCAGGCCCAGAAGCGGTAGAAAAACACGGTGGTGTACCGCCTTACAAGGAAACTCAGGCCTATGTGCTCAAGATCTGGGGCAGCTAGGAGCGTCGCGCTGTGGCGGTTTTGAAAGCGCTTCCCACCCCAAGTGAGTTCATAATTTCGTAATAATGGTAAATGCCGCGTTAACTTCGATTCTTGGTCACGATCTTGCCTGATTTGGAGCGGAAAACCGCGTCAGTTTCAGGAGGAATTACCGTGACAGCCTACAGTTTTGATGAACGTCTTGATCGCCTGCAGTGGACCCCGTCCGCTGTCCCGTCTCGGGAAATCGTGGATAGCGTTCTTGGGGCGCGCCATAAAAAAAGAACGCGCAGTGTGGCTACAACGCTTGCAGGTGCGATCCTTGGCATCTTGATCGGCTTTGGACTTCTTGGAATGTCCTTCCAGCATTCCCCCTGGGGACCTGGAAGCGGCACCACCGGGCTGATTTTGGGGTCTCTTTCGCTACTGGGGCTGTTGCTATCGGTTTGCCTCGCAGTGTTTGCCGCAGTTCACAGTGCCAAACGACCGCGATTGATGCAGTTTTCCTCAATGAATTTGCTGATGATTGTAGTCTTGCTATTGAGTTGAAGCGTGTAGGCTGTGTCAGCTGCGACCGGTAGTTGATTTTTATTGTCGGGAATTGCGCTCGATCAAGGTCTGGCCTATGGATCTGCAAGACGGTCCAGGAAATGGCCCAGAATCGAAAGTCTCTTGATGCCTTTCCCGACGCAAAATCTTTTAGCGCGACCTGCCGTTGCACTCCTATTTCTCTGCTTTGGCCTTTGGGGCCAAATTGCCCAGGGTGGCGAGGCGGCCGCTTCTGTTTTTTCGACTCTTGAAGACCTCGGCGAAGCCCTGTTTCACGATCCGAACCTTTCTGCAAACCGCACCCAGTCCTGCGCCAGTTGCCATGATCCGGAGTATGGGTTTGCAGATCCGCGCCGTTCAGCGGATGGGGCGTTTTCGCTTGGCGACGACGGGAAATCCCTGGGGGACCGGAATGCGCCGACCGCCTCATATGCGGCATTTGCACCGCGATTTCACCGGAAAGACGACGGAACTTGGGCCGGTGGCATGTTCTGGGACGGGCGCGCTGCGGGCCTTGAGGAACAGGCGGGCGGACCGCCGCTCAATCCAATGGAAATGGGGCTGGCCAGCAAGGAACAGGCTGTCACCCGCCTGAGAGAGAACCCAGACTATATCACGGCCTTTCAGGCGCATTTCGGCGCATCCGTGCTGGAGAATGCGAATCTCGGCTTTGAAGCGATGACAAAGGCGATTGCCGCCTTTGAACGCAGCAGCACCTTTTCCCCCTTTGACAGCAAATACGACCGCTTTCTGCGCGGCGAAGTCGAGCTCTCCAAAGAAGAAGAGCTAGGCCGGGTTCTGTTCTTCTCTGAGCAGTTCACCAACTGCAATCAATGCCATCAACTCAAACGCAGCGCGATTGATCCTCAGGAGACCTTTACCGATTACAGCTATCACAATATCGGCGTGCCAGAGAATGGTTTGGGAAGGGCCGAGAACGGTGTTGCCCTCGGCACGGTAGATGAGGGTCTATTCGGGAACCCTGCGGTTTCGGATCCAGGCGCAAGAGGTAAGTTCAAAACGCCGACCCTGCGCAATGTGGCTGTGACAGGTCCCTATATGCACAACGGTGTGTTTCAGGAGCTGCGCACTGTCATCGCCTTTTACAATCGCTACAACAGCAAATCGGAGGCGGCGCAGATCAACCCGGAAACAGGGAAAACCTGGGGCGATATCCCTGTTCCAGAGACAGTTTCTCAGACTGAGCTGACACATGGTCAGGCGCTGGATGCCCGCCGTATCGATGCGCTTGTGGCCTTTCTGAAAACGCTGACGGATCGGCGTTATGAGGTCTATCTGGAACCATAGAGGGCATCTTGGGTTCAAGACATGGAAGAACCGGCCGACCGGGCTTCGTGGTGGCCCGTTCGTACATTCCGGTCCTTGTGTGCTTTACTCTGCTGCGATCTTGATAACCGGGCTCATCCGCTCAAGCACCTCATCGCTGAGGTGACATTTGATCTGATGGCCAGCCTCCAACTGCCGCACCGGGGGAACCTCGCGTTCGCACAGGCCGCCGGGGACTTCGGATTTCCAGCGGCAGCGCGTCTGGAACGGGCAGCCGGGGGGCGGGTTCATCGCCGAAGGAATGTCGCCCTCCAGCACGATATGCTCCTTCTCGACCGAGGTATCGGCGATGGGCACCGCGCTGAGCAGGGCTTCGGTGTAGGGGTGATAGGGCGGCGAGAAGACCTGATCGGTGTCGCCCAGTTCCACCACATGGCCGAGGTACATCACCATCACCCGGTCGGAGAGGTACCGCACGATCGACAGATCGTGGCTGATGAACAAAAGCGTGGTCTTTTCGTTGCGCTGGATCTCCATCAACAGATCCGTCACCGCAGCCTGCACCGAGACATCCAGCGCCGAGACGGGCTCATCCGCGACCACGATACGTGCACCGCCAGCAAAGGCACGGGCGATCCCGACGCGCTGTTTCTGTCCGCCGGAAAGTTGCCGGGGCATGCGGTCGGCAAAGGCACGCGGCAGTTTGACCAGATCCAGAAGTTCCAGCATGCGCTGTTTGCGCTCTGCGTCGCTGTCACCGATGCCGAAAATCTCCAGCGCGCGGGTGATTTGCCGCCCCACGGTCATTGATGGGTTCAGCGTATCAAAGGGGTTCTGGAACACCATCTGCACATCGGAAATGGTCTTGGTGTCACGTTCCTCGATAGGGGTTTGTTCGATGTTTTGATTGTCGAGCAGGATTTCGCCATCCGTCGCCGTTTCCAGCCCCATCAGAACCTTGGCAAAGGTGGATTTGCCGCAACCGGATTCGCCCACGATGGCCAGTGTTTCGGATTCGCGGGCCTCGAACGACAGGGTCTCGTTCGCCTTCACGACCTTTTTGGCGCCGCCACCGAAGAGGGCGTTCGCCGCCACCTCGTAGTATTTCTTCAACTGGTCCATCTTCAGGACCACCTTGCCGGGCGCGGTCTTTTCCTTCTGCTCCCCGACGGTGATCGGCGCGTTCCAGTCGATCTCTTGGAACTTAAGGCAGCGGGTGGCGTGGCGATCATTGCCGGGCACATCGGCCATCGGGATATCGCCTGCATCGCAGCGCCCTGCCTCGAAGTAATCGCAGCGCGGGCCGAAGTTGCAGCCCGGCGGGCGTTCGTGGGGCAGGGGGAAGTTGCCGGGGATCGCCACCAGCGGGCGCGCGTTCTTGTCGGCGCCCGGCAGCGGGATCGAACGGAACAGCGCCTGCGTATAGGGATGCTGCATCTCGTCAAAGACATCCTCGATACTACCGCGCTCAACCGCTTCGCCCGAGTACATCACACAAAGCCGGTCGCAGGTTTCCAGCACAAGGCCAAGGTTGTGCGAGATGAACAGCATCGAGGTGCCGTATTTCTTTCCCAGATCCTTGACCAGTTCGACCACGGCGGCCTCGACCGTGACATCCAGTGCCGTCGTGGGTTCATCCAGGATCAACAGCGCCGGTTTCGACATTAGCGCCATGGCGATGACAATGCGCTGCTGCTGGCCACCCGACAGCTGATGCGGATAGCTGTTCAGCATCCTTTCGGGATCTGGCAGGCGCACGTCGGTCACCACCTCAAGCGCGCGCTGGTAGGCCTCCGCTTCGTTGACGCCCTCGTGGATCATTGGGACTTCCATCAGCTGCTTGCCGATCTTCATCGCCGGGTTGAGGCTCGCCATCGGCTCCTGGTAGATCATCGCGATCTCATTGCCGCGAATGTCGCGCAGCTCCTCGACGCTCATTTCGCCCAGGTCGCGGCCCTTGAACTTGATCGAACCGCCCACGATCCGGCCGTTCTTGCCCAGATCCTGCATCACCCCAAGGGCGACGGTGGATTTGCCGCAGCCGCTCTCGCCCACAAGGCCAACCGCCTCGCCGGGCATGACGGAGACGGAGAAATCCATCACCGCCGGGATTTCGCGTAGCCGCGTGAAGAAGGAGATCGACAGGCGGTCGATTTCCAGGATTGGGCCGTCGGTGTAGTCAAGCTTGCTCATGTCATCAATCCCTCAGGCTTTCTTCACGCAGCCCGTCGGCCAGCAGGTTCAGCCCCAGAACGAGGCTGAGCAGGGCAATGGCGGGCGGTAGTGCGGGGTGCAGGTAGACCGACAGAAGCTTGCGCCCCTCGTTGATGGTCGACCCCCAGTCGGGGCTTTCGGGCGGCAGGCCAAGGCCGAAGAAGCCCAAGGTTCCAAGCAGGATAGTGGTGTAGCCGATGCGCAGGCAGAAATCGACGATCAGCGGGCCACGTGCGTTGGGCAGAACCTCCCAGAGCATGATGTACCAGGGGCGCTCTCCGCGTGTCTGGGCGGCGGCGACGTAATCGCGCGTCTTGATGTCCATGGTCAGCCCCCGCACGATGCGGAACACGGTGGGGGAGTTAACAAAGACCACCGAGACAAAAACCACAAGGATCCCGCCGGGCACGTCAAAGAAATCCAGCGGCCAGAAGTCGATCTTGGAGCCCGCCGCGTTGATCAGCGACATATACATCAGAAACAGCGGCACCAGGACCACGGCAAGGATAATCAGGTTCTTTTGTGGCTGTGTTCGATAGCGGGCGTTCAGTAGCACGCCAAAGAACACCATCGGAAAGGCGAACAGGACCACACCCATGTATTGCGGCAGGCCGGTTGCCACGATTTCCGGCGTTACCAACAGGTAGAACAACAGGATTACCGGGAAGGCCAGAATCAGGTTGGCAAGGAAGGACAGGAAGGTGTCGAGTTTGCCGCCGTAGTACCCGGCAGGCAGGCCAAGGGTGATCCCGACCATGAAGGCGAATATCGTCGCCAATGGTGCGATCTTCACCACCTCCCATGCCCCTTTGACCATGCGGCTGAACACATCGCGCGCGAGGTTATCCCCGCCTAACAGATACCAGGCAAAATCCCCTTCCTCGGCGCCGCGCAGCGGTGTTCCGGGGGCCTTGTTCTTCATCCCCGAGGCCTGCGACAGGGAGTCATGTGTGACGATCAGGTCAAAGGCCCCAAAAATGCCTGTGAACACCCAGAACATGACAAGGCCGAAACCGATCATGCCGATGGGGCTGTCGAAGAGCTTGCCATAAAGGCCAAGGCGCCGTTTGAAGGCGATCGACAGGGTGAATAGGACGATCAGCGCAGCCCAGACAGGGAGCATTCGCTGCGACAGTGCGCCGATGATGCCGGCACCCGTGCCCATGAAAAGACCCAGCACGATATAGGCCAGCAGGATCACGGCTGATGCCAGGAAAGTGATGCGCACCGCGAGCGCCGCCAGCCCTTGCGGGCCAGCCGACAGGCTGAGCGTGCCGCCGACATTGGTGATGGTGCGATCCTCGGGCGTTACCGCACCTATGAGGATCCAAAGAAGGATTGAAATCGCCAGAAGTCCCAAAGCCGCAAACAAAAGCGGGTTGAGAAAGGCGATTGATCCGGTCCAGCTAAGTGGTTCCATTGTCTTTCTCCGTCTTCAGGAAATGCGAATGCGCGGGTTGAGGTACACATAGCCGATGTCGGAAATCAGCTGCGTGATCAGCACCACGAGGACGGAGACGACCGAAACCCCCAGGAGGAGTTCGATGTCGTTGTTGCCCGCCGCCTGCACCAGCGTCCAGCCAAAGCCCTTGTAATTGAACAGGGTCTCGACGATCACGACGCCGTTCAGAAGCCAGGGAAACTGCAGCATGATCACCGTGAAGGGCGCGATCAGCGCGTTGCGTAGAGCGTGTTTCATGACGATGTTTGGAAAACTCACGCCTTTCAGGCGCGCGGTTCGGATATACTGCGCCGTCATCACCTCGGTCATCGAGGCGCGGGTCATCCGGGCGATATAGCCCATGCCGTAAAGGGCGATTGTCAGTACCGGCAGCAGGAAATTCTCGATATTCGGGCTTTCCATGGCGCTGGTTGCGGTGCCCTTGAACCATTTGAGGCCCACCGCAGATGAGGAAAAGATCGCGATGAACAAGACGCCGGAGACATATTCAGGTGTCGCCGTGGTGGTGATGGCAAAGGTCGAGAGCGTCCTGTCCGTGGCTGAGCCTTCCTTCATTCCCGCCAGAACGCCAAGGATCAGCGCCGATGGCACCATGACGATCATCACCCAGAACATAAGCGTCCCAGTCAGAGACAGGCGCGTTGCGATGATGGAACTGACCTCATCCTTGAAAACGGTGGAATAGCCCCAGTAGCCCTGCAGGATCCCGCAGAACCGTGGCGCCTCGGCGGGGTCCATGCCCGGTGTGATGCAGCGCCCGGTGATGGTGCCGTCCTCGGCCACATGCTGATAGGAGGGCGCCAGGCCTACCCATTCGAGGTATTTCTTGGGCGTCGATTGCAGGTAGCCGCCCTTTTCGAGCCAGCTTGCGACTGCCTCGTCCGACATGCGGAAGTTGCCTTGCGTTTTGGCGAGTTTTTCAAGGTTCGGATAAAGATTCGTCATGAAGAACACGACGAATGTCAGACACAGAGCGGTCAGGATCATGACCCCGACACGTCTGAGGATAAACAGTCCCATGAATGCCCCCGTTGGTGGCTATGCGCACGGTGCTTTGCCGATGCGCTTTTGGTAGGGCGCGGCTGCGCCCGGTCTTTGGCTGTGGTTCGGGTCCAGCAGAAACGGGCCGCGCCTATCCAGCGCGGCCCGATAGGTTAAGCTTAGGCCTTAAGCGCCCATTTGTAGATCTGCGGCAGGTCCGCGATATGCTTGTCCACACCCACCAGATTGTCCCTGTGGTGACGCATCGCCGTGCGCCAGTAGGGCTGGATGGTGACGCCTTCGTCGATCATGATGGCCTGCAGCTTAGCCATTACTTCGCGGCGCTTGTCCGCATCGGCGATCGCGTTGGCTTCGGCCAAAAGCGCGTCGAATTCGGCATTGGCAAACCCGCTTTCGTTCCAGGCTTCGCCCGACCGGTAGGCCAGTGCCAGAACCTGGGTGCCCAGCGGGCGGTGGTTCCAGTTGGTCGAGGAGAACGGATACTTCGCCCAGTCGTTCCAGAAGGTGGAACCCGGCAGAATGGTTCGCTTGACGTTGATGCCGGCATCGCGCAGCTGAGCGGCCACTGCATCGGTGGTGTTCCGGCGCCAGTCGTCGTCGATCGACAGTAGCTCGTGCTCGTAATCGCCCATGCCCGCTTCGTCCATCAAAGCCTTGGCCTTGGCTGGATCAAACGGGATACGGGTGACGCTTGGGTCATGCTCGGGATGCATCGGGCCAACATGGCAGTTGTCGGCGGGGATGCCGTAGCCCGACATGCCCAGTTCGAGGCAGACATTGTTGTCCACGGCCATGGCCAGCGCCTGGCGCACACGCTTGTCGGCGTAGGGCTTCATGCCGTTCACTTCGGCCTGCTGGTTGGGGCGGATCACAATGGTAAAGCCCGAGGGGATTTCCGACCGGGTGAGGCCGATACCGTCGAAGATGTCGACGTATTCACCGACCGATTCCCAGTTCATGTCGATCTCTTCCGCCTCGAAAGCGGCCAGGAAGGCGGCCGGGTCGGTGCCGTAGTCGATGAACTCAATCCGGTCCAGGTGCCCGCCCTTGCCCGCGGCATAGCCCCACCAGTCGTGACCTTCGTTGCGGACCAGCACGCCCTTGACGCCCACTTCCATGCTTTCGGGCAGCATGTAGCCGGTCCCGATCGGGTTCTCCAGCATGGTTGCGGCATCAAAGCTTGCGTGGGTGATCGCTGCCGGATAGTCTGCCATGCCGGGGATGATGGTGATGTCAGGGGTGTTGGCTTTCAGCTTCACGGTGTGGCTGTCCACCACGGTGATCGCACCCTCGGCGGCCTTGCCGGTTTCCGCGTCAATCAGCGAACCCATGCGGGCTGCCATGGAGTTGCCCTCGACCGAGCTGTCGCACCAGCCAGTGATGTTTCGCGCCACATCTTCGGCAGTGAAGTCATCGCCGTTGTTCCACTTCACGCCCTTGCGAACGTTAAGCGTGTATTCAGTGGCATCGTCATTTGCGCTCCAGCTTTCCAGCAGCATCGGGCCGAAAGAGCCGTCGCTGTTGTACTCAACAAGATACTCCAGCCAGCCAGCAGTGAAGGTCGCGATCTGGGTCCAGTCAAAGGTGCGCGGATCCTTCAGCGCGCGCACTTCCATCTGCATGCGCAGGGTGCCGCCCTTTTGCGCATGCGCCGCGGCTTGCGCCGGGGCGGACATACCGATCAGCCCGTATGCAGCCGCAGCGCTGACGCCCAACGCGGTCGAGCGGGCCAGAAACTCGCGTCGGTCCAGCTTGCCCTGTTTGACTTCCTCAGCATGCATTTTAGCCGCCCAATGGATCGGCGTTGCTGTGGTGGTTCTAATCTTCATGTGGATCTCCCTAGTGCACCGGCAGGGTCTTTAGCGCCCCGTGTCGTGTGGCGATATAGGGCCGAATAGCTGGCCTCATAGGTGCTTTGGTTGTTTTTTCGCCGTCTCACTACCCCATTCGGCCTGATTAGCCGCTGCACGTCAATGCATAGATTCGGCAGATCGGGTGTCAAAAGCGACCTTTTGAACGTCGGTTTTGAATTGTGTGTCAAAATGATCCTATGGCCGCGGTCGGAACTGGGCATATGTGCCTAGTGGTCGGCCGTCATGGCCGATCTCAAGGTTTGTCTGGGGAATCACCTCTGTAGCCTGCGCCGGAAGCGGCGCGCTTAAAGCGCAACCGCGCTAAGCCGGGCTTTCTTGCGCAGGCTGCTGGGTGTTTCACCTGTATGCTGTGTGATGAAGCGGGTGAAGTAGGCGGCGCTGCCAAATCCGAGAAGCGAGGCAATGTCTCGCATTGGCAAATCGCTGGAAATGAGAAGGCTGCGAGCGGCATATAGCTGCCGCTCTGTAAGGAGCGTTGCTGCGGTTTTGCCGGTTTCGGCTTTGCAGACGCGTGTCAGGTGTGTTGGCGTGACCCGCAAGGCTGCAGCGTGATCGGCCATGTTGGCCTGTTGGTCGAAACATTCGACAACGCGTTGGCAATACGCCTGGGACAAGCGCCGCGCTGCACTTGGTTTGGGCGGAGGCAGAGGTCCGGACGGGATCTGCCTCCGCAGATGAACGCTGACCAGATCCGAATAGGACTGTATTGCACGTCGCCATAGGGCAGGGTGGGTGCTTTGCTCATTTGCGATTTCTTCAAGCAGGCTGTTCAGCCGGGCCTGCTCTCGGATGTCCTGGACTTTGAGGTGAAGCGGCGCATGGGGCATGGACACCGGTGCGCTGGCGGGTACTACGAGAACCTGGCCCAAACACTGTCGTCCGAATTCTGCCGACCAAAGATGGCCTGCGGGAAAAAAAAGAGCGTTGTGCGTTCCAAACCCTTTTTGGTGTCCATCCATCAGACAGCGGCCCTGTCCGCGCGTGATCCAGATCAGGACATGTTCCTTTCGGTCATGCGCAAGTTCTGTCTGCCAGGGACCGCCAGGCGTAAAACGTGAAAGCGGCAGAACGCACAGATCTTCGGTTGGTTTCGGGTCAAATGGCATGAGTGGTCATCATATTCCGTAAAATTGAATATGAGTGTCCACGAAAATATGATTCTTGCAAGCAAACGCTCTGCCTTGAGGCGTGCAGATACCTTGCAATACGCCCTAAGGCGAGATTTTCGAGAGTTAGAACCTAAACGTCGCGTTCTGGCAGAATTTCATGCCAGGCTTTCATTCTGGCCCGAAACCAGGTGCGTTGTCTTTTGGCGAACTGGCGGGTTGAGATCGCAGCGGCTTCTTCGGCCTCTTCCAGGGTAGTTTGCCCGGCGACATAGCGCATCAGCTCAGGAACGCCGATTGCCTTGCAAGAGGGCAGCGCCGGATCATAGAGGTCTCGCATGGCCTCTATCTCATCAAGGGCGCCGGCTTCGATCATTTTACGGAAACGCTTTCGGATGCGGGCCTCAAGCCACTCTTTCGAACTGCTTATGACAAATGCAGTGCTATTTGAGAGTGGCAACGCAGGCGTCGGGGTGGCATCCTGCCAGTCTGCCAGTGGGCGCCCGGTGGCGGTCAGAACCTCCCAGGCGCGCTGGACGCGTGCGCGGTTCTTGACGTCTATGCGCGATGCGGTTTCCGCATCCAGCTGAGTGAGCAGATCCTGGTGCGATAGGCGATCTCCTTTTGCGCGCACCTCTGGAGGCGTTGCTGGAATATCGGCCATGCCTTCGGTCAGGGCGCTGAAATAGAGACCGGTTCCGCCGACAATTATGGGGCGCTCAGAACCATTGAGGAGGGGAAGAACCTCTCGCAGCCAGTGACCGGCCGAATAGGTTTCGTCATAGCGGATATGGCCATAGAGGCGATGTGGTGCGCGGGCTTCTTCTTCGACAGAGGGGCGGGCCGTGACCACGCGCCAACAGTCGTAGACCTGGCTGGCATCGGCGTTGACGATCACGCCGCCCTGGGTTTCGGCGATCTGGAGCGCAAATGCCGATTTGCCGGAGGCGGTTGGACCGGCGATCAGCACCGGTTTGTCCGGATCGATGTCTGGAAGTATCATTTCTATGCGGACCTGTAAGTAACAGAATTTGGCTGAATTGGGACATAAAAGGCGTCCGGCCTGCATTGATCCCGGTTGCGATTTGCTCCATTTTGCGGCGCAAAGTAACCCCGTCATATTCCGGAGCGCAACATGCCCCAAGAAATCGATACACCGGCCGCCTCATCGGCCGCCGCCTATAAACGTGTGATGCTGAAAATCTCGGGTGAAGCCCTGATGGGGGATCAGGGGTTTGGCCTACACCCGCCGACCGTTCAGCGTGTCGCGCAGGAAGTTAAATCGGTGCACGACATGGGCGTCGAGATCTGCATGGTCATCGGCGGTGGCAATATCTTCCGCGGCCTTTCTGGTGCGGCCCAGGGCATGGAGCGCACCACCGCCGATTACATGGGTATGCTCGCCACGGTGATGAACGCCCTTGGCATGCAGGCTGCGCTGGAAGGTCTGGGGGTTTATACGCGTGTGATCTCGGCCATTCCGATGGATCAGGTCTGTGAGCCCTACATCCGCCGCCGCGCGGTGCGCCACCTTGAGAAAAAACGGGTCTGCATCTTTGCCGCAGGTACCGGCAACCCCTATTTCACCACCGACACCGCCGCGACCCTGCGCGCGAATGAAATGGGCTGCGAAGCGATCTTCAAGGGCACCAAGGTGGATGGCGTCTACGACAAGGATCCGGTGAAATTCGAGGATGCCAAACGCTATGACACCGTCAGCTACGACGATGTCCTGGCCAAACGCCTGGGCGTGATGGATGCATCGGCCATTGCGCTGGCACGCGACAACAGCCTGCCGATCATCGTCTTCTCTCTGGACGAACCCGGTGGTTTCCGTGGGATTCTGGCCGGTGAGGGCACCTACACCAAGGTGCAAGGCTGATTTAGCCGGTATGGCAGCTGCCGCGTGGATAAAATCGCGCGGCCGTTGCGGTGCCATTGGGGACGGCGTTTCGCCGCCGAGATTGCTATACAATCTTGCGCCAATCGCTTATGAGCGGTGTAAAGACCGCCTCAAGTCAGGGGAGAGAGCAGAATGTCTGATGAATTTGAACTGGATACCGACGATCTGAAACGCCGCATGGACGGCGCAATGACCAACCTGAGATCGGAGTTTGCATCCTTGCGTACCGGGCGTGGCTCGGCCTCGATGCTGGACCCGGTGATGGTTGATGCCTATGGATCGATGACACCGATCAACCAGGTCGGCACCGTCAACGTGCCCGAGCCGCGCATGGTGACCATCAATGTCTGGGATAAGTCCCTCGTCGGTAAGGTGGAAAAGGCGATCCGCGAATCCGGCCTTGGCATCAACCCGCAGCTCAACGGCACCATCATCATGCTGCCGATCCCCGAGCTGAATGAGGAACGCCGCCGCGAGTTGAGCAAGGTGGCCGGCCAATATGCCGAACATGCCCGTGTCTCGGTGCGCAACGTGCGCCGCGATGGCATGGACCAGATCAAGAAAGCAAAGGCCGATGGCATGTCCGAGGACGATCAAAAGTTCTGGGAAAGCGAGGTGCAGGACCTGACCGACAAGATGATCAAGGCGGTCGACGAAGCACTGGAGACGAAGCAAGCTGAAATCATGCAGGTCTGATCTCCGGCCATGTCCCAACAGACCGACACGGCGCTGCGGACAGACGCCCCGCAGCCAGGCATCCCGCAGGGGCCATGCCATGTTGCCATTATCATGGATGGCAACGGACGCTGGGCGCAATCCCGTGGGCGTCCGCGCCTGTTCGGTCACCATGCCGGCGCCAAACGCGTGCGTGAGATCGTCGAATGCTGCCCATCGCTTGGCATCAAGTATCTGACAATCTTTGCCTTCTCGACAGAGAACTGGAAGCGAACACAGGTTGAGGTCGCTGGCCTGATGAGCCTGTTTCGCAGGTATATCTCGAAAGAGATGAAAGCCCTTGCCGCCAAGAATGTGCGCGTGCGTTTCATCGGGGACCGGGTACGGCTTGATGCAAAGCTGATCCAGTTGATGGATCAGCTTGAGATCGAAACCCAGGGCAATGACGGCACCCACCTGACGATCGCGCTGAACTATGGTGGGCGCGACGAGGTGGCTCGGGCCACCAAACGCTTGGCGCAGGATGTGGCTGCTGGAAAGCTTTGTCCCGAGGATGTGGATGAAGAAACCCTGCCCAAGTACCTGGATACACACGTCTTGCCTGATCCGGATCTGGTGATCCGGACCAGTGGAGAGGCGCGGATATCGAACTTTTTGCTGTGGCAGTCCGCCTATGCGGAGTACGAGTTCATCGACACGCTCTGGCCGGATTTCTCGGCTGAGGAACTGGGTAGGCTGTGCCGTGATTATGGTGCGCGGGATCGCCGATTTGGAGCGGTCAAGACATGAGTGCGGGGCGCTGGTCCGATCTGATACCGCGGATCCTCTCGGCGGTCGTGATGGTAGTGGTTGGCTCGCTGGAGATCTGGCTTGGCGGAATCTGGTTCGCCCTTCTGATCGCTGCGGCCTGCGGGGGCATGGTCTGGGAATTGGTGCGAATGGTGGCTCCAGAGCAAAAGGGGCAGGCGCTACAGCTGGGCGGTATGACCGCTGCGGCCGTTCTTGGGTCCACTTTGTTGCCGGTAACTTGGGGTATGTCGCTGCTGGTCGCGCCGGTTATGGCTGGAATCTTTCAGATGCCGACTGCTTCTAGAGTCAGGTTCGGTCTGTTCGGGCTATGGATCGTCTGCGCAGGCTTTGCCTTTGTCTGGCTGCGAAATGAAATGGGCGTGCTGTGGCTTTTGTGGCTGATTGGTGTCGTCGTCGTCACCGATGTTGCGGGCTATTTTGCAGGAAAAATTATCGGCGGGCCAAAGCTTTGGCCGCGTATCAGCCCCAAGAAAACCTGGTCCGGCAGCTCAGCCGGCTGGCTTGCGGCGGCCGGTGTGGGGCTGGCCTTTGCCGAACCCTCGGGCCTTGGGCTTTTGTCGGTGCCTTTGTCTGTGGTTATCTCCATGGCCAGTCAGGCCGGGGATATAGCCGAAAGTGCCCTGAAGCGACGCATGGGTGTCAAGGACTCGAGCGCGCTCATTCCCGGTCATGGCGGGCTTTTGGACCGGTTTGACGGGATGCTTGGCGCAGCCGCCGCCTTCCTGATTTTCGTGATGTTTTTCTGATAGCCTTGAAAGGCAGGATGATGCGCAAGATCTCAATCTTCGGGGCCACCGGCTCCATTGGTCAGAATACCATCGATCTGATCCGCAGAAATTCGCGTGCCTATGACGTGGTGGCCCTCACCGGCGGGGCGAACATCGCACAACTTGCCAAGGACGCCGTTGCGCTGAAGGCCGACGTGGCCGTCACCGCCTATGATGACAAGCTTGAGGATCTGCGCGCGGCCCTTGAGGGCAGTGAGGTCGAAGCGGCAGCAGGCCAGGAAGCCCTGATCGAGGCGGCGGCCCGCCCCGCCGACTGGGTGATGTCCGCCATCGTGGGGGCTGCTGGTCTGGCGCCGGGGCTTAAGGCTTTGGAGCAAGGCGCCACACTGGCTCTTGCCAACAAGGAGTCGTTGGTTTGCGCAGGCGAGTTGCTGATGCGGACTGCGCTCAAGCATGGCGCCCGCCTGTTGCCTGTAGACAGTGAGCATTCGGCCATTTTTCAGGGGCTTGTCGGCGAAGAAATCGCTGCGGTAGAGCGGATCATCATTACCGCGTCAGGCGGGGCTTTCCGCGATTGGCCGATTGAAGATCTGGAACGGGCTTCATTGGAAGAGGCCTCTTCTCATCCAAACTGGGACATGGGGCAACGGATCACGATCGACAGTGCATCCATGTTCAACAAGGCTCTTGAAGTGATTGAGGTAAAAGAGTTCTTCGGCGTCACTCCTGATCAGATCGAGGTTTTGGTCCACCCGGAGTCGCTGGTGCATGCGCTCGTTGGTTTCAAGGACGGTGCGCTGATGGCCCATCTGGGCGCACCAGATATGCGTCATGCCATCGGATATGCGCTGCATTGGCCTGATCGCAAGGATCTGCCGGTGGATCGCCTTGATCTTGCGGATATTGGCCAGCTCAACTTCCGAAAGCCGGACCCGGCGCGTTACCCCGCACTCACGCAGGCCTTCGACGTGATGGAGCGCGGTGGGCTGATGGGGGCCGCTTTCAATGGCGCCAAGGAACGGGCGCTGGATCTGTTTATCGAAGGGCGGATCGGTTTTACCGACATGGCGGACATCACCGCGACCGTTCTTGAACGGATGGAGGCACAATCTGGCCTCATTGATTCCGCAATGACCCTTGATAACGTCACCGAAACGGACCATCTCGCTCGGCAAGAGGCAGCACGCGCCGCAGCAGAACGTCAATAAGGTAAGAACTTGGATATCATATCTCTTCTCCCGCAGTTTGGCGGTTTTCTCTACGTGATTGCCAGTTTCGTCGTGGCGCTCTCGGTGATCGTGGCCGTGCATGAGTACGGTCACTACATTGTCGGGCGCTGGTCCGGCATCCATCCAGAGGTGTTCTCGCTCGGTTTTGGTCCTGTGATCTGGAGCCGTGTCGACAAACGGGGCACGTGCTGGCAGATCGCCCTTTTGCCGTTTGGCGGCTATGTCAAATTCCTTGGCGATGCGGACGCGGCTTCGGGCAAGGATGCGGAGGCTATGGAAGCTGCGGCGCAAGATCCGTCCCGTCTGCGCAAGACGATGCATGGGGCGCCTTTGTGGGCGCGCAGTGCAACCGTTGCAGCGGGACCCGTGTTCAATTTCGTGATGTCCGCGATCATTTTCTCGGCTTTGGCCCTGACGCAAGGCAACGTGCGTGAGCCCTTAACCGTTGGGGAACTGTTGCCTCTTCCGGGCGTGGAAACCGGTCTTCGCGCGGGGGACGAGTTGGTCTCGGTCGAAGGCGTGGCCGTTCCGCAAGAGAGCAACGGGACAGAATGGACTACCTTCCGCGATGCTCTGCCCATGGTGCAGCCGATGCAATATGAAGTGCGTCGTGACGGGGCCATAGTCAGCGTGGACGGCCCCTTCCTGTCGCCGCCTTACGTGCGCGGTGTTGCGCCGCGCGGCGCCGCCGCGGATGCCGGTCTTGAGCCAGGCGATGTCATCACTGCAGTAGACGGCCAGGAGATCTTTGCTTTCGACCAGTTGAAGTCTGCTGTGGAAGATGCCGATGGGCGCGCGCTTGCATTGAAGATCTGGCGCGATGGAGCTGTTCTCGATCTGACGCTTGCACCGCGTCGTACGGATGAACCGCAGGCCGATGGAAGCTTTGCGACTCATTGGCGTATTGGGGTTATCGGCGGCCAGGCTTTTGAGCCTGCGACCGAGGCAGCGGGCCTTGGCGAATCGATCAGCGCTGGCGTGGCTCAGGTCTGGGCGGTGATCGATATGTCGATCTCTGGACTGACACATATGATTACCGGTGCCATCAGCACCTGCAATCTGTCCGGTCCGATCGGCATTGCCGAAACTTCCGGGGCGATGGCTAGTCAGGGGCTCGACAGCTTTATTCGCTTCATCGCTGTCCTGTCGACGGCGGTGGGCCTTCTGAACCTTTTCCCCGTGCCGGCGCTGGATGGGGGGCACCTTGTGTTCTATGCCTATGAGGCAGTATCTGGCCGCCCGCCCAGTGACGCGGTGATGCGCATTCTTATGACACTGGGAATTGCTGTCATTCTGTCCTTGATGCTCTTTGCCTTGGGGAACGACATTTTCTGTTAAATTTTCAGTAAGCAGTGTGGTGATGCAGCGGCACTGCCAAACTGTGGCCATATTCCCGACCTAAGCTTGCAGCGCGTGGGTAGGTGTGCGCTGTCGGCAGTGGCCTACCCCTTCTGTGCTCTGGCTGAGAATTGGAGGGTCAATTGGATCGTTTGGCAAACATGGATCGAGGTCTGGGTCTGTTGATGCGTATCAACTGGGACCGAATGCTGGCCGTTCTGGCCGTTTTTGTCAGTTTGAGCACGGGTGCATGGCTGGCCTCGATTTTCTAGCTCCCCTCTGAGGAACAGTAGCGTTTTCGCACAGGGGAAGGGAATGGGCTGCCTCTTCTTCCGGTGCGCGGTCGAGCATCTAAGTTTCAGCCATTGCGTTCTTGGTTTTGACAACGGAGTTTAAACCCGATAGCACGATTAAAAGCTGCTTAAAAATCGGGTTTAGACTGATGGTTCGGGGGAATTTCGCGGGTACATCCTGCGTTCTGCGTGAAAAACGCACCAATATTTTGTATAGAAGCGCATCCGCAGCCGTTTTGGCGGTTGCTCTTGGATTTGCATTTACACCACTGGCTGCGAACGCTCAGAGCTATCGCTTCAACGCGGTTCAGGTCGAAGGCAATCAGCGCATTCAATCCAACACGATCGTGTCCTACGCCGGGCTTGAACGCGGCAAAGCCGTCAGCGCGGGGCAACTGAATGATGCTTATCAGCGTATTCTTGCCAGCGGCGTGTTTGAAACCGTTGAGCTGGTTCCCAGCGGCAACACGCTGATCATCAAGGTCACTGAGTTCCCGACCATCAGCCGGATCAATTTCGAAGGCAACCGTCGGATCAAGGATGACAAGCTGGCCGAGCTGATCGAATCCACTCCGCGCCGCGTCTTCAGCGCCGCGCAGGCTGAACGGGATGCCGAAACGATCGCGGCGGCCTATGGAGCCCAAGGGCGTCTGGCCTCTCGCGTGACGCCGCGAATCATCCGTCGCAGCGACAACCGTGTCGACCTTGTCTTTGAAATCGTGGAAGGCGACACAATCGAGGTGGAGCGTGTCTCCTTTGTTGGCAACACCGTCTATTCCGATCGCAGACTTCGCCGTGTTCTTGAGACCAAGCAGGCCGGGCTTCTGCGGGCCTTTATCAATAAGGATACGCTGATTGAGGATCGTCTGCAGTTCGACAGGCAGGTGCTGCGAGACTTCTACCTGTCGCGCGGGTATGTCGACTTTCGGGTGAACAGCACAAACGCCGAGGTCACTCGGGAACGAGATGCGGTGTATCTGGTCGTTGACGTTACTGAAGGCCAGCAATTCACATTCGGTGAGGTCTCCGTGACCAGCGAGATCGCCGAGGCAGACGCGGATCTTTATTTCTCAGCGCTGGAGGTTAAACCCGGTGTCGTCTACTCGCCACTTCATGTGGAGCGTGCAGTCGAAAAGCTGGAAACACTTGCTGTGCGCCAGGGGGTGGACTTCCTTCGTGTGGAGCCGCGCGTTACGAGAAATGATCGTGATCTGACGCTTGATGTCGAGTTCGCACTGGTCCGCGGCCCCCGCGTGTTCGTTGAAAGAATCGATATCGAGGGTAATACGACGACCCTGGATCGTGTGATCCGTCAGAAGTTCAGAACCGTGGAGGGCGACCCCTTTAACCCGCGCGAAATCCGGGAAGCAGGTGAGCGTATCCGTGCGTTGGGCTTCTTTGCGACCTCTGATGTTGAGGTGCGCGAAGGCAGCGCCCAGGATCAGGTCATCGTGGACGTCGATGTCGAGGAACAACCGACTGGCTCTCTTAGCCTTGGTGGTGCCTACTCGGTCAACGATGGCTTTGGTATCAATATCGGTCTGACGGAGAACAACTTCCTTGGCCGCGGTCAGCGCCTGTCCTTCTCTATCGCGACCGCGCAGGAATCCGAAGAATATGTCCTGGGCTTTACCGAACCACACCTTCTGGGGCGCGACCTGACGTTCGATTTGGATCTTGGTGTTTCGGAAACCGATTCCAGCTTCGCGGAATACGACACGTCCCGTGCGTTCTTCCGTCCGGCCTTAACGTTCAACCTGCGCGAAGATACGACGCTGCAGGTGCGCTATGAGTGGTCAAAAAGTGAAATGATCAAGCGGGACGACGCCACGGCCTCTGGCGTGACATACCCCGTTGCCGGTCCGGTTATCCAAAGCGAGATTGCTCAGGGGGAGAGGTCCACAAGCTCGATCGGTCTGACCTATACCTACGACAGCCGACTGACTGGCCTTGATCCCAATCGGGGCTTCACGGTTCAGGTAAGTGCTGATTATGCAGGGCTGGGTGGGGACAATGAGTACCTGCGTTCCACGGCGAAGGTCGTCGCGCAGCGCCAGATCCTGAACGAAGAAGTCACGCTGCGGGCAACTCTTGAGACCGGCTCTTTGCATTGGATGGGCAACGACAACAGCCGGTCAATCGACCGCTTTGTCCTGTCTCCCAGCATCATGCGCGGTTTCGAGCCGGGTGGGATCGGCCCGCGGGATACATCTGCGCGTCCGGCGGGCGTTGGCGGGTCCTATGATGACTTCCTTGGTGGCAACATCTACGCAGTGGCCCGCTTTGATGCTGAATTCCCACTCGGCTTGCCTGAAGAACTGGGCCTGCGCGGTGGCCTCTTCTACGATGTCGGGAACCTCTGGGGCTTGCAGAATGTGAATACTGCCGCAGCTGGCGGCAACATTCAGGGGCGCAATGGGTCCTTCCGGCATGTGATTGGTGTGTCCGTGCTTTGGACCACCGCGTTTGGACCTTTGCGCTTCAACTTCTCCAATGCGATCAAGAAGGAAGACTTTGACAAGGAGCAAAGCTTCGATCTGACTTTGCAGGCAAGGTTCTGAGCCGGGTGCAGGGTTGGAAAGGCGAGGCGCGCGACAGGAGCAGGGCCTCGTTCTATCTTGGTTTCCGTGAGGGGATATGAGGCATAGGGTGCACATATTCGTGGTCTATGGGTTCGCAGCCGCTTTGGCAGTGCTCCTTCCGCATCCGCAGGCCTTTGCTCAAAGCAATCAGCCTGTACTCGGTGCGCCTTTTTATCCGCTTCGGATACAGGGAGGGCAGATCGGGGTGCCGCTTAGCGGCATTCTGACCATTCAGCCTGAACGGTTGTTTTCCGAAAGCGCTTTTGGTCAGCGGGTTGCCCGGGAACTGGAAGCCGAAGGCGCCGTACTGACGGCCGAGAATCGCCGTATCGAGGCGGAGTTGCGCGCCGAGGAAAAGGACCTGACTCGGCGCCGAGGAGAAATGGAGGCGGAAGCATTTCGGGCCCTGGCAGATGCCTTTGACGAAAAGGTGCAGGAAACCCGCCGTGAACAGGATCGCAAGCTTCGCGAAATAAGCGAGATGGGTGAAGCGGCCCGGCGAGAGTTCTTTGTCGCATCTCTGCCCATCCTTCAGGGGATACTGCGCGACAGTGGTGCAGGAGCCATTCTGGACCACTCTTCTGTATTCCTAAGCTCTGAGGCGGCAGATGTGACAGAACTTGCAATCACGAGAATCGATGCTGTTCTCGGGGACGGATCGCAAGCGGGCGATCCCACAAACGAACCCTGACAGCTCAGCCCCGCGCTTGCCCAGCGAGGCCAAGGTTGCTAGGGACGCGCAATGCACAACAAACGGGACATATGCCATGACAGCCGATCTCAAAAGCGCTGATATTCACTTGATCCAGCGGATTCTGCCGCACCGCTACCCGTTCTTGCTGGTTGATAAAGTGGTTGATATCGATGGCTATGCGTCGGCGCGCGGCATCAAGAATGTCACCATGAACGAGCCGCATTTCCAAGGGCATTTTCCCGGAACGCCGATCATGCCAGGGGTGACTATTGTTGAAGCCATGGCGCAGACTGCAGGCGTTATGCTAGGCGTTGGCATGGACATGGTGGACACGGATCTGCTGATCTACTTCATGAACATCGACAAGTGTAAATTCCGCCGCAAGGTGATCCCCGGTGACGTGCTCGAGATGAATGTCGAAACACTGCGCGGCAAGAAAGGTGGCAAGATCTTCAAGTTCAAGGGTGTTGCCACGGTCGAAGGCGAAACCGCTGCCGAAGCCGAATTCTCGGCAATGGTCGACCTTCAAAAGGACTGATCCGGATGAGCGTGATCCATCCTTCCGCAGTGATTGAAGACGGCGCCACGATTGGCACTGACTGCGAAATCGGGCCGTTCTGCGTTGTCGGCGCCGGGGTGACCCTGGCGGACCGGGTGGTGCTGAAGTCTCATGTCGTTGTCACAGGCGATACAGAGGTCGGAGAAGACACAACTATCTTTTCCTTCGCCGTTATTGGCGAAATTCCGCAGGATCTGAAGTTCAAGGGCGAAAAGAGCCGCACGATTATCGGCAAGCGCAACCGTATCCGTGAGCATGTGACGGTCAATGCCGGAACAGAAGGCGGCGGCGGTGTGACACGCATCGGCGATGACGGCCTGTTCATGGCTGGTTGTCATATTGCCCATGACGCTCAGATCGGGGACCGGGTGATCGTGGTGAACTCTGCCGCGGTGGCGGGCCACTGCATTCTTGAGGATGATGTGATCATCGGTGGCCTTTCCGGCATTCATCAATGGGTGCGGATCGGGCGCGGCGCCATTATCGGGGCTGTCACCATGGTCACCAATGATGTCATCCCCTACGGTCTGGTGCAGGCTCCGCGTGGAGAATTGGATGGCCTCAATCTTGTCGGCCTCAAGCGGCGGGGTGTAGCGCGCGCTGACATCACCGCGCTGCGGGCGGCCTTTCAGATGCTGGCGCAGGGAGAAGGTCCATTTCAGGAACGCGCCCGACGCTTGGGCGAGGAAACTGACAGTGCCTATGTGGAAGAGATTGTTGCGTTTATTACCGGGGCCAGTGACCGGTCCTTCCTGACACCGGGAGGCTGATCGATGATTGCATTGATCGCGGGGCAGGGGGCCTTGCCTGCAGAAATCTGCCAACGCCTGCCAGAGCGCCCCTTGGTCTGCGCGATGATGGGGTCCGAACCGGATGCGCTGGATGCAGAGCTCACCTTTAGGCTGGAACAGTTTGGCAGTTTTCTTGAACGGCTGAAATCTGCTGGGGTGTCAGAGATTTGTCTTGCCGGAGCCGTGAGACGCCCGACGATTGATCCGTCGGCTATTGATGCGGCGACCCTGCCCATGGTGGCGGTGCTTCAAGGCGCCCTGACCTCGGGCGATGATGGGGCCCTGCGCGCTGTCATGCAGTTGATCGAGGCTGCCGGTTTCACCGTGCGCGCCGCGCATGAGGTTGCCCCGGATCTTTTGATGGCGCCAGGTGTGCCAACGCGGGTGCAGCCCGGTGAGTTGGACAAGGCCGATGCCGCGCGCGGCGCCGAAGTCGTTGCGGCCATGAGCGCCGCCGATATCGGTCAGTCCTGCGCAGTGCGCGCGCAGCAGGCGATCGCGATCGAAACGATTTATGGCACGGACTGGATGCTGGAAACACTGATCCGCCGCCCGGACGGGCAGGGTGGTGTAATGGTCAAGGCTCCCAAGCTTGGACAGGATCGCCGTGCTGACCTGCCGACAATCGGGCCATCAACGGTCAGGAAGGCTGCGGCCGCAGGGCTGTCCGGTATCGTCCTAGAGGCGGGCGGCGTGATCGTTCTGGATCAGGACGCGGTGATCGCCGCCTGTGATGATCTGGGCCTTTTTCTGTGGTTGCGGGACGGGGCATGAGCCTCAGGGTCTTTATTCTGGCGGGTGAGCCTTCTGGCGATCGGCTGGGCGCAGCCCTGATGGAGGGCCTCAAGAGCCTCGATCCCGGTGTCACGTTCGAAGGGGTCGGCGGTTCGCTGATGACCGCTCAGGGGCTGTCGTCCCGCTTTCCCATGTCCGAGCTTTCGGTGATGGGCCTTGCCGAGGTGCTGCCGAAGTACCGACATTTGAAACGCCGCATCCACGAAACCGCCGATGCCGTTCTTGCGATGCAGCCCGATGTGCTGATCACCATCGACAGCCCGGATTTCTCTTTACGGGTTGCCGGACTGGTCAAGGAGCATAGCGCGATCCGCACGGTGCACTATGTTGCGCCGTCGGTCTGGGCTTGGCGGCCGGGGCGCGCGCAGAAGATGGCGACATGCATTGACCATGTTCTCGCCCTGCTTCCGTTTGAGCCCCCTTATATGGAGGCTGCGGGCATGGAGTGTGATTTTGTGGGGCACCCTGTCGTGGGTGAACCACATGCGACACCCGAGGAGATATCAAAGCTGCGTGCAGACCTTGGTATTGGGGATGCGCCGGTGGTGCTTGCTTTGCCGGGGTCGCGTCGCTCAGAGGTGTCGCGCCTTGCTCCGGTGTTTGGGGCGGCTTTGACCGATTTTGTCAGCGCGCACCCCGAGTATCGGATTGTTGTGCCCACGGCTGGAGCCGTCACCGACCTTGTGCGTGAGCAGGTCGCGACATGGCCCAAAGACACCATCCTGCTGGATCCAACAGGGCTGCAGCCTGCGCATGCCGAGGCCCGCAAACGCGCAGCCTTTTCCGCGGCCAGTCTGGCGCTTGCGGCGTCTGGCACGGTCTCGCTCGAATTGGCGGCCGCGCGCACACCAATGGTAATTGCCTACAAGTTCCAGTGGCTGACCTGGCAGATCATGAAGCGTATGGCGCTGATTGACACGGTGACATTGGTCAATCTGGTCAGCGATACCCGCGTCGTGCCAGAGTGCCTTGGCCCTGACTGCACCCCGTCCCGCATTGCCAGTGCTTTGGCTGATGTGCGTGCCAAACCCGAGGCGCAGGCAGCAGCGATGGCGCTGACGATGGAGCGATTGGGCGAAGGGGGCGAAGCGCCCGGTCTGCGCGCTGCCCGAGCGGTATTGGCGCGGGTTCAGTAACCACGCCAGATCCAGCCGCCGCCAAAAATCCGGCTGCTGTTCGTGTCATAAAAAACGCAGGCCTGACCAGGCGAGACACCTTCCTCGGGCGTCAGCAATTCCACTTCTGCCATGTTCTCCGACAAGGGACGAATAATTGCCTCTCGTGGGGGGCGGGTCGAACGCACCTTCACCGAGACATGCCATTCCTTCTGGCTGGTGAAGGGCGAATCGCCCAGCCAGTTAATTTCGCGCACCGGAATGGTCCGCGTTGCGAGCATCTCCTTGGGGCCGACAACCACCTGTTTCTTTTCAACGTCGAGGCGCACGACATAAAGAGGTTCGCTGAGCCCGCCAATGCCCAGGCCGCGCCGTTGGCCGATGGTGTAATGGATCACGCCGGTGTGCTGGCCCAGAACGCGGCCATCCGCGTGCACGATCTCGCCTGGATCGGCTGCGCCCGGGCGCAGTTTTTCGATCACGCTTGCGTAATCGCCGTTGGGCACAAAGCAGATGTCCTGGCTGTCGGGCTTGTCCGCCACTGCTAGCCCGTATTGGGCTGCCATGTCCCGCGTTGCGTCCTTGGACGGCAGGTGTCCTAGCGGAAACCGCAAGAACTCCAACTGCTCGGGCGTTGTTGAGAAAAGGAAATAGCTCTGGTCACGGTTTGCATCCTCGGCGCAATGCAGCTCTGGCCCGTTGGGGCCCATCTTGCGCTGGATGTAGTGGCCGGTGGCCATGCAGTCGGCCTCCAGATCCTTTGCGGTTTCCAGAAGGTCCTTGAACTTTACCCTCTCATTGCATCGAATGCAGGGTACCGGCGTTGCCCCGGCAAGATAGCTGTCGGCAAATTCATCGATAACAGCATCCTTAAAAATGTTCTCATAATCGAGGACATAATGCGGGAAGCCGCGCTCCTCTGCGACGCGGCGGGCATCATGAATATCGATCCCGGCACAACAGGCCCCCTTTTTCGCCAGTGCGGCCCCATGGTCATAAAGCTGCAGCGTCACACCGACGACATCATAGCCCTGATCGGCGAGATACGCTGCAACAACAGAGCTGTCGACGCCGCCAGACATGGCCACAACCACCCGCGTTTCGGACGGCGGCTTGGCAAAGCCAAGCGAGTTCAGCGGTACATTCGTATCCAGCGCCATGGGGCGACTCCTCAAATCAAGGAAAAGGCGTTGCAGAATATAGGAAAATGCTAACGATCCTCAAGGGCGTGGTTCACGTGCCGTTAAGGACAATCGGCCAAATCTGCTTGTGCACTTAAATACGCAAATCCGCACAGGGATAAAGTGATGTTCTTGAAGAAAGTTGATGGACCGCGCGCCGTAACCCTGCCTGATGGCACGGTGATGACGCGAGCGGACCTGCCGCCAAAGACAACCAAGCGATGGGTCGCTTCCCGTAAGGCCTCGGTCGTACGCGGCGTGCTCTACGGTCTGATTCCCCAAAGCGAAGCCCTGCGGACCTATGGCTTGAGCGAAGAAGAGTTCCGAAGCTGGGTTGCTGCGGTGGCCGATCACGGTGAAGAAGCCTTGAAAACAACCCAATTGAAGAAGTTTCGTAAGCCTTAGTGAACCGTACTATCCTTTTGATCCTCCTCCCTTTTGAACGCAACTTGTGGTAACGTGTGTTAACCAGGTTGCTTTGTAGTTGAGATTTAACGATTATGGTAACGGGCCATTAACTATTTTCCAGCAAGGTTAACGCGACCTGAGGGAAACAGGATACAGGCGGAGAAAAAAAACATGCGCATTCTTCTTGTCGAGGATGATCCTACCACTGCGAAAAGCATTGAGTTGATGCTGACCCATGCAAACCTGAACGTCTACACGACGGATTTGGGCGAAGAGGGCATCGATCTTGCGAAACTTTATGATTACGATCTGATCCTTCTGGATTTGGGTCTTCCTGACATGAATGGGCACGAAGTGCTGCGCCAGCTGCGCATGGCACGTATCGAGACACCCATCTTGATCCTGTCCGGAGCTGATGACACCGACAACAAAATCAAGGGCTTCGGGTTTGGGGCAGACGATTATCTAACAAAACCGTTCCACCGCGAAGAGCTGGTGGCCCGTATTCACGCGATCATTCGCCGTTCCAAGGGGCATTCACAGTCAATCATCAAGACCGGCAAGATTTCGGTCAACCTTGATGCCAAGACGGTCGAGGTGGAAGGCAAGGCTGTGCATCTAACCGGCAAAGAATACCAGATGCTCGAACTGCTAAGCCTGCGTAAGGGCACCACTTTGACTAAAGAGATGTTCCTGAACCATCTATATGGTGGCATGGACGAGCCTGAGCTCAAAATCATCGACGTATTCATCTGTAAGTTGAGAAAGAAACTCAGCACTGCAACCGGTGGCGAGAACTACATCGAAACCGTCTGGGGCCGCGGGTATGTTCTTCGTGATCCGCAGGATGACCAGCTGGGCAACGGTAGCGAGCAACGCCTCGCTGTTGGCGCCTGATCCGGCATAGCACCGCAGACAGTTCTGCATTTTGTCACGCTGACGGTGTGACCGCTTACTGGGAGCACTAGGGTCGCATTTTGGAAACCCGCTTCGGCGGGTTTTTCTGCGCTTAATGCGTTGCGTGATCCTGGCTCGACTGGACGTCACGGCGGACCCGTCCTATGACCTATGAAAAGACAGATGGGGAACACGTGTGACACAGAAGCAGGACGGCGATCCAAAGTCTCTTTCGGCAGAAGAAGCAAAAGCAGAGTTTCTTGCGCTGCAAGAGCGGCTGCGTGCGGCAGATATTGCCTACCATCAGGAAGATGCGCCGGTTATTTCGGATGCTCAGTATGATGCGGACAAAAGGCGCTACGCTGCTTTGGTTGCAGCGTTTCCCGTACTTGAGAAAGACGCGACGCAGCTGAACTCCGTCGGGGCTCCAGCGGCCTCTGGCTTTGGCAAGGTCAGCCATGCCGTTCCAATGCTGTCGCTCGGGAATGCCTTTGAAGATGAGGATGTGGCGGATTTTGCGCGCAGCATCCGAAAATACCTGGGCCTGTCCGTCCAGGATCCGCTTGCCTTTACGGCTGAACCAAAAATTGACGGATTGTCGCTTTCCTTGCGGTATGAAGATGGTGTTCTGGTTAAGGCTGCAACGCGTGGCGATGGCAGTGTCGGCGAGAACGTGACCGAAAATGCCCGTACGATTGCCGATATCCCTGAGCAAATCGCCGGGGCACCAAGGATTCTTGAGGTGCGCGGCGAAGTGTACATGAGCCACGACGCCTTTGCCGCGCTGAACCAGCGTCAGCAAGAGCGGGGCGGTAAGGTTTTTGCCAATCCGCGGAATGCCGCGGCTGGCTCGCTAAGGCAGTTGGACGCCGAAATCACGCGGTCGCGTCCTTTGCAGTTCTTTGCCTATAGCTGGGGTGAACTGTCTGAGCCCTTGGCGGATGCGCAAATTGAGGCGATAAACAGACTTCGGTCCCTTGGCTTCTCCACGAACCCGCTGACTCGTCTGTGCTCTTCGGTAGAGGAGATGATCTACCATTATCGCAGCATCGAGGCTCAGCGTGCAACACTGGGCTACGACATTGACGGTGTTGTCTACAAGGTGAACGACCTGAGCCTGCAGGGGCGGCTGGGCTTTCGGTCCACAACACCCCGCTGGGCGATCGCACACAAATTTCCAGCCGAATTGGCCTGGACCCGGCTTGAGGCCATCGATATTCAGGTCGGTCGCACCGGCGCGCTGAGCCCGGTGGCGCGGCTTGCGCCTGTAACGGTGGGTGGTGTGGTGGTTTCCAATGCAACGCTGCACAATGAGGACTACATTGCAGGGCGTGACTCCAAGGGGGCTGAGATCCGCGGCGGCAAGGATATCCGTGTCGGGGACTGGGTGCAGATCTACCGCGCGGGTGATGTGATCCCAAAGGTTGCAGATGTGGATCTTAGCAAGCGGCCGGAAAGCGCTGAGCCTTTTTCCTTTCCCCATGTCTGCCCCGAATGTCAGTCGCCGGCGATCCGCGAAGAAGGTGACGCGGTGCGACGCTGCTCTGGTGGGTTGATTTGCCCCGCGCAGGCCATTGAAAAATTGAAACACTTTGTGTCGCGCGGGGCCTTTGATATCGAAGGGCTGGGTAACAAGCAGGTCGAACAGTTTTACGCAGATGAATGGATCAGGGAGCCTGGGGATATCTTTACCCTGCGCGAGAGGTTTGGTTCTGGCTTGCAGCAGTTGAAAAACCGCGAGGGCTGGGGGGAAAAGTCTGCCGCGAACCTGTTTGATGCCATCGACGAAAAGCGGACCGTTCCATTCGCCAAGTTCATATTCGCCTTGGGTATTCGCCATGTTGGGGAAGTCGCCGGCAAGGATCTTGCGCTTCACTATGGGGAGTGGTCTGCACTGACCTCAGCGCTGGATGCAGCGCGGGCCGCGGCCCTGGCGCACCGCGCGGCGGATGAAGCGGAGGACGCCGAGCGGATTGCGGCGGAAGCCGAAGGGCGCCGGGCACGCATTTCCGAAACGCGGGCGGCCGCAATCAAGGCTTGCGGTGTCCCAAAAGAAGCGCAGGCCGCCTGGGACGATCTTGTTGGCACTGATGGGATCGGTCCAATCCTTGCCCTGTCGCTGTCCGACGCGCTGGCCAACCCTGAAGAGCGGGCAGCAATTGATCGATTGGCGGACCATCTCAATATTGTCCCTCCGGATGCCCCGGCAGCAGAAAGCCCCGTGTCCGGCAAAACCGTTGTGTTTACCGGAACGCTTGAACAGATGACGCGGGCAGAGGCAAAGGCCCGTGCAGAGGCGCTAGGCGCCAAGGTGTCCGGCTCGGTATCCAAGAAAACCGACATTCTGGTGGCGGGCCCCGGCGCTGGATCCAAGGCAACAAAGGCGGCGGAACTGGGCATCAAGGTGCTGGACGAGGCTGGCTGGCTGGAGCTTATCGGATAGTCATGAGTGGGCGCCCGGAAATCCTGTTTCCATTGTTTTCCCGGCTGGACAGCCTGCCGGGTATTGGCCCCAAAACGGCGCAACATCTTGAGCAGATTCAGATAGAGACGCCGCGTGACCTTTTGTTTTCGCTACCATATTCCGTTCAGGATCGGAGGCGACGTGATACCATAAAGGGGCTTGAGCTGCCTGCTGTGGCAACGGTTGAAGTCACGATCGGCGCCCACAGACCGCCGCGCAACCGGGGTGGGGCCTATCGAATTACGGTCAGCGATGCCGAGACGGACTTTCAACTGGTGTTCTTCCATGGGCGCAGTCGTTATCTTTTGGCTCAGTGTCCGGAAGGCGCCCGGCGCCTGGTGTCCGGGAAGTTGGAGCTCTTTGATGGGATCGCCCAGATGGTGCATCCGGACCACATGCTTCCCGTGGAGGAAGCTGCGGATATTCCCGAGTTTGAACCGGTCTATCACCTGACCCATGGCGTGACGCAAAAGACCATGTTCAAGGCGCTGCGCGGCGCCGCTGGTTTGCTGCCTGAGCTGCCGGAATGGATTGACCCGGGCCAGATCAAGCGCGAGGCCTGGCCATCCTGGCATTCTGCCATCGCGCAGGCTCATGAACCCAAAGGACTTGAGGATCTCTCGCCGGAAGCGCCAGCGCGCGCCCGGCTTGCCTATGACGAGTTGCTGGCGCACCAGCTGACCCTTGCGCTAGCCCGCCAGTCAGAGCGCAAATCCCGCGGCATCCAAAGCGTGGCCTCCGGCAAGTTGCAGTCCCGTGTTCTTGAAGCTCTGCCATACAGGCCAACCGGCGCGCAACAACGCGCGATCGAGGAAATCTCGGCCGATATGGCGTCAAACGAACGGATGAACCGCCTTTTGCAGGGCGATGTGGGGGCAGGAAAGACACTTGTGGCCTTGATGGCGCTGTTGGTGGCTGTCGAGGCAGGCGGGCAGGGGGTGATGATGGCCCCGACCAGCATTCTGGCCCAGCAACACCATGAGGGCCTTCGTCCTCTCGCGGAAGAGGCGGGTGTGGTGCTGGAACTCCTCACGGGGCGCGACAAGGGTTCAGAACGCAAGGCGAAACTGGCTGCGCTAGCCAAGGGTGATATCCAGATTCTGGTTGGGACTCATGCGGTGTTCCAAAAAGACGTCCATTTTGCAGATTTGCGGTTGGCAATCGTCGATGAACAGCATCGCTTTGGCGTTCGTCAGCGTATGGAACTGGCCGAAAAGGGAATCGGCGCCGATGTTCTGGTGATGACCGCCACGCCGATTCCGCGCTCTTTGGCGCTGGCGCAATACGGCGACATGGATGTTTCGGTGCTTGATGAAAAACCGCCTGGGCGCAAACCGGTCAAGACTGCGGTGATCAGCACAGAACGGATGGAGGAGGTCATCAGCCACCTGCGGCAGGCGATAGAGGACGGGCGTCAGTGCTATTGGGTGTGTCCTTTGGTGGGTGAATCCGAGGTAATGGATTTGACCGCCGCCGAAGAACGGTTCAAGCGGTTGCGCGCGATCCTCGGCGATGAAACTGTGGGCCTCGTGCATGGGCAGATGCCACCGGCGGAGAAGGACGCGGCGATGGCCGCCTTTCAGGATGGTCGGACCAAGGTTCTCGTAGCCACTACGGTGATCGAGGTGGGCGTCAACGTGCCAAATGCGACGATCATGGTGATCGAGCGTGCAGAAATCTTTGGTCTAGCGCAGCTTCATCAGTTGCGAGGACGAGTGGGGCGCGGTAGCGCTCAATCGACTTGCCTCTTGATGTATCAACCGCCGCTCAGCGACGGGGGGCGTCGGCGTCTGGAAGTGCTTAGAGAGTCGGAAGATGGCTTTCGCATCGCTGAGACCGACCTGCAGATGCGCGGCGCCGGGGATATGATCGGGACGGCACAGTCTGGTTTGCCCCGGTTCAGAATCGCTGATCTTGAACGGCAGGCGTCCTTGATGGCCGTCGCTCAAAGCGATGCTCGTGCCCTGCTCTCGATCGATCCCGGCTTAAGCTCGCCGCGTGGTCAGGCCGCGCGTGTTCTGTTGTGGCTGATGAAGCAAGATCAAGCTTTCCGTTTGATTTCAGTTGGTTAACTGTCGGGGCAACAAATGTGCCGGATGGGCGTTCCCATTTGTTCTCAAATGTTCCCAAAAAGTTCTTTACTCGATGCAACTCTTGTGAGAACAAAGGGGCAACAAAAACGTGAGCAACACGCAATCAACTGACCCGGAGGACGAGAGATGATCGCACAGCTGAAATCGACGCTGCAAAACGCCCAATCAACCCTTCTGCAGGATGCCATCGGCGCGTGCGCCCTGATGGTGATGCTGATTGCCGGCCTGCACCTGCCCGGACTGTTCTGACCCGAAATCTTGCCAGCCTTGGCTCTTTATGGTGACTGCGCTTGCATCCTGTCCCGATTTGATGAGGGGAGCATCCGCCTGTACCGAGATCCCTTCCGGCCCATCCCGATCGCCGGAAAGCGCACCACATCCCGCATGAAGAGCCCTTTTGCCGCCGCCATCTGCCCGGACGTGCGGCGGCCTTTTTTGCTGACGTGTCGGTAGGGATGGCTAGCTGGTGAAGGCCATGCGCAACCCGCCCCAGTGGCGTCCGTTCACGGTGATTGGGGCCGACAGATCCTTCATCATCGCAAACTCGCCGCCTCCCATATCGCGGCGATAGACCTGCATCAGGAAGGGGCCCGTGTTGCGTCCGGCCTTCAGGCCAACACGGTCGTCAAAAATGCGGCGGTTGCGGCAGTTCGCCATGTTCCAGTCCGGATCGGGGCCCTGGGGGTGCGAAAACTTCTTGTTGTGGGTCGGAAGATAACCATTCACATCCACAGCGGCCGAAAACACGACACGGGGATCAAGCTCGAGCGCGCTTTCAAGAAGGGGCGGCAACACCTTGTCGGTGAATTTGGTGACCCCTGTCATCACTTGTTGTGGATTGGTGTTCGGGATCGGTACATAAGTGCGGTCAAAGAGTTCGGCCTCGGTGATCTCTCCGCTCTCCAGCGCCTTTTCGAACTGGCTACCGATATTGGCGGCCATGTCGGTGACAAAGGCAATGAATTTCTTGTCGGCGGATTGTCCGCCAAGTGCGATGGTGCCCTGCACAAGGCGTTCTGACGAGGCAACAAGTCTTTCCACCCGGTCATGGGCGTTGTGGATCCCGGAGGTGGTCTCTTCAACAGAGGCCTTGATCCGCGCGATGTTTGGAAAACACGCTTCCATGGCATCGCGTACTGTTGTTGCGTCGCTCAGAATGCGTTCGGTGCCAGTGCTGACTTGTTGGCTGTCCTTTTCGATGCCGAGCAAAGAAGCATCCGTATCCCGTGCTTGGTCGAGAATACGGCTGGCGGACTTGGAGATCGTATCTGTCTCCTGGTCGAGATCCTTGATCCAGGCATAGAGCGTCTCAATATTCTTGCTAATTTCGGTGGCGGCGACGGTGGTGCGTTTCGACAGGTCGTTGATCGCTTCAGCCACGACGGCAAAACCGCGGCCCGCATCTCCGGCGCGCCCGGCTTCGATCTTGGCATTGATTGCCAGAATATTCACCTGCGCGGCGATCGCCGTGATCTTTTCGTTGTCCTTACGCATGGCGTCAACGGTGTCGGCAACGGCCTCGGTGCGGCTGTTGAGCTCCTGCACCCATTCGGCAACTTCCTGGCCGTGGCCACTGCTTTCGCGCACAAGCGTGACCGAGTTTTGAACCGAGGCAAGGGTCTGTTGGGCAGATTTGGTGACCGTTTCCACGGTTTCCATCACCTGGGTATTTGCCTTGACGACCCGTTCAGCGCCGCGATCCAGCTGTTTGAGATCATTCAGCTGGCCTTGCGACTTGTTTTCAATCGTGTCGAGAAAGCCTGCAACGTCGACAATCTCAAAGCCAAGCTGAGATGAGATTTCTGCCAACTCGTTTATTTCCCCTCCCTTTGGGGGGGATGGCTGGGACGCACTATTCACATTCTGCATGTCGGATCCGCCTACTCAAGATTCTAAACGGTTAGCGCAGATGCAGTGAATTTTGCGTTAAGCACAGTTTTCTTTTGCTTGAATCTCCATCGCCTCCAGCGTTGCGTCGAGGGCAAGCATAATTGACGCATGGCGGTTCTTGAACTCGCGCGCAGGTAGAAGAACTTCCAATTCTTGAAAAGGAGCTGTGGGCGGTGGCGCCCCTTCTGTGAGCATCGCTTTCAGTTGATCCCGTGCCGTTTGCACATCGTCCAAAGAGCATCCGATGATGTTCTCGCCAACAACCGCAGCGGCTGCCTGGCCCAAGGCACAGGCTTTAACGTCCTGTCCGAAGTCAGTGATCTTGCCATCCTCGACTTTCAGATCGACGGTCACAGTAGAACCGCAAAGAGGTGAGCGCTTTTTGACTGTGGCATCCGCGTTCTCGAGCCGCTCCAGATGTGGAATATCCGCTGCCAGTGCAAGGATGCGCGACGAATAGAGCTTGATCAGATCGGTTTCACTAGACATGCGGGCCTCGGGGTTTCCCTTGGGATGACTTCCCAATACATAGGCAGCCACGTCTCAGATGCAAAAGGTTTTTGTCATGTCCGTCAGCTCTTCGTCATTTGATCCTCAAAGCTTACGTTACGATTCCAATGGTTTGATTCCTTGCATTGCCCAGGACCATGACAGTGGCGAGGTGTTGATGATGGCCTGGATGAATGCGGAAAGCGTCGCCCGAACCTTGGAGACCGGCAAGGTCACCTATTGGTCGCGCTCGCGTCAGTCCTTTTGGGTCAAAGGTGAAAGCTCGGGGCACCTGCAGGAGTTGCTTGATCTCAGGCTGGATTGTGACCGGGATTGCCTGCTGGCCGTGGTGCGCCAGACAGGGCCGGCCTGCCACACCAACCGCCGCAGCTGTTTCTACACTGCCGTCCGCGGAGGCGAAGAAGTCGAACTTATGAAGCCCATGGTCTGAGGCGTCTCAGGCCGGCTCCGCTCGCTTAGTACAGTCCCACCATACGGCGGATATCCTGCGGCGTTGCCCCTTCGGCGCGGTATTTTGAGATGGCGCGGGCATCGTCTCGTTTGGCCAGTCGCTTACCCGCATCATCCCGGATCAGCCGGTGATGGTGGTAGACGGGCACCGGCAGACCCAACAGCGTGAGCAGCAGCACCTGCAGCTGGGTGAAGTCGAACAGATCCTCTCCCCGTACCACATGGGTAATGCCCTGATGCACGTCGTCCAGCGCCGAGGCGAGGAAATAGGCGATGATCTCTTCACCCTTGCGGCAGAGCACTACATCGCCGATCTCCTGCAGGGCGCGCTGAGGGTCCAGGTGATGGGTTCCCCTATGGGCCTGGCCGGTTTCCTGAAACACCACGTTCTGCCCATCGAGGCAGTCAAGGGCCCGGTCCAGATGCAGCCGCAGCGCATCGCCGGGCTTCCGGCTTTCCATCGAGCGGGATTTGCAGGTGCCGGGGTATAGGTCGTGTGACACACCCTCTTGCGGGGCGGATAGGGCGGCACGGATATCGGCGCGGCTGCAGTAACAGGGGTACAGCAGTCCCATGTTCTCAAAGGTTTCGAGGTATCTGTTGTAGTCGCTCAGGTGTTCTGACTGGCGCAGAATGGGTCCATCCCAGCCGAGGCCGAGCCAGGTGAGGTCCTCTATGATGGCGGCATCCCATTCGGGCTTGGACCGTTGCAGGTCGGTGTCTTCCATCCGCAACAGGAATTCACCACCGGCGGCGCGCGCCATATCATGGGCAACAATGGCAGAATAGGCATGGCCCAGATGCAAGGGGCCGGTGGGCGAGGGCGCAAAACGAGTCCGAAATGTCATTGCGCCCCTCGCATATCACGCAAACTGCTGCAGCCAGTCACTCCAGGCGGCCTTGGCACGGTCGGTATAGGCCTTGTAGCGGTCCTTGCGGCCTCGCCGCCCGCCCTTGAGCCCGTCCACCGGGCGGAACAGGCCAAAGTTCACGTTCATCGGCTGAAAGGTCTTGGCCTCGGCGCCGCCCGTGATGTGATGGATCAGCGCACCCATGGCGCTGTCTTGCGGCACTTCGCTCAGATCCTGACCAAGGATCTCCGCCGCGGCTAGGCGCCCGGCCAAAAGACCCATGGCAGCACTTTCCACATAGCCTTCGACCCCCGTGATCTGCCCGGCAAAGCGGATATGGGGCTTGGATTTCAGCCGCATCTGGCTGTCGAGCAAGGTGGGGGAGTTGAGGAAGGTATTGCGGTGAATACCGCCAAGACGGGCAAAACTGGCATTCTCTAACCCCGGAATCATCCGGAAGACCTCGGTCTGGGCGCCGTATTTCATCTTGGTCTGAAAGCCGACGATGTTGAACAGCGTTCCCAGCGCATTGTCGCGGCGCAGCTGCACCACCGCATGGGCCTTCACATCGGGCTGATGCGGGTTTGTAAGGCCGACGGGCTTCATCGGACCATGGCGCAGGGTTTCGCGGCCACGCTCTGCCATAACCTCGATCGGCAGGCAGCCGTCAAAATAGCCTGCGGTCTCGCCCTTGTGGAACTCGGTCTTGTCGGCGGCGAGCAGCGCATCGATGAAGGCCTCGTATTGGTCCTTGTCCATCGGGCAGTTGAGGTAGGCGGTGCGCTCTTCCTCGGTGTCGCCCTTGTCATAGCGGGACTGCATCCAGGCCTTGGACATGTCGATGCTCTCGGCGTAGACGATGGGCGCGATGGCATCGAAAAACGCCAGCGCCTCGGCCCCGGTTTCTGCCTGAATTGCCTTGCCCAGGGACGGCGAGGTCAGCGGGCCGGTTGCAAAAATCCAATGCCCATCACTGGGGAGGTCGGTGACTTCTTCATAAGAAACAGTGACATTCGGGTGGCTTTTCAACTTGGCCGTGATGGTTTCGGCAAAGGGATCGCGGTCCACGGCGAGGGCGCCACCAGCGGGCAGGCGATGCTTATCCGCAGTGGTCATGATCAGACCATTAGCGGCGCGCATTTCCCAATGCAAGAGACCCACGGCGTTCTGCTCATCATCGTCCGAGCGGAAGGAGTTGGAGCAGACCATCTCACCAAGGTTGCCGGTCTGATGGGCAAAGGTCTCCACCTTGGGGCGCATCTCGTGCAGTACGACCTTCACGCCCATGTTTGCCGCCTGCCAGGCGGCTTCGGACCCGGCCATGCCGCCGCCCACGATATGCAATTCCTGAGTCATGAGGTGCCACATAGGGCAGCTTCGGCCCTTGCGCAATACGACAGGCGCGGTCAGCCATGTTCGATGATCCGGCGCCCATGAAAGCAAGTGTCGGTCTGCGCACCCGGTGCGATGTATGGGAAGGATTTTTTATGGGGGGGATTTTGGGGTCGCTGCGGCGGGTATGTCAGCCGGGGAGAGAGACCCGGATTGGAGGGACCTTCCGACGCAGCGACCCAAAATTGTGACCGGCTTGTGACCAGTGCCCAATCTTTGCCATGATCCTGCCTTTTTTGAAAGACCGGATATGGAAACAATACCCGGTCAATCGTAAACAAAGGCTGAACTTGTCTTAAATTTTCGGAAAAATCAGGTTTTCTCCCAGTTCGGAGGGCGCTTTTCGATGAAAGCGTTCAGCCCTTCGATGGTGTCGCGGTTCATCAGATTTTCGACGATGACGTCGCTGGTGTAGGCGTAGGCTTCTTCGATCGGCATTTCGAGCTGGCGATAATAGGCCTCCTTGCCGACCTTTACCGCTGAACCAAGTTTGGAAGCGATGGTCGTTGCCAGTTTCAGTGTTTCGGCCTCAAGGGTGTCCGACGAAACGGCGCGGTTGATCAGACCAAGGTCAGCCGCGCGCGCAGCAGACATGAACTCGCCGGTCGTCAGCAGTTCGAATGCGTGTTTGCGGGGGATGTTGCGCGACAGGGCTACCATGGGGGTCGAGCAGAAGAGCCCGATATTGACGCCATTGACCCCGAAGCGTGTGTCATCTGCGGCCACTGCCAGATCGCAGGAGGCCACAAGCTGACAGCCCGCTGCCGTTGCAATACCATGCACCTGTGCGATCACCGGTTGGGGCAGGCGCTGCAGGCCCAGCATGACCGACGTGCATCGTGAAAAAAGATCCTGGAAATAGGCCTTGCCACCATCATCAGCCTGTCGACCTGCGGTCATCTGCCGAATGTCGTGGCCCGCGCAAAAGGCCTTGCCCGCGCCGGAAAGCACAACGGCCTTGATGCTGCTGTCGCCCCGAAGTGCATTGATCTGCCCTTGCAGCGCTGCGAGCATTTCATCCGACAGCGCATTCAGCCGCTCGGGTGCGTTCATTTGCAGATGTGCGATCCCATTTGCGTCGCGACGTTCCAGAATTGTCATCTTGTCCTCCTGACCCTGTTTGGGGCAACTCTATGGCGGACAAGGGAGAAGGAAAAGCATGGGCTTGGCTTTTGATGCGGCGGGGCTATCCGCCTATATGGGGGAAATCTTTCCGCAGGTGGCGGGTGATTTCGCGGTAGATGAGTTGACCGAGGCGGGGATCACCATGCGCCTCCTGACGGCCGAGCGGCACCTGCGCCCTGGTGGCACGGTCTCGGGCCCTTCCATGTTTGCACTGGCAGATGTGACCGTCTACGGGCTGGTTCTGTCGCGGCTGGGGCGCAAGGCGCTTGCGGTGACGACGAACTGCTCGTTGGATTTCATGCGCAAGCCGGAGGCGGGGGTCGATCTCATCGCCAGGGGAACCTTGCTGAAGCTTGGGCGCTCACTTGCGGTGGGGGATGTGCACATGTTCTCGGACGGGTCGGACAAAATGGTGGCGCGTTCTACCATGACCTATTCGATCCCGCCTGAGAAATAGCACCTACAGGGCCGTTGCGAGAGGTTCGCCAACTTTGACAAGGGTTTCCAAGCCTTTGTAACTGTTGGCAATTAGATCGTCCGAGAAACGAACCGCGCCAGGTTCAAAGACAACAACCACGGTCGAGCCTCCGAATTTGAAATAGCCCTTCTCCTGCATCTTGGCGACATGCCCTTCGGTCGTTGTGTTGACGATGGTGCCGACCCCAAAGGCGCCCACTTCGACGAAACACATCGTGCCCGCGCTTTCGGTTTCGATCAGGGTCAGGCTGCGCTTGTTGGCACCAAAGACATCCGGTCCCGCCCCAAGCGCGATCGGGTTCACAGAATGCAGCGCGCCGGGAATGTCGTGGCTTTCCAGGATCCGGCCTGCGGTTGGAAAGTGATACCGATGATAATCCGCAGGACACAGGCGCACGATGGCAAGCGCGCCGCCCACAAAGCGTTCATGCAGGCCCGGGAGCATGGTGCGGATCGACATCGGGTGCCCCTTGACCGGCACAAAGACATCTGCGTCCAGTCTGGGGAAAACCAGAACACGCCCGTCGGCGGGGGAGACGATCTGCCCTGGATCCTCGTCAAAGGGGCGGGTTTCAGGTTTTAGATGGCGGATAAAGAAATCGTTGAAACATCCAAAACTTTCAACAGGGTCACGCGCTTCCTTCATGTCGATGGATAGCTCTTCAACCACGGAGTTGATCTTGCCTTTCGACAAGGGCGAGTCGAACCATGCTCCAAACAGTCGGCTCACAAGCGAAGAGCGGAACAACAGTCGCTCCAGCAAGCTTGACCCGGAATCCTGATAGGCCCAGCGTATCCATTTTTCGCCGAGGACGACCTCGTCAAAGGTCTCGCCTGTCGACCGGTCTACCACCTGGATGGAGTTCTGCGTCATGTCTTTGCCTTGGCTTGCTTTGGCGAAAGCGCCTACCAGACGTGGGGCGGCAGAAACAAGCGTAGATTGGTCCGTTGCTCCAGGTGCGCGCGGTACAGAAATGCATGGTCAGGGTTTTATTGGCAGCATGACGATGCAGCAATAAATGAGCGTCGCAATGGAAGTCGAAGATATCGCGAAGGAAATTGTCAGACGTGAAGGCGGCTACGTGAATGATCCCGACGATCCGGGCGGCGCTACCAATCATGGTGTGACAATTCATACCCTTCGGCGCCTGGGGCTTGATCTCACCGGGGACGGCGGAGTGGACGAAAGGGACGTCAAGGCGCTGAGACCCGATCAGGCCGTGGGGATCTTTGTGCGTGAGTACTTTAATCGTCCGGGGCTCGATCGCCTGCCGTCGGTCCTGCAGGCCACTGTTTTCGATATGTATGTCAATGCGGGTAGCAATGCGATCCGCATCCTTCAGCGGCTGTTGGTGCAGATGGGATACGACGTTGCGGTTGATGGTGTGATGGGGCCTCGAACTGCAGTCGCCGCTCATGGTGCAGCCGAGGTTGACGCGTCCAATCTGAGGGATGCTTACGGAATTGCCCGGCGGAGCTACTACTTCGATCTGGCTGATCGGCGACCGGCCAGTCGCAAGTATGCGCTCACACGTGCGGGGAACAAAGGTGGCTGGATACGCAGGGCCGAAGAATTTCTGTCAAAAGAATACCACATGGGCGCGGCAGAGTTTCGCGAGCGCGTGGCCGGCTGGGAAGGGTGAAGCCATGATTGCAGCTCTGATCAGGTCGCTATTTGGTAATGATCGCAATATTCTGCGTGATACAGTTGAAGTCTTTCGTGAAAACGCGGAGGCAGGCGCGAAGCGCGCGCATGATGATCGCAGCGTCGCTCTGGAACAGTTCGCGGCGGAATTCGCGCAGACCGAGCGTGGCGGGTTTGACCGGGCAATCGATGGAATAAATCGCTTGCCACGGCCCTTGCTGGCCTTTGCGACCCTGGCTCTCCTGATCTCAGCAATGGTGGACCCGTTCTGGTTTGCAAAGCGCATGGAGGGACTCCTTCTGGTTCCGGAGCCGCTGTGGTGGCTATTGGGAGTCATTGTGTCATTCTATTTTGGCGCGCGTCATCAGGCCAAAAGCCAAGACTTTCAACGCAGTCTTGCCGAGGCTCTGGCGCGGCTGCCAGAAAGGACTGGAGCGGCATCAACGCAGCCACAACAAAGCGCGATAGAAAAAAGCGCCCTTCCAACGGCTGCAAGGCGTGTTGCGGAAACTGAAAATGCGGCGCTCAACGCCTGGCGAGACAGCGAAAGACACAAGGGGGCCGACAGGCTGCAGAATTGATCACGAAACTGTGTGCTGCGGCGGCTGGACGCGCCGAATGGCATTGGCGCGGCTTCGGTGACGGATTATAACATCAGCATGATTACAGAACTCGGTCACTTCGCCCTCATCCTCGCCTTCATGGTCGCCATCGTGCAGATGGTTGTGCCCATGGTGGGTGCTCATAAAAGATGGCCCGGCTGGATGGCCGTCGCCGAACCCGCAGCGCAAGCGCAGTTCTTTTTTACTGCCTTTTCTTTTGCGGCCCTGGTCTGGGCCTTTGTCACCTCAGATTTTTCGCTGAGGCTGGTGACATTGAACAGCCATTCGGCCAAGCCGATGATCTACAAGATCTCGGGTACATGGGGTAACCACGAAGGCTCGATGCTGCTGTGGGTGCTGATCGTGACCCTGTTTGGCGCGCTGGCTTCGGTTTTTGGCGGCGGGTTGCCACAAACCCTGAAAGCCCGTGTTCTGGCCGTTCAGGCTGCGATCGGCGTGGCTTTCTTTGCCTTCATCCTGTTTACTTCGAACCCGTTTCTGCGTCTCGCGACACCTCCCTTTGACGGGCAGGACCTCAACCCTTTGTTGCAGGATCCCGGCCTCGCGCTGCATCCGCCGTTCCTCTATCTCGGCTACGTGGGGCTCTCGATGGCTTTTTCCTTTGCGGTGGCGGCCTTGATCGAAGGGAGGATCGATGCGGCCTGGGGACGCTGGGTGCGCCCCTGGACGCTTGCTGCCTGGGTTTTTCTGACCATCGGCATCGCGCTGGGGTCCTGGTGGGCCTATTACGAGCTTGGCTGGGGCGGCTTCTGGTTCTGGGATCCGGTCGAGAATGCCTCTTTCATGCCGTGGCTACTGGCCGCAGCGCTTCTGCACTCCGCCATTGTGGTGGAAAAGCGCGAGGCGCTGAAAAGCTGGACGATCCTGCTGGCGATCTTGGCGTTTGGCTTTTCGCTGATCGGGACATTCATCGTGCGCTCGGGTCTTCTGACCTCAGTCCATGCCTTTGCAAACGACCCTGAGCGCGGCGTGTTCATCTTGATGATCCTTGCCTTCTTCACCGGTGGCGCGCTTACACTTTTTGCGGCACGCGCCCAGGAAATGCAGGCCAAGGGGGTCTTTGGTGTGGTCAGCCGTGAAGGCGCGCTCGTGGCCAACAATGTCCTGCTCGCGGTCAGTTGCTTCGTGGTCTTCTTTGGCACGCTGTGGCCTGTGGTCGCGGAAATGGCATTTGATCGCAAGCTGAGCGTGGGTCCGCCCTTCTTCAACGCGGCCTTCACGCCGTTCATGGTGATTCTGGGCGCGATCCTGCCGATTGGCGCAATTTTGCCCTGGAAACGGGGCAGGATTGGGCAGACGGTCTGGTACCTGCGTTACGTCTTGATCTTGTCCGTTGCTCTTGCGGTTCTGGCCTGGGCCATGCAGACCGGTCGCTCGGCCCTTGGTCCGATTGGTCTGTTCCTGGGCTCTTGGTTGGTCTTCGGGGCTGCGGCTGATCTGTGGTCCCGCACGGGGCAGAGCGGGCGGGTGTCACGTCTGATGCGGCTTCCGCGCGCTGACTGGGGCAAGGCGGTGGCTCATGCGGGCCTTGGTGTCACTATGTTCGCGATTGCAGGTCTGATGGCTTGGGAAGAGGAAGACATCCGCGTCGCTCAGATTGGAGAGCCTTTCACGGTTGGCTCCTATGAATTGGTACTCGACTCGGTCGAGCGTGCACGTGGGCCGAACTATTTCACCACGATGGCGACGATCAGCGTGTTCCGCGATGGTTCCGATGTCGCTGTTCTACACCCGGAAAAGCGTGATTATCCAGTTGCCAAGATGCCGACAACCGAGGCGGCGATCGACTATCAGCTTCTTCGCGACATTTACGTCGTCATTGGCGATCAGCAGGATGATGGTGGCTGGACCGTTCGAACCTACATCAAACCTCTCGCCAACTGGATTTGGGGCGGATGCATCCTGATGTCTCTGGGGGGGCTCCTGAGCCTCAGTGACCGCCGGTTCCGTGTGGCCGCGGGCGCGCGCAAGACCTCCGGTGCAAAGGTACCAGCAGAATGATCGGCCTTGTTTCCCTCAATCGTTATGTCGCTGCGATTGTGCTGTCAGTCTCGTTCCTTGCACCAGGATCGTCTTACGCTGTCCAGCCGGATGAAGTGCTGGCAGACCCGGTGTTGGAGCAGCGCGCGCGTGCTCTGTCAGAGGATTTGCGCTGCCTTGTGTGCCGCAACGAAAACATCGACGAATCCAATGCTGACCTCGCTCGCGATCTGCGTCTATTGGTGCGTGAACGTCTGGTTGCCGGAGACAGCGATACCGAAGTGATCGACTTTGTGGTCGATCGCTATGGCGAGTACGTGCTGCTGCGCCCAACAGCGAGCGGCGCGAACTGGATGCTTTGGGCAGCTGGTCCTTTGATGCTGGCGATGGCACTAGGTCTGGCGTTTGCCTACCTACGGGGTCGGGCGAGGGCACCGCGCACTGCTGAAGAGGGTCTCAGCCCGGAAGAGCAGACGCGCCTCAAACAAATTATGGATGAGTGACGCCGGGTCCACCTTTTCCAGCTTTTGGCTTTGCGTCACCATGTCGCAAATCCTTGCGCGCATCCTTTGTATGGGTCCGCGCACCCCGATACTGAGAGGCGAGGCCTTCCGATGGACTACAAAGATATCCTCTATTCACTAGATGACGGACTGGCGATCGTGACGCTCAATCGCCCATCCAAGATGAACGCCCTGACAGGCCAGATGCGGGCAGAAATCACCCACGCCCTGAAACAGGCTGCGGGCGAAGCGCGGGCGGTGGTTCTGACTGGTGCAGGCGGGGCTTTCTGCTCCGGTCAGGATCTGAGCGATGCATCCGGCTCTGGCAGCCTCGATCTGGAGCGGACCCTGCGTGATGAATACACGCCCATGCTGGAAGCGCTTTATGACTGCCCGGTGCCGACTATGGCAGCTGTCAATGGCCCGGTGGCTGGCGCAGGTGCCAACCTTGCCCTGGCTGCGGATGTAGTGATCGCTACCGAAAGCGCCTATTTCTTGCAGGCCTTTGCACGGATCGGCCTGATGCCGGATGCCGGCGGCACATGGTTTCTGCCGCGCCAGATGGGCCTCGCCAAGGCGATGGGGGCTGCGCTCTTCGCCGACAAGATCACCGCCAAGCAGGCCAGCGACTGGGGCATGATCTGGGAAGCCGTGCCCGACGCCGACTTTGACGCCCATTGGCGCGCCCGCGCGTCCTATCTCGCAAATGGCCCGACCAAGGCCTTTGGAGCTATCAAGACGGCAATCCGGGGAAGCTACGAGAACAGCCTGCCGGAACAGCTTTCCTCTGAAGCACATCTTCAAGGACAATGCGGGAAGACCCGTGATTTCCTTGAAGGGGTAACCGCCTTCATGGAGAAACGACCCGCGAAGTTCGAAGGTCGCTAAGGCTGCCGTCGCTATTCATGGTGAAACAAGAAGGCCCTGGCCGGTTTCCGTGCCAGGGCCTCATTTGTTAGGTAAATGAGAGGCAGAGCCTCAGGAGACAGGGATACCGCCATCCGCAAACAGGCGGATGTGACGCGTGGGGTCGAACTGGCCATCCTGGTTGAGAACACGCAGCACCTCGATGCCGTCGGCAAAAACGATGGCATCACTACCGCCGTCTTCATTTGCGCGATCCACCACCGTCAGGCGCGGGGCCGGTCCATCGTCCGGGTCGTAGCCATAGACGATCTGGTCTTCGCTCCGTTCGAAGTCCGTTATGGTTGCAGGTTCAGTTGTTTCTAGCCAGTGACCTGCAAACAGTTCATCCGCGCCGCCGCCGCCCGTAACGGTATCCCCACGACCAAAGAGTACGGTATCGTCACCATCGCCGCCATTGACCACATCAGCGCCGGTGTCGGTATCGGACAGTATCGTGCCATCGATCGGGTCCACTTCAAAGAAGCTTGTCCAGAGCACGTCGTCGCCCGCGCCGCCATTGATGCTATCGGTGCCAAGCCCGTCGATGACCAGATCGGTGCCGTCACCGCCAAGGATGGTATCGTTGCCTTCGCTGCCAGACATCTGGTCGTTGCCGTTTCCGCCCGAGACAAGGTCATTTCCGAACCCGCCAAGGAGCGAGTCGTTCCCGCCATCGCCGAAGATTCGATCGTCGCCCGCCAGTCCGCGGATTTCATCATTGCCCGAGCGTCCGGCGAGGGATTCACCTGCATTCGTGCCGTTGAGCGTGTCGTTTGCGGGGCTGCCTTCGATGAGATCACCTGGAGGCGTTGTTTCACCAGGTTCCGGCAAAGATGCGTCATCTTCGGTTGCAGCCACATCATCGTCGTCAGATGAATCGATCAAAAGCCCGGCCAAAAGACCAAAGGAGAGGAGGGCGGCAATAGCAATCATAAGGGGCGTCCAGAATGAGAAAATACAACTTATGGAAAATTAACGTGATCTTCTGGGCAAGTCAAAGTCTTAGCAAAAACAAAATGCTGCGACCGTATCTTATTTGGAAACGATAGCGGGATTATGCGTGGATAGCGCCTGAATACGTTATCGACAACGCGGGCCGTGCTTTGACCTGGGTGCCGGTCCGGCGGATAAAAAAGCCCCGCCGACAGCTATTCGGCGGGGCCAAAAACCTTGTCAGGTCTGCTCAGGTTCAGCGGTTTTCGATGTCGACGTAGTTACGCGCGGTCTCGCCAAGGTAGAGCTGACGCGGACGACCGATCTTGTTCTGTGGGTCTGCGATCATCTCTTTCCACTGGGAGATCCAGCCGACGGTGCGCGACAGGGCAAAGATCGGCGTGAACATAGATGTCGGGAAGCCCATCGCCTCAAGGATGATGCCCGAATAGAAGTCCACATTCGGGAAGAGTTTCTTCTCGATGAAGTAAGGATCGTTGAGCGCGGTCTGTTCAAGCTCCTTGGCAACCTGCAGGAGCGGATTGTCCTCGACGCCCAGAAGCTCGAGCACCTCGTCAGCCGATTGCTTCAACACCTTGGCGCGCGGGTCGGTGTTTTTGTAGACGCGGTGACCAAAGCCCATCAGTCGGAACGGGTCGTTCTTGTCCTTGGCACGGGCCAGGAACTCGGGGATGCGATCGACGGTGCCGATTTCTTTCAGCATCTCGAGGCACGCCTGGTTGGCGCCGCCATGTGCCGGACCCCAAAGGCAGGCGATACCGGCAGCGATACAGGCGAAGGGGTTGGCACCCGAAGAAGAAGCCAAACGCACGGTCGAGGTTGAGGCGTTCTGCTCGTGGTCGGCGTGCAGAATAAAGATACGGTCCATGGCACGAGCGAGGATCGGGTCCACGTGGTACTCTTCTGCCGGCACGGAGAAGCACATGTGCAGGAAGTTCGCAGCGTAGTCGAGATCGTTGCGCGGGTACACGAACGGCTGGCCGATGGAATACTTGTAGGCCATCGCGGCAATTGTGGGCAGTTTCGCAATCAGGCGGATTGCAGCCACTTCGCGCTGCCAGGGATCGTTGATGTCCGTGGAGTCGTGGTAGAAGGCCGACATCGCACCCACAACGCCCACCAAGGTTGCCATCGGGTGTGCGTCCCGGCGGAAACCACGGAAGAAGTTGTGCATCTGCTCGTGCACCATGGTGTGACGGGTCACACGGGTTTCAAAGTCTTCCAGTTGGGTTGCGGTCGGAAGTTCACCATAAAGCAGCAGATAGCAGACTTCGAGGTGATGAGATTGCGAGGCCAGCTGATCGATCGGGTAGCCGCGGTGCAGAAGCTCGCCTTTGCCACCGTCGATGAAGGTGATGGTGCTGTCGCAGCTTGCAGTCGAAGTAAAGCCCGGATCGTAAGTAAAGACGCCGGCCTGAGCGTACAGCTTGCGGATGTCCAGAACATCTGGCCCGGCCGTCGGAGAGAAAATGGGAAGCTCGTAGGTTTCGCCATTCAGGCTGAGCTGGGCTGTCTTGTTTGAATCGGTCATAGATGTCCCTTCCTGTTACAGGCGCAAAAACCCGGATCGCATCCGGGCTTTGGGCAGGCAGCACCCGCGCGAGGTATCGCGCGGATGAGGTCGTATCGAAACAGGCTTACCCAAGGATTAAGGGCTGGGATCAGCCTGCTGCGTCGGTCAATCGGGCCAGAGTCTCGTCGCGGCCCAGAATAAGCATCATGTCGAACACCGAAGGCGTTACCGCGCGGCCTGCAAGGGCAGCCCGCAACGGGCCGGCCAGCTTTCCGAACTTG
>Ga0098070_100043_pt1 | contig 98942 bp, 104 predicted proteins | sample 28_taG_FD_75063 | JGI IMG/M metagenome (GOLD analysis project Ga0098070, IMG submission 75063) | Marine viral communities from Cariaco Basin, Caribbean Sea - 28_WHOI_OMZ | ecosystem: Environmental > Aquatic > Marine > Oceanic | place: Caribbean Sea: Cariaco Basin | collected 2014-11-12
AGCGGTGCTACGCCCCGCAGCAAACAACAGCATCATAAAGCAGGCGCCGAAAACACCGAATCCAGCAAACCGTGCTCCCTTCGCTCCCTTCGGCGAGGCCTCACTACAAGAACAACGCCTGGTCACACCGTCAGTGCTGTCAGCACTGTCAGCAATCCCGATCAGAAACCAAAAAGCGCCCGACCCGAAAAAGGTCTAGCGCTGGTGCAGTCGGTGCCACGAGGCTTCACGGATTTTGCAACTTGCAAGCATAGACGATCTCAAGCACCATTCTTGCGCCGGAACAGGTCCAGCTGGAGCTCCAGAAGTCGGGATGGCATCGTTGAATGCGCCTCATAGTACCGCAGGTTCTTGGGGCCAATTCCGTGCTCGGCACTAAAGGAGCCGTCATAGTCATCTACCACATACCGAACGACATAATCGCGCAGTATGCGTTCAAAACCAGGCGCTATGGGGCCATCGGTCTTCACTAGGTTGAAGTGCAGCCCTCCGTCTCCCAGATGGCCAAAGTCGCAGACTTCGATCATCGGGAAGTCCTTCGCCAACCGCTGGGTCATTTCCGTTCGGAAGGCGATGACCTTGTCCCGTGTGAAACCCAGATCAAAAGCGATCAGAGGCCCGGCCGATTTCACACCTTCCGACAACGCATGGCGCAGTGACCAGATCTCTTCGGGGCGCCCAAACAGTGCATCAGCAATCGGCGCCTCGTTCAGGTGCCAGGCTTCGGCCAGGACTGCCTCAAGAACTTCATCAAGCGGGGTGTCCCAAGGCGCCCTGGTTGGGCGCGACAGTTCAATAAGCAGCGCCGTTGCGGGAATTTCACCGCGCGGGAACGGGTTTTTCAAGGCGCTTGCATGGGCAAATGTATGTACCATCGCGGCGCGCGACATGAACTCGAACGCCGAAAGGAGCGGACCGACCCGGGTTTCAAGGTGGCGCAACAGGGTCAGCATCGCATCATCACTGGCAGGCACCACAATGGCGGTTGCCTGTTCAGTCACGACTGGCTCCAGGTTCAGGATTGCCTCGGTCACCGTGCCAAACCAGCCGGAGGTGCCGATATGTATCTGCTTCCAGTCTGGTCCGGTGTTGTCCTTGCGCACAGGCGAGCCCAGCTCGAGCACCTCTCCGCCTTCGAGCGCGACAGTCAGGCCAAGGACGTTGCGCCGCACATCGCCGTAGCGCAGGAAGCGACCGCCCCCGGTATTGGTGGCAACCATACCACCAATCATCGGATCCGAGCCAAGGTCGATCGGGAAGCACAGCCCATGTTCGGCCAACCGGTCGTTGACCTCGGAAAGTCTGAAGCCGGCGCTGACCCGTAAGGATCGGTTTGCCAGATCTAGATCAAAGGTCTCCCGCAGGCGCGACAGGCTGAGAACCGCCGTGGTGCCACTGTCGTCGGGCACAGAGGCCCCAACCAGCCCGGTGTTGCCGGACTGGGGCACGTAGGGTAGGTTTTCTTGTGCGCAGTACCGCAGGCATTCGGCGACCTGGGCAGTTGTTTCCGGCAAGAACACCACTGGGCTTTTGCCTGCCTCACCGCGCACGCCTTGCAGGTACCCTGCCATGTCCCCGGGATCTGACAGGGTTTTGATTTCTGCAGGCAGGCTCATGCGGCGTTCGCGTTCAATTGCTCAAGGCTGGCCTCCAGAGAGGCGGCCTGCATCGCCTCGTAAAGGGCGAATTCATCGGCGACTGCTTTGCCCAAAGCGGCCTCGAGTACAGCTCTGCTGGAGGCTTCTTGCCGGTCGCTACGCGCGTCATCTCCAAGGTTGGATTGGAAGATGCCTGCCGCGCTCACCGGAAGGAAATCCTCATAGATGATGGGGCTGAGGGTCAAGGCGCCTGCGTCGAGCAGGGTTGCCACATCCATCCCCTGCGCTTCACCGTCGCCGACGGCATACTTGAAATAGGCCAGTCCCTGATCATGCAGCTCGCGCCAGGTGTCGGGGAACGCAGCGAAGACCTCTTCCAGTTTTGCCATATACTCAGCCGCGTTGGAGCCATCTGCAGCGGGCAGGATCTCTGAGCGGACCTCAGCCAAAAGCCGGTCATAAAGTGCTCGTCCCGTTGGTGTCAGCGCCACGCCGCGCTGTTCAATCTCACCAAAGCGGGCAGTGTGATGCCCCTCTTGCCAGCCATCTGCACAGGGAAACCGTACCGCTTCGTTCAGTGCCTTGAAGGCCGTCTGGCGCAACAGGATCGGGCATGTACGGCGCGGGGGGCCTTCGACGATCGCCTTGGCGGGCAGACCCTTGGCCAACATTGCGGCCTGTGCGGCGTCGATGTCCAGCGTGCGCGGTGTCAGGTGATTGATGTGTGGCCCCTTGAAGGAGACCACATCGGCAATCAGCCGGTGCGCCTTGATCAGATCCTCAAAGGTGTCGCTGTCCACGCAGGCCTCCGGGTGCCAGCGGAAGGTTTCCAGCACCTCGGCTACAAAACGTTTGGCGTCTTCGTCTTCAAGCCCACCCTGTGCTTCGGCCTTTTCGGTGAGGGCGATTGTGCCTTCGGTGAAGATCTGTCGCCGCGCCAGTGTCTCGACCGCCTTTTCCCGCAGGGCTTCGTCTTCAATCAACTCCAGTCGCAAAAGCGAGGTGAACACCCGGAACGGATTTTCGGCCAGCGCATCGCGCCCCACGGGGCGGAAGGCGGTCGAATGCACCGGAACCGAAGCGACCGACAAGTCATAATAGCCGACCGGCTCCATCCCCATCACGGCAAAGACCCGGCCCATCATGGCCAGTTCCTGCGCGGTGCCCAGGCGGATCGCTCCATGGCGCTCGGCGCTGATGCGGGATGTGTCCTCGCCGGGGGTAAGCGCCAGTGCATTGTCCGGTTGCGCCAGAACATCCTTGTTCACACCTTCCACGATTTCGACCAAATCGCCGTATGCGGGCACTTCCTCGCGGTACATGGCCGACATGGCGGCAGAGAAATCAGCGCGGATCTTGCTGGGAGATACTTTCATGTGTCCGTGTCCTTTGGCGGTCAAAGCCGCCCGTTTGTGAAATGGGTCAATGCCGCGCCGGCCTCGTAGTAAAGCCCTCTCAGCGCGGCGTGTTTTTCGGGCTGTGCGCCCGTGATTTCAAGGGGCAAATCGCCGTCTCCCAACGCCCAATCGGCTGCCGCTTTGCCAAACAATGTGCCGGGACCGATGCCGCGACCGCTGTAGCCGAAGATAGATATGCCATTGTCACCGCGTCGCTGGATGCGGGGCAGATAGGTGCTCGTCATGGCAATGCGCCCGGTCCATTCGCATTCAAAGGGGATGCCCTTCAGCTGCGGAAAGAGCCGTGTCAGTTTGCGTGCGGCCCAAGCGCGGTGCACTGTCGCGCCTGCGCCTTCCAGATTGCCAAGGCTCCCGAAGATCATGCGCCCTGCCTGATCTAGCCGGAAAGACGACATGATGAGGGCGGTGTCCCAGCATCCCTCTCCACCTGCCAGAATGCTCTGGCGCAGCTTGGTGGACAGGGGGGCAGTGGCCAGTTGAAAGTAATGGGCAGGTACGATGGCGTTTGGCGCAGCCCCATCCTTGCCATAGGCATTGGTCGCCTGGATCAGCTTTGCTGCGCGGACCCCACCTTGGGCCGTGCGTATCCTCCAGTGCTGGCCATCTTCGCGGATGTCCAGTGCATTTGAGTCTTCGTAGACTTGTGCGCCAAGCCGTTCCGCGGCGCGCGCCAGACCCTGCACATAAGCCAGCGGCTGGATCGTTCCGGCGCGCCCATCCCACAGCGCGCCATGATAGGCATTGCTCCCGGTGCGCCGTGCCGTTTCAACCGCATCCAACAGCTTGACCGGCGCGCCCCGCGCCATCTGCTGCGCATAGCGCGCCTTAAGATCCTGCAAACCCGCGGCAGAATGTGCACAATGTAGCGTGCCGTGACGGATCGCTTCGCAGCGGATCTGGTGCTGTTCGATCAGATCAAAGACGGTCGACGGCCCCTCGGCCAAAGCTGCATTCAATCGCGCGCCGGCCTCTTTGCCGAGCTTCTCTTCCACCTGTTGCGGCGGCGTCCAAAGCCCGGCGTTCACCAGTCCGACGTTGCGACCCGAGCCGCCAAAGCCTATGGTGCGAGCCTCAAGAAGTACAACCGACGCGCCCCGTGCAGCCAGATGATAGGCGGCAGAGACGCCGGTGAACCCGCCGCCGATCACGACCACATCCGCAGTGATCGCCTTGGCAAGAGGTGACCACCGAGGTCGGTCAGGGGCCGTGGTTGACCAAAGACTGTTGAGACGCGGCTCCATGGTCAAATCTCGAAGGAAATGCCCTGTGCCAGCGGCAGCTCGCGCGAGTAGTTCACCGTGCTTGTCTGCCGCCGCATGTAGGCACGCCAGGCGTCCGAACCGCTTTCGCGTCCGCCGCCGGTTTCCTTTTCACCGCCAAAGGCCCCGCCGATTTCAGCGCCGGACGGGCCGATGTTCACATTGGCAATCCCGCAGTCAGAACCTTGTGCCGACAGGAAGTACTCGGTTTCGCGTACATCGGTTGAAAAGATGCAGGAGGACAGCCCCTGCGGCACTGCATTCTGCATCGCAATGGCCTCATCCAGATCGGTGTACTTCACCACGTAGAGGATCGGCGCGAAGGTTTCGGTGTGCATGATTGCCGATTGGGCGGGCATTTCGACAATGGCCGGGTGGACATAGGCTGCATCGGGGTGCTGATCAGCCAGAGCCTGCCCGCCGCCGTGGATGATACCGCCTTCGCCTCTCGCCTGTGTCAAAGCCTTGTCCATCGCTGCCATCGCGCCCTTGTCGATCAGGGGACCAACCAGTGTGTCGTCCTCCAGCGGGTTGCCAATCGACAGGCCCGCGTAGACCTTGGTCAGGCGGGGGATCAGTTGGTCATAGACATCTTCATGAACGATCAGGCGGCGTAGTGATGTGCAGCGCTGACCTGCGGTACCGACGGCGGAAAAGACGATCGCGCGCACCGCCATTTCGAGATCCGCAGAGGGCGCCACGATCATGGCGTTGTTGCCGCCAAGTTCGAGGATTGTCTTGCCGAGACGTTTGGACATGTCAGCGGCAACCGCCTTGCCCATCGGAACCGAGCCGGTGGCCGATATCACCGCGACATCGCGCGAGGCTGTCAGCGCCTCGCCCAGATCACGCTCACCGATCAGAGTCTGGATCAGCCCATCGGGAGCATCCGCGCCAAAGCGCGCCATCGCCCGCTCGCAGATCCTTTGAATGGCCAGCTGTGTGAGCGGCGTCTTTTCAGAAGGTTTGGCAATGACAGGGTCGCCGCACACGAGGGCAAGCGCCGCATTCCAGCACCAGGGCGCGGCCGGAAAATTGAAAGCAGTAATAATACCGCAGACGCCAAGCGGATGCCAGGTTTCGCGCATTGAATGGCCGGGGCGTTCTGAGGCGATCGTGAGGCCATAAAGCTGACGCGAGAGCCCCACGGCAAAGTCGCAGATGTCGATCATCTCCTGTACTTCGCCAAGGCCTTCCTGGTAGATTTTGCCGCATTCGAGCGTGATGAGACGGCCAAGGTTTTCTTTTTCCTGCCGCAGCTCCTCTCCCAGAATGCGGACCAGCTCACCGCGGCGCGGTGCGGGCACCTTGCGCCAGATACGGAAGGCTTCAACGGCCTTTGTGATCGCTGCCTCTGCCTCACGCACGCTGTGCATGGGCACGTATGCGATCTCGCTGCCGTCGACGGGTGTCGTCACGGTGAGGGCTCCACCGGTGGTTTCGGCAGGCGTCAGCCCGCAGGCCGTCAGGATATCTTGATAGGTCATGGGAAAGGGTCCTTTAGGAGACGTTCAGGGCCGCGACAGCCCGTTTCAGGCGCAGGCACCCGTCCTGGAGGTCACGGCGGGCATAGGCATAAGAAAGGCGGAAATGCCCGGGCAGGCCAAAGGCGCGGCCGGGAACAATGGCAAGACCGGTGAAGGCCAGAACATAGGCGCAGAAATCGGCGTCGGTCTCGAGCAGTTTGCCGTCTGGGGTTTGGCACCCCAGGATGCCCTGACAGGAGGGGAAGACATAAAACGCCCCGTCCGGGGCCGCACATGTGATGCCGGGAATTTCGTTGAGGGCGCTCACCACCATATCCCGGCGGGCGCGAAACTCAGCGGCGCGGCTTGCAATGTGGCTTTGGTCTCCAGTCAGGGCCGCATGGGCGGCGGCCTGCGCGATGGAGCAGGCCCCAGAGGTGATCTGCCCCTGTACTGCGGTCATTGCCTTGATCAGCTCGGCAGGTCCAATGCCCCAGCCGACCCGCCAACCGGTCATTGCATGGGCCTTTGAGACGCCGTTGATGACAAGCGTGCGATCGGCAAGTGCGGGGCAGGCGTGCCGGAAAGACGCAAAAGGCCTATAGCAAATCAGACCATAAATCTCATCCGAGGCGATCCAGATGTGGGGGTAACGTTCCAGCACCTGCCCCAAACCCGCCAGTTCCTCTTTGGAGTAGACAGCGCCGGAGGGATTGGAGGGAGAGTTCAAAAGCAGCCAACGGGTGCGCGGCGTGATCGCAGCTTCAAGCTGCTCAGGCGTCATTTTGAAACCGGCCTCTGCCCCGCAATGCAACAGCACCGTTCTGCCCTCGGACATCGAGATGATGTCAGAATAGCTGGTCCAATAGGGCGCGGGTACGATGACCTCGTCATCGCTGTTGAGCGTGGCCAGGAATAGATTTGCAAGCACCTGCTTGGCCCCAGTGGACACAATGACATTCTTGGCTTCGACGCCTGCGCTATCTGCAATTGCGCCGCGCAATTGGGCTGTGCCCGCGGTAGGGGCGTAGCGGGTCTGGCCCGCTTGCATCGCCTCGTGGGCCGCATTGCAGACAAGAGGCGGCGTTGGAAAGTCCGGCTCCCCTGTGCTTAATGCCAAAACATCATGACCGTCGGCGCGCATGCGAGCAGCGCCTTCCGAGATCGCAACGATCTCCGAAAGCGCGATTCCATCGAGGCGATCAGATTTTTTTAGCATTTAGATCTCCAGTCATTCGGCGCATTTGACACGGCACGTCCAGACATGAGAAACGCATTTATCTTCTATATCATGCAAAAAGATCATACCCATGCCGCATCCCAAGCGCTTTCTTCCGCCGATGACGGCCTTGCGGGCGCTCGAGTCATTCGAGCGCACAGGTAGTGTCACCGAAACCGGGCATGAACTTGGGGTGTCCCAGAGTGCCGTGAGCCGACAGCTCAAGGTTATTGAGGAGTATCTTGGAACGACGCTGTTTATCCGGGACAAAAAGAGCATCAGCCTCACTCCTGCCGCGCTCGACTATTGCGCCCAGATCCGCAGTGCGCTCGACAAGATCGGCACCGCAAGTCTGCGGCTGAAGGCAAACCCCGATGGTGGGCAGCTCAATATTGCGATGCTGCCGGCCTTTGGCGTGCGCTGGCTTGCCCCTAAGCTGCCCGACTTTGTCGCCCGCCATCCCGAAGTGACGGTCAATCTCAGCACCCGGCTGAGGCCGTTTGATTTCCATGCAGATCCGTTTCACGGTGCCATCCATTTTGGCGAACGCGACTGGCCAGATGTCTGTTTTCAAGAGTTGATGCAGGAATTTGTCGTGCCTGTTGCCTCTCCCAAACTGGCCGAGACGATGCGCGGCAAACCCCTTTCGGAGGTGTTTTCCCTGCCGCTGCTGCACCTTGATACCCGGCCTGATGCCTGGGAGAAATGGGCCCGGGCGGTCGGGTATGACCTGCATGGGCCGGTTGGCATGCTGTTTGATCAATTCGCGTCCATGATCCAGGCGGCCCTTCACGGCATGGGCGCGGCGTTGGTTCCGACTTATCTGATTGAGCGGGAAGTTGAAGAATTGCGGCTGGTTCCCCTCTGGCCAGAAAGCAAGATCAGCATCGGTTCCTATTATTTTGTCTGGCCAAAGGAAGAGCAGGGCTACCAGCCAAGAGATCTGTTCGTGTCCTGGCTCAAAATCGCCAGAACAATGAAATCTGAAATCACGGTGTAGTCCTTGGTTCGGCTTCAGAATTCCTGAGCCAGAGTTCATCCAAAATCACCGAACATGGGGGCGTGCGTGCCCGTCAATACCCCTACCGGGCAGGCCGAAACGAGCCCATTTTTATGTAAACTAAATCCAAAAAAGTATGCACATATTATGTGCTTCTCCTCTTTTTAACTATTCTCATGCAGCGTTTGGGCCTGTGTATGTCAGTCCAACGGAGGTCCAATCATGCTATCTAAGAAACTTATGCTGTCGGCGGTTGCGCTTATAGCGGCTCCCCTATTCGCGTCAGCGGAGCAGGGCGTTACCCCCAATAGTGTCACTTTTGCGCAGGTTGCCGCCTTTGAAGGTCCCGCCGCAGCGCTGGGAACGGGTATGCGACTGGGCATTACCGCAGCCTTTGAAGAGGCCAATGCCGCCGGAGGCGTGCATGGTCGCATGCTGAAACTGGATAGCATGGATGATGGCTATGAGCCCGACCGCTCTGCCGGGCTGGTCAAGGAGGTTGTCGAGGGCAACAATCACATCGGTCTTATTGGTCCGGTGGGCACTCCGACCTCTTCGGCGACACAGCCGATTGCAACCGAGGCAGGCATGCCATTTATCGGCCCCTTTACCGGCGCAGGCTTCCTGCGGGATGCGAGCCTTGGAAATGTCTTTAATGTTCGCGCGACCTATTTCGCCGAAACCGAGGCGTGGATCAATTATCTGGTTGATCAGCAGGGTATGAGTTCGATCGCCCTGTTGTATCAGGACGACGGTTTTGGCCGTGTGGGTCTCAATGGCGTCAATGCAGCCCTGGAAAAGCGTGGCATGTCTCTGGCGGCCGAAGGCACTTACACCCGCAACACGACCGCCGTGAAAAAGGCTTTGCTGGCCATTCGCAAGGCAAAACCCGATGCTGTCGTGATGGTTGGCGCGTATAAACCCGTCGCTGAGTTCATCAAGCTGGCGCGCAAGATGAAGATGGAGTCCACCTTCGTGAACATCTCGTTCGTGGGCTCGGATGCCCTTTCGCGTGAGCTTGGCGATGCAGGTGAAGGCGTGATCATCAGTCAGGTTGTTCCTTTCCCATGGGACGTTTCCATCCCTGTTGTGGCCCAGTACACCGAGGCTCTGAGAGCCGTTGATGCAGAGGCGCAGCCCGGTTTCGTTTCGCTGGAAGGCTACATCGTTGGTCGCCTCGCCATCGAAGGTCTTCAGGCCGCGGGCCAGGAACTGACCCGTGAGAATTTCCTGGCTGCAATGGCCGATCTCAACACCGTGGACCTTGGCGGTCTCGCCATGCAATTCGGTCGCGATGACAATCAGGGAATGGATGATGTCTTCCTTACCCGGATCACCGCTGACGGTGGCTTTGAGCCCATCGTTGCAGGTGGTGGCTCCTGATACTGAATCCGGAGGGCACGGGTATCCGTGCCCTCAGCCTATTCGTCAAAGTGCAGCTTCGCCGCGGGCTGAGCTGGTCGCCAATACAGTACTAAATGGGTGCCTTAATGATTCGCAAAACTGAACCAAATCTGCTGCGTCGTCTGAACCCTCTTTCCAGCATACGAGGGAAAGTTACCTTTATACTGCTTTCACTTGCTGCACTTGCCGGTACTGCTGGGTATTTCACCTACCAATCGTTTGATTTTGTTTCTCGGTCTGTACAAGAGATGACCAACCGTGACTTGCCCCAGCTGGAGCAAAGCAACGCCCTAATCACAGCCGCGGGCAAAACAAAAGACGCAATGATTTCTGTGTTGATCGCTGAGGACGCCGCCGCCCTTGATAGTGCAGCAGCCGAGGTCGACTCTGCGGCATCTGGATTGCAGTCCGAGATCGGTGAACTTCCTGAAGACATGCGCGGATCGTTCGAACAAGAGATGGCCCGTGTGGCCGAAACACTGAACACGGCGATCTCGGCCCGTTCGAATGCGTTCGAGAATTCCGCGCGCGTCAAGGTCATGACACAGGAACTACAGGCCCTCGTTTCCGATACGCAATCCCTTCTGCTTCAGCTCGCGGATGACGCCTATTTCAACATCTCCGTGAAAGGGGATGATACGATGAGCATGGTCGATGAGACGCTTCTCGATCTTGCTGAGAACAAATTCGCAATCCTGCAGGCGCTGCTTGAAATCCGCGCCGAGATCAATTTGATGTCTGGCATCACATTGGCCATGGCCACAGAAACTGACCGGTCGATGCTTTCAATCTTGGGTGATCTTGCCACCTCGTCTTATGATCGACTGCAGGTCTCCATGTCGGGCATTGAGGGCACTGACGTGGGGAGCATGATCGGAGAAGACCTGGTCGTGGTTGCCGAAACCATGTTGACTGCGATCAATGCGGGCACGTCCGGTGCAGCGTTTGACCAGGCCTCCATTCTGTCCAGCAGACAAGAGGCGGATGCGCTTTTGGCCTCTGCGGTGGATGACATGGTGTTTGAGTTGACGATCGCAGCAGATGACGCGGCGACCGGAAACCGTGACGCCATTCAAAGCCTGCTCGACAATGAAGTCGACTTCATGAACACGCTCCTCGAGATCAATTCCCGGCTGAGCGCGTATCAGGTTGAGGGGTTGAAAATCGTTGGTGCACAGACTGTTGAGCAAGTCCAATCCGCAGAAAAAGCCATGTTGGGAGCCGCAACAGGACTTGCCAAGTATCTGGAGTTCAGTGACGGCATTCTGGCCGAGCAAATCACCAGCGCGGCCGCTTTGGCGGCTCCGGAAACGGGCCTTGCGTCTTTCCGGATGAAATCGCTGCGGGCGCAGCAAAACGCAGCGGCTGCGGTTCAGGCCAGTGTTGAAGCGGTGCTGATGATTGCAGGCAAGGCCTCGGTTCGCGGGGCTGAAAGCCAAAGCATGATCTACGAGAAGGCCGTCAGTATTTCGGACGATGCCGCAGAGGTCAAAGGCAACCTTGAGCTTGTGGGCGTTGGTGCCGCGGCGCTGGTCCTGTTGACCCTTGGGCTCAGCCATCTCCTGATCGTGCGCCCACTCAATGGCATCAGCCGAACAACCGAGCGCCTGTCGCAGGGCGATATGAGCCCGGTAACCGGCTTTGACCGCTCCAGCGATGAGATCGTGCGAATTGCGCGAGCGCTTACAGTGTTCCGCGACGGGTTGGTTGAAAAGGAAGAACTGGAACGTATCGCGGAGAACGAGCGGGCGGAAAACCAAGCCAAACAGGCCGCTGCGGTTGACGCCATCGGCCGCGGGCTGTCCGAGCTCGCGCAAGGCAATCTGGTCTACCGGATCGATGCGGAGCTCGCCGAAGGGTATCAGCAGCTCAAGGCGGACTTCAACAGAACGGCTGAGACACTGAAGGGCACCGTCGAGGAAGTCAGCGATGTTGCCGGGTCGATCAGGCGGGGCTCTTCGGAGATCAGCCAGGCGGCAGACGACCTATCCCATCGCACGGAAAGCCAGGCTGCGACTTTGGAGGAAACCGCAGCTGCTCTTGAGCAACTCACAGTTAGTGTGCGCTCTTCGGCCGATGGTACAAAAGAGGCCGAGGCAACCACGCTGGATGCGCGCAACAAGGCAAGTGAAAGCGGTGTCGTAGTCGAAAAGGCAGTAAAAGCCATGAAGGACATCGAAGCCAGCTCGTCTCAGATCTCGCAGATCATTGGTGTCATTGATGATATTGCCTTCCAGACCAATCTGCTGGCGCTGAATGCCGGTGTCGAAGCGGCACGGGCAGGCGAAGCTGGTCGCGGTTTTGCTGTGGTTGCCTCGGAAGTTCGCGGGCTTTCGCAACGGACTACAGATGCGGCGCGCGAGATCAAGGAACTCATATCCACAAGTACCGGTCAGGTTGAAGCCGGGGTGGACTTGGTCAGTCGCACGGGGGATGCCCTGCAAAGCATCGTGGAGCGTGTTGCTGCGATCTCCAGCCTCGTGAGTGGCATTGCGGCCTCCACGGATGAGCAGGCAACTGGCCTGACTGAAACCAACACGGCGGTTTCGCTTCTTGATCAGGTCACGCAACAGAATGCGGCGATGGTCGAGGAGACAAGTGCTGCAGGTCAATTGCTCAGCTCCGATGCTCAGCGGCTGAGCGACTTGATGGCGAAGTTCAATACGACCTCGATGGGCATGTCACAGGAGCAGGCCGCAATCCCGGATCACGGGGACGGATCAGAGGTGCGAATGGCGTCGTAAAAGGCGGCAGGCCCGGTCTTCTGTCTGAGCCCGCCGCCTATTTGGATTGCCACGACAGGTGCAGTGCGAGCTGCGGGTACTGAAACATCGAACGCCAATGATGTTGGCAGTTGGACAACGACAGCAAGGTGTCCAGTTTCTCTGCAGTATTGGCAACATGCGCCGGGCGTCAGAACAGGCCCGTTGTGGTTTCCGGGCTTTCAATCCAAGCCTCGCCCTTTTTCGCCAAGAAAGGCGGCGCGCGCGTCAGCGCCCCAGCTGCGCCCGCAGTTCTTCGGCCTCGCGCCGGGCATCACGCAGCCCTTCCATTGCTGCGTTCAGCTCTGCTTCGGTCTGGGTCAGCTGGTTGGTCAGTTCAGCTTCGCGCTGCTGCAGGTAGGTGATCGCCTGATCGCGGGTTTCCTCGGCTTCGTGCAGCTCCTGGCTCATCCGGTCGAGGTCAGCTACGTCACTTTGGCGCACGCGGGTAAAGCGATGCACCAGCCAATTTGCGAACCAGCCCATCGCAAAGGCAGCAAACAGGATGATGGCTGTGGTGATTATGAACTCGGTTCTGTTCATTGGTCCGATGTCTCCTGTGCGCTGTCATCTGTCTGAGCGGGTTCCTCTGGTGCTTCTGGCACAGGAGCCAACTCGGTTGCGCTCTCTTCGCTGGCTGTCTCTGCGGGATCGGCATCAAGCTTGCCATCCGCCCCGATCCCGGTGCCGGGCAGCATCAGTTTGAATTCGATCCGTCGGTTTGCCTCGCGGCCCTCTTCGGTGTCGTTGGAGGCGATGGGCGTGCTTTCGCCATAGCCGCGCGCCACGTAGGTCGAGGTCAGGATGCGCCGCGCCCTCAATTCATTCAGAACCGATTGCGCCCGCGCCTGGCTGAGGTTCTGGTTCATCTCCTCGCGGCCCTGGCTGTCGGTGTGCCCCTGAATCTCAAGCCGGATCGGACCGCAGTCTTCGAGAATAGCTGCAATCTTGTCGAGGATCACGCCGCTGGCGGCCTCGACCGTGGCAGAGCCGGGCTCAAAGGTGATCTTTCCAGCATCCAGCTGCACACCGATCAGTTGCGCCTGACACAGCTCAGGGGCCATGGGCTGGTCTTCGGGGGCGGGCGGCTCTTCATGGGTGATATCAAGATCGTAGCTTTCCGCTTCACCCAGCTTGGCCGACAGGAACCGGGCGATATCCGCTGGTGCATCCTTGTTGTAGCTCATCCCGCGCAAGACCAGACTGTCGGGGGTTACGGTCACAGCGCCGCGTTGCAGGTAGGACAACGCCTCAAGCCCTGCCAGCACCCGCACCGGCCATTCTGCGGGCAAGCCGTCGACAATGCGCGCCGCGGTGTAGACACTGTCAAAGCCGAACCGCGCCTTGGCATAGCTGTCGGCGATTGTGCGGGTGGCGGCGTCATTGATTCGCCCACGCAGCTGTACTTGTCCCTCGGGGCTGAGCGTCGCGGTGAACTCGGGCGGGCCTGCCGCCGCATCGGCTTTCGGCGTGGGCAGCACCGCATGCAGTGCAAAAACCTCGGGCAGGGCGGTTTCCAGCTCACCCACGACCGTATCAAACAACGAGTCGGCCGTGCCTTCGGCTGCGATCAGCGTAATATCGGCATTGGCAATGGTCACCGATCCCTGGCCAATGGCGGCAAGGCTTTGGATGCTCAGCTCGGCGGCATCGGCCCAGTTTGGCGATGGAACGCCCATGCCGATCACGCAATTTGCTTCGCCTTCCAACCCGGCCGCGCGTGCAGCAGAGAGGATGCGGGCCTGGCTTTCTTCGCTTTCGGCAGAGCAGGCATCAAAGCGCGCGCCGCCTTCGGAAATGAGGAACCGCAGGGTAAACGGGGTGATGACGGGGCGAGGCGCGGCAATATCGAGGCTGATGCGGATCTGCGGCGGCGCCATGCGGGTCAATCGGCTTTCAAAGGCGCTGCGCTCTTCCGCGCTGTCGGCAATGGCCGTGATCGAGACAGACCCCGCCTGAACCGAGATCTTGGCCCTTGGCAGCAGGTCAAGCGCCTCGAGTGCGAACGCCATGGCTGTGTCCCAATCCTGCGGCGCAGGGTAATCACCGGCTTCCAGCAGGTCCGTCACCTTCTTGCGGCTTTTGCGTGCGATCCCCTGCAACTGATCGGTGATGTCGTCGCGCGAGGCAGAAAGAGGGATCAACCCGCTGATCGAGATCCCGCGGTCATTGCGCAAAATCTCAGCGGAAAACCTGGGCGGGGCCAGACCTTCGGCCGGGGGGACGGTGATATCGTCGATCACCCGGGCAGCATCGACGACACCGCCTACCAGGGAAATGGCCGCAAATCGCGTTGCCTCATCTGGTGCGGTGCCCTGCAGGGTCACGCGTAGCCCGTCTGCTGTCACCTCGGCCCAGTGCATGCCGGAAACGTCCAGGGTCCGGCGCACCTCCCGTTCGCTGCCGCGCTCAATGGCGGTCACGGCGAAACTGGCGGCCACCAAGCTCAGCCCTGCCGCGGCAGCGAAGGACAGAGTCGGGATCAGGAGCGATGACAGGCGCATAAGATAGGCATTCTCCGCAGTGGATGGGCATTGTCTTACAGCGCCAAAGGGTGCGGTTCAATCACACGAAACTGGCTGCGGCAAAGAAGATAAGCGGAATCAAGCCGGTATCTCGGTTGAGCCGGAACAATTGCAACAGCCGGGGGCTGTTTTCTGCATCGAATGCCCGCAGTTGCCATGTCATGTGCCATCCCATCGCCCAAGGTCCGGCCAGTGCAATCAGAAGTGTGACAAGGCTGGCGTCCTCGCGCGCGGCCAGCACGACGGCCAATGCCATCAGGCTGACGGTTGCCACGATAAAGCGGCGCAGCCAGCGCGGGCTATTCTCTCCGAACAGGCGCGCGGTGGACTTTACCCCGATCAGAGCGTCGTCCTCGGTGTCCTGATGGGCATAGATGGTGTCATAGAACAGCGTCCAGGCGATCCCGGCAAGGTAGAGGATCACCGGCGGCCAGGCGAGCGATCCGGTATGGGCCACCCAGGCCAGCATGGCGCCCCAGTTGAAGGCCAGCCCCAAAAAGATCTGTGGCCACCAGGTGAAGCGTTTGGCAAAGGGATAAATCGCAACCGGCAAGAGTGCGAGGATGCCCATGGCGATGGCGGCCCAGTTGAAGGTCAGAAGGATGCAGAAGGCCAGCAGCGCCTGCAGCACCATCCAAAGCACGGCGCCCTTTACCGTGACCTGCCCCGATGGGATCGGCCGCGACCTTGTGCGTTCGACCGCGCCATCGAAGTTGCGGTCGGTGATGTCGTTCCAGGTGCAGCCCGCCCCGCGCATCAGCCAGGCGCCAAAGCCACAGGCGACAAAGATCCATACATCCTGCCAGACCGGCGTGCGGTCCCAGAGGATCGCCAGCGCAAGACCCCACCAGCAGGGGATCAGCAACAGCCAGGTGCCGATGGGCCGATCCGCCCGGCTGAGACGCAGATAGGGGCGGGACCAGGCGGGCGCATGGGTGTCGACCCAATTTCCCTTGACCGCATCCGCGACCTGACCATCTGGTGTTGGCGATTGCCCTTGCATATGTAGGACCTCATGAGTGCGAAGATCAGACTGTATGTAGAGCACCCGTTGGGGGCAGAGCAAACCATTCCTGTGGACCGGGATCAGGCACATTACCTTTTTGGTGTGATGCGGCTGGCCGTGGGTTCCAAAGTGGCGTTGTTCAACGGGCGTGATGGCGAATGGCTGGCCGAGGTGGTCGAGGCCAGCAAACGCAGCGGCGTGTTGATCTGCCGCGAGCAGACCCGTCCCTTGCAGATGCCGCCCGACCTGTGGCTGCTGTTCGCGCCGATCAAGAAGGCGCGCACGGATTTCATCGTGGAAAAGGCCGCAGAGATGGGCGCGGCGCGCATTCTGCCCGTGCAGACCGACTTCACCAATTCCGAGCGTATCCGCCAGGACCGCCTGCAGGCTCATGCGGTGGAGGCCGCCGAGCAATGCGGCGGCACTTATGTGCCCGAGGTGGCGGATCTGCAGAAACTCACCCGCCTGCTGGATCACTGGCCCGCCGAACGCCAGCTGATGTTCTGCGACGAGGCCGAGGTGGGCAACGCCTTGCAACTGGCCGCCGAACACCACAAAGGCGCGCCCTGGGCCATCCTGATCGGTCCCGAAGGCGGGTTTTCCGAAGGGGAACGCAAACGCCTTCATGCCCTGCCTCAATCCCATGTGGTCAGCCTAGGTCCGCGCATCCTGCGCGCAGACACCGCAGCGGTCGCAGCAATGACCCTGTGGCAGCAGGCGCTTGGGGATTGGTGATCGGAGTGCATTGAGATGGACTGGCGCATAGCAACCAAGGCGGATTTGCCGCACATCGACGCCCTGCTGCGCCGCCATGTGCAAAGCTCGATGTTTCTTTTGGGCAACCTGCGCGATCTGGTTCTGGGGTGGCGCGCTGCGTATCACGCCGAGATTCTGGGCACGGCAGATGAAAACTGCGCCACAGAGGCACAGCGTGACGTGGTCGGTTATTTGGAAAGAGGCAGCCACCGGTTGCTCATGATTGCGGGACGGGCGTTTGCCATGTGTGGCTTCAATGCCCAGATGTCTGACGTGGTGCAGGTTGGCGGGGTCTACACGCCGCCTGGCTCAAGGGGCAACGGATGCGCGTCCTGCCGGATCGTCTACTATGATGCGGTTTGCTCCGGGACTGGAGGTGCCATGAAGCTTATGTCACGACTAGAGCGTGCCATTTTGCGGCAGGGGACAGTGCGATCTCAGGTCAGGGGGAATTTTCGCCATGTGTGATCAGCTCTGGTCTGAATATGAGATGCTATTCGGGGTCTATGAGGCCTACAACGATCAATCGCTAGTTCTGAAAGGCTGGTCGGTCACCCTCTCCCTCGCTGCGATTGCCGCTGCCTACTCCGAAAAAGTCGGTACTCAGGGGCGTATGGTGGTCTGGATGTCAGCCGCTGCGGCGGGGGTGTTCTGGCTGCTCGATGCATTCTGGAAAAGCTACCAATTGGTCTATCTGCAGATGTTGGAGGGGTTGGAGCAGAACTGGGCCTGCACCGCAGGTATGGATGGTCCTATGATTATCCAGCAATGGGAGGCAGTCTACCGCAGCTGGCATTTCCTGACTGTGCTTCATTATCCCAGCGTCTTCCTGCCTCATGTCTTTGTTGTCGTGCTTGGGATCGGCCTAGCCCTGTTTTATCCCCCGCGCAGTGAATGAGGAACTTGCCATGAGTTTTATCCGACCCGAGGCGCGGGCCACTCTGTGGCGCTGGCGCGAGTTGATCGTGGCGGTGCTGATGCTGCTGATCGGTCTGAAATGGGCCTACACATCCTATGGGTTCACAGCGGTCACCGGCTGGGCGCTGATCCTTGTGGGGCTGGTGCTTGCGGTGATCGGCGCACAGCGCCTGCGCTTTCGCCTCGGTGCCGGGGGGCCGGGTGTCGTGCAGGTGGATGAAGGGCAGATCGCCTATTTCGGCCCCTTGACGGGCGGGGCGGTTGCGCGTTCGGAACTCGAGCGGCTGCGGCTTGATCACACCTCCAAACCGCCCCATTGGGTGTTGGAACAACCCGGACAGGCACCGCTGGCGATACCTGTGAATGCCGAAGGGCACGAGGCGCTTTTCGATGTCTTTGCCTCCCTGCCGGGCCTTAAGACCGAGCGGATGCTGAGTGAATTGCGCAAGGCGGGCGCTCACCAGGTCGTGATCTGGGAGCGTCGTCCCAGTCGCCCTATAGACCAAAGGCTGCATTGACACCGGCGGCTTTTCCCCCCACTCCTGACCGCCGAAACGAGCGAAACAACAGGACGGAGTGTCCGGCATGTCCATTCCCCAGTCCGGCGGCGGACCGATTGAACGCCACGAACAGATGGCCGAATACCTGGCCTCCGGCTGCAAACCCAGCGCCGACTGGCGTATCGGCACCGAGCACGAGAAGTTCGGCTATTGCAAGGATACGCTGAAACCGCTGCCCTATGAGGGCACGCGCTCGATCGAGGCGGTGCTGGAAGGGCTGCGTGATCGCTATGGCTGGGAGCCTGTGACCGAGGGTGGGAATCTCATCGGTCTGACCAAGGATGGCGCCAACGTCAGCCTTGAGCCGGGCGGCGCGCTGGAGCTGTCGGGCGCACCGCTGGAGACCATTCACGAGACCTGCGACGAGGTGAACACCCACCTGCGTGAGGTGAAGGAAATCGCCGACAAGATCGGTGTGGGTTTCATCGGTCTGGGCGCTGCGCCGATCTGGAGCCACGAGGAAATGCCACTGATGCCCAAGGGGCGTTACCGGTTGATGAACGACTACATGACCAAGGTCGGCACCATGGGGCGCGCCATGATGCGCCGCACCACCACCGTGCAGGTGAACCTCGATTTCGCGTCTGAGGCCGACATGGTGCAGAAACTGCGCGTGGCGCTGGCGCTGCAGCCGGTGGCAACGGCTTTGTTCGCAAATTCGCCCTTCTTTGAAGGCAAGCCCAACGGTCAGAAATCCTGGCGCAGCACCATCTGGCGTCACCTTGATGATGCGCGCACTGGTATGCTGCCTTTCGTCTTTGAAGAGGGCATGGGGTTTGAACGCTACGTTCAGTACGCGCTCGATGTGCCGATGTATTTCGTTTATCGCGACGGTCAGTACATCAACGCGCTGGGCCAGTCCTTCCGGGATTTCCTGAAGGGGGAACTGCCTGCACTGCCCGGCAAAATCCCGACGCTCAGCGATTGGGCCGATCACCTGACCACCGCCTTTCCCGAGGCGCGGATCAAGAAATATATGGAGATGCGCGGCGCCGATGGCGGCCCCTGGCGCAGGCTTTGTGCGCTGCCTGCCTTCTGGGTTGGCTTGATGTACGATCAAAGCAGTCTCGATGCGGCCTGGGATCTGGTGAAGGGCTGGGACGCGGAGACCCGCGAAGCCCTGCGTGTGGGCGCGGCCGAACAGGCGCTGCAGGCCGAGGTAGGCGCGATCAAGATGCACGATCTGGCTCGGCAGGTGCTGGAGATCTCCGAGGCGGGCCTGAAGGCGCGCGCGCGGGCCGGTGCAGGTGGCATGGTCCCGGACGAGACGCATTTCCTCAACGCGCTGAAGGAAAGCATCGATAGTGGCAAGGTCCCAGCGGATGAGCTCTTGGAGCATTACCATGGCGACTGGAACGGCGATCTGACGCGTATCTACGCCGAATACAGTTACTGATCCAAAAAGATGGATGATGGGAAGGGGGCGCCGCTGAGACGCCCCTTTTTCTTGCCGATGGTCCTCAAGCGGCGCCTTTCGGTCGTTGGCCCACTTGGCGGTGGGGTCAGGGCGCGATCAGGATACTGCCGGTGACCTCGATCTCTCCGGCTTCGGTCAGGCGAAACACGAGGATCTCTCCAGATCGTGTGCTGCGCCCGGTAAGAGCAGATATGTTCACCTGATGTGTGACCAGCATCAGACGACCCTCGGCTTCCTTGAGCAGATCCAGCGCCTCACGTGTCTGGCTGTCCCGGGTGGAGAAGTCCTGAAAGAAGGAGTTCAGCGCTGGTGCATCTGTCACTGGTCCAAGGTCAAGGAGGCGAGCGGTTTCACGGGTACGGCACCACTGGCTGGTGAGTATGGCATCGAAGGTGATACCCATGGCTTTGAGCGCGGCGCCGGTCTGTTCGGCCTGTTTGCGCCCGCGGGCGTTGAGGTTTCGCTGGGTGCTGCAATCGTCCAGCACGAAAGCCCCCGGATCGCCAGTACCCGGTGCCAGCGCGTGGCGCATGATTGCCATGGCTCCCGGTGCCTTGAGCGAGTCCCAGTCATTGGCTGCTGCCATCAAGGGCAGGGCCAGAAATATAACAACCAGTCGGATCATGCGGCGGATCTCCCAGAGGTGCGAATATGGGGCATCTTGCTCCTACCATTGACATGGTTCAGTTTCGCAAAACGGCAAACGGTGGCGTTTGTCGGTGGGATGTGTGTTGCAGGGCGCGCGGTATTTAGGCGCCAGGATCCAGCCAGGGGACCACGGGCTGGCGGGCCTTGGCATAGCCGGGCACGTCGGCATCCAGCCGCGCGGCGAGGTCCGGCAAGCGGCTGACCGGCACCTTGGGAAAGAGGTGATGCTCGCGGTGATAGAACATCAGATAGGCGAGCCAGGCCAGAATGCCGCGCTGGCTGCGCCCGGCAAGTCCGCTATGGGCCGTGCCCTGATGGGTGATCCACACCGCAAAGAAGGCCGTGAGACACTGCGCCACGGCCATGGCCGCCAGATGCAGCAGCAGGAAATCCACACCGCTCAATACAATAGCTCCAACGGTCACAGCAACGCCCAGACCGTCCCGCAGCATTCGCCGCTGCCACTTGCGACCGCCGCCCTGCCAGCAGTGACGGATCAGGTCGCGCGGAAAGCGCGGGCCATAGAGCAGGACCTCGCCTGCGTTCATGTGCCCGCAATGCCCTTCCAGGTCGCCGGGGCCCATGGCGTGGCGATGGTGCTGCATGTGGCTCCAGGCGACGGAGGAATTGCAGCCCATCATGACCGCGCTGAGGAGGTGTAGCAGTGCAATGTCAAACCGCCGAGGCAAGCCGAGATTGCCATGGATCGCCTCATGGTTCAGACGCAGGGCGCAAAGAAAGAACATGAAGCTGGCACCGGCGCCCAGGGGCCAGAGCGGCGAAGCATAAAGCGCCCAGGACAGCGCCAGCCAGGGCAGCGGCAGGGTAAGCTCGACCGCTGTTTGCCAGACGGTCAAGGGCAGGAGATCCTGCCAATGGATCTGGGATGGAGCGGTTTCGCGAGGCTGCATGTCTTTCTCCTTTCAGGCTGGGTTAGGCCGGGCGCGGGGCAGGGGACTGCGGGGCGGGATCAGAGGGCTGAGCCGCATCCACCGCCTCGCGGACCACGGCGCGCAGGGTGGCGACGGCGTGGGAAAAGCCAAGGCCAAGGCAGATCGCCGCAAAACCGAGCGCGGGCAAAAGGCTCGCGATGCCCATCGCAGGCAGCAACCCCCGGCTTCCATTAGTGAGCAGTGGCAGGGCGGCGCCGATCAACCCGACGCCGCCAAGGGCGATCATGGCATAGCCAGTGGCGATGGTGACCCCTGCCGCCCGCGCGGCGCGGCCAGACTGCGGACAGTCGCCAATGATGCTGGAAATCCTGAGGATCATCAGGGTCATCGCGGTGACCATGAGTAGGCCAAGGGCGAGGTAGGTTGCGATTTGAAACAGCATGTTGGGGGTCCTTTCGGGTTAGAGGGTTTGTTTGTAGAAATCGCGTTCGAGAGCGGCGTAGAGGGTGCCGCTGATGCAGCCCCAAAGCGGAGCGAAAAAACAGCCGAACACGAGGTAGAGGCTGGAGCCGTCGACGTTGCCTTCGGTCAGCACAGCGATGAGAAAGATCGGCAGAAAAACAGCCAGATGAGTGACAAGAGCAAGCCAAGCCCAGTCGTAGGGCGTCACCCTATGCTGCGCCATGTAGATCAGCATCACCGGGATGCCGACGATCAGATAGACAGGCCCGCCCATGGCCGTGGCAACTGGAAAAACAAAGGTGGGAAATCCGATAAGACCAACCAGTCCCGGCCCCCCGATCATGGCGATGAAGAAGGCAACGGGGTCCACCAGATGACGGTCTGCCGCATGTCTTGGGTATAGGGTTTTCTGTCTTGCAGTTATTTCTGTCATTTGTGAAATCTCCGGGTAAATTTTTTTGGGCGAGCCTAGTCGGCTTTTCCGCCGGGCAGGAAGCGCACCAGTTTCGACCCCATCTTCAGCACCGCCAGATGCACTGCGCGGGGCAGGCGGGAGAAGTCCATGTACCAGTCATCAAACATCTGCATCACGCGCAGGGTTTCGCCCATGCGGGCCTTGATGACCTTGGGGGTGTTGTCCTCTTCGGCCTCGGCCATGACCTCTTCGAGGGCGCGCAGGGTGGGGGCGAATTCACGTTCGCGCCGGGCGGCGACCACGGCATCCACAAGATCGAACATGTCGCGGATCGAAGTGAAATGATCGCGCCGGTCGCCCAGCTGGCGGGAGGATTTGACCAGCCCCTGCGACTGCAGCTCCTTGAGGCCGTTGGAGACATTGGAGCGGGCCAGATTCAGCGTCTCGCAGATCTCCTCGGCGGTCAGCGCATCGGGCGAGATATGCAAGAGCGCGTGGATCTGCGCGACAGAGCGGTTCACACCCCATTTGGAGCCCATCTCCCCCCAGTGAAGGATAAAGTTCTGCATGGCGGGGGTGAGGTGCATCCGATCACTCCTGAAATTTCTGTAATTTCAGAAATAACAGGATTGCGAGTCGAGTCAACAGAAAACGGCGGCAGGATATCCCGCCGCCGCATCTTGCGTCCGTGAGTGAGGTCGCCTTGTATTGTGACGCTTACTGGTTCTGCAGCGCTGCCGGATCCTTGTCGGCGATGTCGGTCCAGTTGGTATCGGCCTTTTCGATGAAGCCGACGATATCGCCTTCCCAGCGCTTCTGGATGTCTTCGGCCAGGTTCAGATAGAGCTTGTCGTCGACGATTTTCCACAGGGTCGGATCGCCGTCGAACTTGAAGCCCATGGCCGCACCAAAGGCGCAGTATCCGCCGTATTCGGGCAGGTAGGCTTCGGGGTTCTTTTCAAAGGCCACCTTGTTTTCTTCGGATGCGAAACGGTACAGCGCTTCATTGTGCACCGAGGTAATTTTCCAATTGCCGGGGGTCGGCTCACCCACGGTGAAATAGGCGACCGGGTCATAGCCCTGCAGAGCCAGGCCGGTCGAGGAAGCGTTGAGTTCCACGCCTGCCGCCATGGCCGAAGTCGCCAGGGCGACCGACAGTGCGACACCGCTCAAAACAGTCTTGAATTTTTTCATGGTTTCATCCTTTCAAAGGGGCCTGGGATGTAATGCTCCCGCGTGTTGGCCCATGGGTCGTGTACCTGTGTGCAACCCGTTGCGGCTGTCACAGCACCCATGTGGAGACGAAGGCGATCACGTTCAAAACAACTCATTTTGACTGCGCCGTGTGGCCGCCTGGACTGTTCGGAAATGCACATCACAATGGCGCGCGGCGTTTGTGAAGATGGCATCGGGCACGGGCAACGACAGCCGCCTTGCATTGGTTGCCAGCTGTTGTGCGCCGCAGCGAAAACCGGCCAGAATTGACTGCAATTCGGCATAAAATCGGGCACGCAGAGCAGAGAACCTTAACCTCGACCGGCTAAGGTCTGTTTCACATGTATCATTAAGGGTTGCCATGCTGAAAGTTCGCACAACTGCCGAGAAGTGGAGGTTTGTGGTCGCCATTACCGGGGGCGCGGTGCTGGCTTCTATTCTGTTGACCTGGATCATGCAGGGCGGTGAGCTGATAACTCAGTCATTGCAGCCATCCATTCTGGTGCCCTTGCTGATTGCGCCGCCTGTCACGCTATGGTCTGCCAACCGCATGCTGGAGATCCATCGCCTGAACCAGCAGCTCGAACACCTTTTGGCCCATGACCAGATGACCAACCTCCTGAGCCGCAGCCATTTCATGCGCCGCCTTGACGAGATGAGCAGCGACTTCAAGGGCAGTGTGCTGATGCTTGATATAGATTTTTTCAAGCAGGTGAATGATACCTACGGCCATCTTGTCGGCGACGAGGTGATCCGGCGGGTGGCTGAGGTGATCGAAACCCATGTGCGCCAGGACGGTCTAGCGGCGCGATATGGGGGCGAGGAGTTCGTTGTCTGCCTGCCGCAAAAGGATCTGGATGAGGCGATGGGTCGCGCAGAACAGATCCGCCGGGCCGTCGAGAACCAGACGGTCAGCGTGTCAGAGCAGGATCTGCGATGCACGATCTCAATCGGGCTTGGCTATGCCGACGGCGAGAAACCTCTGGTCGAGGTTTTGCGCAAAGCGGATGAGGCCCTGTACCTGGCTAAAAACCAAGGTCGCAACCGGGTGGGAACGCCGCATCAGACGCCGCAGTCGGCTGCGTAGAAAGCGACACATGTCGGTTCTACTTTTGTCCGATTTTGGGCTCGGTTCCGGCCCGCAGACGGGCGATGTTTTCGGAATGGCGCCAGATTACGATCACGGTCAGCGCGATAGTCAGTGCAACGATCTGTGGATGACCCAGCAAGACTGCCCAGACGGGCGCAGCCAGCGCCGACAACAGTGCAGAAGCTGAGGACATGCGTGTGATCGCGGCGCCTGCCAGCCATGTCAGGCAGGCTGCTACGCCCACCGGCCATGCCAGCGCAAGCATCAGACCCAGGAACGTGGCAACGCCCTTGCCGCCCTTGAAGCTGAGCCACACCGGAAAACAATGACCCAAGAAGGCCGCGAGCCCCGCGAGCTGTGCCGCGTCCTCTCCAGCCATCAGCCGCGCGATCACCACGGCGGCTGCGCCTTTGCCACCATCCAGCAAAAGTGTCAGCAGGGCCGCCACTTTCGATCCCGTGCGCAGCACATTGGTGGTGCCAATATTGCCTGAGCCGATTTCGCGCAGGTTGCCCAGCCCCATGAGGCGGGTCAGCACCAGGCCAAAGGGGATCGAGCCCAGCCCATAGCCAACAACGGCCCACAGCAGAAGCTGCACAAAGGAAGTTTCGAATTCAGGCATCAGTCTCTCCGGAACACGGGCTTGCCTGCCACATAGGTTACCAGCACTCTGCCCTGCATGCGCTGCCCGTCAAAGGGGGTATTCTGCGATTTTGACTTCAGCGTAAAGCGATCCAACACAAAAGGAACATCCGCATCGAACAGGATCAGGTCCGCCGGTGCGCCTGCAGCCAGCCGACCCGACGGCAGGCCAAGACGCTTGGCTGGGTTCAGGGACATGGCCCGGAACAGGGTCGGCAGATCCAAAAGCTCGGCATGATAGAGGCGCAGGGCAGCGGGCAGCAGTGTTTCCAGCGCCACGGCGCCGGCGGCGGCCTCCTCGAACGGCAGGCGCTTGCTTTCCTCGTCCTGCGGCGTGTGCATCGAGGAAATCGTATCGATCAGACCCGTGCGTACCGCATCGATCACCGCCAGCCGGTCCTCTTCGGACCGAAGTGGTGGTTTCACCTTGAAGAAGGTACGGTAGTCGGCCACGTCCAGCTCGTTCAGCGTCAGGTGGTGGATCGAGGTGCCCGCAGTGATATCCAGCCCGTTTGCCTTGGCGCGCTCCAGCGCGGGCAGGGCGCGGGCGGTGGTGATCTGGTCGGCGTGATAGCGTGCGCCGGTCATTTCAAGCAGTGCAATGTCGCGGTCCAGGCCCATGCGTTCGGCCATCGGGGAAACGGCGGGAAGGCCGCGCAGGGTGGCGAACTTGCTGCTGGTCGCGGCGGCGCCTGCGCTCAGGATCGGCTCTTGCGGGTGGGCGATCACCAGCGCGCCGCAGCTTTTGGCATAGGTCAGCGCGCGGGAGAACACCTTGGTATTGGCCACCACATGATCGCAGTCGGAAAAGGCAACCGCCCCGGCATCCATCAAAAAGCCGATCTCGGTCATCTCGCGTCCCTCACGCCCCTTGGTCAGGGCAGCCATGGGCAGCACATTCACCGGCGCGTCGGCTTGAGCGCGGCGGGTGACGAACTCCAGCGTTTCTGGGCTGTCGATGGCGGGCGTGGTGTCGGGGCGGGTGACCATGGTGGTGACGCCGCCCGCCGCCGCAGCCAGACCTGCGGTCTTGTAGCTTTCCTTGTGCCGCTCGCCCGGCTCGCAGACCTTGACGCCGATATCGACGATGCCGGGGGCAAGACATTTGCCACCGCAATCCACCACGTCGGCCTGTTCAGGGTCAATGTTTCGCGCGCGAAACAGGTGCGCAGGGTCCGTGCGCTCGGGCAGGATTTCGGCAATCTGACCGTCCGCCACAAGCACAGCCCCCGGCGCATCCGTTCCGGCCTCGGGATCGATCAGACGGGCGTTGATGAAAAGAGTGGTCATGTTTCCGGTGTCTCCATGCTGTCCGCTCCGGCCTGTATCTGACGCATCAGGGCGAGCACCTCTCGCCCGTTGCTGATCCGTTCAAAGCCCACACGTTTGGTATATGCGTTGTCGCCCTTACCCAGTGTTTCCTCGTGAAACCAGATGGTAGAGTATTTGCTTTCCTCGAACTCGATCGTGGTATCGCTGCCGATGTCCCAGAAGCGCAAGCCCCGGCCGACAAACGGTAGCTCTGTGGCAATAAATGCGCGGCGGTTGGTCAGGCTGTACGAGGTGCGACGACGGGAATAGGAGGGCCAGAACAGTCCAGCGCCAATCAGGTAAAGTCCGACGCCGAGCGGGAAAAGGCCGGTAATCCCAAGCAGAACAGCAAAGGACATAGCGCCTACGGTCCAGAACAGTCCAAAGGCGGTGACGATCATTCCAAAAATTGTGTAGGCAATCATTTGTCCTGTCACAGTGAAACCAGGGTCGGGGCGGCACTGCCAAAGGACATGCTCATCCGCATCCAGAAGACCATCCCAGCCTTGCGCATCGGTCATGACATTGCGCCCCTGATGGTCGCGAGGGTATGGCCCGGGTCAGCCTGGTACTTGATCAGGTGCTTGTCGCCGCCGTTGGTGATCACCTGCACATAGCCGCCCATGGAACGGATGGTCTCGATGTCATGCAGGGGTACGCTGCGTTCTGCGGGGCCGGTCAGCACCCCATCCGAAATGCGCCAGATGACGGCCAGTTCCTCGCTGGCCAGATACCAGCCACGCAAGGCGATGGCAGCCAGCCCGCCGATGGCGCCGGTCCAGATGTGTGGATTGCCTGCGGCCCAGAGGATCCCCATGCCCGCCGCCATTGCAAAGGCGGCCATCCAGGCATGGGCGCGGATATAGGCGCTGCGGTCGGGGGTGAAGGTGATCTCGTTCTCGGTCTTGGGCATGTCAGCTCACCAGCAGATAGAGAACAAGAAAGATCAGCCCCATGACCACGGCAAAGAGCGTGGCGCCAATACGACGCGCCTCGGCACGGGCCTTGCGCGGGGGCAGCTTTGGCGCCGAGTAGGGCTTGGCGCTTTCGGTCTCGATCGGCGGGGCGGTCCATGTGGCGCTGGGGGTGCCGTAGGTGGCGATCAGCTGGATCTGATCGGCGGGTGTCAGGCGCATCTCGCGTCCGCCAAAGGCGCGCGAGCGGATCACCATGACGTGACCTTCCAGCGCCGCGAGGCGTTCGCGGTCCTGAGCGATCTGATCCTCGGGCACGCCCATGCCCTCGGTCAGGTACCCGGCAAGGCCGATCTCCTCCAGATCCCGGATCGGGAAGATATCGACCTGCTCCATGTCGATGGTATCAATGCCGAGCACCTGTGCAAGGGCCTCAGGCTCTTTCAGGAAGGCAGCCTGTTCGGGGCGCATGTCAAGCCGGAACAGACGGATTGCTCCGTACTCTCCTGCCGGGATATGAATGACGCCCTCCATCAGGATCAGCCCGCCTTTTCCATCCGATCGGCCCGCAGGTTTCGGGCCAGAAGGTCCATTGCTGCCATACGCACGGCAACACCCATCTCGACCTGTTCCTGAATGACGGATCGGTTGATGTCGTCGGCGATGGTGCCGTCAATCTCGACCCCGCGGTTCATCGGGCCAGGGTGCATGACGATAGCGTCTGGTTTGGCCAGCGTCAGTTTCTCGGCGTCCAGCCCGTAGCGGTGGTAGTATTCGCGCTCCGAAGGGATGAAGCCCCCGTCCATGCGTTCCTTCTGAAGGCGCAGCATCATGACGACGTCCACGTCCTGCAGCCCCTCGCGCATGTCGTCATAGATCTCGGCGCCGAATTCAGCGAAATGGCCTGGCACCAATGTGGGCGGGCCGATCAGGCGAATGCGGTTTTCCATCTTTCCCAAAAGGATCAGGTTCGAGCGCGCCACGCGGGAATGGGCGATGTCGCCGCAGATCGCGATGTTCAGCCGGTGCAGCCGCCCTGTGGCGCGCCGGATGGTCAGCGCATCCAAGAGCGCCTGCGTCGGGTGCTCGTGCCGCCCGTCGCCCGCGTTCAGAACCGCGCAGTTCACCTTTTGCGCCAGAAGATCCACCGCGCCCGAATGAGGGTGACGCACCACCAGCAGATCGGGATGCATCGCGTTCAGGGTCATCGCCGTGTCGATCAGCGTCTCGCCCTTTTTGATGCTGGAGGCCTGCATCGCCATGTTCATCACATCCGCGCCAAGGCGCTTGCCGGCCAGCTCGAAGCTTGCTTGTGTACGGGTGGAGTTTTCAAAGAACATGTTGATCTGGGTAAGACCCGCCAGCACGTCCGAGTGCTTTTCCGGGCGACGGTTCAGGTCCACGTAAGTATCGGCCAGATCCAGGATCTCGGTAATCTCATGGGGTTTCAGGTGCTCGATCCCCAACAGGTGACGGGCTGCAAAGCTGGGTCCGGTGGGGGCTGGGGAAGCATGGGACATGAGACGGGCTCCGCGCTGTTTGCGCGCCCTTATAGGCGGGGCAGCGGGGCCGGGCAAGGCGCTGTGGTGTCGCTGCCTGCGGAGTGGAGTGATACCTCTTGTCCCGCTGCGCAAGTCTGTGGTTCCGCTTGGCGCGTGGGCAGAGTAGTTTTGCGCCATGGAATCGGCATTGGATTATCACAGCGCCCGGGCCCTATTGGCCTGGCAGATCGAACTGGGCGCGACCGAGGCCCTGTGCGAAACCCCTGTGAACCGCTACGAGCTGGAGCAGCAGGCGCCCAAAGCCGCCCGCGATGCGCAGCCCGAAGCGGTGAAGCCCGGTCACATCCAGCGCCCGCCTGAAGTGGACCCGGTCGAGGTCGCCCAAAAGGCTGCCCGCGCGGCAACCGCCCTGCCAGCCCTGCGTGAGGCGATTGGTGCTTTTGAACACTGCGAGCTGAAGCGCGGTGCGCGCAACCTTGTGTTTTCTGACGGTCAGGCAGGCGCGCGGGTGATGATCATCGGAGAGGCCCCGGGCCGGGACGAGGACCGCGAGGGGCGTCCCTTTGTGGGGCGCGCCGGACAGTTGTTGGACAAGATGCTCGGCGCCATCGATCTGGACAGGGACAAGAACGTCTATATCACCAATGTCCTGCCCTGGCGGCCGCCGCAGAACCGCGACCCGCTGCCTGCCGAAATCGCGATGATGGTACCTTTCCTGAAACGCCATGTAGAGCTGGCCGAGCCGGAGGTGCTGGTCTTGATGGGCAATATCAGCTGTCAGGCGGTCCTCGGTAAACGCGGCATCACCCGGCTGCGCGGGCAGTGGGATCAGGTCTGGGGCAAGCCGGTCATTCCGATGTTCCACCCGGCCTATCTGCTCCGCCAGCCCGTCCAAAAACGCGCCGCCTGGGGTGACCTTCTGGAACTGAAGGCGCGGCTGGGGGCCCTGTGATGAGATCTAAGCAATGAAGCTTCTTGCCTTCTCCGACCTGCACCTGGCCCGAGCCCGCGCTGCCGATCTGGTTGTGGCCAGTGCGGAGGCCGACCTCGTGGTCGGGGCAGGGGATTTCTGCAACGCGCGGCAGGGGCTGGCAGAGGCGATGGAGCTGCTGTCGGGGATCACTGCGCCGATGGTGATGGTGGCAGGCAATGCCGAAAGCGCCGATGAGCTGCGCGCCGCCGCCCCAGCAAGCGCCCAAGTTCTGCACGGGAATGGCGTGACCCTCGAGGGCGTAACCTTCTGGGGGCTGGGCGGCGGTGTGCCGGAAACGCCCTTTGGGGCGTGGTCCTGGGACCTGGCGGAAGAGGCCGCAGAGGCGCTTTTGGCCCCTTGCTCTCAGTCGGACGTGCTGGTGACCCATTCGCCGCCCAAAGGGCTAGGCGATCTCACTTCTACCGGTCTTTCGGTCGGCTCTATCGCGATCCGCGCCGCGATCGAGCGGCTGCAGCCGAAACTCGCCCTCTTTGGTCATGTACACGAGGCCTGGGGCGCGCGCGGCCAGATCGGGCAGACCGCTTGCGCAAACCTTGGACCAACCGCCAACCTCTTTGAGGTAGACAATGATTGATCCGCTGACCCTTCTGGCCTTTGTCCCCGCGGCGCTGGCGCTGAACCTGACGCCGGGAGCGGACATGATGTTTTGCCTTGGCCAAGGCCTGCGATCCGGGCGCGGCGCGGCGGTGGCGGCCAGTGCGGGCATCACGGCGGGATGTTTCGTGCATGTGGTGCTGGCGGGCCTCGGCCTTGGCGCGGCAGTGGCAGCAGTCCCGGGATTGTTCGACGTGATCCGCTGGGTCGGGGTCGCCTATTTGTTGTATCTCGCCTGGACCACCTTCCGCAGCGGACCGGTTGCGGGCGAAGCGCCTGCCATACCTGCCGCGCGCGCCTTTCGGTCGGGCTTCGTCGTGAACCTGACCAACCCCAAGGTGATCCTCTTCGTGCTGGCCTTCATCCCACAGTTTGTGGTGCCCGAGGCCGGTCCGGTCCTGATTCAGTTCCTGATCTTCGGTGCGATCCTGTCCATTGGCGGTTTCGTGATCAACGGCCTGGTCGGGATCTTTGCAGGGCAGGCGGGGCGACGCCTGATCGCCAATCCGGTGGCGGGGCGCTGGCTGGGGCGCATTTCCGGCGGTATCTTTGCGGGTCTTGCCCTGAGGCTCGCCATTCTTGAAAAAGCATGAGGTTCATTAGGCATGTCCCGTATCGATGAGAGCAAGGAGTTCATCCCCGTCCGCATCGCCATTCTGACTGTCTCCGACAGCCGCGCGCTGGAGGAAGACCGTTCGGGACAGGTGCTGGTGGACCGTCTGACCGGGGCAGGCCATGTGCTGGCAGACCGCAAGATCCTGCCCGATGAGCGTGACCAGATTGCCGATCAGCTGCGCGCCTGGGTGGCCGACCCGGAGGTCGATGTGGTGATTTCCACCGGCGGCACCGGCCTTACGGGCCGCGATGTCACGGTCGAGGCGCACCGCGATGTCTATGAAAAAGAGATCGACGCCTTTGGCACGGTGTTCACCATTATCTCGATGCAGAAGATCGGCACCTCGGCGGTGCAGTCGCGGGCCACGGGTGGCGTCGCGGGGGGAACATATCTGTTCGCGCTGCCCGGCAGCCCCGGCGCCTGCAAGGACGGCTGGGATGAAATCCTGGGCAAACAGCTTGATTTCCGTCACCGTCCTTGCAACTTCGTGGAAATAATGCCGCGATTGGACGAACATTTGCGACGGAAGTGATCCGCGCGGGCGTGTAACCTCGTAAAGGATTTGTACAGTTGCTATCTTTTCAGGTGGGCGATTGCGCTTGCCTGAGTGTTTTCACTGGAATTGTCGGCAGCATTTGCCACCGGAAGGAAATGACATGCGGTTTCTGCGGCATAGTTTGATAGGTCTGCTTCTGATGGCGTTGACGCTGGCGCTGCTGGCCTATGCGGGGTGGATCGTGCGTGGTGCCATTGATGCGCGGATGAACGCAGAGCCGCGCACCCCGCCTGCGCGTGAACGTGTTTTTGCGGTGCGGGTTGTTACAGCGGATGAGCAGACCATCGCGCCCGAACTCATCGCCTTTGGCCGTATCGAAAGCCGTCGCACGCTGGAACTGCGCACCGCGCTGGGCGGGCGGGTAACCCATTTGTCCGACCACTTTGAAGAGGGCGGGCGCGTGGAAGAGGGCGCTCTACTGGTTCAGATCGACCCCGCAGATGCCCAGGCCGCGCTGGACCGGGCAGAGGCGGATATGATGGATGCTGAAGCCGAGGAACGTGATGCGGGGCGGGCGATGGTCCTGGCCGGGGATGAACTGGATGCCGCACAGGATCAGGCCCAGTTGCGCCTAAAGGCCTATCAGCGTCAACTCGATCTGGAAGAGCGCGGCGTTGGAACCGCAGCCACCGTTGAAACCGCAGCCCTCGCGGCGGCGCAGGCGCGCCAGGCGGTGATTTCGCGCAGGCAGGCGGTGTCACAGGCCGAGGCGCGCGTCGATCAGGCCAAGACCCGCGTGGCCCGCGCCGAGATCGCGCTGGAAACCGCGCGGCGCGATCTGGCCGACACTTCCATCACCGCGACCTTTGGCGGGACGCTGCAATCAGTGAGTCTGGTGGAAGGCCGTCTTGTCTCTGCAAACGAAAAACTCGCCGAACTGGTGGATCCCGACCGGCTGGAGGCCGCCTTTCGCGTTTCGACCTCTCAATATGCGCGGCTTCTGGATGAGGCAGGCCGCCTGATCCCGGCGCCGGTACGGGTGATGCTGGATGCTTCGGGCGCGGCGCTGTCGGCCACGGGGACGCTGTCCCGCGTGAGCGGCGCTGCTGGTGACGGGCAGACGGGACGTCTGGTCTATGCCCGTCTTGATGCTGCGCCGGGTTTCAAGCCGGGCGATTTTGTTACAGTTTCCGTCACGGAACCACCGGTGGAACGGGTGGTGCGCATCGCCGCTTCGGCGCTGGGCAGTGATGGCACGGTTCTCGTGTTAGGTGAAGAGGATCGCCTTGAGGCGTTGCCAGTCGAATTGGTGCGTCGTCAGGGGGACGATGTACTGATCCGCGGTGCGGGGCTTGCGGGGCGCGAGGTTGTCACCGCGCGCACGCCGCTCCTGGGCGCTGGGATCCGGGTACGCCCCCTGCGGCTGGATGCCAATGCGCAGATCGCCCCAGCCGAACCGGACCTGATCGAGTTGACCGAAGACCGCCGCGCCAAGCTGGTGGCCTTTGTCGAGGGCAACAGCCGTATGCCGGAGGAGGCACGCAAACGGCTTCTGGCTCAGCTGTCCGAACGCGCCGTTCCCGCCCAATTGGTCACCCGTATCGAAACCCGGATGGGGGGCTGATCCATGCGTGATCTGTCGCGGCCTGCGGGCGGTCTGCTGAGCTATTTCACCCGCCACCGCACGGCTGCGAACCTGCTGCTTGTGATCCTGTTGGTGCTGGGCGCGGCGGCGATCCCCAACATGCGGGCGCAGTTTTTCCCGGACGTGATCATCGAAAACGTCAACGTGCGGGTCCAATGGGACGGCGCCGGCCCTGAGGATGTGGACAGCGCCATTGTGCAGGCGCTGGAACCGGCGTTGCTGGCGGTCGACGGAGTCGAGGAAAGCAGCGCCACCTCGCGTGAGGGGCTTGCGAGTATCACGCTGGAGTTCGAGCCCGGCTGGGACATGTCGCGCGCTGCCGATGATGTGCAGACCGCGGTCAGCCTTGTCACCACCCTGCCGGAAGAGGCCGAAGAGCCGACCGTTAAACGGGGGGCCTGGCGCGATCGTGTGACCGATGTAGTGATCACCGGTGACATCGGCCCCGAGCAGCTTGGTCTATTTGCTGATGAGTTGATCGTTCGGCTTTTCGAGGTGGGCGTCACCCGCACCACGATCCGGGGCGTTGCCGCGCCTGAAACCATTGTCGAGGTGCCCTCGGCCTCGCTCATCACTCATGATATCAGCATGTCCGATATCGCGTCTGCCATTGCCTCCGAGGTCACTGCCGATCCGGCGGGCGATGTCAGCGGCGCCAATGCGCGCGTGCGTACCGGGCGCGAAAAACGCAACCCCGATGAGATCGCCGGAATCGTCCTGCGCACCAACGCGGATGGATCTGTGCTCACCATTGGCGATGTAGCGCGGGTCCGGGTCGAGGGGGTGGACCGCGCGCGCTCCTATTTCGTGGGGGAGCATCCAGCCACGTCGATCCGGGTGGACCGCTCGGATCAAGGCGATGCCATCGGTATTCAGCACACGGTGGAAAAGGTCGTCGCCGAAATGCAGCAGAGCCTGCCGCAAGGTGTCAGCGCCGATCTGATCCGCACCCGCGCCGAGGCGATCTCGGATCGTCTAAACATTCTGGTCGATAACGGTCTGATGGGACTGGGCCTTGTTTTGGTGCTCTTGTTCCTGTTCCTGAATGTGCGCATCGCCTTCTGGGTGGCGGCTGGCATACCGGCGGCGATGTTTGCGGCCGTTGCGCTGATGTATGCGTCGGGGCTGACCATCAACATGGTCTCACTCTTTGGGCTGATCATCACGCTCGGCATCGTGGTGGATGACGCGATTGTCGTCGGAGAGCACGCCGATTTCCGGGTGCGCCGCCTCGGAGAAACGCCGATGCAGGCGGCCGAGAATGCTGCGCGGCGCATGGCGATGCCGGTGTTTGCTGCAACGCTGACCACGATCATCGCTTTTTTCGGGCTGACACTTGTCGGCGGACGTTTTGGGGATCTGATCCGCGACATTCCCTTCACGGTGATCATGGTGCTGGCGGCCTCTTTGGTGGAGTGTTTCCTGATCCTGCCGAACCACATGGCCCATGCCTTGGTACACGCTCAGAAACGCCATTGGTACGACTGGCCGAACCGGGTGGTGAACCAGGGCTTTCGCTGGGTGCGTGATACGCTGTTCCGCCCGTTGATGGTGCTGGTGGTTAAGGCGCGATACGTGGTTATCGCCGGGGCGGTCGTCATTTTGGCCAGCCAAATGGTGCTTTTCATCGGCGGGGATGTGAAATGGCGATTCTTCAATGCGCCCGAACGCGGATCGGTCACCGGCAATTTTGCCATGGCCGAGGGGGCAAGCCGCGAGGATACGCTGGCGATGATGCGGGAGATGCAGCGCGCGACAGAGGCGCTGGGCGCGGAATACGCGGAACGTTACGATCGCAACCCGCTTGAGTTTGTTATGGCCGAAGTGGGCGGCAACGCCGGTCGCGGCCTTTCGGGTGTTGAGGCAAAGGATAAGGATCTGCTGGGCGGCATATCGATCGAACTGATCGACGCGGACCTCAGGGATTACTCGAGCTTTGCCTTTGTGGCCGAGTTGCAGGAGCGGGTAGAGCGTCACCCCCTTGTCGAGACAATTTCCTTCCGTAGTTGGCGCTCGGGGCCGGGAGGCGATGCGCTGGACGTCCAGTTCTACGGTGCTGATGTGCAGACGCTCAAGGCAGCCTCCGAGGATCTGAAGGCGGCGGTCCTGCGCTTTCCCGAAGTCTCTGCAGTGCAGGACAACCTGGCCTATGACAAGGAAGAAGTGATCCTGGAACTGACCCCGCAGGGGCAGGCTTTGAATTTCACCATCGATAGCCTCGGACGTGCCCTGCGCGCGCGGCTGAATGGGATCGAGGCAGCCACCTACCCAGATGGCCCGCGCAGCGCCACGGTGCGCGTGGAACTGCCCGAGGGAGAGCTGACGGCGGATTTCCTGGAACGCACCCTGATGCGTGCACCAAACGGCAGCTATGTGCCGCTTGCTGATATCGTCTCTGTCAGTCAGCGCAGTGGCTTTTCCACCGTGCGGCGGGAGAACGGCATCCGGGTCATCAGTGTCACCGGCGACATTTCCGAGGACGATCCGGCCCGGGCCGAGGCGGTTATCAAGGCTTTGGAAGATGAAATCCTGCCCAGGATCGCCAGCGAGCGGCAGGTGGAATGGCGCCTGTCGGGCCTGAGCGAGCAGGAGGATACCTTCCTGGCCGAAGCAGGCACTGGGCTGATCCTGTGCCTGACAGGTATCTATCTTGTGCTGGCCTGGATATTTGCCAGCTGGACGCGTCCGATAGTGGTGATGGCGATCATTCCGTTCGGTCTCGTTGGGACGATTTGGGGCCATTACATCTGGGAGGTGCCACTCAGCATGTTCACGGTCGTTGGTCTTTTGGGGATGACAGGGATCATCATCAACGACTCGATCGTGCTTGTGACCACCATCGACGAATACGCCAAGGAGCGTGGGCTTGTCCCCTCCATCATCGACGGGGCGGCGGATCGTTTGCGGCCGGTGATGCTGACCACCCTGACCACGGTGCTGGGGCTGGCGCCGCTGATGTATGAAGGCTCGCAGCAGGCGCAGTTCCTGAAACCGACAGTGATTACCCTGGTCTATGGGCTTGGCTTTGGGATGTTCCTCGTGCTGCTTGTGGTGCCAGCCTTGGTCGCCATTCAGCGGGACGCATCGCGGCCCCTGACGTCTTTGCGGCGGGCGTTGCGCTCGCGCGGGAGAGCGCATACGCGCGTGCTGCGGTGGCTGATCGGGGTCTCTGGTTTTGCCCATCTGGGCTGGCTGGGATTGACCATGGGTTGGGCCATGGCGACGGGTGCTTTGCATCCGGCGCTACGCGAAGGGTTACAGCAGGTTGCTCCGCCCCTTGTGGCCATGGACCCGGTCCGGGCGGGCCTGGCCATATTCCTCATCGGCTCTGCGGTATTGATCTTGCTGACCTATGTAATCGGCGCGCTTACTCATGCTTTCAGTGCGCGCCAGCGGGCGCGGGCCAACAGCGCGACCTCGGCCACCTGATCGATCAGCTGCAGGCCGGTGTCCTGCAGCAGCGCGTCCACCTGAACCCAATCGGCCTGCAGCGCATCATCGTCGGGGCTGGGCGAGCCTTCGATGAAATCGCAAAGAACCGCGGTGAGCAGGTAGTGATGGGAAAGGCCTGTAGCGCTGCGATCGGGGAGCAGTACGTCCACGTTGGTGAGATACTCCAGCGGGCGGGCATGAACGCCGGTTTCCTCCCGCAGCTCGCGGGCCGCGGCCTCCAGCGCGGTTTCGCCCCATTCCACGTGGCCGCCGGGAAATCCCCACCAGCCCGCATTCGGTGCGTTGCGCCGTTGGACCAATATGACGTTGTCCTGACCGGCAATCCGGTGGCACACCACGGCAAGCGCGCCAAGCGTTGGGCGCCTCATCCGGCGTCGCAGCCTCGAATATCTACAGCATGGCTGCGGCCCAGCACCGTGATGCGCACATGAGAGCGATCAATTGCGGTTGGGGTCCCTTGGGTGGCGGGCAGGAACTCGGTGCTGGCAAGAAGCATCCCGCCGCGGCGCTCTGTGTGGGTTTCGCCGGCCATCATGTGAGGGGTTCCGGGCTCTATCACAGCGACTTCTTCTCCGCCGGCGCTGGGCATCTTGATGCGGGCCTCAACCTTGATTCCGTAGCGGCCGGGGCGCAGGCTACAGGTCGCGGAGGAGACACCCGCTTCGGAAGCGGAATAGGGGCGCGAGGCCAGCGCGGCGACGATGGCCGGATTGCGGCCTGCGTCCGGGTTCAGGTGGTGATCAAAGCGCAATTCGGAGGGAACGCAGACATCTTTGCAGATGCCCAGTTCCATTCTGCCTTTCAGCCGCACAGGTGCGCCGGGGCGCTCCGGTGCAATTTCAATCGGCAGTACCAGTTGGTCGTGATAGCCAATGGTGCGAAAGCCCGATGTCAGGAAAACTTCAGGGGTTGGCCACGTCATCGACACCGCGCCCACGTTGCGCGAGCCCCGCCAGGTAAAGCTGGGCGGTATGCCGGCATCCCCCGGCGCGCGCCAGTAGGTTTTCCATCCCTGCGAGAGGGTCAGCCTTAGCGCGCCCAGGTAGGTGCCGCGACTGGTCAGACCACCGTCAAGCACTTCGATCTGTACAAGATCGGTAGGGCCAAGCCCCTCTGCGGCCCGAGCGTGCGGAGCAAGTGTCGCAAGGCCCGCGGCGATGACTGCAGCGAGCGGCAGAGACAGGTGGCGCTTGAGCCTCCGCGCTGGCGGTCGAGACTGCGGCACCTTGGCGCTGGTGTGGTATTCGGGCGTTTGGTCGGGTTGCATGTGCGTCATTAGACCATACATGCGCATCAGAAGGGTAAATGCCAAGTCACGTTCCGGTCAGAAAGCAAACAATTTCCCGGTGGCAGTCGCGTGGATCTTGCGCTTGAAGCCCTTGCCCTTGCTTCGGGTGCGCCGGGGTTGCATGCTGGCGTTACGCTGCGGCCTTTTGAGTGGCCACTGCGCAGAGCGGACAGAAAGAACGGCGAAAAGAACGCGATATGGATCTGACAGGTAAACTCTTGATCGCTATGCCCGGTATCGGCGATCCGCGGTTTGAACACTCGGTTGTGTTTCTGTGCTCCCACAGCGAAGAGGGGGCTATGGGTCTGATCGTAAACAAGACCGCCCCGGGGGTTCAGCTTGGCAGCTTGCTTGACCAGCTTGAGATCGTGGCAGGCACCGATGCGGCGGCTTTGCCGGTGCGTTTCGGGGGGCCAGTGGAAACCCAGCGCGGGTTCGTTCTTCATTCTGACGAATATGCATCCCGAGTGAATTCGCTTGCTGTTCCCGGCGGCTTTGCCATGACCGCCACGCTGGATATTCTCGAGGATATCGCCGAAGGCAGCGGACCGGCTAAGACAGCTATCATGCTTGGCTATGCCGGCTGGGGGCCAGGGCAGCTCGAAAGCGAGATTGTGGCGAATGGCTGGCTGACGGCCGAGGCCACTTCCGATCTAATTTTCGATATGGCAGACCTTGACAAGTGGGAGGCGGCACTCCGGTCACTTGGGGTCGATCCGGTGTCTCTCTCGGCCAGCGCGGGGACAGCCTGAGAGGCTCTTGGTACACGAAACAGTGTGTACCTAGGTCGGGCTCCCGCGCCTTTGGGGCGTATCAGAGATGCGCGCAAAAGGCTTGGGCGTGGCGCCGCGCTGATGCGCGGCGCGGTTGCGTTCTGCAGCCCGCGATGCGGAGAACATGAAACGCTTGATCGTGTCAGGGGCGCACGTATGAGAAGCCCTGCTCCTGCAACTCCACCAGGCGCACCACGCCGGAAGGCACAATTGCGGCTTCCTCCATAAGCGCTACTTTTTTACCTGCTTTCTCGCTCATCTTGCGATGGGTATTGCCGCAGGCTGAAAAGGAGAGCTGCTCGTTCTCAAGGCTCATTGCCGAGATCCGATCCGCCACCGGGCTTTTCCCGGGAATGAGCATGTTGAGGCCAGGGCCATAGGCGACCACTTCAACAACGGCCGCATCACCTTGCGCCTCGTAGTAGCGTGTGAGGTTTTGCACATTGTTTAGCGCCATGTTCATGACTTTTGGGTCGTTCTGGTTCACATGAACCGCGACGTAATGGGTTTTGCCCTCGGCCAGAGCCTCGCTTGCAGCGCCGACGCCAAGAGCGGCGGCGAGGGCCGCTGCAGTGATGATATGTTTCATGATATTCCTCCCTATCGTTTGGACAGGATAGACTGCGGCTGACCATATGAATAGAGACTAGCGAATGTGTGAATGCATGGGGCGCGAAAGGAGATGGCCTCGGTTTGGCGCTGTTGCGCCGCGGGTCAGCGCGGCGCCGGGCCCAACCCTGAACGGGGATATGTGAATGTATCCGGGAAGGGGCGGGAGCGCGCCGGTTTCAGGGGGCGTCTGCTCCATTGCGCGGAGCCGCCGCGCGCTGCAGCCGGTCGTTGATCGCAACACCCAGCCCGCGGTCCGGAACTGGCGCCACCGCGATTGGCCTGCCCATGGCGTCCAACCGGTGCAGGTGGTCAAAGAGGTTGGCAGCCGCCTCGGCCAGGTCGGCGGTCTCGGAGAGATTGAGGTCGCATCCCATCGGGCCGAACCCCAGCAGCAGCTCGCCCTCTGTTGCGGTACTGGCGTTCAGGCGGACGCTGGCCTGCGGAGCGTAGTGCGACAGCAATTGTCCCGGTGCGGTGAGAGGATCGGCGTCATCGCGCTGCATGAGGGATTGTCCAAGGACGGACTCGATCTCTTCGGCCGCCAATCCGCCGGGGCGTAACAGGATCACCTCTGGCCCCGAAAGGCCCAGGATCGTGGATTCCACGCCAACGGCACAGGGGCCATCGTCCACGACCGCTGCGATCCTGCCATTCAGCCCGGCCAGAACATGGGCGGCTGTCGTGGGACTGATCCGCCCCGACGGGTTGGCCGAGGGCGCGGCAACCGGCCCGCCCACATGTTCAAGCAGGCGCAGGGCGGTGGGATGCGCAGGAACCCGGACCGCCAGTGTCGAAAGCCCCGCTGTCACCAGGCCCGACACCCTGTGGCCTTCGCGTAGGGGCAGGACGATGGTGAGCGGCCCGGGCCAGAAGGCCTTGGCCAGCCGGTCGGCCAGATCATTCCACTGCACCAGCTGCTGTGCGGCCTTTGTCGAATGCACATGGGCGATCAGCGGGTTGAAACTGGGCCTGCCCTTGGCCTCGTAGACCGCGGCCACCGCCGTGCCGTTTCGCGCATCGGCGCCCAAACCATAGACAGTCTCGGTCGGAAAGGACACGAGTTTACCCGCTTTAAGAAGGTCGGCGGCGTGGATCAAATCCTGATCGTTGGGGCTCAGGATTTCCGTGATTTGGCTACTCATGATCGGTGACGCGGCGTTTTGGTTGATTGAAAAGGGCGAGTGGATAGGTAATCGAGCAGGCCGCGAGATATAAGGGGCCTCGCATGTGTTGCCAAGTCCGGGTTAAGACTGGTGCGCAGACGAGAGCCCCCAAAGGACCCCAAGAGGACGCCAATGACCTTCCGTTCCCCCGTTAGCGAGTATGAATTCCTGCTCAGCCACATTCTGGACTTCGATCAGATCGCAGCGACCGAGCGATTTGCCGAGGCGTCGGACGACATGGTCTCGGCGATCCTTACCGAAGCGGGAAAGATGTGTGACGAGGTGATGGTGCCGCTGCAGCGACCAGGGGATCTGAACCCGGCGCGGCTGGAAAACGGCGTGGTGCGGACTTCGCCGGGGTTCGCGGAAGGCTGGAAAGCGATTGCCGAGGGCGGCTGGCTTGGCATGAGCGCGCTTCAGGAACAGGGTGGTATGGGGCTGCCGATGACCCTTACCTCGGCGGTGAATGAAATGATGTCGGGCGCTTGCCTGTCTTTGCAGCTCGCGCCGCTGATGAATCAGGGCCAGATCGAAGCGCTGGAGCATCATGCAAGCGATACGCTGAAAGCGCTCTACTTGCCGAAACTGATCTCGGGCGAATGGAGCGCGACCATGAATCTGACCGAGCCGCAGGCCGGATCGGATGTGGGCGCGCTCAGCTCCAAGGCGGTGCCCAACGGTGACGGAACCTATGCGATCTCCGGACAGAAGATCTACATCTCCTGGGGCGACAATGATTTCACCGAAAATGTCTGCCATCTGGTTCTGGCGCGCCTGCCGGATGGGGCGCCAGGCACCAAGGGGATTTCGCTGTTCCTGGTGCCCAAGTTCCTGCCGGATGAAAATGGTGACCCGGGCAAGGCAAACAGTCTCAAGGTGGTCAGCCTTGAGCACAAGCTGGGCCTTCACGGCAGCCCGACCTGCGTGATGCAGTATGACGGGGCCACCGGCTGGCTGGTGGGCGAGGAACATGGCGGCATGGCGGCCATGTTCACCATGATGAACAATGCGCGTCTTGGGGTTGGCGCACAGGGTGTCGGTGTGGCCGAGGCGGCCTATCAAAAGGCGCTGGCCTATGCGCTGGAGCGCAAGCAGGGCAAGACTCCGTCGGGGGTCATCGCAGATCATGCGGATGTGCGCCGCATGCTGATGGAGATGAAGGCCGATGTCTTTGCGGCCCGCGCGATCCTTCTGGCCTGCGCCCATGCCATCGACATGGCCACTGCAACCGAAGAGCCGCTCTGCAAGGCCCGTGCGGCCTTCCTGACACCGATTGCCAAGGCATTTGGGACGGATGTCGGGATCCGTGTGTCGGAAACCGGTGTGCAGGTGCACGGCGGCATGGGTTTCATTGAGGAAACAGGCGCCGCGCAGTTCTGCCGCGACGTGCGGGTGAGTGCGATCTACGAGGGCACCAATGGCATTCAGGCCATGGACCTTGTGGCCCGCAAAATGATGGACGGCGGCGATATGGCCAACCGCCTGATGGACGAGATTGAAGAGCAGGCCGAACGCGCCCGCCCGGTCTATCCCAACATGGCCGAGGCGGTCTGGCAGGCCTGTGAAAGCCTGCGTGAGGCGACCGACTGGCTGGTGGCGCAGGAAGACCTGCAAAACCGCTTTGCCGGTGCGGTGCCCTATCTGCGCGCCTTTGCCCGCGTGCTGGGCGGTCACTATCACCTCGCCGCGGCCATGGCGGATCAGGGCGGCGCGCGCGAAAAACTGGCGCGCTTCTACATCAAGCGGATGCTGCCCGAACATGCGGGCCTGTTGCAGCACGCGCAGGAAGGCGTCGAAGGGGTGATGGCACTCACCCTTGAAGAGTTGGCGCACTGATGGCCTCTGTTCCCGAAGTCGGCCCGCGCACCCCCTGGGAAGAGCCGCCCGCAACCGGCGAGGCGATCGAGGTGGCCGAGGGTGTCCTCTGGATGCGCCAGCCGCTGCCGATGAAGCTCGACCACGTCAATGTTTATGCCTTTGACGAGGGTGACAGCTGGACGGTGGTCGATACCGGTTTCAACACGAAGAAAAGTCGCGGCATCTGGGAGGCGCTGATGGCGGGCCCGCTTAAGGGCAAGCCGGTCTCCCGCGTGGTCGCGACGCACCACCATCCCGACCACATCGGCCTTGCGGGCTGGTTTCAGTCCGAATATGGCGCCGAACTGGTTACCACCCGTACCGCCTGGTTGTTTTCCCGCATGCTGACGCTGGATGTGCAGGAAACCTGGCCCGAGGAAACCCTCGCGTATTATCGCAGTGCTGGTATGGACAGGGATATCTACGATCAGCGCGTCGCCGAGCGACCCTTCAATTTTTCCGACACGGTCTATCCGATGCCGCTGGGCTTTACCCGGATCAAGCAGGATGACGTGTTTCGCATGGGCGGGCGCGACTGGGATGTGCACATGGGAAACGGGCACTCGCCCGAGCATGCGACCTTCTGGAGCCGCGACGACAATCTGGTGATCACCGGCGATCAAATCCTGTCTTCGATCAGCCCCAACATCGGCGTCTATGCGACTGAGCCCATGGCAGACCCGCTTGGCGAATGGCTGGAGGCCTGCGAGCGGCTGGCGCCGCTGGCGCGCCACGACCATCTGGCGCTGGGCGGGCACAAGCTGCCGTTCTCGCGCCTGCCGCTGCGCATGCGGCAGCTGATCGATAACCACCACGGCGCGCTTGAACGGCTGATGGAGCACCTCGATACTCCGCGCACGGCGGCAGAGTGCTTCTCTCCCCTGTTCAAACGGACCATCGGCGCCGGCGAATACGGCCTTGCGCTGGTCGAAGCAGTGGCCCATGTCAATCATCTCTACCACACTGGCCAGGTCAGCCGCATCCAGCGCGAGGATGGCGCCTGGCTGTATCAGCGCAAGTAACCGGCATCGAGACAGGCCAGCGAGGCCGCGAAAGGGTGGCGACAGATGAGCAACAAGATCCACAGCAGTATCGAGACCAGCGCCGAGATCGCCGAGGCGGCAATCCTGCCTCAGGTGCACGAAGTCCACTGCGATCCCAAACCCGGCCAGACCGGCCCGGTCCTGCCAAAGGCCATGCAGAAACCTGCCGAGGCCAAAAGCCCCGCCCGCTGGGCCTATGAGCGGATGATCCTCTATATTCAGAACTTCGAAGAACAGCTCGACAGCGAACAAGAGGTCGCAATGGGCTTTGCCGGGGGCGATGCCGGTGTCATGCGCATCGAAGGCATGGGTTATTTCGATCCTGATATCGTGACCTTCTATGGTTCGGACAGCGCAGGCACCCGTACCCAGCTTGTGCAGCATGTCACCCAGTTGAACGTGATGCTGCGGGCCCTGCCCAAGGCGCAGCCCGAAACCCCTGCCACCCGGATAGGTTTCCGTCTGGCCCGCGATCTGGAAGAGGGCCGCGATTCGGAGGGGTAAGATCCGCGCATCGATACGCCCCGCACCAGCGCGTCAGCATGGCAAATGCGCCGCAGGAGGTGTGATTTTCGCATGGATGCGCCCTATTGACGTCGTGACAGGGCGCGGGAATTCCAGTATCCACAGGCAAAACATACGCGAATAGGATATCGACACATGGCTGAGCATAAACCCGGATCCATGGACATCACCGTTCAGGAGCAGACCTACGCAGGGTTCATCAAGTTTACCGTGCGCTTCTGCATTTTCCTGGCCTTTCTTGCAGTCTTCCTTGCGGTTTTCGCGACCTGATCTGCGGTCTGTGTGATGAGTAAACCAGTGCTGCGACTGGCGCTTTTGGCGACACTCGCAGGAGGAAGCATGGTGCTGTCGGGCTGCGGCGCGCAGCCTCAGCCCAATGCAGATGATGCAACCCTTGAAAGGGTTGCATACCGTCATGACGGCCCTCCCAAGCTGACCCTTTATACGATGGTCAACAACCGCACCGGGCAGGGCGGGCACACTTCGCTGATGGTCAATGCGTCTGAACGCGTGATCTTTGATCCCGCAGGCTCGTTCTATGCCGACGTCGTGCCCGAGCGGAACGATGTGCTGTACGGGATCACCCCAGCGGTTGAAAAGGCCTACCGCGGCTCGCACGCCCGCAGCACCCATCACGTTCTGGTACAGGAAATTCCCGTCACGCCTGAGCAGGCACAGCTTGCCTATGAGCTTGTCGTCCGCAATGGTCGGGTGCCGGGCGCCTATTGCGCCAATGCCACCGCATCGGTGCTGAAGAAAATCCCCGGCTTTGAGGATATCAAGGTCACTTTCTACCCCGTGAAATTGGCAGAGCAGATCGCTCAGGTTCCGGGTGTGGCCGAGACGCGCTATTACGAGAACGACAGCGCCGATCTGCAGGTGGGCCTCGCGCGTAACAATGCGATCCTGAACGGTGAATAATGCCTTTTCCGGTCTCGTTTAGCCCCCAAAATACAGCAGCAGGACAAAGGACGCCGCTCCGGTGCCCATGGCAAACAGCACGTTCCGGGTGATGTATCCAACAGCCAGCGTCAGCGCCGCAACCGCCACATGGGGCAAGCTGGGTGTGCCGCCCGTGGGCGCAGGCCAGGCCACCAGAGGGGTGACCAGCGCGGGGATGATGGCAACGGCGGTATAGCGCAGGTGCCGCATCAGCCAGTCCGGCATGGCGCGCCCGCCGACCAGTCCGATGAAGGCAAAGCGCAGCAGGTAGCTGCCGACCGCGAGGCCAATGATCGCGGTCCACAGGGTCACGGGATCTATTTCACTCATTGGCTGGTCTCCCTTGTGCGCCGCTCAAACCAGACCTCGGCCCTGGCCCCTGCCATCATGCCTGCAAGGCCCGCAACGATCAGGCCAAGGTTATAAGGCAGTGCGGCGGCGGGCAGGGCGGTGACAACGGCCACGAAACAGGCCACAACATGGGCGGGGGTGCGCAGCATCGGTCCGATCATCGCCAGGAACGCGAGTGGCAGCACGAAATCCAGTCCCCAGCTGTCCGGAACCTGCGCGCCGATCATCGCGCCGGTCACGGTCGCCGCCATCCAGCCCGGCGCCACCAGCCCGTTGGTGCCAAAGAAATAGGCCATACGTTCCGGCACCGACATCTCGGGTTCGCTTTCGAATTTCACGATCGACAGGGCGTAGGACTGGTCCACCGTGAAATAGGCGGCAATGGCCCGCTGCCACAGCGGAGCCGACCCCAGATAGGGGGTGAGAGAGGCCGAGTACATCGCCACCCGCAGGTTCACCGCAAGGGCCGAGATCAGCACGATGAGAATCGGTGCACTTTCCTGCATCAGTTGAAGGGCGGTGAACTGAGCCGATCCGGCGAATACAGCAAGCGAGAAGGTCAGAGCCTCGGGGACAATCAGTCCCGCCTCGGCTGCTAGCACGCCGAACAACAGCCCAAAAGGTCCCGACACCAGAAGAAACGGCGCGCCGTCCCGCACGCCTCTCCAAAAGGCCGATTTCGTGGTGGTTATCGCCATTTGCCCGTCCTAAGTTGAGCCGCACCATGGGGTTGCGCCACTGGCCTATGGGGGATTGGGGAGGTTTGCAATTGGCAAAAGCGGAAGATCACGCAGAGTATATCATAGCGCCCGCGCCGCAGAACGGGCGGCTGACCCGCGCCGTGACGGGCGTCGATCATACGGGTGCCACCAGTGAGATTTCCGTGGTCGAGGAACGCCCCTTGACCATTTACCTGAATCGGCAGGAGATCGTCACCGCCATGACCATCGGGGATTACCCGGAATACCTGGCGCTTGGCTTTCTGCGCAACCAGGGGATGCTGCGCGACGATGATGTGATCACCGGCGTCGACTACGACGAGGAGCTGGAAACCGCCGTGGTCCGCACCGAGGTCGAAACCTCTTACGAGGAAAAGCTGCAGAAAAAGACCCGCACCTCCGGCTGCGCGGTGGGCACCGTCTTTGGCGACATGATGGAAGGGCTGGAGGATGTGCGCCTGCCCGCCACGCCGGTGCGCAGCTCCTGGCTTTATGCGCTGGCCCACAAGATCAACCGGACGCCCTCCCTCTACCTTGAGGCGGGCGCGATCCACGGCACGGTGCTGTGCCACCGCGACCGCCCGCTGGTCTATATGGAGGACGTGGGCCGCCACAACGCGGTGGACAAGATCGCGGGTTGGATGCTCTCCACCGGGAGCGATCCGTCAGACAAGATCCTCTACACCACCGGGCGGCTGACCTCTGAGATGGTGATCAAGACGGCGATGATGGGCATTCCGGTGCTGGTCTCGCGTTCGGGTTTCACCGCCTGGGGGGTAGAGATCGCTCGCGAGGTCGGCCTGACCCTGATTGGCCGGATGCGCGGGCAGCGGTTCATTTGCCTGTCGGGAGAGGACCGTCTGGAGCGCGACGTGGATCCCGCATCCATGCCGCAGGAAGACAAGAAACATCGCAGAAAGAGCGCGGGATAATGGCGATAGTGCGGGTATCAAACGTCTCTATGGGGAATAGTGGATGGCGCCTATGAACGAACTGATTTTGGATCTGCTAGATCCGTATTCGCTGTTGTTCGCCGCAATGATTGTGCTGGGGGTGCCGTCATTATGGGCTGCATTTCGCTATTGGCGGCCTATCGCATCGGAACTTGGCGTGTCATTCGTTGACCGGTCGGCTTTTCGAAGGGTGACTTTGAGAGGGGTGCACGGGGGCTCCGATGCGCTGCAGAGAAAGGTCAAGGCCTGCAGATTGCTGTATGCGGCTGTCTATTCGGGCTTTTTTGCTCTTGTCCTGATCCTGCAAGGCGTGGAGGGGTTCATATTACTTTTCGGCTGCTTCCTGGCTGTAGCCGTCCTGAGCAAACCGTACGATGTGGAGGGTGGCCAAGTATGAATAAACCCCTCGGCGTGATCCTTGCTGGCGGTCTGGCCACCCGCATGGGCGGTGGTGACAAGGGGCTCTTGAACATCGGCGGGCAAAGCCTTTTGTCCCGCGTGATTGACCGGCTGTCGCCGCAGGTGGCGGGTCTTGCGCTCAACGCCAATGGCGATCCCGGGCGTTTTGCCGATCTTGGCCTGCCCGTGGTGCCAGATAGCATCGAAGGTTTCGCGGGGCCGCTGGCAGGCGTGCTGGCGGGGCTCGACTGGGCTGCGGAACAAGGTGCTGAGGCCATCGTGACCGCCGCCGCCGATACGCCCTTCTTCCCCACCGATCTGGTCGATCGGCTGGTCGCGGCCTCAGATGGGCAGGCGCACCCTCTGGTGCTTGCAACAACGCCCCGCACCGGGGATGAGCTGAAATCTGGCGGGCGCAGCCGTGTGAACCGCCACCCCACATTTGGCCTCTGGCCGGTGGCCCTGCGCGATGATCTGCGCGCGGCGCTAAACGATGGCCTGCGCAAGGTGGTGCTGTGGACCGATGCCCACGAGGGCCGCGAGGCGCTGTTTGACGCCAGCCCCTTTGATCCCTTTTTCAACGTGAACACGCCCGAGGATCTGGCGCGTGCGGAAAGATTGCTGACATGAAGATTTACGGAGTGACCGGCTGGAAGAATGCCGGAAAAACGGGCCTGATGGAGCGTCTCGTGGCAGAATTCTGCGCCCGTGGCCTGACGGTTTCCACCCTGAAGCACGCCCACCACAGCACCGATGTGGATCAGCCAGGCACCGACAGTCATCGCCACCGCGAGGCCGGCGCCTCGGAGGTGCTGCTGGCCTCGCCCAACCGGGTTGCGATCATGCAAGAGCTGCGCGGCGCGCCGGAGCCGTCCTTTACCGAACTGCTCTCCCGGATGCGCCCGGTGGATCTGGTGCTGGTCGAAGGCTTCAAGCGTGAAGCTCATCCAAAGATCGAAGCTTACCGCACCAGTGCCGGAAATCCGCTGATTGCCTCGGGCGACAGCAGTATCCGGGCGGTGGCCAGTGACATCCCGCTGGATCTGGACCGGCCCGTTTTTGACCTGAATGACACCAAGGCCATCGCCGATTTCATCGCCGCTGAACTGGGCTTGTGAGAGAGTTTGATGCCTTTGTGATGGTGGATTGGTCCGGCGGTAACGACACCGGACCACGACCGCGCCGCGATGCGATCTGGGCCTGCCTCGCGGATCGCGATGGTGCGCGTGAGCCGCACTATTTTCGCAATCGTGTCCGGGTTGAAGACTGGCTCTGCGCTCAGGTCGAAGAGGCCCTTAGCTTGGGTCGACGGCTTTGCATCGGCTTTGACTTCCCTTTTGGCTATCCGGCGGGATTTGCAGCCGCACTGACGGGGCAGGGCGATCCTCTGGCCTTGTGGGAGTGGTTCGCGGCGCGTGTCGAGGATACGCCAAAGGCCAACAACCGCTTTGACCTGGCCGGATCGATCAATCGCAAGTTTGGCGGGCAGGGCCCGTTCTGGGGCAATGGGCTCAAGCGCGACATAGACGGGCTGCCGCGGAACAAGCTTGGATACCGGAACCCCTTTGCCGAACGGCGCGCGGTCGAAGCTCTGGCGCGGGGCACATTTACCTGCTGGCAAATGGCCGGTGCAGGCTCGGTTGGCGGGCAGGTGATGATGGGGCTGCCTGTGCTGTCCCGCCTGCGCCATCGCTTTGCACCCAATGTTGCGGCCTGGCCGTTCGAGACCCTGAACAAGCCGATTGCTTTGGTGGAGATCTGGCCATCTTTGACGGTGGATCAGCCGCCGTCAGGAATGATCAAGGATGCCTGGCAGGTGCAGCAGGTGGCACTGGAACTTGCCCATCGCCCTGTGGCAGAACTGAGCCGAATGCTTGATGTCACCGCCCCGGAAGAGGGCTGGATCCTGGGAGTGTTGCCGATATGACCCTGAAACCGCCGCCCTTGCGGGATGATTGCTTTGCCCTGCCTGCGGGTGTGAACTGGACCCCGGTAGCGGACGCACTGGCGTTGCTCCGTGACCGGTTGGCGCCGGTGACCGGGATCGAGACGGTGCCGTTGGATCAGGCGGTGGGCCGGGTGCTGGCAAGCGATGTCGTTGCGCGGCGTTCTAATCCGCCGCAACCAAACACTGCCGTGGATGGCTATGGCTTTCAAGGCCCCGCACCCGAGGGGTCTCAGGTGATGGACCTTGTGGAAGGCCGCGCTGCGGCCGGTGTGCCTTTTGTGGGTGAGGTGCCGCCGGGCAAGGCGATCCGCATCCTGACCGGCGCTGCTTTGCCTGTGGGGGTCGATACAGTGATCCTGGAAGAGGACGTGACCACCGATGGAATCCAGATCGCCTTTCACGGGCCCTTGAAGCAGGGCGCCAACACCCGCCGCGCCGGAGAGGATGTGACGCAGGGCGATGTGATCCTACCTGCGGGACATGTCGTGACACCCGCCGATCTTGCGCTAGCGGCGGCGACCGGCATTGCGGAATTGCCCTTGCGCAAGGCGCTCAGGGTGGGAGTGCTATCTACCGGGGATGAGCTGCGCGAAGCGGGTGCGCCTGCGGGGCTTGGCCAGATTTATGACGCCAACCGTCCGATGCTTTTGGCCCTATTGCGTCAGATCGGAGTGGTGCCAGTGGACCTGGGGCGCGTCGGCGATGACCGCGCCGCCCTGCGTGTGCGTCTGGATGAGGCGGCGGGGCAAGTGGATGTGATGCTGACCAGTGGCGGCGCCTCTGCGGGGGATGAGGATCACGTCTCGGCCCTGTTGCGCGAGGCGGGCGCCATGCAGGAATGGCGCATCGCCCTGAAACCCGGTCGGCCCCTGGCGCTTGGGCTTTGGCAAGGGGTGCCGGTCTTTGGATTGCCGGGCAATCCGGTTGCCGCTCTTGTCTGCACATTGATCTTTGCCCGCCCCGCCATGGGGGTTCTGGCTGGCACAGGCTGGAAGGAGCCGCAAAGCTTCGAAGTGCCTGCAGCCTTTGAGAAAAGGAAAAAGCCGGGGCGGAGGGAGTACCTGCGCGCCCGCATCCGAGACGGGCATGCCCAGGTGTTCAAATCCGAGGGCTCGGGGCGGATCAGTGGCCTCAGCTGGGCTGAAGGGCTGGTGGAGCTTGGCGATGGCGCTGCGCATATCCAGCCCGGTGACCCGGTGCGTTTCCTCCCCTTTGGCAGTTTCACTCTGTAGAGACCGTTGAAAACGGAGCGATGTGCTCCCGCCCATTCGGTGTCATTGCAGGCAATGACCTTCATGGTTGGGCCGGGCGCCCTGCGATGCTGAGCCCAACGGGAGAGCGGCAATCTGTTGATTGCTGCGATCCGGGCGGGAGCACACCGCTTTTTGGTGAAGGTGTAGCTGCTTTAGTCGAAGGTGCCTGCGACACGGCCCACGAGCATGAACGCACGGGCGGTGCGGGTGTCTCCGAGGGCCGAGATCTCACTGTCGCTCGCCTCGGTTTCGAATTCTGCGAACATTTGATCAAAGCGGCGCAGGAAGTGATGCGCGGCATCGCGGAAAATCGGATCCTGTTTCATCCGCGCGGCGGTCAGCGCGAGCGAGGTTCGATCGCGAATGCCGCCAAGGGCCGCCACAGCGCGACCACGCGCGCCTTGCGCAAATTGACGCCAGATCTCGGGGCGGGCCATGTCGGGCCGCAGGTCGTCCATATAGATGCCGTCCTGGCTGAGCAGGGTCAGAACATCCTGTGCCGCCTGGATGACCTGCGCGGCCTTGCGATCCTTGAGCGCCGCGCGCAGGGCGGAGAAGCCTTCTTCGTCATCGGCGGTTTCCGGGAAGTTGAGTGCGCGAATGAACTGGTCCATCGCCAGCGGTGGGCTTATCTCTTCCGACGGTGTACCAAGGGCCAGCGTGCCCTGATCGGCTGCGGCCATTTGCGCCGCCTCGGCAGGGATCGCAGGGCGCGGTGCCGTGCGGCGGCTGCTTTGGAAGGTGGCAAGCGCACTTTCCGTTTTACGCGTGGCTTCGGCAATTTCTTCCAGCTTCTTGGCCACGGAAGGCTCTGCCACGGCAGAGGCCTGCTGAGCGTGGGTCAGATAGCTGTGTCGCAGCCCGTCAACCGCCGCCTGCAGGCGCTGAGTTTCTCCCTGGACGATCCGAACTGAGCGAAGCACCACGGCACCAACCCAAAGCAGGGCCAAGGGAAGGAACACCGCCAGCGCATTCAACACCCAGTCGCCCCAGTCGCCTGAGCCTTCACCCTCAGACGGAACCAGCAGAAAGGCTGCAAGCACGCCGAGTGCCCAGAGGGCGCCCAGAAGGATCGCAACGGTTTCCGCGCCGCCCAGCGCCGGAGATGCCGGGCGCTCTAGCGTGCCAAACGGTTGGCCGGTCATAGGCTTTTTACTGGGTTCCGAAGCGGTCATGGCGGGCGGAAATCCCCTTGTTCACGAATAGACGATCTTCAAAATTTCATATGCGCGCTCTCCACCTGGGGTGCGCACCTCCACACTGTCGCCTTCTTCCTTGCCAATCAAGGCCCGGGCAATGGGAGATTTGATGTTCAAAAGGCCTGCTTCGATATTGGCTTCGTGTTCGCCGACGATTTGCCAGGTCTTTTCCTCATCGGTATCTTCGTCCACCACTGTGACCCGTGCGCCGAACTTGACCGAGCCGGACAGCTTGGAGGGGTCGATCACATCGGCAAGGCTCAGCAGTCCTTCCAGCTCTTTGATCCGGCCCTCAATGAAAGACTGTTTTTCGCGGGCTGAGTGATATTCAGCGTTCTCTGACAAGTCGCCAAGCTCGCGCGCTTCGGCGATGGCCTGAATGATGGCCGGGCGTTCTACGGATTTCAGGTTTTTCAGTTCCGCTTCCAGGGCCTGAAAGCCCTTTGGGGTCATCGGGATCTTTTCCATTGTCTGGTCCGCTTTCGTCTGGTCGTTCTTTGCTTATGGTTGTTGTCTTATGAACGTCGCAGCCCCGCCGCAGGGGCGGCGGGGCGTAGGCTCGGGTTGCCAATTACCTGACCCAATCACGGGACCAAATGCAAGAGGGAGCAGACGCGGCGGGCAGAGTTTTGCTGCGAACCTCGCGGCTTGTGGCAGTTTCTATCGATTGGCGCCTTTCCGAGGCGGCAGCGGATCACAGACCGGAAAATGCCGCTCTATGCGCCAGAAACTCTGCTGATCCCGGTCGCGGCGGACCTTATACCTGTCGTGGCTTTGGGCCAGGCGCATCATATCAATCGTATTGAACAAGCTCATATTCCACTCCTTCATTGTCCAGGAAATAGAACCTCCGGCCGGGTTCGTAATCGGCGTGGTTGATCGGGGTGAAGCCCGCCTCCTTGACGGCTGCTTCGGCGCGGTCAAGGTCATCAACGATCAGGGCCAGATGGTTGAGCGCTCCCTTGTTGGCGTATCGGGGCAAAGTGTCCTTGATGTCCTCGGGCGGTGAGTAAAGTGCCATGTAGCTGTCTTTGTTGCCCACATGCACGGAATAGCCGCCATGTATGGCGGGGCCCTCCCAGCGGATGTGCCAGCCAAAGACTTTTTCCATCCAGGCTGCGGTGGCATGAGGGTCGGCGACGCAGACGTTCGCATGTTCAAGAATGGCTGTCATTTCGAATCTCCTTTGATCTCATCTGACTCTTGTGTAATTTCTAAACCTAACTTTAGATCAAGCTTTTTCTGCATGAAGGAGACGTTCGATATGGCAAGCACGGCAGGGGTTTCGATTGGCTATCTGGCAGAGCGCACGGGGCTCGCCGTTTCCGCCATCCGCTACTACGAGGCGCAGGGGCTGGTGGAGCCCTGGCGCAATGCAGGCGGGCAGCGGCGGTTTCATCGCTCGGACCTGAGGCGGCTCAGCTTTGTGATGATTGCGCAGCAGTTCGGGTTCTCCCTGCCGGAAATTCGGGGTTTCCTCAAAAGCCTGCCGGGGGGGCGCACCCCCACACAAGAGGACTGGGCGGCGATCTCTGGGGATTTCCGCGAGCATCTGGACCGGCGAATCGAGACCCTGATGAAGCTGCGCGACAATTTGGACGGCTGCATCGGCTGTGGCTGCCTGTCCCTGCCCAGATGTGCGCTATATAATCCGCAGGATAAGGCGGCTGAGAAGGGCTCTGGCCCGCGCTACCTGTTGGGAGACAGCCCCGAGGCTGGACCGGAGGCTCAAAATGAGGGGGAGAAGGGGTGAAATGGGTATGAAATGCGCGCAAAACGCTCTTCTGCGGGAATGTAACGCAGAGTATCCATTGACCTTGCCTTTCTGCAGCCGCTAAGCAACCGCGAAAGAAAATTGCGCCCAGGACCATCTGTCCGGTGCGGACAGACACGAACGATAGCCAAGGAGCACATCATCTATGGCCGAGATTGAACGCGAAGCGATGGAATATGACGTTGTGATCGTCGGAGCCGGCCCTGCTGGCCTGTCGGCGGCGATCCGTCTGAAACAGCTGGACAGCGACCTGGATGTCGTGGTGCTGGAAAAAGGCTCTGAAGTGGGCGCGCATATTCTGTCGGGCGCGGTTCTGGATCCCTGCGGCCTGGACGCGCTGATCCCCGACTGGAAGGAAAAGGGCGCGCCGCTCAACACGCCGGTCACCGAAGACAACTTCTACATGATGGGCGAAGCGGGCGAGGTTCGGATCCCCAACTTCCCGATGCCCCCCCTGATGAACAATCACGGCAACTACATCGTCTCCATGGGCAATGTCTGCCGCTGGATGGCTGAGCAGGCCGAGGAATTGGGCGTCGAGATTTTCCCGGGCATGTCCTGTTCCGAACTGATCTATGGCGACAGTGGTGAGGTCAAAGGTGTTGTCGCCGGTGTCTTTGGCCTTGAACCCGATGGATCCTACGGTCCCAACACCGAGCCGGGCATGGAACTGCACGGCAAATATGTCTTCCTGTCCGAAGGCGTGCGCGGGTCGTTGTCCAAGGAAGTGATCGCAAAATACGGTCTGTCCGATGGCAAGGAGCCGCAGAAATATGGCGTCGGCATGAAAGAGATCTGGGAGATCGACCCGGCCAAGCACAAGGAAGGCACTGTTACCCACACCATGGGCTGGCCGCTGAATTCCAACGCGGGCGGCGGCTCCTTCATTTACCACCTGGAGAATAACCAGGTTTACGTGGGCTTCGTGGTGCACCTGAACTACAAGAACCCGCACCTTTACCCCTACATGGAATTCCAGCGGTTCAAGCATCACCCGATGGTCGCCGAGCTGCTGAAAGGCGGCAAGCGCGTCGCCTATGGCGCCCGTGCCATCACCGAGGGCGGCTGGCAGTCGATGCCGAAGCTCGTGGCGCCCGGTGTTGCGCTTCTGGGCTGCGCTGCGGGCATGGTCAACGTGCCGCGCATCAAGGGCAACCACAACGCCATGCTGTCGGGCAAAGCCGCAGCCGAGGCTGCCTATGACGCCATCAAGGCCGAGCGGTCCGGTGACGAACTTGCCGCCTATGAGACCTCGGTGCGCGAAGGCGCCATCGGCAAGGACCTCAAGATGGTGCGCAACGTCAAGCCGATGTGGTCGAAGTGGGGGCTGACTGCCTCCCTCGTTCTGGGCGGTCTGGACATGTGGACGAACAACATTCTCGGTCTGTCCGTCTTTGGCACCCTCGGTCACGGCAAGAACGACGCCGAAGCCACCGAAGAGGCCAGCAAACATCAGCCTATCGACTATCCGAAACCCGATGGCACCCTGTCGTTTGACCGTCTGACCAACGTCTCCTTTGCGATGACAAACCACGAGGAAAGCCAGCCCTGCCACCTACGCCTTGGCAATGCGGAAACGCCGATCTCGGTCAACCTGCCCAAGTACGACGAACCGGCGCAGCGTTACTGCCCGGCAGGCGTATATGAGGTGGTGGAGAAGGATGGGAAGCCCGAGTTCGTGGTCAACTTCCAGAATTGCGTGCACTGCAAGACCTGCGACATCAAGGACCCGAGCCAGAACATCACGTGGACCACACCGCAGGGCGGCGACGGCCCGAACTATCCCAACATGTAAGGCGTGGTGGGTAAATCCTGCTCTCTTTGGGCGGGTTTTTACCAGTCCTGCAACAAATACTGCAAAAGTGGGGCGCCCTTCGGGGCGCCCCATTGCGTGTCGGGCGCCTGCGGACTACCTTTTGGCAACGCTTCACCTGAAGCCATCCATCACCCTTGGGGGAGGTCTCTGTGCCGGTTCAAACTATTCGCACCCTGTCATCCAAGGCGCTCATTGCGCTCGCAGCCTCGCTGACGGTGCCTTTCGTAATCCCAGCGCCCGTGCAGGCTGATGGCTTGGCTGGGGCCTATCTGGCTGGACGTGCCGCGACCTATGAAAGCGACTTTTCCGCCCAAGCGGAGTATTACACCCGAGCTCTGGTGCGCGATCCGAGCAATCCGGTGCTGATGGAGAATGTGGTATTCGCCCAACTGGCCCAGGGTCAGATCAAGCAGGCGATTCCGGTGGCACAGCGCCTGTGGCAGATGGAGCTGCGCAGTCAGGCCGCCAATATGGTCATGATCGCCGATTTCGCGCAGCGTGGTGCCTTTGTCGACATCCTGTCGCGTGATCTGTCGATCCGGGACATTCACCCGCTGGTGGATGGTCTTCTGACAGCCTGGGCGCATATGGGCGAAGGTGCAGTCTCTGCCGCTATGCAGAGTTTTGATACCCTCGCCAAGGACCAGAACCTGCGTCCCTATGTGCTTTATCATCAGGCCCTCGCCCTGGCTTCGGTCGGCGACTACAAGGGGGCTGAAGAGATGTTTTCGGCAGACGGCGAACAACTGACGCGCCTGTCACGCCAGTCCGTTTTGGCGCGGCTGCAGATCCTGTCGCAGCTGGGCGATAACGAAAAGGCGCTTGAGGTTCTGAACGGCGCCTTCGGCACCGCCTTCGATCCAGCCATCGCGGATATCCGCAGCCGCCTCGTCGCCGGGGAGCCGCTCGGCTTTTCTATCGCGTCCACTCCGGTTGACGGCATTGCCGAAGTCTTTTTCACCATGGGCTCTGCGTTGAATGGTCAGCAGCCTGGCGACTATGTGCTGATGTATGCGCGGATGGCGGCAGCACTGAACCCCTCTCATGTAGATGCGGTTCTGCTGAGCGCCGAATTGCTGGACGATCTTGGCCGCTTCCCGCTGTCGATTGCGACCTACAAGAAGGTGCCGCGTGATCATCCGGACTATTACGCAGCCGAGATGGGCCGGGCCGAGGCGTTGCGCCGGTCGGCCAAACCGGATGCCTCGGCGGAAGTCCTGAACCAGCTGGCCGAGACCTATCCCGATCTGCCGCAGGTTCACATCAGCCTTGGCGACCTGTTGCGGCAACAGGAGGATTATGCCGGTGCAGTAAAGGCCTATGACAAGGCCTTGGCGCTCACGCCCGAGGATGCAAGCAGCCGCTGGTTCCTCTATTATGCCCGCGGGATTTGCCATGAACGCCTTGACATCTGGGACAAGGCAGAGGCCGACTTCCGTGCATCCCTTGCGCTGGAGCCGGACCGTCCGCAGGTCTTGAACTACCTCGGGTACTCTCTTGTCGAAAAGCGCAAGAACCTCGATGAGGCGCTGGACATGATCGAACGCGCCGTCGCGGCGCGCCCCGATTCCGGATACATCGTCGACTCCCTTGGCTGGGTGCTGTACCGCCTCGGCCGCTATGATGAGGCTGTCGGCCATATGGAGCGTGCGGTCGAGTTGATGCCAGTGGACCCGGTGGTCAACGATCACCTCGGCGATGTCTTCTGGGCGGTGGGCCGCAAGCGCGAGGCAGAATTCCAGTGGAAGCGTGCGCTCTCCTTCATTCGTGCGGGCGAGGGGGACGGTGAGGCCGATCCGGACCGCATCCGTCGCAAGCTGGAGGTCGGACTGGACGTGGTTCTGGCGGAGGAAGGCGCGGAGCCCCTGAAGGTTGCCAATGGCGGTTGAGGCATTTGCCCCGGCCAAGATCAACCTGACCCTGCATGTGACTGGCCGCCGCGCCGATGGCTATCACCTTTTGGATTCTCTGGTGGCGTTTTGCGATGTGGGGGATGTGATCGGGGTGCGTTCGGCGCCGGAGCTGTCGATGCAAGTCACGGGGCCAAGGTCAGACGGCGTGCCGACGGATGCAAGCAATCTTGTTCTGCGTGCCGCAGAGTTGATGCGGCGCAAGGGGCAGGGCGCAGAGATCACGCTGGAGAAGCACCTGCCTGCCGCGGCCGGTATTGGTGGTGGATCCTCTGATGCGGCGGCGACCTTGCGCGCGCTCTCACAGCTTTGGCATGCCGACCTGCCGGAGCCTGCGGAATTGCTGTCCTTAGGCGCCGATGTGCCGGTTTGTATGGCTCCCGGGAGCTGGCGGATGGAGGGAATTGGCGAGAACCTCTCCCCTGCACCTGATCTGCCGCCCTGTGAGATCCTTTTGGTCAATCCCGGCGTTTCGGTTTCCACTCCGGCGGTGTTCCGCGCTCTGACCTCACCACAGAATGCGCCGATGCCAAAGGAACTGCCGCGATGGAACACGGCAGAGGACCTGGCGCAGTGGCTGTCCTCGCAGCGCAATGATCTGCAACTGCCCGCCGTGGAGCAGCATCCTGTGATTGCAACGGTGCTGGAAGAGCTGCGCAGGTCTGGCGCATTGCTTGCGGCAATGTCCGGCTCGGGGGCCACCTGCTTTGGGTTGTTTCCCGTTGGCAGTGCGCAGGCCCGGTTGGCCCGCGAGCGCCTGCGCAATGTCTATCCGAACTGGTGGGCCGCTTTGGGCCAAGTGATCTGAAACTGTCCGTCGCCGCGTGCTCCCGCGCCTTTGGCGTCGCATCACCGATGCGTCGCCAAAGCCTTGGGCCCGGCAGCGCGCCTGCGGCGCCCTGTTATGGAATTCTGCTGAGAGGCTCGTGAAGAGCAGTTGTGCTCTTCACGAGTCAGAGCAAGTGTGGTTTGTCAAAACCCGCATCAAGGGCAAGCCGCGCGATGCGCGGAGGCTGCGCCTCCCTTGACCCGGAATTTGACGAACATTGGGGAGCCTTTTTGCCACCCTATCGGGCATCAGCCCGATGCCGGGCCCAAGGTTGCGCAGGCGCAGTCGGCGCAAACATCTGCGCCTGCGGGCGCGTGAAAGCCTGCTGTTTTGTGTTGGACCGGGGCGTTCGGGCTTAATGCAGGCGGGCTACGACGTAGTCGGCAAGGTTATATAGCATCTTGCGGATCGGTTGATCCGGGAGGGAGCTGAGCGCCGCTTTTGCCTTGTCGGCCCAGGCAATTGCATCGCGACGCGTCGCGTCGAGCGTGCCGTATTTGTCCATCAGCTCAAGAGCATGCTCCAGATCGCCGTCTTGCTGGCGGCCCTTTTCTATCGTCCGGGTCCAGAAAGCACGTTCCTCATCTGTTGCCTGCGCGACCGCCTTGATCACGGGCAGGGTCAGCTTGCGCTCGCGGAAATCATCCCCGACGTTCTTGCCTGTGGCCTTGCTGTCCCCCTGATAATCCAGAAGGTCATCGGCGATCTGGAAGGCGATCCCCAGTGCATCCCCGTAGTCGAAAAGCGCCTTGACCTTGGCCTCTTCGACACCGGCGATCACGCCACCAACCTCGGTTGCTGCGGAGAACAGCGCGGCGGTTTTACCGCGCACCACTTGTAGATAGATGGCCTCATCGGTCTTGAGGTCGGTTGCTGCAGTCATCTGCAACACTTCGCCCTCTGCGATGGTGGCCGACGCATTGGCAAGGATGTCCAGCACGCGCAGCGATCCCGTTTCGACCATCAACTGGAAGCTGCGGGCAAAGAGATAGTCCCCAACCAAAACCGAGCTTTTGTTGTCCCACAGAAGGTTGGCCGTCGGGCGGCCCCGGCGCTGGCCGCTTTCATCGACCACGTCATCATGCAGCAATGTTGCCGTGTGAATGAATTCAACCGTGGCGGCAAGCTTTACATGGTTGTCGCCCTCGTAGCCACACAGGCGCGCGGCAGCCAGTGTCAGCATGGGCCGCAGGCGTTTGCCGCCTGCCTCGACCAGATGCGCGGTCACCTCGGGGATGCGGGGCGCATGCTCAGACGCCATGCGTGTGCGGATCAGACTGTTTACCGCCGCCATTTCCTCGCTGAGGGTGGCTGCCAGCATCTCATGCGGCTTTTGCATTGTCACTTGGTCCATTGCATTCTCGGCTTTCACGCTCGACAAGGTAGTGCCCTTGCTCTTAGATCCATCCCCATGAAGGAACTTCTGCGCAGCACCGATCCAACCGTCCTGGCCTTTGCCTCCGCCCTTCTTGAGGGTGAGGATATAGACTGCTTTCATGTGGACGTAAATATGAGCGTCCTCACTGGGGGGATCGGGGCGATCCCGCAAAGGCTGCTGGTCCATCCGGATGATTACGACCCGGCGCTGAAGGTTCTGCTGGACAACCAGATCCCATTGGGACGATGAGCGCGTTTACTGATAGCGATCTGACCTGCAACGACTTTCTGGGAGGGCGGGTGCGGCTTTTGCAGCCTGTAAGAGGTTACCGCGCTGGTGTGGATCCGGTTCTTCTTGCAGCCAGCGTAGAGGCAGATCACGGCGACAGCGTGCTCGAACTGGGCTGCGGCGCAGGGCAGGCGCTCTTGTGTCTTGGTGCGCGCATCAAGAACCTGTCCTTGACCGGAGTGGAAGTGCAGGGCGCCTACGCAGACCTGGCGCGTCGCAATGCCGCGCTAAACGCGCAGGAGCTTGAGATCTTCGAGGCGGATTTGTCAGCGCTCCCCGCTGACTTGCGACAGCGCCAGTTTGCCCATGTCATTGCCAACCCGCCCTATTATCGCGCAGGCTCCCACAGTCAGGCCGAGGATGCAGGGCGTCGAGTTGCGCTGGGAGAGGAGACGCCTTTGGAGGAATGGATCGCTATTGCCGCCAAACGGCTGGCCCCGCGCGGCTACCTCCACATGATCCAGCGGGCGGACCGGCTGGCGGACATGCTGAAGGCCTGTGACGGGCGGCTCGGCTCGATCGAAGTGCTGCCCCTTGCCCCGCGGCAGGGGCGGGCGGCAGAACTGGTGATCCTGCGCGCGCGCAAGGGAGGTAAAGCAGCCTTCCGCCTTCATGCGCCGCTTGTCCTGCACGAAGGGGTGCGTCACGAGCGGGACGGGGAGAGTTACACCTCCGAGATCTCTGCTGTCTTGCGGCAGGGAGCGCCGCTCCCCTGGCCATCAGCGCGGTGATTGAGCGAAAATGCGGCTCTGACACCTGTGTTCCGGGAATTCGCGGCCGGGCGAATGTGGGTATGTGACCCACGGCTTTCAAGCATATGCCGACCGTTTTGCGCCTGCGTTGCGCCTTTATTGCCGATGTTCGGTGCCGATTTTGGCGGTCTTTGGCTGATGCGACAATTTGATGACAAAACCGTGCGTCTGCAGCGTGACAGATTCGATTTCTTGTGCTCCACTCAAATTGTCTTGCACCGTGCAGGACGTATCTTGCTCAAAAAGGAGGAACGGCATGAGCCTAAGCTCGCATCTGACTGAACTGAAGAAGAAGCACGAGCACCTCAGCATGGAAGTTGAACAAGCCCAACGCGCACCCGGCGCTGACGGTCTTCAAGTCGCGGCCATGAAAAAGCAGAAACTCAAACTCAAGGAAGAGATCGAACGACTTTCGGTCGCTGAACTGGCCCACTGAGCCATCCGTCCCGGTAATGAACCGGGGAATATGACCAAAGGCGGCGCCTGTGTGCGCTGCCACATACCTCGGAATGACCCAAGACCGGGCTGCCGAACCTCGGCAGCCCTTTTGTACTCCATAGCGTCAGGTGGGCTAGGCTTTTGCGCTGCTGCGTGCGGCCAGCGCGGCGCCGGCGGTGATCAGCAGGGCTGCGATGGCCAGGGACCATGTCGGGGCGGCGACCCCACAGACAACGAGGATCACCGTTGAGAGAAGCGGCGCCGCATAAGAGCTGGTGCCCAAAAGCTGGATGTCCCCCTTCTTGACACCAATATCCCAGACGTAGAAGGCCAGCCCAACCGGCCCGAGCCCGAGCCCGATGGCGGAGAGCCAACCGATGGCGCCATCCGGCCAGACCGTTTCTTCCAGCGCAAAATGCATGCCCCACGATAAGACCGCAGTCGCTAGGCAAAAGACGGCGACAGAGGCCGTTGGCGCATTGCCCAAACGACGAGACAGGACAGAGTAGCTGGACCAGGTGAGAGCGCAAAGAAAGGCGAGCCCGTAGCCCGGCAAATACTGCGTGTCGATACCGGTTGCACCGCCCCCAAGGATCGTGGCCGCCCCGGCAAAGGCCAGCAGCGCCCCGATCAGATGCCCCAGACGCAGACGCTCACCTGGCAAGAGGCCGGAGAACAGGACGATCAGCAGCGGCCAAAGATAAGCGATCAGCCCTGCCTCGGCAGCGGGGGCGAGCCGCAGTGCCGAGAAATAAAGGGCGTGATAGCCAAAAAGCCCCAATGTGCCAAAAAGGTAGACGCGCAAAGGCACGTAGCGCAGTTCTTGCAACCCGCCGCTCAGCAAGGTCCAGGCAAGGCCGATGGAGCCGCCGATGGAAAAGCAGACCGCATTCAGCAGTAGGGGAGGTGCAGGCGCCGTGCCGACGGTGAAAAGGGCCAGCAGTGCCCACAAGAGAACCGCCACAAATCCAATCGCGGTGGCCCGGCTTTGCGCGCGGGTATCGGGGGGCCTGGCAGTCATTTCAGGGAGATCTCTTCCACGGGGATAATCTCGAAGCCTTCCGACACGTAAGAAGTTTTTTCAATCTCTCCCATGAACCAATCGCGAAATGCCTTGATCTGGGGGCGATCCTCGGTGCCCTTCGCGCAGACAAAGCGAAACCGGCCCTGGATCCCGATGGCCGTCTTGAAAGGTGCCACCAGGCGGCCTGCATGGAGGTCGGTAACAATGACAGCCCTGCGTCCAAGGGCGACACCAACGCCTGCTAGGGCCGCGTCAACCGCGTGGTCCGCCTGCGAGAAGTGGGCGCCGTGGGAAGGGGCAAAATCAATACCCTGGCTGGCGAACCAGGCGGGCCAGTCACAGGGCGGCGTGATGAAGTGCAGGGATTCGTCGAACAGGAGCGGCGCCTCTGTCAGGCTTTCCGGCGTGGTGTATTTTTCCGCCAGCTCCGGCGTCATGACCGGCGTCAGCCATTCATTGCGCAGCGGCAGGGACCACAGCCCTTCGTCGGGACCGAGGCCGAAGCGGATCGCCACGTCCACCTCGTCGCGGTCAAAGTCCATCATCCGGAGGGTGGCGGAGAAGCGAAGATCAATTTCAGGATGGGCGCGGGCGAACTCATAGAGCCTGGGCGCCAACCATTTTGCCGTAAAAGCTGGGCCGGCTGTCACGGTGAGGGTGCTGTTGTCCTGCAGACGGCGGGTTGCACGCCAGGCATCGCCCAGTATTTCAAAGCCTTCGGCGGCGCCTGGGGCCAGGGTGCGTCCGGCCTCTGTCAGTTCGACCGCGCGGTTGAGGCGGCGGAACAGCGGCTCGCCCAAATGCTCTTCGAGCGATTTGATCTGGAAGGACAGTGCGGCGGGCGTCACGTTCAATTCCTCTGCCGCCTTGGCAAAAGACATGTGGCGGGCAGCGGCATCAAAGGCACGCAGGGCGGTCAAGGGAGGCAGGCGATCTGGCATAGCCACATAAGTAATACTTAACTGAACGAATGAAAAGTCTCGTTTGTAAGCTGCCTTCCGGTAGCTCATATTCAGATCAGGTTAACGATGCTGATCCGAAACGGAGGTTTGCAAGATGGAATATTCAGCCAACGCAGATATCAAACTGGCCATGCAGCGCGCCCACGCGGAACGCGGTCAGGTTCTGAAGTCCTTCTGGGCGCGGCTGTTTCGCCGCAGCAAACCCAGCTTGGTTCACGCTGGAGTTTCCCGCTGGGCATAGCGCGCATGTCCTTACGGGATTTGAAAAGGGCCGGTCCTGATGGACCGGCCCTTGTTCTTTTTGGCACCTGCGGCCTGGGATCAGACGAAGAACTGACCGCCGTTGGCCGAAATGGTCGAGCCGTTGATAAACCCTGCATCGTCAGAGGCCAGGAAGGTCACGCAGCGTGCGATTTCCTCGGGCTCGCCCAGACGTCCGGTCGGGATCTGGCCGATGATCGATTCGCGAACCTTTTCCGGCACCGCCATCACCATTTCGGTGGCAATGTAGCCGGGGCAGATCGCGTTTGCAGTGATGCCTGCACGGGCGCCTTCCTGCGCCAGGGACTTCACGATGCCCAGATCGCCGGCCTTTGTTGCGGCATAGTTCACCTGGGCGAACTGTCCTTTCTGCCCGTTGATCGAGGAGATCACGATGATGCGGCCGAACTTACGCTCGCGCATGCCGGGCCACACCGGGTGAATGGTGTTGAACACGCCGGTGAGGTTTGTGTCGATCACCTGGTGCCACTGCTCGGGGGTCATCTTGTGAAAGGGCGCATCGCGGGTGATGCCAGCATTGGCGACGACCACATCGATTGGGCCCAGATCTGCTTCGACCTTTTCGATGCCGGCCTTGCTTTCATCGTAGTCGCCAACGTTCCACTTGTAGGTCTGGATGCCGGTTTCTTCGGTGAACTTGGCCGCGGCTTCGTCATTGCCGGCATAGGTGGCCGCGACGTTATAGCCTTGGGCTTTCAGCGCCTTGGAAATTGCTGCGCCGATGCCGCGGGAGCCGCCGGTGACGAGTGCAGTACGTGCCATTGAGTTTTCCTCCAGTGATTCATTTGCTTGGTAATCTTGCTACATGTGAGGCCGATTATGAGCAACAATATTTCGCGGCAAATTTTGCTGCGGTGCCGCATAAATTGTCGCACCCCTACAAACCTCTGAAGCATAAAAGAAAAGGGCGCCACAGTGACGCCCTTTGTTATGTCAGGTTTTGCGCTGCAATTACGGGCGCTCCACGCACATGGCGACGCCCATGCCGCCGCCGATGCAGAGGGTCGCGAGGCCCTTTTTTGCGCCCCGCCGCTTCATCTCGAACAGAAGTGTGTTCAGCACCCGGCAGCCCGAGGCGCCGATGGGGTGGCCGATGGCGATGGCGCCGCCGTTGACGTTGACGATCTCGGGATCCCAGCCCATTTCCTTGTTCACGGCGCAGGCCTGCGCTGCAAAGGCTTCATTGGCTTCGACCAGATCCAGGTCCGATGCGCTCCAGCCGGCCTTTTCCAGCGCCTTGCGCGACGCGTAGATTGGGCCGACACCCATGATCGAGGGATCGAGACCGGCGGTCGCGTAAGAGGCGATCCGCGCCAGCGGCTCGATGCCGCGCTTCTCGGCTTCATCCGCGCTCATCAGGAGGGTGGCGGCGGCGCCGTCGTTGAGACCCGAAGCGTTGGCCGCGGTGACCGAGCCGTCCTTGGTGAAGGCCGGGCGCAGTTTCTGCATCGCTTCGATGGTGGCGCCGTGGCGGATGTATTCATCGCTGTCCACCACGATGTCGCCTTTGCGGGTCTTCACGGTGAAGGGGGTGATCTCGTCGGCGAATTTGCCAGCCTTCTGTGCCGCTTCGGCCTTGTTTTGGCTGGCGACGGCGAATTCGTCCTGCTGATCGCGGGAGATCTGCCACTTTTCGGCGACATTCTCGGCGGTCTGACCCATGTGATAGCCGTTGAAGGCGTCCCACAGACCATCGCGGATCATGGTGTCGATGTATTTCATGTCGCCCATCTTGTGGCCGGCGCGCAGGTGGGCCGCATGGGGGCTGAGGGTCATGTTCTCCTGACCACCTGCACAGACGATGGAGGCGTCCCCCAACTGGATGTGCTGAGCGCCAAGGGCGACGGCGCGCAGGCCCGAGCCGCAGACCTGGTTGATACCCCAGGCAGCGCTTTCGATCGGCAGGCCGGCGTTGATGTGAGCCTGGCGGGCAGGGTTCTGGCCCTGGGCCGCAGTCAGCACCTGCCCTAGAATAGTTTCCGAAATCTCGCTCTTGTCCACACCGGCACGGGCGACGACGGCTTCCAATACTGCAGCCCCCAGATCGTGGGCCGGGGTATTGGCGAATGCGCCGCCAAAGCTTCCCACGGCGGTCCGCGCGGCGGATGCGATTACAACATTGGTCATTGATATGGGTCCTCTGCCATCAAATGTACGTGGGACAGTCCCACCAGCGCGGATAACGTTGAAATCAAAACACCGCGATAGCGACCTTCCCTCCCTTAGTCCCGGGCAGGCATAGCGTATTGCTGCACCTGCAGCAATCGACAGGGTGTCTCAGGGGTTGAAGGGAAGTCAACCGTAAGACATGCAAAAAGTCACCGTTTGGTGGCTTTGAAGCTGGAGCGAGAAGGCTGCCCCGTATTCAGGCGCGGCTGCGCTCTTTCAGCTCTTCCAGCCAGGGGGGGCTGACCGTGGGCGCTCCAAAGAGGAAGCCTTGCATGCAGTCCACACCGATGGACACCAGAAATTGCGCATCGACCTCGGATTCGACCGACTCGGCCACCACCAGCATATCGAACTGTTTGGCGATCCCAACCAGCGCGCATGTAACCGCCTGATTGTCGGCGTTCTCGCTGATGCCGCGGATGAATTGACCGTCGATTTTGACAGCATCGAAAAAGAAGTTGCGGAAGTGCCCGATGGCCGTTGTGCCCGCACCGAAATTGTCGAGCGCAAAGGCAATGCCGTGCTTTTGCATCCGCTGCATGAAGTCGATGACCAACTCCGGAGTGGCAATTGCCGAAGCCTCCGAGATTTCAAGGATCAACCGCTCGCCGATGGTTTCATCCTTTTTTAGGAAGCGGTTCAGCACATCCATCCAGCGTCCATAGCCGATGGAGCGGGCTGACATGTTAACCGAAAGGCGGATCTGCGGTGATTTCGCCAGGGCCCTCAGGCCGTGCTGCAGGGCCAGGCAGTCAAGGGCGCGCCCGATTTCGGTCTCTTCCACGACCCCCATGAATTCGCGTGCGGGTATGACGCGGCCGGTTGGGTCCAGAACCCGGATATAGCCTTCGTAGAATGCTGTTTGGTGGGGCGGCATGGCCTGCATCACCGGTTGGAAGGCCAACATGGTTTGATCGTGTTTCACCGCCTCCGCGACCATGTCGAGGGTCGAGCGGTCGCGCGATGCGACGGCCGCGCTCAGCGGGTTCTCGGTACCTTCCGGCATGTCCGCCTTTTTCCAGCGTCTTTTGTTCACCGTGATTCCCTCGGCTTGTCCTGTGCAAAAGCATGTAAACTATGCGTTGGATTGCACTGTCGGGCAAAAGGGTGAACTGAGGTTTAAGGTTCCAATTTTATTGAAATTGCCTGGGTGGACACAGGTGCTCCGGGCGGTATTGGGTCAGGAGGCGTCGGCAGGTGTTTCAAAGCCCGGTGTGCCCCTGTCCTGTGGATTGCGGGCCAGGTGCTTGGCCTTGATCTCTTCGCTGGTATCTCGGCTTCCGTCGTGGCTGTAGCCGGGCGGGGCAACCGCGTAGAGCAGGCGCTGTTTCAGGGAGAGGCCCGGCTGGGCCATATCACGAAAGATGCCGACCCATTCATGAAAGGCGACGCGCAGCGGGTTGAAGGTGCCAATATTATGCACAAGCCCGTAATCCACGCGGTCATTCTCCTGCTCGGGGACGAAGGTTCCGAAAATCTTGTCCCAGATGATGAAGACGCCGGCATAGTTGCAATCCAGATAGCGCGGGTTGCGCCCGTGGTGCGCACGGTGGTGGCTGGGCGTGTTCATCAAGGCCTCGAACCAGCGGGGCATCTTGCCGATTGCCTCGGTATGGATCCAGAACTGGTAGACAAGGTTGATGCCGCCTACGAACAGCACCAGCGCCGGGTGAAAGCCCATCAGCACCAAAGGCGCGCGGACCACCATCATGAAGGTGAAGGTGCCGGTCCAGGTCTGCCGCAAGGCGGTTGTCAGGTTATAGTGCTGACTTGAGTGATGGTTCACATGGCTGGCCCAGACCCAGCGCACCCTGTGGCCAAAGCGATGCACCCAGTAGTACCGCAGATCATCCAGCACAAAACAGGCGAGGATCGCCCAGATCGATGTGCCCATGTCCAGCGGGGTGACCCGCCACAAGAGCATGAAGAATCCCCATGCGATGAAACCCAGGATCAGCCCCGAGGCGACGCTGCCCGCCCCCATGATGAGCGAGGTGAGCGCATCGCGCGTCTCGTAACGCCCGCCGCGCCCCTTGATGGCAATCCAGATGAACTCGGCCAGGATCGCGGCAATGAAGAAGGGCACCGCATATTGGGTCACATCAGGGTATGAGATCGGATCACTCATGGTGGGGCTCCGTCAGGGGGATGTCATAAGCTGTTGCCAGCGCGCGCGCTCGGGCGGCGCAAGGGTCAGGGAAACACCAGGCGTGCCGAAGTCATGAAACTCCAGCCGCAGCCCGTCTTTGGTCTCCATCACGTCGAAATCAATGAGATGACGCGCCACCGTATCGGCGCCGAAGGACCACAGCAGGCCGGTCGCCACAGACGTCTGGACCAGCGCCGCATGGCGATCTTCCGAGACCATCACCTGACGCACTTCGTCATCGGGGAAATGCCGGTGCCAAGCCACGCGTGCATCCTCGGCTGATAGAACGGTTTGGGCCGAGCGGCCGGTCAAATGCAAGATCAGCGCAACGAGGCTGACACCGCCGACAACCATGATCAGCAGCAGTTCCAGTGGCATTTCGTCCTCCCTGTGGGCAGAATGAAACTGTCAGCAGGGAGCTGTCAAAGGTTGCGTGGGGGAAGGCGCACGCAAGACATGCAAAAAAACGGAAAGGTTAATCAGTATCGGATGGACTGATCTGGTGCACGATCCGGCACTTCCATTTGGCGGACCTCATGATTTGCGCCGGTGTCAGTGGAATGCCTGGTTTGTCGAACAACTTTGCGGTTGCTATTCCGCATTCTCCGAGGGCACGTTGTTCTGCTTCCTCTGCTGTCTTGTAGTTTGCTGCGTAGCCGGCATTGCCAAGCCTGTTGATTGCAAAAGCGGAAAACCCGCCCGCTGCGGCTCGTGTTCTGTAGGTCTTGTTGAAGTAAGCGAGGTTTTGTTCCGACAGCGTGATATCACGCCTTGAGGGTGAGTGATTTTTCGGGGCAAGCGTCGCATGAACCTTGCAGCCATCATAGCCGAGCTTCCGGCAATTCATCAAAGCAAGCTCACCGGCAGCCTTTCGGCTATTGATGTTCTTAGTGTAGGCATAGCCACGACCATCGCCGGAAACAACAAAAGCGCCATAGAAGTTACTTTTTGCAAACGTTCTGAGGGCGGTTTCAGCGTCAGGGTTCAGCTTAGTCCTGCTGTGGAGTGTCAAGACAGCGGGGCCTTCTACAAGACGCAGTTCTCCGGCGATTGCGGCTGGGGTCATCACGGCCACAGCAGCCAGGGTCAAAAGTGTTTTATTGAAAATGGGTCTTCCTCCGGATGACGGCAAGGGAAAGCGTCGCCCCTGCCGGAAATTCAACCGGAGGTTACTCTCCTTCGATCAGGGCAGCAACAATCGCCTTGGCACTGTCGCTGTTCCATTCCGCATCCCCCAGAAGGCGCGCGACCTCCTGGCCTTCGCGGTTGATCAGCACGGTGATGGGCAGGCCGATCACCGCCATGGTGCGGGCCAGCGCCTGTTTGGGGTCCGTGTGGCGGGGCAGGTTGGTGATGCCGTTTTCTTCAAAGAACTTCACGATGCCCGCAGGCGTGTTGCGCCCGGTGGCGATGGTCAGGACCTCGAAATCGTCACCGCCGAATTCCTCCTGAAGCTCGGCGATCTGCGGCATTTCCTTGCGACAGGGCGCGCACCAGGTGGCCCAGAAGTTCAACAGGACGATCTTGCCCTTGTAATCGGCCAGGGTTGCCGTGCCGCCTTCATCCTCCAGAAAGAACTCCGCATCCGACACGGGCCGGGGTTCGCTGTGGACGACGAGGCGTTTCAGGCTGTCCGCGCGCAAGGATTCCAGCGTTGCGACATCGGCGGCGACGGCGGCATTTGCACCCAAGCTCAGGGCCATATAAAGGGTGAGGTGACGAAACAGACGCATGTTATCTCCGGGGTTCAGCCATGACAGATCAATCCTCAAACCAGATGTGGGGCGGCCGCTTTGCCGCTGGACCTGACGCGATCATGGAGGCAATTAATGCCTCGATCGGGTTTGACAAGCGTATGGCGGCCCAGGACATCGCGGGCTCAAGGGCCCATGCAGCGATGCTGGCCGCAACAGGCGTCATTACGGATAACGACGCCGAGGCCATTCGGGAAGGTCTGCTCACGGTCTTGTCAGAGATTGAAAGCGGCAGCTTCCAGTTCTCGACCGCGCTCGAAGACATCCACATGAACGTGGAGGCGCGCCTGAAAGAAATCATCGGAGAGCCTGCGGGGCGTCTACACACGGGCCGCAGCCGCAACGATCAGGTGGCGACCGATTTCAAACTCTGGGTGCGCGATCAGTTCGATGCGGCCGAAAGCGGCCTTCTTGCTCTGATCCGCGCCCTTCTATCACAGGCCGAGGCGGGCGCGGACTGGGTGATGCCCGGTTTCACCCACCTTCAGACGGCGCAGCCCGTGACCTGGGGCCATCATATGATGGCCTATGTGGAAATGTTTGGCCGCGATCTGTCCCGTGTGAGCGACGCTCGTGCGCGGATGAACGAAAGCCCCCTTGGCGCGGCGGCGCTGGCTGGCACATCCTTCCCAATCGACCGGGAGATGACGGCACAGGCGCTGGGCTTTGACCGCCCCGCGGCAAACTCGCTCGATGCGGTGTCGGACCGTGACTTCGCGCTGGAGTTCCTGAGCGTGGCCTCGATCTGTGCAGTGCATCTGTCCCGCTTTGCCGAAGAATTGGTGATCTGGTCCTCGGCGCAGTTCCGCTTTGTGACGCTGTCGGATCGTTTCTCGACCGGCTCGTCCATCATGCCGCAAAAGAAGAATCCCGATGCGGCCGAGCTGATCCGCGCCAAGGTGGGTCGCATCTATGGCGCCAACACCGCGCTGATGATGGTCATGAAGGGCCTGCCGCTGGCCTATTCCAAGGACATGCAGGAAGACAAGGAGCAGGTCTTTGACGCCGCCGACAACTGGATGCTGGCCCTGGCGGCAATGGAGGGCATGGTGAAAGACATGACCGCCAACCGCGAGTCGCTCGCGGCGGCTGCCGGATCGGGTTTCTCGACCGCGACGGATCTTGCCGACTGGCTGGTTCGGGTGCTGAAGGTGCCCTTCCGTGACGCCCACCATGTGACCGGCACCCTCGTTGCCATGGCCGAAAGCCGCGGCTGCGATCTGCCGGACCTGAGCCTTGAGGACATGCAGGGCGTTCATGCCGGGATCACCGAGGATATCTTCACCGTGTTGGGCGTTGAGAATTCGGTCAATTCGCGCATGTCCTACGGCGGAACCGCGCCTGCACAGGTGCGTGCGCAGATCGCGCGTTGGACCGAGGCGCTGGCAATCTGACTACCGCTGTCAGCAAGTTCCTGCCACAGCATATGCGGCGCGGCGCTTGTGATTGCGGTCCGCGCCGCCCATACTCCAAACACATATTCAGAGGATTGACCCCAATGCGCCTTTCCCTTCTCGGTCTGTTCGCCGCGACGACCCTTGCCGCCTGCGGTGTGGATGGAGAACCCGTGCGCCCCGCGCTCAATGCAGGGGTGTCGGTGTCAAACAGTGGCGTTCATGCGGGCGGCAGCGTTGGCGTTCAGAAAGGCCCTTTTAACATCCTTCTGGGCTTCTAGACGCGGTGCCGTTTGTTCCACATGCTTGGCATCGGGATACTTCGGTTTGCCGACAGGTGGCGAAAGGCCACCCGGTTGAGACGCGCCAGCCCAAGCAATACGCAGCGCGCCTGGCCCTCGTTTTGGCTTTTGGTGTTCTCGCAGCCTGCGAACCGCTGGGGTATAATTCCGCGCCGCGGCCATCAGGGTCGGTCCACTCTACAACCGGGATCACGGTGTCGGGTACTGCGCGGGTCGGGGTATCTATCGGGAGGTAGCGGCGGCCATATCCGCCGACGCGGAGTCAGAGCAAAGTGCCTTGAAGTGATGGCTGAGAGAACGCTCCCCGTGGCAAGGGCCGATGGCATCCTCTCGGCAGGATGTGAGGAAGAACTCAAAAGGCCCCCAGATGTGCCGGGGGGCAAATCTTTTCATGACCGAGAGCGCCGTGCGACCCACCCACAGGGGAAGGTGGGTTATCTTTGAACGGCGATCGAGGGCAAGAAATGCAAGGTCGGCGATCTGATCAAGGCTGAGGATCTGAGGCCCGCCGATCTCAATGTCTTTGGCATCCGCCTCGAGACCGTCAAGAATGGCTGCTGCCAGGTCGCTCCCGTCGATAGGATTGATACGCACCGATCCATTGCCGATCAGCCACACGCGCCCTCGTTTGGCCATCTCGAGGATTGCTTCCATGTCAGAGAAAAAGCCGTTCGGACGGATCACGCAGGTCTCAAGCGGCGCGGTCTGCAACGTGGCGACGAACCGCGCCTTGGCCGCGACTAGGTCCGAAGCCGGGGTGCCGCGCGTGAGGACGTGCACATAGGCAAAACGCTTGACTCCGGCCTCAACGGCCTCTCGCAGCAGGTTGAGATTGGCCTGATAGTCCACATCCATATAGCTGAGCCGGTCCGTCTGGCGGGTCAGGCCCAGGGCCGAGATCACCATATCCACGCCTTGCATGATACCGTCCAGAGTGGCTGGAGCCGTGGCCTCAGCTTCGATCTGCTCAACGCTCCCGGGCAGTCCCGAGGTGTCCGATCCGGGGCGCACCAGCGCCTTTACCTCATAGCCCCGTGACAGCAGCTCGGCGACGATCCGGCGCCCCAGATAGCCAGTTGCACCGGCTACAAATGCCGTCTTGATATCCTGTGCCATTGCTGTAAATCCACTTTTGACCAATTGATCAATTTTGATGGGGCGTACTTAGGGTTTGCTTTGCTGACCCGCAAGTCATTTAACTGCCCGGTTGGCTCAACCCTGATATGCAGAGCGCGCATTTTTCGCTGGAAGGACTGGCCGTGCCCAAGATAGTCGACAAGGACAAGATGCGGGCGCAGATCCTTCAGGCAGCCATGATGTGCTTTGCGCAGAAGGGCTATCATGCCACCAAGATGACAGATGTTGCGCGGGCCGCCGGGTTGGCTAAGGGCACGTTGTATCTTTACTTCTCCAGTAAAGATGAACTCATCCTGACCTTGGTGCAGTCCTACTTTGATCAGATCCGGGAAGAGATCACAGCGCAGCCTGTGCCGCCCAGCCTTGAGGCGTATCTGGCCATACTCCACAGCACCGTCGGCCTTGAGCAGCGCGAAATGACCGCATTGGTCTTTGAGATCCTGGGGCCGGGGTTCACCGATCCGCGCGCAGAGCAGATCATTGGCGGTTTTTTCGACTGGCTTGCCGGGCATTGGGGGCGTCAGTTCGAGAAGCTGGCGGCGACAGGGCAGATCCGCTGCGATCGTGATCCGGTGGCATTGGCGCGGGCGGTGATTGCCATGTTGGACGGCCTTTTTCTGCACCTGACGGTCTTTGCCCCGGACGAGCCCCTTGCCGTTGCGCGGCGAGAAGCGGCGCTGACACTGATTGCATCCGGCCTCAAGGGCTGAGCCGAGGCCGTGACCCAGGCGACAATTCCATTGATCCGCCGCCCTCTTTTGGTCTAATCGCCAAGTCATGGATCATTTTCTTTATCGCGATGGCGCGCTCTGTGCCGAGGACGTGCCGGTGGCCGAAATTGCAGCCGCCGTGGGCACGCCTTTCTACGTCTACTCCACCGCTACACTGCTGCGGCACTTCCGCCTGTTCGATGAGGCGCTGGAGGGCACCGATCATCTGGTCTGCTACGCGATGAAGGCGGCCAGCAATCAGGCCATCCTCAGGACGCTGGCGCAGGCAGGGGCGGGCATGGATGTGGTCAGCCAGGGCGAATACCTGCGCGCCAGGGCCGCGGGCGTGCCGGGGGATCGCATCGTCTTTTCCGGGGTGGGCAAGACGGCGGATGAAATCCGCTGCGCGCTATCCGGCGGGATCCGCCAGTTCAACGTGGAATCCGAGCCCGAGATGGAGGTGATCAACGCCGTCGCGCTTGAGCTGGGCACCCGCGCGCCCATCACCATCCGCATCAACCCGGATGTGGACGCCAAGACACACGCCAAGATCGCCACCGGAAAGTCTGAAAACAAGTTCGGAATTCCGATCTCGCGGGCCAGCGAGGTCTATGCCCATGCCGCCAGCCTTCCAGGACTTGAGGTGATCGGGATCGACGTGCACATCGGCTCACAGCTGACCGAACTGGCCCCGTTTGAGGCGGCTTATCGCAAGGTGGCAGAACTGACAGAGACCCTGCGCGCCGAAGGTCATGACATTCGCCGCCTCGATCTGGGCGGCGGTCTAGGCATCCCCTACACCCGCTCCAATGAAGCACCGCCGCTGCCGGTTGAATATGGCGCGCTGATCAAGCAGACCCTTGGCCACCTTGGCTGCGAGATCGAGATCGAACCGGGCCGCCTTATCGCTGGCAATGCCGGGCTGATGGTCAGCAAGGTCATCTACGTCAAGTCCGGCGAGGGGCGTGACTTTCTGATTGTTGATGGCGCCATGAACGACCTGATCCGCCCCGCCATGTATGAGGCGCATCACGACATCGTTCCGGTGATCGAGCCTGCGCCCGGCATCGAGAGCCAGCCCTATGATATCGTCGGCCCGGTTTGCGAGACAGGTGATACCTTTGCCAAGCAGCGCGAGATGCCGCCGCTGAACGCTGGGGATCTGATTGCCTTTCGCAGCGCCGGCGCCTACGGCGCGGTCATGGCAAGCGAGTATAATTCCCGGCCCCTGATCCCCGAGGTTCTGGTGCATGGGGATCAATTTGCGGTTATCCGCCGACGTCCGACCTTTGACGAAATGATAAACCGCGATACCATCCCACAATGGCTCTGATCGCTGCAGCGGGATGTTTGCGGTTGGGGCTGCCCCGCAACCGCGCCCGCATGGGTGAGAATGAGGCATTGCCCGTATGGCCGCACATGACTCTGCATTCGCAAACTCTGATCCACGCCTGACACCGTTGCGCTGGCCTCTGCGGCTGACGCGCGTCGGCCTGGTCGCAGAACAGCTGTTGCGCGCCTTCTGGCCCGCGGCCTCGGTGCTTATGGCGGTTCTCGCTGTGGTGATGCTGGGGCTGCAAGATGAAATGCCGGTGGAACTGGTGTGGTCCGGGGCTGTACTCAGCCTGCTTGGGCTCTGCGCGGCGCTGATCTGGGGCCTGCGGCGGTTTTCCTGGCCGAGCCAGAGCGATGCCCTGATCCGTCTGGATGCGACCCTGCCGGGTCGGCCTGTCAGCGCTTTGTTGGATGCGCAGGCGATTGGCGCCTCGGATCCGGCCTCAATTGCCTTGTGGCAAGCCCACCAGAGCAGGATGGCGGCGGCGGCTGCCGATGCCCGCGCTCCGGCCCCGAATCTCAGAATTGCTGCGGCGGATCCCTTCGCGCTGCGCTACATGGCGCTGCTTGCACTGGTTGTTGCGCTGGTATTTGGCTCCCTGTGGCGGGTGGGGAGCCTGTCCACCATGACCCCCGGCGCGGCCTCTGCCATGAGCGGCCCGACCTGGGAAGGCTGGATTGCGCCGCCCCGCTACACTGGCTTGCCGGTTCTTTATCTGAACGACCAGCCTGAAGGCGCTTTGACCCTGCCCGAAGGCAGCCGGATCACGCTGCGGTTTTATGGAGAGATCGGCGCGCTCAGCCTCGATGAGACCCTCTCGGCCAGAACTGGCGAGGTGCCCCCGGCGACGGACCCCGAACAGGAGTTCGATGTTGCCAAAGGCGGCAGGCTGGCCATCGAAGGGCAGGGCGGACGCAGTTGGGATGTGACCCTCGCCCCGGATGCGCCCCCGGTGATCGCGGTGGCAGGCCCGCCCGAGATGGGATCTGACGGCGCCTTGTCCCTGCCGTATGCAGCGCAGGACGATTACGGAGTCATCGGGGGGACCGTGCGAATTTCCCTCGATCTTCTGGCGCTTGAGCGTCAGCATGGCCTGAGCGCCGATCCAGACCCACGCGAGGATATCCTCCTTGACCTGCCGCTGCCATTGACTGGAAGCCGCCAGGACTTTAGCGAAAACCTGATCGAGGATTTTGCCCAGCATCCGTGGGCCAACATGCCGGTGACCTTCACCTTCACGGCCCGTGACGCGGCGGCCCAAAGCGGCAGTTCGGCGCCCTTTGGCGGAGCGCTGACGGCGCGGCGCTTTTTTGATCCGCTTGCGGCCTCCGTGGCCGAGCAGCGTCGCGATCTTCTGTGGGCCCGGACGAACGGTGCGCGGGTGGTCCAGATCTTGCGTGCCCTGTCCCATCGCCCTGATGAGGTGTTCCGCGATGCGGGTAGCTATCTGCGCCTGCGCGGCATCCTGCGGCGGCTCGAAAGCTATGTGGCGGCAGGCTTGACACCTCCCCAGCAGGACGAGATAGCCGAGGCCCTGTGGGACCTGGCCGTAACACTGGAAGAGGGCGATGTGGGCGACGCGCTGGAACGGATGCGCCGCGCCCAGGAACGCCTCAGCCAGGCGATGCGTGAAGGCGCCAGTGATCAGGAAATTGCGCGCCTGATGCAGGAGTTGCGCGAGGCAACGGATGATTACCTGCGCCAATTGCAGCGGCAGGCCCAGCAGGATAGCGAAATGGGCGAGTCGGGCGAGATGTCCGAAAACACGATGCAGCTCAGCCAGGATGATCTGCAGGCAATGATGGACCGTATTCAGGAACTGATGGAACAGGGCCGCATGGCCGAGGCCGAACAAGCCCTGCGCGAATTCCAGCAGATGATGGAAAACATGCGGATGGCCCAGGGCCAGCAGGGCCAAGGCGGTGGCAGTGAGGGTCGCGAGGCTATGGAGGGTCTGGCGGAGACCCTGCGCGAACAGCAAGGCTTGTCGGATCAGGCGTTCCGTGACTTGCAGGAGCAGTTCAACGGCGACGCTCAGCGCGGCGAAAGCCAGGGCAACGAGGGGCGCAACGGCGGACAAGGCCGTGGTCAGAGCCACGAAGGGTCAGGTGGTTCCGGGCAGGCGGGAGATCCGTCTGGGCAGGGACAGGGCGGCTCCGAGCAGGGAGAGGATGGTCAAAGCCTTGCCGATCGCCAGCAGGCCTTGCGCAATGAACTGGAGCGCCAACAAGGTGCGCTGCCGTTTGGCGGCGAAGAGGGCCGCGATGCCCGCGATGCGCTGGATCGCGCAGGCCGCGCCATGGAAGGCGCCGAAGAGGCTCTGCGTCAGGGTGATCTGGCCGAGGCAATCGACCAGCAGTCCGACGCGATGGAGGCTCTGCGCGAAGGCATGCGGTCTCTTGGTGAGGCCATGGCACAGCGTCAGCAGCCGGGTCAGAATCAGGGACAGGGCGAAGCCCAGCCGAATGCCTCAGCAAGCGGAATTGACCCGCTCGGGCGCAGCACCGGCATTGACGAGGGGCGGACCGGCGCCGTTCCGGATCAAGGCTCGGCACATGGGCGTGCGTGGCAACTGCTAGAAGAAATCCGCCGCCGCTCGGAGGATCGAAGCCGTAGCGAGGAAGAACGCGGCTATCTTCAGCGACTATTCGACAGGTTCTAGGCTGTAGCGGTAGAAAAAAAGCGTGCTGGGAGGATAGGGGCGTGCTCCAGATCAGAGCTGCGGCGCCTGTAGGGCCTTGACCTGTGCATCCAGCCAAATACGCGCCTGATCGACCCAAGTGACAAAGGCGCTGAGATAGGGATCGGCCTGCGGCATGGTTTGAGCGATTTGCCCTGCGTTGGTGTAGATCATCAGGAGCAGCAGAAACAGCAGGATCGTCAGGGCAAACCCGCGCGCAAACCCGTTTTTGCGCGGGGTTTCGACCTCTTCAGTTTCAGACTGAGCGGCAGCAACTGTGTCACCTGCGCGCAGGGTTGAGTTGATCTCTTCGATATCAGGCAGCATATCGCGCCGCTGACCGCTTTCCTCGGCTGCGAGTTGCCGGGGATCCTGCCCCTGAAGCCGCGCCATGCGATCTTTGACTTGGCGCGCCCGCAGGGTGCTTTCGCTTTCGGACAGATCGTCAAGGCCGAGGTTCGGCTGACTCTCGAGCCCCTGGGCAGCAGCAGAGGCGGCCGCCGCGGCGCGCAGGCTCGCCTCGCGCTCTGCCTCTTCGCGCAGAATATCCGACAGGGCCGGATCAAGGCCACGTTGCGGGCGGGCAGTAGCCTCAAGCTGTGGTTCTGGTTCGGCCGGTTCAGGCGCTGGCTCGGCGTCTGGCTCGCGGTCAAGTGTTGCGTCTTCGTCCTCTGTTTGCGGTTGGGACGAGACCTGTTCTGATTGGCCTTCTTGGGCCAGCGGAGCCTCGCCTTCAGGCTCGGTGGCGGCAGGGTCCGCTGTTGCTTGTGTCTGCGCAGTTACGCTTCCGCCTTCAAACCATGTGGTGCCGCAGTTCGAACATTGCACATCCCGTCCCTCGTCCGGAATGACGTCATCCGGCACTTCGTACTGGGCGGCGCAATTCGGACATGTCAGGCGCATTCAGGGACTCCTTGGCTCCGGAACCCGCCGGAAGCCATATGGCAATATTTCCAAACGATCATATGCAGTTCCGGGGTCTCAAGAAAGGGGCAATTGCAATCTGGCCAAAGTCTCGGAGATCGAAGGGACGCAGGCAAAGCGCCACGGACCATTGAAACTGGCGGTGCTCTGGGGCAAAACGAGCGAGCAAAAGCTGGGGGCCGCCGTGATCGAGCTGGACAATCTGGGCTACAATTATGGCGGCGGAGAGCTGCTGAGCGGTGTGTCGGTGAAACTGGCACCGGGCTCCTTCCATTTCCTCACAGGGCCATCCGGGGCGGGCAAGACCACACTCATGAAGCTGTGCTACGGGGCCCTGACGCCAACCTCAGGGCGGGTGCGTGCCTTCAACATGGACGTCAAGGGGCTTGACCGGGATCAGATGGCTCTGCTCCGGCGCCGCGTTGGCGTTGTGCACCAGGATTGCCGGTTTCTGGATCATCTTCCGGTCATCGAGAATATTGCCCTCCCGTTGACCGTTTCGGGGCGCGATCTGGCGCAGGAAGAGGCAAACCTACGCGAGCTTTTGAACTGGGTCGGTCTTGCGGATCGGTCCGATGCCCTGCCGCCGGAACTGTCGGGCGGGGAACGTCAGCGTGCGGCTCTGGCGCGCTCGGTCATTCTGTCGCCTGACGTGATCATCGCTGACGAGCCGACCGGCAATGTCGATTGGGAAATGTCCCAACGCCTGCTGCAGCTTTTGGTGGAGCTTAACCGTATGGGCAAGACCATCCTGGTGGCGACCCATGATCTGTCGCTGATTCGCGCCGCCAAGAACCAGGTACAGGCGCGGGTGCTCAGGATCTGGGACAGGCAGCTGCATCTTGCGGGGGCGGACCTATGAGCACGGACAGTCTTGGCGGGCGCCTGCGGGCGCTGATCATCGGGGATGCCCAGGCGGACAGGGTGGTGCCCCCCAGTGGGTTCACCGCGCAGCTGACGCTATTTGCTGCCGGTGCCATGGCCTTCCTTGCGGTCTTTGCGCTGGCACTGTCGCTTGCCTCAGGGCGGCTCGCAGATCGCTGGGCCGATGAACTGGCCCGTGCGGCCACCCTGCGTATCAATGCGCCAGCCGAACAGCGCACCGCACAGACCGAGGCGGCGCTCAAGATCCTGCGCCAGACGCCGGGAGTGGCCTCGGCCCGGGCCTTCACGGCCGAGGAACAGGCCGCCTTGCTGGCGCCATGGTTCGGAGCAGCCCTGCCGCTGGACGCCTTGCCCGTGCCGCAGCTGATCGAGGTGATCGAGGATGACCCGGGCTATGATGCGACGGGCCTGCGCCTGCGTCTTCAGGCCGAGGTGCCGGGGGCGGTGCTGGACGATCACACCCGCTGGCGCGAACCACTGGTGGATGCGGCGCGCTCCCTGCGGCTTTTGGCGGTGGTCTCGATCCTGCTGATCGCAGGTGCTATGGGTGCGATGATCACCCTGGCCGCCAACGCTGCCCTTGCGGCCAATGCCCAGGTTATCGAAGTTCTTCGCCTTGTTGGCGCGCAGGACGGCTATATCGCGCAGGCCTTCATCCGCCGCTTTACCCTGCGGGCCTTGAGCGGCGCTGCGGTTGGCATGGGATTTGGCATGCTCGGGGTCTGGCTGATGCCTGCTGCCTCGGATGAGGGCGGATTCCTGACTGGTCTTGGTTTTCAGGGCTTTGGCTGGCTTTTACCGTTGGCCATTCCGCTTCTCGGGGCGCTGGTCGCCTATATCGCCACCAGCCGCGCCGCCAAGAAACGCCTGGGAGATCTGACGTGAAAGACGCAATTCAATGGCTGCGTTCTCTGCTCTTTGTAGGGCAGATCTATTTGATGATGCCCCTCATCGGCCTTGCTTTTGCACCATGGGCGATCTTCAGCAAGCGTGGCGCCCGTGTCTGCTGCAAGACTTATTCGCGCTGGGTGTTCTGGAGTGCGCGCTGGATGGTCGGCATCCGCTGCGAGGTGCGCGGCACGCCGCCCGAAGGTGAGGCGCTGATTGCGGCCAAGCATCAGTCGTTTCTGGACATCATGATGATCTTCACCGCACTGTCTACGGCCAAGTTCATCATGAAGAAGGAAATCCTGCGCACGCCGGTGATCGGCCAATACGCCAAGCTCTTGGACTGCGTGGCGGTAGATCGGGGCAAGCGGGGCGCTGCGATTCAGAAGATGGTGGAAGATGTCCATGCCGGTCGCCAGGAAGCCGGGCAACTGGTGATCTATTCGCAGGGCACCCGCGTCGCACCCGGCGTGAAGGCCGAATACAAGGTCGGCACCGGCGTTCTTTATGAACAGCTGGATCAGACCTGCGTGCCGGTGGCCACCAATGTCGGCGTTCTGTGGCCCCGCAAGGGGATCATGCGCCGCCCCGGTGTCGCTGTTGTGGAGTTCCTCGATCCGATTGAGCCGGGCATGGCGCGGCAGGAGTTCATGAAGATATTGGAAGAACGGGTCGAAGAGCGATCCGATGCATTGATGCGCGAAGCGGGGTTTGATCCGGATGGAGTACATAGAAACACTTGAAGATCTTGAGGCGCTTTACGGGACACCGGGAGCGCCTTCTTTAAGAAAGGTGGCGCGGCGGATGACGCCGCTTTATCGCAAGTGGATCATGGCTTCGCGGCTCTGCGTTCTGTCCACCGTTGGCCCGGAAGGTACCGACGCAAGCCCGCGCGGCGACAATGGCCCCTGTGTTCTGGAACTGGACCCCGGCACCCTTGCGCTGCCCGATTGGCGCGGCAACCAGCGGATCGATTCCCTGCGCAATATCGTACGGGATCCGCGGGTGTCGCTTATGTTCTTCGTGCCCGGTTCAAACAACGTTGTGCGTCTCAATGGTCAGGCGCGGATCACCGCTGATGAAGCCCTGCGTGCCCGTTTTGACCGGCAAGGCAAACAGCCCGCCACGGTGCTGGTGGTGGCCATCGACGAGATCTACAGCCAATGCGCCCGCGCCCTGATGCGGGCCGGGACCTGGACGGCGGGAGATCAAAGCCAAGGTCTGCCCAGCATGGGAGAGATCCTCGCCGAGCAGACGGATGGCGAGGAAGGCGGCAAACCCTACGACGACGCCTGGGGTGCACGGGCCGCAAAGACCATGTGGTAGCGGATCATTCCTTTGAGCTGATACAAAAAAGGGGCACCTTTGACGACGCCCCCATTCTGCATTCGATAATCTGGCAATCAGCTGTGGATCGCGCCGTCGCCGCAGGCGAGGGCAGCTTCGCGCACAGCTTCGGAGTAGGTCGGGTGCGCGTGGCAGGTGAGGGCCAGATCCTCGGCTGATGCGCCGAACTCCATGGCAACGCAGACCTCGTGGATCAGATCACCGGCGCCGGGGCCGATGATGGCAGCGCCCAGGATGCGGTCGGTCTCCTTGTCCGCGATCAGTTTCACGAAACCGTCGCCCTGGTGCACGGCCTTGGCGCGGCCGTTGCCCATGAAGTTGAACTTGCCGACCTTGATCTTGCGGCCCTCAGCCTTGAGCGCGTCCTCGGTGGCGCCGACGGTGGCAACCTCAGGCGTGGTGTAAACGACGCCGGGGATGACGCCATAGTTCACGTGGCCATGCTTGCCCGCGATCACCTCGGCCACGGCCATGCCTTCGTCTTCGGCCTTGTGGGCCAGCATCGGGCCTTCGATCACATCGCCAATGGCATAGATGCCTTTGACATTTGTGGCCCAGTGTGCGTCGGTGGCGATCTGGCCGCGTTCGGTCAGTTTCACCCCCAGCGCATCCAGACCCAGCCCCTCGGCATAGGGTTTGCGGCCCGTGGCGACCAGCACCACATCGGCGTCCAGCACTTCGGCATCGCCGCCTTTCTTGGACTGATAGGTCACCTTGCCCTTGGTTTTGGTGGTTTCGACGCCCTGCACGGCGGCGCCCATGATGAAGTTAAGGCCTTGTTTTTCAAGGATCCGCTTGAAGGTGCGCTGCACGTCCTTGTCCATGCCGGGGCAGACGGCATCCATGTATTCCACGACCGTGACCTCGGCGCCAAGGCGGGCATAGACCGAGCCAAGCTCAAGCCCGATCACACCGGCACCGATGACGACCATTTTCTTCGGCACCTTGGGCAGCTCCAGCGCGCCGGTGCTGTCAACCACGATGCCCTTGTCGTTGTCGACCTCGACACCCGGCAGCGAGGAGGGGACCGAGCCGGAAGCGATCACGATATTCTTGGTCTCATGCACATCGTCACCGACCTTGACCTGACCGGCAGCGGGGATCGAGGCCCAGCCTTTCAGCCAGTCGATCTTGTTCTTCTTCATGAGGAATTCGACGCCGCCGGTGTTCTGGCCGATGACCTCGTCCTTGTAGGCCTTCATCTGGTCCCAATCGACGGAAGGCGATTTGCCCTTAAGGCCCATCTTGGCAAAGTTGTGCTCTGCTTCGTGCAGGGAGTGGGTCGCGTGCAAGAGCGCCTTGGAGGGGATACAGCCCACGTTGAGGCAGGTGCCGCCAAGGGTTTCACGCCCTTCGACGATGGCGGTCTTGAGGCCCAGCTGGGCGCAGCGGATGGCGCTGACATAGCCGCCGGGGCCTGCGCCGATGATGATCACGTCATAGGAAGCCATGAGAGGTCCTTTCGTTGAGAATAAGAGTGGGGCCGGGGTGAAAACAGGGGGTGAAAACCGGGGTGACATCCGTGCACCCCCCGTGCACCGGGCGTACACCGCCTGTGCACGGCCCTGGCCCGTGTTCGGGGATATGAGGCTGGGCGCAGACCATCAGATCAGCGCCGCGAGCAGCATCAAGACGGTGGCAAGGAAGCCGACCGACCAGACGACCGACCGCCAGGGTGAAAGGCCGAATGCATAGGCGGGCACATAAAGTACCCGGCTCAGCACATAGACCCATCCGCAGGCGGCGGTGAATTCCGTGGACTGCCCGCCAAGCGTCACCACTAGGCAGGCGATGGTGAAGAGGATCAGCCCCTCGAAGTGGTTGTTCAACGCCCGTTGCAAGCGGCCTGCGGTGCCGGTCAGTTGTACCGGAGTGTCACGCGGACCCATCGCCACCTTGGGGCCAACCTGCCGGTTGGCTGCGATGGAATAGGCGAAGAACTGCATAACCTGCAGCAGCGCGGCAAAGGTGAGGGCGGTGAGTTCAGGGGTCATTCTTGGCCTCTTTCATTGCCCGGCAGCGCCGGGCAGCGCCCGACCCTCCCCCCAGGAGGGCGCTTTCGCACCCACCCAGGGTCGGGCGCTGCCCTCTGTTCTTTACAGATCCATCAGCAGACGGCGGGGATCTTCCAGCGCTTCCTTGACGCGCACGAGGAAGGTCACGGCGCCTTTGCCGTCGACGATGCGGTGGTCATAGCTGAGGGCCAGATACATCATCGGGCGGATCACGACCTGGCCATTAATGGCCATCGGGCGGTCCTGGATCTTGTGCATACCCAAGATACCCGACTGCGGCGGGTTCAGGATGGGCGAGGACATCAGCGAGCCATAGACACCACCGTTGGAGATGGTGAAGGTGCCGCCCTGCATCTCTGCCATGGACAGCTTGCCGTCACGGGCGCGCTTGCCCTTCTCGGCGATGGCCTTTTCGATCTCGGCAAAGGACATCGAGTCCGCATCGCGGATGACCGGAACCACAAGGCCGGTCGGCGTGCCGGCGGCAACGCCCATATGCACGAAGTTCTTGTAGACGATGTCGGTGCCGTCGATCTCGGCGTTGACCTCGGGAACCTCTTTCAGCGCATGGCAGCAGGCCTTGGTGAAGAAGGACATGAAGCCCAGACGCACGCCGTGCTTCTTTTCGAACTCATCCTTGTACTGTTTGCGCAGCGCCATCACCTCGGTCATGTCCACCTCGTTGTAGGTGGTCAGCATGGCGGCGGTGTTCTGGCTGTCTTTCAGGCGCTTGGCGATGGTCTGGCGCAGGCGGGTCATCTTGACCCGCTCTTCGCGCGCGGCATCGTCAGCTGCGACCGGCGAACGCGGGGCGGCCGGTGCAGGGGCCGGTGCAGGCGTTGCGGCGGCGGCAGCCACGGCGCGGGCGACGTCATCCTTCATGATGCGGCCATCGCGGCCGGTGCCTTGAACGTTCGCGGCAGAGATCCCGGCTTCGGCCATGGCCTTTTCCGCCGAGGGTGCGTTGGCGATATCCTTGCCGGGGCCGCCATCGCCTGCCGGAGGCGTGCTGTACTGGCTGGCGCCGGTGTCGGTGGCAGGCTGGGCGGCCGCTGCTGCACCGGAACCGGAGATGACGCCGAGTTTCGCCGAGGCATCAACCGTGGTGCCTTCAGGCGCGGTGATTTCCGCCAGAACGCCAGCAACGGGTGCGGGCACTTCGACCGAAACCTTGTCGGTTTCCAGCTCACACAGCATTTCATCCTGCGCGACGGTGTCGCCGACCTTCTTGAACCATGTGGAGACGGTCGCTTCGGTGACGGATTCGCCAAGGGTGGGCACCATCACGTCGGTGGCGCCGCCTGCATCGCCTGCGGGCGCAGCCGCGGCAGCGGGTGCGGCAGGCGCCGGGGTCGCTGCGGCTGCGGCGCCGGCCTCGGCGATTGTGGCGAGGAGCGCATCGACGCCGACGGTATCGCCTTCCTTGGCGACGATCTCGCCAAGGGTGCCGGCCGCAGGGGCGGGCACTTCGACGGTGACCTTGTCGGTCTCCAGCTCGCAAAGCATTTCATCCACAGCAACCGCATCGCCGGGCTTTTTGAACCAGGTGGCCACGGTGGCTTCGGTGACGGATTCACCCAGGGTGGGTACGCGCACTTCAGTGGTCATGTGTCTCTTCCTCAGATGCTCAGCGCTTCGTTCACAAGCGCCTCTTGCTGTGCTTTGTGTTGGCTGGCCAGGCCCGTCGCGGGCGAGGCCGATGTGGCGCGGCCGACATATGTGGGCCGGGTATGCTTGGCGCCGATGCGGGTCAGCACCCATTCGATGTTGGGTTCGATGAAGGTCCAGGCGCCCTGGTTCTTGGGCTCTTCCTGGCACCAGACGACCTCGGCATCCTTGAAGCGTTCCAGCTCCTTGACGAGGCTGATCGCCGGGAAGGGGTAATATTGTTCGATCCGCATCAGGTAGATGTCGTCGATGCCGCGGGCGTCGCGCTCTTCCAGCAGGTCATAGTAGACCTTGCCCGAGCACAGGACGACGCGCTTGATCTTGTCGTCGGCGACCAGCTTGGTGTCCGAGTTGCCGTGCTGCGCATCATCCCACAGCACCCGGTGGAAGCTCGACCCGGTGGTGAATTCCTCGGTCTTGCTGACGGCCAGCTTGTGGCGCAGCAGGGATTTCGGGGTCACCAGGATCAGCGGCTTGCGGAAGGTGCGGTGCAGCTGACGGCGCAGGATGTGGAAATAGTTCGCAGGCGTCGTGCAGTTGGCAACGATCCAGTTATCCTGGCCGCACATCTGCAGGAAGCGTTCCAGACGTGCCGAGGAGTGCTCAGGTCCCTGGCCTTCGAACCCGTGGGGCAGAAGGCAGACAAGGCCCGACATCCGCAGCCATTTGCTTTCACCCGAAGAGATGAACTGGTCGAACATGATCTGCGCGCCGTTGGCAAAATCGCCGAACTGGGCCTCCCAGAGCGTCAGCGCGTTGGGTTCGGCCAGCGAATAGCCGTATTCAAAGCCCAGAACCGCATATTCCGACAGGGCGGAGTCGATCACCTCGTACTGCGACTGGCCCGCGCGGATGTTGTTGAGCGGGTAGTAGCGTTCTTCGGTGTCCTGATTGACGATGCCGGAGTGGCGCTGCGAGAAGGTGCCGCGCGTGCTGTCCTGACCGGCCAGACGCACCGGGTAGCCTTCGGTCAGAAGCGAGCCGAAGGCCAGGGCCTCACCGGTGGCCCAGTCGATGCCGCTGCCGTTTTCGAACATCTTGGCGCGGGTGTCGAGGAACCGGCCAATGGTCTTGTGCACCGGGAAGCCCTCGGGCAGGCGCGTGAGGGCCGCGCCGACCTCTTCAAAGGTTTCGGGGGCGATGGCGGTCTGGCCGCGCTGGTAGTCTTCTTTCTGCTTGTCCAGATGCGACCAGCGCCCGTCCAGCCAGTCGGCCTTGTTGGGTTTGAAGTCCTTTCCGGCCTCGAACTCTTCGTTCAGCTTGGCCTGGAAGGCGGCCTTCATGTCCTCGATTTCACCCTCGGGGATCAGGCCGTCCTTGACCAGACGCTCGGTGTAAAGGCTGAGCGTGGTCTTGTGGCTCTTGATGTTCTTGTACATGAGCGGGTTGGTGAACATGGGCTCATCGCCCTCGTTGTGACCGAACCGGCGGTAGCAGAACATGTCGATGACCACGTCTTTGCCGAACTTCTGGCGGAACTCTGTCGCGACCTTGGCCGCGTGCACCACCGCTTCGGGATCGTCTCCGTTGACGTGGAAGATCGGCGCCTCGACCACCAGAGCGTTGTCGGTGGGATAGGGCGAGGAGCGCGAGAAATGCGGCGCGGTGGTGAAACCGATCTGGTTGTTCACCACGATATGGATGGTGCCGCCGGTCTTGTGACCGCGCAGGCCCGACAGGGCGAAACACTCCGCCACGACGCCCTGACCGGCAAAGGCCGCATCGCCGTGCAGCAGGATCGGCAGAACCTTGGTGCGGCTGGCGTCATTTTTCTGGTCCTGCTTGGCGCGGACCTTGCCCAGCACAACCGGGTTCACCGCCTCCAGGTGCGAGGGGTTGGCGGTCAGCGACAGGTGCACCTCGTTGCCGTCGAATTCACGGTCGGAGGACGCGCCAAGGTGATATTTCACATCGCCCGATCCATCCACGTCTTCGGGCTTGAAGCTGCCGCCCTGAAATTCGTTGAAGATGGCGCGGTAGGGTTTTTGCATCACATTGGCCAGAACCGACAGACGGCCCCGGTGCGGCATGCCGATGACGATTTCTTCCACAGCGAGGTTGCCGCCGCGCTTGATGATCTGCTCCATCGCCGGGATCAGGCTTTCGCCGCCATCAAGGCCAAAGCGTTTGGTGCCCATGTATTTGACGTGCAGGAATTTCTCGAACCCTTCGGCCTCGACCATCTTGTTCAGGATCGCCTTGCGGCCCTCGCGGGTGAACTGGATTTCTTTGCCGAAACCTTCGATCCGTTCCTTCAGCCAGGAGGACTGTTCGGGATCGGAAATGTGCATGTACTGCAGTGCGAAGGTGCCGCAATAGGTGCGCTTCACGATGTCCACGATCTGCCGCATCGAGGCGACCTGAAGCCCCAGCACGTTGTCGATGAAGATCGGGCGATCCATATCGGCATCCATGAAGCCGTAGGTCTTTGGGTCCAGCTCGGGATGCGGCGTGTCGGCGCGCATGCCCAGCGGGTCCAGATCGGCGGCCAGATGGCCCCGGATCCGGTAGGCGCGGATCAGCATCAGGGCGCGCACCGAGTCCAGAACCGCGCGCTGGATCTGCTCGTCCGAGACCTCGACACCGGCCTTGGCGGCCTTTTCGGCGATCTTCTTGCCTGCGGCCTTGGTCTCCACCGGGGCGGGCCATTCGCCGGTCAGGGCGGCGGTCAGATCGTCATTTGGCGCAGGCGGCCAGTCGCCACGCGCCCAGGAAGGGCCCTGGGCCTCTGCCTTTACGTCAAGATCTGCATCGCCCATCTGGCGGAAGAACTCGGCCCAGGCGGCATCCACCGCGCTGGGGTCATTGGCATACTGGGCGTAAAGCTGCTCCAGATACTCCGCATTGTGCCCCTGCATAAAGGAGGAGGCATGGAAGAGATCGTTGGGGCTTTGTTCGGTCATTGGTTAGCCTCACTTTGAGGGGGGCGTGTTACCCAGAGAATAAAAGACGTGCTGGATCCTCGTCCGAAACGGTTAAAGAATTCAGCGCTATCGAGAGAGTAAACCGAGATTTTTGACCGTCGGCCTACTCCAAGTTGTGGTTCAAGCACCGGAGGGCTAGGCAAAATGCCCAATTTGGCGAGCATTGCGCTCAGTCCGGTATTTGGTCGCGTGGGGGCTATTCCTGAGAAGGTCATCTTCGTTTGCGCAACCGGGCCATGACGGCTCTCTGTTCCGGGGCTGTCGAACTCTCGTATTGCAGAAAGAACCGGCGCGATGTCGTCTGGATTGCTTCCGTATAGCCGACACACGATATCTTCGCGTGAGTTCAGCCCGTCGCGAATTAGCAAAAGCGCGTGATCGTCCCCCGGCCACCAAAGAGTGGACCAAATTCCGCGATCCGTTGCCTTCATGAGACCTTCAATGGACTCTGCCATATCAGGTATCTCTCCGGTTTCTGTATCTACACCCGAAGAGATGGCGCGAGGATCAACAAAGGCGTTGATGAGGTCACCATCGGCCATGATGTCGTGCATTCCAGCTGGGACTGGGCGCGTTACTGTTTTCCATCCGGTGTTGACGAGTGTTTCGACGATGGTCTGACGTTCACCTGTTTGGTGGCTGCATAAGTTCAAGACGTCCCTGACAGGCCCTGTCATCTCTTGCGCCTGTAGCGCCTGTCCTGGTCCCGCGCCAAAGGTGGTGCCCAACGCAAGTAAAAAGCCGAGCACAGTTTGACCTGTCCGGCGCAAACGCGGGTTAGCGCCCGACCCTCCGCAAGGGAAGGTCGGGCGCTGCCCGTGGCTGATATGCTCAGCCGCAGGCATCTTAGCCCAGCTCGATCGCTTTCAGCACCGCTTCGCCGAGGCCCGCAGGGCTGTCGGCGACCACGATACCGGCCGATTTCATGGCTTCGATCTTGTCCTCGGCGCCGCCCTTGCCGCCGGCGACAATCGCGCCCGCGTGGCCCATGCGGCGGCCCGGAGGGGCGGTGCGGCCTGCGATGAAACCAGCGGTCGGCTTCCAGCGGCCCTTTTTCTTCTGCTCGGCGAGGAAGGCTGCGGCTTCTTCTTCAGCAGAGCCGCCGATCTCACCGATCATGATGATCGAGGTGGTTTCGTCATCGTCCAGGAACATGTCGAGCACGTCGATATGCTCGGTGCCCTTGATGGGGTCACCGCCGATGCCCACTGCGGTGGACTGGCCAAGGCCGATATCGGACGTCTGTTTCACGGCTTCATATGTAAGGGTGCCGGAACGGCTCACAACACCCACGCTCCCGCGTTTGTGAATGTGGCCGGGCATGATGCCGATCTTGCAGGCGTCAGGCGTGATGACACCGGGGCAGTTCGGGCCGATGAGGCGCGATGCAGAGCCTTCCAGCGCGCGCTGCACCTTCATCATGTCCAGAACCGGGATGCCTTCGGTGATGCAGACGATCAGTTCCATCTCGGCGTCGATGGCTTCAAGGATCGAATCCGCTGCAAACGGCGGCGGCACGTAGATCACCGAGGCGTTGGCTTCGGTCACGTGCTTGGCTTCGTGGACCGAGTTGAAGACCGGCAGGTCAAGGTGGGTCTGACCACCCTTGCCGGGGGTCACGCCGCCGACCATCTTGGTGCCATAGGCGATGGCCTGTTCAGAGTGAAAGGTGCCCTGCGAGCCGGTGAAGCCCTGGCAGATGACTTTGGTGTTTTCGTCTATGAGGACGGCCATTTTTCGGTTCCTTATTCGTATAGTTTAGGTGCTGCGATACTCAGCGTTACGCCAGTCGAGCCCATGTTTTGGATGTCAGAAGCAGCAATGAAGGCGTCTTGCACGATGTCCGGTACAAGCCATGCCCGATAACGCTGCCCCGCAATTGTTTCGTCGGTGAGAGTTGTGCCCAGCGACACGATCGTTTGCAGGGCCTCCAGTGCGATGTCCGCATCCATAAATGGATTTGAAACGGCGCACATTTGAAAGGTTTTCCCATTCAAAGGCGCTTCCGAAATCCCCAACAAAAAAGGAGACCCTTCGCCTTCAATTGCAAACCAACTATGGTATGGGGCTCCTGCCTCTTGCGGTGCTAGCATCGTCCAGAACGGTTCCGGCGTGTCTGCATATTCAAGCGCTTGTGCAGCGGCACCGACTTTATCCAACCGGCCTGCGTTGTGAACGCAATGCCCCACAAATGCTTTGACGAATGAAATCGGCGCTACGTCCCGGAACATGTCTCCAACGGTTCGCTGTTGTGCAACAGCGGGGCCACAAAAGAGAACCATCAGGAATGCAGCTCCGACCCGCACGATTTACCCCTTAACCGCTTTCACGATCTTCTCGGCGCCGTCGGACAGGTTGTCTGCCGCGATCACATCGAGGCCGGAGGTGTTGATGATCTCCTTGCCCGCTTCGACGTTGGTGCCTTCGAGACGCACAACCAGCGGAACCTTGAGGCCGACTTCCTTCACCGCGGCAACCACGCCCTCGGCGATCACATCACAGCGCATGATGCCGCCGAAGATGTTCACCAGGATGCCTTTGACGTTGGGGTCAGAGGTGATGATCTTGAAGGCCTCGGTCACTTTCTCCTTGGTGGCGCCGCCGCCGACATCGAGGAAGTTCGCAGGCTCAGCGCCATACAGCTTGATGATGTCCATGGTGGCCATCGCCAGACCTGCGCCGTTCACCATGCAGCCGATCTCACCGTCGAGCGCGATGTAGTTCAGGTCGTACTTGGAGGCTTCCAGTTCCTTGGGGTCTTCTTCGGTGGTGTCGCGCAGCTCGGCGATATCGGCGTGGCGGTAGACCGCGTTGCCATCGAAACCGACCTTGGCGTCCAGCACCTTCAGATCGCCGCCATCGGTCACGATCAGCGGGTTGATCTCCAGCATCTCCATGTCTTTTTCGACGAAGGCCTTGTAGAGCTGACCCATCAGCTGCACGCACTGTTTGACCTGCGGACCCTTGAGGCCGAGGGAGAAGGCGATGCGGCGGCCGTGGAAAGCCTGGTAGCCAGTCGCGGGATCAACCGAGAAGGAGAGGATCTTTTCCGGGGTGGCTGCCGCGACTTCCTCGATGTCCATGCCGCCCTCGGTGGAGCAGACAAAGGAGATGCGCGAGGTCTGGCGGTCCACCAGAAGGGCGAGGTACAGCTCGGTCTCGATGCCGGAGCCGGCCTCGATGTAGATGCGGTTGACCTGCTTGCCCGCCGGGCCGGTCTGATGGGTCACAAGGGTGCGGCCCAGCATCTTTTTGGCTTCCTCGGCGGCTTCCTCCACCGATTTGGTCAGGCGCACGCCGCCTTTTTCACCGGCGTCGGCTTCCTTGAAGGAGCCCTTGCCGCGGCCACCTGCGTGGATCTGCGCCTTGACAACCCAAAGCGGGCCGTCAAGCTCACCTGCGGCGGTTTTGGCTTCGTCTGCTTTCAGCACAACACGCCCGTCCGATACCGGAGCGCCATAGCTGCGCAAAAGGGCCTTGGCCTGATATTCGTGGATGTTCATGAGAAACTGTCCCGTCTGGCTAATTTTGTCTTTGGTATAACGCCGTCATAGGACAAAGGATTAAAGGGTTTTCTCACACACGTCGGGGAAATGATGAAGATTTTTCGGTTTTGTGATCACACGTTTGAGGGCTGTGATCACAAAAATGCCCAAAGGCTGCGTGATTCGCACAACCGCTAAATTTGTCAGCAAACTTGAGGGATGGCGGCCTGTGTCGGTTGCCTGTCAATGAAAAAGGGGGCTGACAACATGTCGTCCCCTCGATCTGCGCATGATTTATTCAGGCGCGCGGATCGGTCTCTCACGCTGTCTGGACACGTGGCTTTGGGTCCGCGGGGAGGCCGCGCCACAGCAGGGCCACGGCTGCAAGGCCCAAAAGCCATTCGACCCCCGTAACCGCCACCAGCGTCGTGTCGGGAGTGCCGTCAAAGGCGAGGCTTGCGATCCGCCCCAGCCCGTAACCGAGATAGACCAGGGCCGAAAGCTGCAACGCGGGGCGCGCGGAGCGCGGGTTAAGGGTCGCCGCGCCGACAAAAAGCCCGGACAACAGCAGCAACATGCCGCCCGCGCGCAGGTCCGAGCGGATCATCACGGCAGCGGGCAGGTCCTGTCCCGAGCTGGCATAGAGCACCTCTGGCGCAAAGGTGAGAAAGGCTCCGACAAGCAAAAGCACGGCGGCGGAAAGGAAAAGATAGGGTTTCACAAGATGGGGCATGACATGACTCACTTTACACTGTGTAAGGTTGCTGATTTGATGCCGCAAAATCTTACACTGCGTCAAGGAAAATCTTACACTATGTCAAATAAGCGCTCGCAAACCCGCCATCTGCTGCTCGAAACGGTGCTGGAATTGCTGCTGGCGCCCGAAGGCTCCCCCTTGCGGATGATCGATGTGGCCCGCGCCGCAGGGGTCACCCGGCAGACGGTCTATGATCATTTCGCAAACCGCTCGGAGATGCTGATCGCGGCGATCCTGCATTTTGGGGATGGGCTAAAGATCGACGCCCGGCTGGCCCCCAGCCGCACCGCGCCGGACGGCAAAAGCCGTCTTGAGGCCTACACCCGCGCGATGCTGGAGTTCTACCCGGAGATCTACCCGCTGCGTCAGGCGCTGATGGCGATGGGGCAGGGCGATGAAGAGGCCAAATCCGCCTGGGCCAACCGCATGGGCGCCATGAAGGAAGGCTGCCGGGCGGCAGTGGATGCCCTACAGGCCGATGGGGATCTGCTGGATCATTTGACGGTGGAGCGGGCGGCGGATCTGTACCTTTCGCTTTTGAACATGGACAATTGGGCGGCCTGCGTGTTGGACAGCGGCTGGGCTGCGGAAGACTACCTGTCGGAAATGCAGCGAGTGATTGCCCTAGCGCTGGTCAAAGGTTGAATGGGTAAGAAAAGGTCGTGTCGGCGAACCAATGGTCCTCTTTGTGCCCAAAAGTTCTCAATAACTAGGCTTTTTTCATACCATGGGATGTCGGATCAAAGCCTGTGGGAAACTTGGTTTCCTTGTCATATTCTGCACCATCAAGCGTGACGTGATTCAGTATTGCACCTGTAAAGTCGGCGCCTTGTAGTTGCGAGCGGCCACCAAGACTGTCTTTGCCAAGATCAGCCCCGCGAAAATTCGCGCCAACACAAGAGGCTTGTTTTAGGTCAACACCCCGAAGGTTGGCGTTTTCGAAATCTGCGCCATCCAGATGTGCCATAAAAAAGCCCGCCCAGTACAAATCTGCATCCTTGAAGCAAGCACCTCCAAGTTGCGCTCCATACAGGTAGGCACCTTTCCAGGAAACGCCCTCAAACTGAGTTTTGCCTTGGGGTACAGTGTATACCTTCAAGACCTCGCCAAATTCATCCAGTATCTGAACTTCGTCTTGCATCGTATCATCAGGGCCTCAGAAGATGAGTATCTGAGGTTTCTCATAACGAAGTGGGCAAGAGGTAGCCAAGTCTTTTGGCGGCTGCCCAAGGTTCAAGGTTCAACGTTGGCAATGTCCCGCACAGCTGACCAACAAATCTGCAGACGCGGCCAAAGAAAAAGGGCCCGGAGGACCGGACCCTTTCCCAATTCGTTTGGTGCTGGGTTTAGGCCAGCGAGGCGTCGATGCCTTTGCAGGCCTCGACCAGGCCTTTGACCGCGTTGACGGAGGTGTCGAACATTTCCTGCTCTGCCTTGTTCAGCTTGATGTTGACGATCTTTTCGATGCCGCCTGCGCCGATCACGGTGGGCACGCCCACATACATGTCCTTGACGCCGAGGTCGCCGTCGCAATAGGCGGCGCAGGGCAGGACGCGCTTCTGGTCTTTGAGGTAAGCTTCGGCCATTTCGATCGCCGAGGTCGCCGGGGCGTAGAAGGCGGAACCCGTTTTCAAGAGGCCCACGATCTCGGCGCCACCGTCACGGGTGCGCTGAACGATGGCGTCCATCTTTTCCTGCGTGGTCCAGCCCATTTCAACCAGGTCGGGCAGCGGGATACCGGCAACGGTGGAGTAACGCACCGAAGGCACCATGGTGTCGCCGTGGCCGCCCAGAACGAAGGCGGTGACGTCCTTCATGGAGACGTTGAATTCTTCGGCCAGGAAGTGGCGGAAGCGGGCGGAGTCCAGAACGCCGGCCATGCCGCAGACCTTGTGCGCGGGCAGGCCCGAGAATTTCTGCAGCGCCCAGACCATCGCGTCCAGCGGGTTGGTGATGCAGATGACAAAGGCGTCGGGGGCGTTGTCGCGGATGCCTTCGCCGACGGATTTCATGACTTTCAGGTTGATGCCCAGAAGGTCGTCGCGGCTCATGCCCGGCTTGCGCGGCACGCCTGCAGTCACGATGCAGACGTCTGCGCCCGCGATATCGGCATAATCCTGGGTGCCTTTCAGCGAGGCGTCAAAGCCTTCGGAGGGGCCGGATTCCGCGATGTCCAGCGCCTTGCCTTCCGGGGTGCCTTCGGCAATGTCGAACAGAACGACGTCGCCGAGTTCTTTCAGAGCTGCAAGATGGGCAAGGGTGCCACCGATCTGACCTGCGCCGATAAGGGCGATTTTGGGTCGTGCCATGGGATTTCTCTCCGGTCCGGTTGAATTTGCAGCGATGCCTAAGCCTTTGCGGGGCTTCGCGCAAGTGTTCTGCACTGCAGCGCGACCGGAATGCGCCTTGTTTGTGTTTTCGAACCCGGGAAAAATGGTTTTGAATTAAGGGAGTTCCACAGCGTGCAGAGTCTCGAAGCCGACCTTGTGTTTTTCGCTTTTGCGGTACCTGCGGTGGTTTTCGCGGGGGTGTCGAAAGGAGGCTTCGGGTCGGGGGCGGCCTTTGCCAGCGCGTCGATTCTGGCCCTTATTATTGAGCCCGGTCAGGCGCTTGCGCTGATGTTGCCGCTTTTGATGCTGATCGATGTTGCTGCGCTGCGGCCCTATTGGCGGCGTTGGAGCAGCAAGGAAGCTGCAGTGCTGATCCTTGGCGGCATTCCCGGCGTTGCCCTCGGGGCCTGGCTTTTTTCGGCTCTTGATGCAGATGCAATGCGGCTAATGATCGGCACGCTCTCTGTCGCCTTTGTGATTTGGCAGATGCGGGGGCACCTTGGCTTTTCCTTGCAGGCGGGCCGTGTGTTGCCAGGCTGGGCAGGGACGCTTGCCGGGGGGGTCGGTGGGTTCACAAGCTTTGTCAGCCATGCAGGGGGGCCACCGGTGGCCGTTTATCTGCTGAGCAAGAAGCCATCAAAAACTGAATACCAGGCCACCACGGTTCTGGTGTTCTGGGTGCTCAATCTCGCAAAGGCCATACCCTATGCAGGCCTTGGTTTGTTCAGCATCGAAACGCTTAGGCTGGACCTGCTGCTGGCGCCTTTCGCCCTTTTTGGCACATGGTTGGGTGTGCGGCTGCACCATAGCATACCCGAACGGCTGTTCTTTGCCGTGGCCTATGTCCTGCTGACGTTGACCGGAGTGAAACTGATCTGGGACGGTCTGACATGATCGCCTTGGAAAGGGCCGCCACGTGGGCGGTCCACTCCAGACGTTCGGTCAGGTGCGATCAGGGTCGCTCTGATCAGGCGTCGTTGTCCGTGCTGGGCAGGGCCTCTGCCAGAGCCTCATACGACTGGCCAGAGGCCATCAGGCAGGTCAGTCCATTGGGCATTGTAACGGTGATCGTCCAGGTGCCTGATTCTGTCGAAGCGAAGGTTTCCATCACCATGCCCTGGCCGCCAAGGCCAATGCTCTGACGGCTTTCGCCGTATTTCTCGGCCAGTCGCTCCACCACGACTTCCCGCGGGGCGCAGTTGCGGCCCTGTGCGAAGGACTGGGTTGCGGTCAGTGCCAGAACGGCCAGACCTACGGTTGCTTTGAACATCGTCTTCTTCATGGGTTTTACCCTTTCCCGAACGGCCAGACCTGTTCAGAGGCAGCAAGCTGCACCTGTCCGAAGTCCCTTTTGTGGGCCGGTTTGATTGACGTAATCGTTATGCGGGCCTTTGGCCCAGAGCCTTGCCACGGATCGAATGGATCGGTGGCGTTTGTATGGACCGTCCTGGCCCCCGGTCAGTCAGAGTCTTGGCTGTTCCGGATCGACTGCTCGATAGAAAAACTGTGCCAAATAGGTGCTGACAAGTGGTTAATGCTGTGCGCACTCATGATTCGGCTGAGATTTCAAGGCGATTCTTTGTGAAAATTTTGCGATTCGGGCTGCCTTTTTGTGCGTTTCTGCGCTGCAGCAGGAAACCTCTTGAAAGTTTCTGGTCGAATCTATACCGGTTTGCGCAACAAAATGACTTGGAGGCTCTAAATGGACCCGCGCACTCGTCCCTATCGTTCGGTTCTTTACATTCCCGGCTCAAAACCGCGGGCGCTGGAAAAGGCCCGGTCCCTGCCGGTGGATGCGGTGATCTTTGATCTGGAAGATGCCGTATCGGTCGAGGAGAAGGAGAACGCGCGCGGCACCCTGGCCGAGGCATTGGCCACCGGTGGCTATGGCGCTCGCGTGCGGATCGTGCGGATCAACGGGCTTGATACCCAGTGGGGCCGCGCTGATGCGGAGGCCGCCGCAAAGATGGACTGTGATGCGATCCTTCTGCCCAAGGTCTCTTCCCCTGCCGATCTGGACGCCCTGGCCGAACTCACCGGCGACAAGCCGCTCTGGGCGATGATGGAAACCCCGCGCGGCATGCTGAATGCGGCTGCGATCGCGGCCCATCCGAAACTGCAGGGCATGGTGATGGGCACCAACGACCTGGCCAAAGAGCTGCAGACCCGCTTTCGCCCCGACCGCCTGCCGATGATGGCCGGGCTGGGCCTTTGCCTGCTGGCCGCCAAGGCGGAAGGCAAGATCATCGTCGATGGCGTATACAATGCCTTCAAGGACGACGAAGGGCTGAAAGTGGAATGCGATCAGGGCCGTGATATGGGCTTTGACGGCAAGACGTTGATTCACCCGGCGCAGGTCGATGTGACCAATACCGCATTTGCGCCGTCGGACGCCGAGATCGACCTTGCCCGCCGCCAGATCGCTGCCTTTGAAGAGGTCGAAGCCTCGGGACAGGGCGTTGCGGTGGTCGATGGCAAGATCGTCGAGAACCTGCACGTTGTGACGGCGCGGGAGATTCTTGCAAAAGCGGATGCAATCGCAGCCATTTCAGCCTAGGAGTTAACGGAGTTAACATCTGTTAGGAGACTGATATGGCACTTCTGGTCCTAGGCATCCTGTTGTGGTGGGGGGCGCATATGTTCAAGCGCCTCGCCCCCGCGTCTCGGGCGTCCCTTGGGGACAAGGGCAAGGGCATCGTTGCACTGGGTATTGTCCTTGGCATCGTTCTTATGGTGCTGGGCTATCGCGCCACCGAGTTCATTTACGTCTGGGCGCCGCCAACCTTCATGGTGCATATCAACAACCTGCTGGTTCTGATTGCGATCTACATGATGTCACCGGCCCCGAAGAAAGGCGCGCTTCTGTCGGGGATGCGCCACCCGATGCTGACGGGTTTTGCGTTTTGGGCGCTTGCGCATCTTCTGGTCAATGGCGATCTGGCCTCGATCGTGCTGTTCGGCGGCTTGCTGCTTTATGTGCCGGTTCAAATCATGCTGATCAACAAGGCTGAACCCAACTGGACCCCCGGCCCCAAAGGCAGCATCGCCAAGGATGGCATGTTTTTTGTCGGCTCGATCATCCTTCTGGGTGTGATCGGCTACATCCACGGGCTGATCGGCCCCTCACCATTTCCGGGATAACTGAGCCATGAAACTCTATCGTTTCCTGAGTGAAGACGACACCTCTGCCTTTTGTCACAAGGTGACTGATGCGCTGAACAAGGGATGGGAGCTTTATGGCTCCCCCACCCAGACCTTTGACCCGGTCAAGGGCATCATGCGTTGCGGTCAATCCGTGGTGAAAGAGGTGGAAGGCACCTACACACCTGACACAAAACTAGGAGAGCACTGATGGCAAAGACCACAGCTGCGAAAACCAATCCGGGACGCTTTTTCGAAGACTACAAGGTGGGGGATGTGATCGCCCACGCGGTGCCGCGCACCGTTTCGGGGGGCGAGCGGGCGCTCTATCATGCGCTCTATCCGGCGCGGCACGCGCTTTATTCCTCGGATGAATTTGCACGCGGCTGTGGTCTGCCTGGCTCGCCCATCGATGATCTGGCAGCCTTCCACATCGTCTTTGGCAAGACGGTGCCGGATATCTCGCTCAATGCCGTCGCGAACCTTGGCTATGCCGAGGGGCGCTGGCTCTTGCCGGTCTATGAGGGGGACACGCTGCGTTCGGAATCCGAGGTGATCGGCGTCAAGCAGAACTCCAACGGCAAATCGGGGGTCGTTTACGTGCGCACCCGTGGGCTGAACCAGAACGACGAGGTCGTGATGGAATATGTGCGCTGGGTGATGGTGCGCAAGAACAACCTCGATGCGCCTGCGCCGGAAACCGTGATCCCCGAACTCAGCAAGGTGATCCCGGCCTCGGATCTGAAAATCCCCGGCGGTCTTGATTTCAGCGGTTACGACTTCACTCTCGCCGGTGAACCCCACCGCTGGGGTGATTACGAGGTGGGCGAGACCATCGACCATGTCGATGGCGTCACCGTCGAAGAGGCTGAGCATATGCTGGCCACCCGCCTGTGGCAGAACACCGCCAAGGTGCATTTCGACGCCACCGCGCGCCCCGACGGCACCCGGCTGATCTATGGCGGTCACGTGATCTCCATGGCGCGGGCACTCTCGTTCAACGGTCTGGCAAATGCGCAGATGATCGTCGGTCTCAACGGCGGTGCGCATGCGAACCCGTGCCTGTCGGGCACCACCATCCGCGCCTGGTCCGAGGTGCTGGACAAGGCCGATACCGAGGCCCCCGGCGTTGGCGCCATCCGCCTGCGCCTGGTCGCCACCAGCGGCGGCGAACCTTTCGCGCTGAAGGGCGAAGACGGCAAATACCTGTCCGACGTTCTTTTGGATCTTGATTATTGGGCCTTGATGCCCAAGTGACCTGCCAATGTTCGACGCCCCTTGCCATGCGGGGGGAGGGGCGCCGCACAGCCGAACGCTGTGTAGATTGCGGTCATTTTGACGGCAAAGCGGACCAAAGGGTCCGGAAACGTGATTCTGTATATTTTTAGGCATCCGCGGTTTTGTGATCACTTATCCAAGCGGTGTGATCACAAACCTCGGCTTTTCTGCACCGCAGTGTAAATATGGCGCGATTTTTACCACTCGTTTGCGTGACAGCGCGCAAAAAACCGCTAAAACGTGGTCAGCTAACCGGAAAGGAGCCAACATGGCCGATGTAAATCGGGGCAATCGCCCGCTTTCGCCGCATCTGTCGATCTACCGCCCGCAGATCACCTCTGTCACCTCGATCCTGACGCGGATCACAGGCAATGCCCTGATCGTGACCGCGCTGCTGGTTGTCTGGTGGTTCCTCGCTGCGGCGACCTCTGCTGAATACTTTGCAATTGCCAACGCGGTGCTGACCAGCTGGTTCGGGGATCTGGTCCTCAGCCTGTCGGTTCTGGGCATGTGGTATCACCTTCTGGCAGGTGTGCGTCACCTGATCTGGGACAACGGCAGGATGATGGACCTGGAGCCCGCGCAGAAGCTGGGTTGGATCGTCATCATCGGCTCGGTCGTCCTGACCGCCATCACCCTTATCATCGTCTAAGCCAGGGGAGATAAAGCTATGCGTTATCTGACCGACCGCAAGCGCGCCATTGGCATGGGCGCGGCCAAATCCGGAACCGAGCATCACTGGTCGATGCAGGTCAGCTCGGTTGCCCTGCTGATCCTGGTGCCGCTGTTCATCTTCACCTTCGGCGCGGCGCTGGGCGGATCCTATGAGGATATCACCGCTTATTACGCGCGTCCCTTCCCGGCGATCGTCGCCGCGCTGACCATCTGGGTCGGCATGATGCACTTCAAATCGGGTGCGCAGATCATGCTTGAGGATTACGTCCACGGCTTCAAGGGCCGCTTGGCGATCATCCTGATGACCTGCCTGTCCTA